>Ga0209253_10004177_pt1 | contig 12600 bp, 12 predicted proteins | sample FrelakmetBRP12BR_FD_187145 | JGI IMG/M metagenome (GOLD analysis project Ga0209253, IMG submission 187145) | Freshwater lake sediment microbial communities from the University of Notre Dame, USA, for methane emissions studies - BRP12 BR (SPAdes)... | ecosystem: Environmental > Aquatic >...
GAGCCGCTCGCGGTCGCCGCGCAGCACGAGCACCGGGTGGGCCGGCAACTCCAGGATCTCCGCCACCCGTCCCAGCGCGTCGCCCGTCGAGCTGAACGCGTCGAGCCCGATGAGGTCGTGCCAGTAAAACTCGCCCGGGGCACTCGGCGGCAAGTCCGCCCGGTCCACGCGGACCTCGGCGCCGGTCAGCGCCTGGGCCTCGTCGCGCGACCCCACCCCTTCGAGCCGGACCGCAATCGCGCTGCCGGCCCGCTTCCATTCCAGTACCACTGCCGAGCCCGCCGCGCGGCCGCCCTGCGTGAGTTCCCAGGCACCGTAACCGACGATGCCCTCGGGCGGGTCGGTAAACGACTGGACCTTGACCCAGCCCTGCACCCCGAAGGGCGCGCCGATCCGGCCGAGCACCACGGGTCGCCGGCCGTCGGCTGGACGAGCCGGAGTCATGGCGCTCGAGACCGGGATCAGGCTGCGGCTGCAGCCTGGGTCTTGCGGTAGCCTTTCAGCAACTGCGCCACACGCTCCGACGGCTGTGCGCCGCAGGAAACCCAGTGGTCAATGCGGGCGAGATCGAGGCGCAATGCCTCGCTGCCGCCGCGCGCAACCGGGTTGAAGAAGCCTACCTGCTCGAGCGTGCCGCCCACGCTGCGGCGGCTGTCAGTCACCACCACGTGGTAGAAGGGTTCCTTCTTGCCACCGCGGCGCATCAATCGGATCGTCACCATCGTCTGCCAGTGCCTCAGCGAACGTTGCGGTTACGGCCAGTCGCGCCGTTGCCGGCACCCAGCCAAAAAAGAGCCGCGAACTATACCGAAAACGCGAGCGGAAAGAAATGCTTGTGGCCGCTCAGCGCAACCCGGGCGGCAGGCGCCCCGCCATCGACCGCATCATGCCCCGCAGGCCGCCCTTGCCCATGCCCTTCATCATCTTCTGCATCTGCATGTGGTTCTTGAGCAGCCGGTTGACGTCGGCGACCTGGGTCCCCGAGCCGTTCGCGATCCGGCGGCGGCGTGAACCGTCGATGGTCTTCGGGAAACGCCGCTCGCGCGGGGTCATCGAGCGGATGATCGCGATCTGGCGCTTGATGTCCCGCTCGTTGCCCTGCGGCAAGGCGCCCGCCTTGGCCGCAAGGGGCCCCGGCAGCTTGTCGAGCAGCGCCGCGACGCCGCCCATGCCCTCGAGCTGCTGCAGCTGGCCGAGCAGGTCCTCGAGGTCGAAATCCTTGCCCTTGGCGAGCTTGCGCGCGAATTTCTCCGCCTCGTCGCGGTCGACTTTGCGCGTCACTTCCTCGACCAGGCTCAACACGTCGCCCATGCCGAGGATTCGCGACGCCATCCGCTCCGGCTGGAACGCCTCCAGCGCCTCGGGTTTCTCGCCGACGCCGATGAACAGGATCGGCTGTCCGGTCACGCGCCGCACCGACAGCGCCGCGCCGCCGCGGGCATCGCCGTCCGCCTTGGTGAGCACGATTCCGGTCAAGTCCAGCGCGGCGCCGAACGCCCGCGCGGCATTGACCGCGTCCTGGCCCGCCATGCTGTCGACGACGAACAGCGTCTCGATCGGTCGCAGTGCGGCTCCGAGGCCGCGCACCTCTTCCATCATCTGCTCGTCGACGTGCAACCGACCTGCGGTGTCCACCAGCAGCACGTCGTAGAGGCCGCGCCGGGCCTCCTCGAGCGCCCGGCCCGCGATGGCCGCGGGCGCCTGGGACGGGTCGGCCGCCGCGACGTCGATGCCGAGCTGCTGGCCGAGCCGCTCGAGTTGCAGCATCGCGGCCGGTCGGTAGACGTCGGTCGACACCAGCAGCACGCGCTTGCGCTCACGATCCTTGAGCCACAGCGCGATCTTCGCGGCGGTCGTGGTCTTGCCCGCGCCCTGCAGGCCCGCGAGCAGGATGATCGCCGGGGGTTGCGTGCGCAGGTTCAGCGGTCGCACACCCTCCCCCATCACCCGCACGAGCTCCTCGTGGATGACTCGCACGAGGGCTTGCCCGGGCGTCAGGCTCTTATGGATCTCCAGGCCGACCGCCCGCGCCTTGACCGCGTCGATGAATTCCTTGACGACCGGCAGCGCGACGTCCGCCTCGAGCAGTGCCATCCGCACTTGCCGCAGCGTGTCACCGATGTTCTCCTCGGTCAGGCGGCCGCGGCCGCGCAGGCCTTCGACGACGGCGGACAGTCGGCTGGAAAGCTTGTCGAACACTTGCAACCTCGAACAGATGTGCCGGGGCGCGGGCCGGCGCGGAATAGCGCGATTGGCGATTATAGAGGCCGGTCCCGCACCGCGCCTCCTCAGGGTGCCGGCGATGTGACATCATTTCGTTCCGTCCATTGCCGAAGCTGGTCCAACGCTTGTTGCTGCCACTCATCGCCGTCGCCTGCTACCTGTTCGGCGCCCTCGGGCTGGGACTCTCCGCCTACCGGGCCGATGCGCACCACGGCCGCGGCCGGCGCATCGCCGCATTCGCGATCGCCTCGATCGGCATCCTGATCCACGCTGCCGCGCTCGTGGACGAGCGCAGGCTCGACCCGTACGCGGTGCTGTCGCTGGGCGACATGCTGGCGCTGATCGCACTCGTGATCGCGATCACGGCCGTCGTGATGGCCGTGCAACCGCGCAGGCGCGGCATGGCCGCGCTGCTGCTCGGCATCGCAGCAGTGCTCGAGGCCGCCTTCTCCGAGGGTGCGCGTGAGTTCTCGGTGGGCCGGCCGGGCTGGGAATTGGCCTTTCACGTCGCGATGGCCACCACGGCCTTCGCCTTCCTGACGATCGGCGCCGCGCTCGCGATGGCGCAGGTCGTCGTGGACCGGCGGCTGCGCAGCCGCAAGCCGCTCGGCTGGCTGAAGATCCTGACGCCGATCGAATCGATCGAATCGGGCTGCTTCCAGAGCATCCTGGCCGGTTTCACGCTGCTCACGCTGGCGCTCGTCACGGGCGCGTTCTTCATCGAGAACCTGTTCGCGCAGCACCTCGTGCACAAGGTGGTCCTCGCGATCATCGCCTGGGTCGTGTTTGGGATCCTGCTCGCCGGCCGCTGGCGCATGGGTTGGCGCGGCCGCAAGGCGCTGCGCTGGACGCTCGCGGGCTACGTGCTGCTCGGACTGTCGTATTTCGGCAGCAAGATCGTGCTCGAGAACCTGCTGGGCAAGCACTGGGGCTGACCGGCCTTGCGGGACATACCGTTACCCTGGCTGTTCGGGATCCTCGTCGTACTGATCGCGCTGTCCGCATTCTTCTCGAGCACCGAGACGGCGCTGATGAGCATCAATCGCTACCGGCTGCGACACCGCGCGCGCGAAGGAAGCGCCGGCGCGCGCGCCGCCGAGCAGTTGCTGCAGCAGCCGGACCGACTGATCGGCATGATCCTGGTCTGCAACAACTTCGTGAACTCCGCGGCCGCGGCGATCGTGACCGTGATCTCGCTCTCGGTGGGCGGCGAAGCCTCGGCCGCCATCGGCGTGGGCCTCTTCACCGTGGTGCTGATCATCTTCGGCGAGGTGGCGCCGAAGACTTTCGGCGCGCTGTACCCGGAACGGCTCGCGCTGCCCGCAGCCCTCATTTACCAGATCCTGCTCAAGGTTCTTTATCCCATCGTCTGGGCCACGAACCTGCTGGCAAACGGCGTCCTGCGGCTGCTCGGAATTTCGCGCGAGAAAGCGAGCACGACGTCGCTGAGCCGTGAGGAACTTCGCACGGTCGTCGCGGAGGCGAGCACCGTGATTCCGCACCGCCACCAGCGCATGCTGATGAGCATCCTCGACCTCGAGCGGATCAACGTCGAGGACATCATGGTGCCGCGCAACGAGATCGCCGGGCTCGACGTGTCCGACGACTGGGACGACATCCTCGACCAGCTGCGCGACAGCCGCCACACGCGCATCCCCGTCTACGACGGCAGCGTCGACGAGCTGGTCGGCATCCTGCACATGAAGAAAGTGGCGCGCCTGCTCGCGCGGGACGAGCTCGACCGCGAGCAGCTCGTCGCGCTCGCCAGGTCGCGCGAGCCTTACTACGTGCCCGAAGGCACCTCGCTGAACACCCAGCTGTTGAACTTCCAGCGGCAGCGACGCCGCGTCGCGTTCGTCGTCGACGAGTACGGCGACGTGCAGGGGCTGGTGACCCTCGAGGACCTGCTCGAGGAGATCGTGGGCGAGTTCACCTCGGACACGAGTTCGCTGCACAAGGACGTACACAAGGAGAAAGGCGGCACGTTCATCGTCAATGCATCGGCGAGCGTGCGCACGCTGAACCGCAAGATGGGCTGGTCGCTGCCGACCAGTGGTCCGCGCACGCTGAACGGCCTGATCGTCGAGTGCCTCGAGACGATCCCGGACCCGGGCACCAGCCTGCGGATCAACGACTACTCGATCGACATCCTGCAGACCGGCGACAACGCGGTGAAGACCGTGCGGCTCAAGCCGATCGCAGGCACCACGGCGGGCGACTCAGAAAGCCGCGTCTAGCGCCTGTTCGAGCCGGCCGACGCCCTGCACGACGAGGCCTTCGACCGGCTTGCGCGGCGCGTTGGCCGTCGGCACCAGCGCGCGGCGAAAACCCTGCTTCGCGGCCTCGCGCAACCGCTCCTCGCCGAACGGCACGGGCCGGACCTCGCCGGTCAGGCCGAGCTCGCCGAAGCAGACCATGTCCTGCGCGACGGGCCGGTTGCGCAGGCTCGCGAGCACGGCGAGCACGGCCGGCAGGTCCGCCGCAGTCTCGCTGATGCGCACGCCGCCCACGACGTTGACGAAGACATCCTGGCCCGACGTCGACACGCCGCCGTGCCGGTGCAGCACGGCCAGCAACAGCGCGAGCCGGCTCGACTCGAAGCCGACGGCGACCCGCCGGGCCGACATGCCCTGCGCTTCATCCACCAGCGCCTGCAGTTCGACCAGCAGCGGTCGGCTGCCCTCGCGCGCCACCGTGACCACGCTGCCGGGCACGGGTGACTCCGGCCGCGAGAGGAAGATCGCGGAAGGATTGCGGACCTCCTTCAATCCCTCGTCGGCCATCGCGAACACGCCGATCTCGTTGGCGGCGCCGAAACGGTTCTTGACGGCTCGCACGACCCGGAAGCGGCTGCCCGGCTCGCTCTCGAAATAGAGCACCGTGTCCACCATGTGCTCGAGGATGCGGGGCCCGGCGATCAGGCCCTCCTTGGTGACGTGGCCGATGATCAGCACCGTGGTCGCCGTCTCCTTGGCGAATCGGACCAGGCGGGCCGCGGACTCGCGGACCTGCACCGCCGAGCCGGGCGAGGACTCGCTCAGCTCCGTGTGCATCGTCTGGATCGAGTCGACCACCAGCACGCTCGCGCCCGCGGCGACCGCCTGCTCGATGATGGACTCGACGCGGGTTTCCGCGACGAGACGTAACGTGTCGGACCGCAACCCCAGCCGGCGTGCCCGCAGCGCAACCTGCCGCACCGACTCCTCGCCGGACGCATAGAGCACGGGCCGGTCGCGGCTGAGCGCGTCGGCCGCCTGCAGCAGCAACGTCGACTTGCCGATGCCCGGGTCACCACCGAGCAGGATCACGGAGCCGGCCACGAGGCCGCCACCGAGCACACGGTCGAGCTCGCCGATGCCCGAGACGGCGCGCACCTCGTCGTCCTGAGTGACCTCGGTGACCGTCCGACTGGCAACATGAACTCCATGTCCGCTGCGCGCGGGCAGGGACGAAAGCGATGATGCCGCCAGCTCGAGTGTGTTCCAGGCCTGGCAGGCGGGGCACTGGCCCTGCCACTGGGGGGTGCGGGCGCCGCAGGATCCGCACACGTAGCTGGTCTTCGGCCTGGCCATGTTCGAAATGCGCCTCCCACGTCGCGGCCGGGATCCTAGCACGCAGGGTCCGGCCGGGCCGGAGTGTGACGCTGGCGGCAATTCCCGCCCGGCCCGGGTCTCTATACTTAACCCCGACGATGTCCACCTCAGCCGATAAGACCTTCGCGGCGATCAGCACGGGCGACCGCTCCCGATCGGGAGCCGGCGACGGGAAAGTGCCGTCGCGCCTCGGCCGTTACCAGCTGGTTCACGAGATCGGCAAGGGCGCAATGGGCGTTGTCTACCGGGCCCGCGACCCGATGATCAACCGGGAGGTCGCCCTCAAGGTCATCCCGCTGGCCGCCGAGTTCGAGGGCGACGAGCTCGAGGATGCCCGCACCAAGTTCTTCCGCGAAGCCGAAATGGCGGGCCGGCTGAGCCATCCGCACATCGTCACGATCTACGACGCGGGCGAGCACGACGGCGCCGCCTACATCGCGATGGAGCTGCTGCGCGGCCAGCACCTCGTCGAGCACACCTCGGCCGCGCGCCTGCTGCCGCCGGCCATCGCGATCGAACTGGTGGCACGCCTGGCCGGCGCGTTGCACTATGCTCACCAGCAGAGCGTCGTGCATCGCGACATCAAGCCCGCCAACATCATGTTCGACGCCCCGAGTGGCGAGCTGAAGATCACGGATTTCGGCATCGCGCGCCTGACCGACGCGGGCCGCACGCGCACCGGCGTCGTGCTGGGCACGCCGTCCTTCATGTCCCCGGAGCAGTTGCAGGGTCGCGCCGTCACCGGCAGCTCCGACCTCTTTTCGCTTGGGGTCACGCTGTTCCAGCTGCTGACCGGCCAGCTGCCTTTCCGCGCCGACTCGATGCCTGCACTGATGCTCAAGATCGCCCAGGAGGCGCACCCGCGCATCCGCAACGTGCGCCCCGACCTGCCGGCCGGCCTCGACGAACTGTTCGACCGCGTGCTCGCGAAGGTCCCGGCCGCGCGCATCGAGAGCGGCGCGGCCCTCGCCCAGGCGCTGCGCGACGTCAATACTCCGGGCCGGGGCTGATCGTGCACCTCAAGGGCAAGTTCAGTTGCGTCGGGATGAGCGATGCCGGCCGGGTCCGCGAGCACAACGAGGACACGATCGGGACCGACGCGGACATCGGCCTCGTCGTGCTGGCCGACGGCATGGGCGGCTACAAGGCGGGCGAAGTCGCGAGCGGCATCGCGGTGCGGACCGTCATGAGCCTGCTCAAGGACGCCGTCGAGCGCGAGGACCTGACCGTGCGCGATGCCGCGACGGGCCTGAGCCGCCCGGGCATCCTGCTCCGGGACGCGATCCAGCGCGCCAACAAGATCATCTACCAGACCGCCCGGACCCAGGCCAACTGCGAGGGCATGGGCACCACGGTCGTGGCCGGCCTGTTCTTCGACGATAGGTTGACGATCGCGCACGTCGGCGACTCAAGACTCTACCGGATGCGCGGCCAGGATTTCACGCAGGTGACCCAGGACCACTCGCTGCTGCAGGAACTGGTGGCGCGGGGCTTCTACACGCCCGAGGAGGCGCAGCGCGCGGCGTCGAAGAACTACGTGACGCGGGCACTGGGCGTGGAGCCCACCGTCGAGGTCGATGTGACGGAGGTCCCAGTTCTGAAGGACGACCTGTTCCTGCTCTGCTCCGACGGCCTCTCGGACATGGTGGAAGACGACGATATTCAGTTAACGATCAGTACCTTTGGTGCTAATCTTGAAACGCTTGCAAAGCAGCTGGTGCTGCTCGGCAACGACAATGGGGGCCGCGATAACATCTCGATCGTGTTGGTGCGGGCGCTCGACAGCTTCCCCGCGCGGCGTGGTGTGATCGACCGGATTCTCGGGCTGTTCGGCTGAAAGAAGGCGCAGGGTAACGCATGGCCAGGCTTGTTCTCAGCCTCGACGGGCAGCAGCTCGCCGAGTACAACATGTCGAAGGAGCGCTACACGATCGGGCGCCTCCCGGATAACGACATCCGCATCGACAACCCCGCGGTGAGCGGGCATCACGCGCTGATCATCAACATCCTCAATGACTCGTTCCTCGAGGACTTGAACAGCACGAACGGCACCTACGTCAACGGCAAGATCATCAAGAAGCACGCGATGCAGCACGGCGACGTGATCACCGTCGGCCACCATTCGCTGCGCTTCATCGATGGCGAGGCCGACGAGCCGGCCGACGAATTCGAGCGCACGATGGTGATCGGGGCCGCCGATGCCGCCAAGCTGCGCATGCCGCCCGCCGTCCACGCTGCGGCACCCGTCGCTGCGGCCACGCCTGCCGCTGCGCCAGCGATGGCCGGCAAGCCAGCGGCGACCGGCGGCGTCGGGCAGAACTTCCCGAATGGCGTGCTGCCGAAGGCCAAGCTGCAGGTACTCTCCGGCCAGTTTGCCGGCCGTGAACTCGATCTCGTCAAGACGCTGACCACTCTGGGTCGCCCGGGCGTGCAGATCGCGGCCATCACGCGCCGCGCGGACGGTTACTACATCGTCCACGTCGAGAGCGGGCGCGAAGGCGATTACCCGCTCGTCAACGGCGCCGCGATCGGTCCGCAGGCCCGGCGCCTGCACGACAACGACGTCGTGCAGCTCGCTGGCGTCAAGATGGGGTTCTTCGCGAGCTAGCAGCTAGCGCAGCTCGTGCTGGACGCGCTGGCTCACCCCGCAGATGAGCTCGTAGGGGATCGTGCCTGCATGGCGCGCGATCTCCTCGACCGGCACGCCCTCGCCCCACAGCACGACCGGATCCCCGGTCGCGACGCCCGGCAGGTCCGTGACGTCCACCGTGATCATGTCCATCGACACGCGGCCGACGATCGGCGCGCGCCGGCCGTTGACGAGCAGCGGCGTGCCTGACTCGACGCTGCGCGGATAGCCATCACCGTACCCGGCTGCAACCACGGCCATGCGCGAGTCGCGCGGCGCGCGCCACGCGCCTCCGTAACCCACGGTCTCGCCCTCCCGGACTTCCTTGACGGCGATGACTTCCGTCTGCAGCGTCATCGCGGGCCGCAACCCGAGATCGGCGCCGGTGCCACTCGGGAACGGCGATACGCCGTAGAGGACGAGTCCGGGCCGGACCCAGTCGGCGCGGGTATCGGGCCAGGCCAGCAAAGCCGCAGAATTGGCGATGCTGCGCGCGCCGTGCAGCGCGGCGGTCGCTGCGGCAAACGCCTGCAACTGCACGACCGTCTTGGTGTCGCGGCGATCGTCGGCGTTCGCGAGATGCGTGACCAGCGTCGGATCCGGGGCAACGTTCGCGACCCGCCGGAGCCTCGCATACGCGTCGGCGAAATGCTCGGTCCGGAAGCCGAGGCGGTTCATCCCCGAGTCGACCTTGATCCAGGCCGAGATGACGTCGGTTCCCGCCCGGCCTTCGAGCAGTTCGAGCTGCTCGACGCTGTGCACCATCAGGTCGAAGCGCTGCTGGGCCGCCACCGCGAGTTGCTCGGCGCTGAAGACGCCCTCGAGCAGCAGGATACGGTTGGCAAGGCCGGCGGCACGCAGCGCGAGCCCCTCGTCGAGGCGCGCCACCGAGAAGCCGTCGGTCTCCGCAAGGGCCTTGGCCGCTGGCACGAGCCCGTGGCCATACGCGTTCGCCTTGATCACGGCCATGACCCGCGACGCGGGTGCGATCGCGCGCACGCGCCCGAGGTTGTGGCGCAGCGCAGCCGTGTCGACGATGGCTCGAATCAGTGCTTTCACGCAGGGTCTGGCGGCGCGTGCCGCGGCGCATCAGCCGCCGTAGCCGTATTCGCCCGTCGCGAGGTTTTCGAAGCGAGTGTACTTGCCGAGGAAGGTCAGATGCACCTCGCCGGTCGGGCCGTTGCGCTGCTTCGCGATGATGATGTCGGCAATGCCCTTGCGCGGCGTGTCGGGCTCGTAGACTTCCTCGCGGTAGATCAGCACGATGATGTCCGCGTCCTGCTCGATCGCCCCCGACTCACGAAGGTCGGACATCACCGGCTTCTTGTCGGTGCGCTGCTCGACGCCCCGATTCAGCTGCGAGAGCGCGATGACCGGAACATGGAGCTCCTTCGCGAGAGCCTTGAGCGAGCGCGAGATCTCGGAGATCTCGTTGGTGCGGTTCTCCTTGGTGCCGGCCACCTGCATCAGCTGCAGGTAGTCGACGACGATGAGCCCGAGCCCACCGCGCTCGCGCTTGAGGCGCCGGGCCCGCGCGCGAACCTCGGTGGGCGTGAGCGCGCCGCTGTCGTCGATGTAGAGCGGCGCGGTCTTCATCTGTGCGATCGCGCCATTGATCCGCGCCCAGTCCTCGTCGCCGAAGTTGCCGGTGCGCAGGTGGCTCTGGTCGACGCGCCCGAGCGACGAAACCATGCGCATCGACAGCTGCTCGCGCGACATTTCCATCGAGAAGACCGCGACGGGCGTGTTGGCCGCGATGGCCGCGTTCTCTGCGATGTTGAGCGCCAGCGTGGTTTTGCCCATCGAGGGGCGGCCCGCGATGATGATGAGGTCGCCGGGCTGCAGCCCGGCGGTCATCCGGTCGAGGTCGTCGTAGCCCGTGCTGACGCCGGTGAGCTGCCCCTGGTTCGCGTGGAGCATGTCGAGCCGGTCGATCGTGGCGCCGAGGATGTCGCGCAGCGGGACGAAACCCGAGCCCGAGCGGCGACCCTGCTCGGCGATCTCGAAGACCCGCCGCTCTGCCTCGTCGACGAGCTCGGTGGCCGGTCGGCCTTCGCTGCCGTAGGCGCTCGCCGCGATTTCGCCGCTGACGCGGATCAGTTGCCGCAGCAGGGAACGCTCGCGCACGATGTCCGCGTAGGCGCGGATGTTCGCTGCGGTCGGCGTGTCGCGCGCGAGGCTCGCAAGATAGGCGAGCCCGCCGGTTTCCTCGGCTTCGCCCTTGGCGGCAAGGTGCTCGGCCAGCGTGACGGCGTCGCTCGGTTCGCTGCGCGCCGAGAGCTCGGCGATGGCCGAGAAGATCTGCTGGTGGTCGCGCCGGTAGAAGTCCTCGGCGCGGAGCCGGTCGGCGATCGCATCCCAGGTGCTGTTGTCGAGCAGCAGTCCGCCGAGCACGGCCTGCTCGGCCTCGATGGACTGCGGCGGCACGCGCAGGGCGTCCATGTCGACCGCGGGCCGAGCCCGCCTTCGAGACCTCGTGCCGCCGGCCTCCTGCTCCATCTAGCTCACCCGGGCGTGCGCGCCGGTCATTCCTCGGCGACCACGTCCACCGGCAGGTCGATGACGACGTCCGTGTGCAGGTGCAGCTTCACGTGATGCTCGCCCACCAGCCGGATCGGGCCCGAGTGCAGTCGCACTTCGCTGCGCTCGATGCGGATACCGGCCTTGGAAAGCGCCTCGGCGATGTCGGCCGTGCCGATCGAGCCGAAGAGCTTCCCCTCGCCGCCCGCCTTGGCCGCCAGCGACAGGCGGAAATTCTCGAGCTGCCCGGCGCGCAACCTGGCGCTCGCCATCTCGTCAGCCGCGAGCTTCTCGAGTTCCGCGCGACGCTCCTCGAATTTCTTCAGGTTGGTCGCCGTGGCCACCGCCGCTTTGCCCTGCGGGAGCAGGAAATTGCGGCCGTAGCCCGGTTTCACCTTGACCTTGTCGCCGATGTTGCCGAGGTTGGCGACCTTCTGCAGCAGGATGACTTCCATCAACGTCTCCTCAATCGATCTGTTCGATAGCCTTGATCACGCATTCTGCGCCGCGGGCCGCGAGCGCATCCAGTTGTCCACGAATCCCCAGCCCGCAAGCACGGCGACCATCAGCGGCGCCGCCAGCAGCAGCAGTGCATAGACCGCCCAGAGCATCGCACTGTGCAGGCGGCCCTCCGCCTTGAGCCGGTGCGCCGCCGCGAGGCCCACGATCGTCAGCGCGCCGAGAAACAGGCGCGCGAGATCGTCGACCAGTGGCCGGTCCGAAAGCAACGACGCCGCGACGGCCACGGCCGACGCGACGCCGAGCGCGATGCCGATGCGCAACTGGCGGAACTCCGCCCCGAAGCGCCCCGGCGTCACGGGTCGGCACTGCCACCAGCGCGCGAGGAACAACGCGCACATGGCTAGCAGCACCGTCAACATCGTCACCCAGCCCCACAATGTCCGGGCCAGCGTCTCGACGAGCCCGTCCTCCGCGAGGTCCAGCGGCAGGCCGCGACGCTCCATTTCCTGCGCCAGGTCGCGCACGAACGGAGCCCAGAACCGCTCCGGGTCGCCAAGTGTCGCATGCAGCAGCAGCACCAGCACGGCGCCGCCCAGCACGGCGACCTGCAGGCACAGCGTCAGCGACTCGCTCCGGCGCAGCAATGCAGCGAGCAGCAGCGGCGGCCCGAGGACCCACAGCGAGTAGATGAGCCCCACCGGGATCGGTCGCCCCATCACCAGCATGGCCAGCGCAAGGAGCCCGCTGGCCCCGCCCGCCACGATCACTCCGCCGCGGGGGCCCCGCACCAGAGTGACCAGCGCCGGCACCGCGCCCGGCAGGAAAAACGCAAACCCGAACCCGAACAGCGGCAGCAAGCCGAACAGGGCCGTCACGAAAACAGCCGCGCCCGGGTTATCCGCAATCCAGCTTGAGAACGTCCGGCTCATGGCGGCAGCCCGGCGCCTCGGCCGCGCGGCGCCCGATCAGTTCAGTGCTGGTCGGTGTATGGCAGCAGCGCGAGGAAACGCGCGCGCTTCACCGCGAGCGCCAGCTGGCGCTGGTAGTTCGACCGCGTGCCGGTGATGCGGCTCGGGACGATCTTGCCCGTCTCGGTGATGTAGCCCTTGAGCGTGGCGAGATCCTTGTAATCGATGCGCTCGACGCCTTCGGCCGTGAACTTGCAGAACTTACG
>Ga0209253_10004178_pt1 | contig 12595 bp, 10 predicted proteins | sample FrelakmetBRP12BR_FD_187145 | JGI IMG/M metagenome (GOLD analysis project Ga0209253, IMG submission 187145) | Freshwater lake sediment microbial communities from the University of Notre Dame, USA, for methane emissions studies - BRP12 BR (SPAdes)... | ecosystem: Environmental > Aquatic >...
AGGAAGTTATCATTGAAGGCTCGTTTCAGGATTTTTAAGGAGTGGGGACATCCCTTTAGATTTAATATCATTCCATCAGGAAAATCTTGGATAAAAATCTGTTCGCCACTTATTTCAACACCCTTCACCTCAACCTTTCCATTATCCTCTGAGTTTCGGATCGGAGATATCGCGAAGTCCATCGGCGATGAGGTTAAAAGAGAAGACAGAGACAAAGATGGCAAGGCCGGGGAAAAGAGAGAGCCAGGGAGCATTGGTGAGTTGATCCAGGCCGTCACGGATCATGGCACCCCAGCTGGGGGTTGGAGGCCGAACACCCAACCCAATGAAACTGAGACTTGCCTCAACGATGATGGCCGTAGCGACCCAGAGGGTTCCCATCACCAAGATTTCTCCAGATATATTGGGCAGGACGTGAATGATCATAATCTTCCCATCGTTTTGGCCCACGGCCCTGGCCGCCTCGATATATTCTTTTCCTTTGACAGAGAGTGTTGACCCACGAGCCAAACGTGCGATACGGGGAGTGAGGGCAACGCCGATGGCAATGACAATCTTGATCAGACCTGGACCCATGATGGCCAAGACCAAGAGTCCCAGAATGACGATGGGAAATGACATGAAGACGTCAATAAACCGGAGGACTAAATTGTCGATTCTGCCTCCTTTATAGCCTCCAATCATGCCAAGGGGAATGCCTGCTACCATGGCGAACAGGACAGAGAGAGTTCCCACCACAAGAGAAACTCTGGATCCCCAGAGTATCCTCGAGAGCTGATCCCTCCCATAACTATCTGTCCCAAATGGATGGACCCAGCTGGGGGGTGCATGCTGAACATTCATATCTTGTGAGATTGGATCATAGGGAGAGATCCAAGGAGAGATAAGGGCGATGATAACAACTGAAAATGCCATGAATAATCCGACCACAGAGGTCTTATTACCCTTAAACGTCCTGACAAGAATTTCTCTTTGACTGATCGTTGCCATAGCACTTTTTTAATGATATTCGATCCTCGGGTCAATCAGGCTATAAAGTAAATCGGTGATAAGATTAAAAAGAAAGACGAAAGCAGAGAAGATGATGATCACTGATTGGAGAGCGATGTAATCTCGATCCTTCACGGCAAAGACCATCATCTTTCCCAAACCTGGTCTGCTGAAGATAATCTCCGTCAGCACCGAGCCTCCCATCAAAATGCTCATATAGATTCCAATGACCGTGACGGTCGGAATCAGGGCATTCCGAAGAGCATGTTTATAGATGACCACCCTTTCATGAAGGCCCTTTGCCCTTGCTGTTCTCACATAATCCTCTCTGAGTACGTTTAACATGGAGGAGCGCACCATTCTGCTGATAAAAGCGGTCATGATGATGCCTAAGGTGAGCGCTGGAAGAAACAGATGATATAAACGGCTACTTAAATTGCTGAGGTCGCCTCCTCCCAAAACCGGGAAAAGTTGCAATTTGATGGCGAGGATATACATCAGTAGAATGCCCAGGTAGAACTCCGGCATGGAAATTCCAACCAATGAGAGGATTCTCCCGATATAGTCTGGGGGACGATTCCTCCTTAATGCTGTAATGATTCCTGTTGGAATCCCAAAAAGGATTCCAATTATCATTCCTCCAATGGCTAAATCCAATGTATAAGGTAATGCCCTGGAGATTTCCTGAGAGATTGGTTTGTTGGTAATCAGTGATTTCCCTAAGTCTCCCTGACAAAGGTCCTTGAGGAACTTCCCATATTGCACAAGAATTGGTTTATCGAGACCCATCTGTTTTTCGAGTTGCCGAATGGATTCTGCAGTGGCATAGGATCCCAGGGCCGCGACAGCAGGGCCTCCTGGAACAATGCGAATGAGAAAAAAGACAAAAGTAACCACTGCCCAAAGAGTTGGAAGGACATAGATCATTCTGCGGATGGTGTATTTGAGCATCCTTCTTTCCTAAAAATAGCTTCGGGGCACTCGATCCCTGGGATCGAGTGCCCCGTTCGATACACACTGAAACATTATTTACGAACGTCTGTTGTCTCTTTGATGGTAGTGACCAAAGTCAATGTTGATCTCATCTCATATCCCAGATCTACGTAAGTTTTTCTCGCAAAGACGAACTTTGTGATACAGAGTGGGAGAGCGACCGCATCCTCAAGAATCTTCCTCTGGGCTTCTGCCCAAATCGCTTTTTGTTCTTTAGGATCGATTGACACTCTTGCTTTTTCAATTAAGTCATCAACCTTATTGTAATGAGAGAAGTTGGTGATAGCGGTGGGAGTACCGACGATTGACTTAGAGTGGTAGAACTGAGTGAGCATGGGATCTGCTATTGGAAAGCGGGCGCATACATAAAGAACGAAAGGATTGACATCCTTCCGAATTTGCTCATGGAAAGCAGTATGGGTGATGACATCCATCTTTAGGTTGATCCCGACCCTTCGAAGTTGTTCTTGAACCTGCTCCATGGGGCGGCGATAATCGGACATCTCGGTAATCACCATGGACATTTCAAGCCCTTTGGTATACCCGGCTTCTGCCAGGAGTTTCTTTGCCTTCTCAGGGTTGAATTCGTACCTGGGGACATTGTCCGTTCCACCCAGGTAATTCATTGGAATGGGTGAAACAAGCTTTTCGGTAACATCTGGGCCTAGAAATTTCATCAGTTCGTCCAGATTAATGGCATGGCAGATGGCTCTTCTGACACGAATATCGTCCAAAGGTTTCTTGGTCATGTTGAAATGAAGAACAAGGGTTTCGCCCGGGCCAAAGATTTCGATGGCTGTTCCTGGGATGGCTCTGATTTTATTCACCCATGCCTGTTCCCGTTCCCCTTCAACAATGTCGATCTCGCCCTTTCGGAATGCCATCTCCCGACTGCTTGAATCGGGCATGAACCAGAGCTCAACCCGGTCGAGTTTTGGTTTTCCTCTGAAGAATTCTGGATGTCTCACCTCCACTACTTTTTCTTTGGGGATATATTCTTTCAACATGAAGGGACCGGTCCCGATCGGATCGTACTTAAACTTATCTCCTTTCTCCAATACAGCCTTCTTCGATACGATGTATCCACCATGGTAATTTGTCAAAACCCCCAGAACAGAAGGAATGGCACTCTTGAAAGTTATTCGGACAGTATACTTATCGATCACTTCCACTTTGTCCAGAGCAGCATAATCTCCCGCAAAGCCTGAGGTCGCTTTGTTGGCTGCCTTCTCCAAAGAGAACTTTACATCCTCAGCCGTCATTTCCCCATAACCTTTGTGAAACTTCACCCCTTTCCGGAGATAGAATGTCCAGACCAGGCCGTCTTTTGAACGTTCCCATTTTTCAGCCAGATCGGGCTCAATCTTTTCAGGGTTAATGTCCTCGGGTTTAAAGCGGACCAGACCATTGAACATCGGGTCAATGCAGGCATAATCGATCGTCGTTGTCCCATAGTGGGGATCCAGAGATCTGATGTCAGAGGCCTTCAAGGCCATCTTCACCACCTTCTCCTGAGCAATGGCAGGAGAGATGAGACAGATCCCCATGAAAATAATTGCCAATAGAAAAAATACACCGTGCTTTGAAATTTTCATATTAGACCTCCTTTTCCTTCATTTTTTATATTTGTTTCTATTCAATCGTTACGATTTTCTGACCACCCCCCTTTCATTCACATTGGATTAATCACGGTTTGAAAAGGAAACGATTTTTTCCTCGGTTTCTATCGTGTCATTTATTAATACCATAAGTGACGATTTTGTCAATCGTTACCGATTCATTTAGACTAGACCCATAATTACACCATTTTCGAATCGAACAGGTCTCGCAAAGAGGCTTTCTGGCCATGCAGGTTCTCCGACCGTGCCAGACAAAAAGATTCGAAAAATGGGTCCACTCCTCTTTGGGGACAATGTCCATTAAATCGAACTCAATCTTTGTTGGATCATTGTTCTTAGTCAGGCCGATTCTTTGACTTACCCTTTGAACATGCGTGTCGACCACAATGCCAGGTATTCCAAAGGTATTTCCTAAGATGACATTAGCTGTTTTTCTTCCCACTCCTGGAAGGGTGACCAATTCCTCCAGAGTGTTCGGAATGTTTCCCCCAAACCGTTTGGCCAATTCCTGGCAGCATTTCTGAATCGACTTGGCTTTATTTCGGTAGAATCCAGTCGGCCGAATCTCCTCTTCCAATTTCTCCAAGTTTGACTCTGCATAATCTTTTACTGAACGGTACTTTTTAAATAGGTCCCCCGTGACTTGATTGACCTTCACATCGGTGCATTGGGCAGAGAGAATGGTGGCGATCAGAAGTTCAAGAGGGTTGGAGAATTTTAAAGCAATCCTGGAGTCGGGAATCTCTTTGGAAAGAATTTTGATGATCTCTTTGCCTCTTTTTTTTAAGTCCTCTTGTTTTTTCATCCCCACCTCCTATCCAACGATGAACCATAAACCTTAACGTGCAATAAAATACCAAAGCAGACTCGGCGGGGACACTATAAGAGCCTTGTAGCGGAACCTTTTGAATGTCAAGCATTAAGGTCCACCAACTTTGCCGGATTTACTTTTGGTGAAGTCCTCTATGACCCATTCAATTCTAATAAAACCCGCATTACAAGGTTCTGGAAGTGTTCCAGGCGGGTCTGCTTAATCAACTGTAAGGTGAACTTAAGAAGGTTTTCTCCTTTTTAAAAACTTCTTCATCTCGTCACTATCCATCGTATTAAGAACATCTCCGGGTTCCAGCCATCCCTTTCGTCCAATTCCCACGCCGAAATAGGTGTCCTTCAGTCCCTCTTCGTCGTGGGCATCAGGATTAATGGCAATTTTGATCCCTTTTTCTTTAGCATATTTGCATAGTCTCCAGTCAATGTCCAATCGATAAGGATGCGCATTGAGTTCGATGGACACTCCGGATCGGCTTGCTTCATCGATGATGCGCATCATATCAATGGCGTAAGGTTCTCTGGCTAAGAGAAGCCGACCGGTGGGGTGTCCCAAGATGGTCGTATAAGGATTTCTCAAGGCTTTAATCACCCGTTGAGTCATTTCCTCCCTCGACAGATTGAAATGAGAATGAACCGAGGCAATCACAAAGTCGAATTGTTTGAGAACCGCTTCCTCATAATCCAATGATCCATCTGGGAGGATGTCCGATTCAATTCCTTTAAAAATAGTAAACCCCTCCATTTCCTGATTTACTTCGTCAATCTCTTTCCATTGTTTCCGAAGGTGATCGAGTGCCAGGCCTCCTGCATAACGAGCGGATTGGCTGTGGTCGGAAAGACCAATATAGGAAAACCCCATTTTTTTTGATGCCTGAAACAATCTTTGGATAGAAGAGGTCCCATCGCTATAAAAAGAATGGACATGAAAGATTCCTTGGATATCTTGATTCTCGATCAAATGGGGAAGTTGATGCATCTCGGAGACTTCGATCTCTCCCTGATTCTCCCTCAGCTCCGGCGGGATGTCGTCGAGGCCCAATGCATAGAAGATTCCCTCCTCCTCTTTACAAGAGACGGTTTTTCCGTTCCGTTGAAGGGCCTTCTCACTGAGATTTAGCCCCCTGGCCTTCGCTTTTTCGGCGATGGAATTCCAATGTGCAAGGCTTCCCGTGAAGCAAAAGAGAGAATAAGGGAAGGTCTGATCAGAGGAGGTACGTAGATCGACTTCCCACCCTGAAAAGAGGGAGTAACGGGCACTTTCTTTTTCCTCAAATCGGACGGCTTCCACTTCAGGCAGTTTGGAAAAGGCCCTCAAAACCTCTTGAGGACGTTGAGTGCTTACCACTAAGTTGATATTTCTTACGATTTCCATTTTTCTTCTCAGGGAGCCGGCGAGATTCCCTCGAATGACTCTCGGATGAGAGAGAATCTTTTTAAGGATTATCTGAGCGGGTTCGATGACTTCTCCATAGAGATATTGCCCTTGATATTTCTTGACCTGTTGGATACCCTGAAGGATCTTCTCCTGGGATTTTTGACCAAATCCTTGAAGATCTATCAATCGATTTTCGAGACAGGCGTATTCTAATTCACCAATCGTTTTGATACCGAACCTGTCATAAAGGGCTTTAGTCTTTTTAGGTCCGAGGCCAGGAATTTTAAGCATCTCCAGAAGGCCTGAAAGGACGGAGGTTTTTAAGTCCTCATCAAGTTGAAGCCTTCCCGTGGTAACCAGTTCGGTGATGTGCTGAGCTAACGTCTCACCAATTCCTTTTATTTCTCTGAGACGACCCTCTTGAGTAATGGTCTCCAGATCTTCTTCCAATAATTCGATCGATCTCGCCGCATGAGAATAGGCCTTCACCTTGAAAGGGCTTTCCCCTTTTAGATCGAGGAGCAAAGCTACCTCCTGAAGTATTGCACTTACCTCTTTGTTATTGAGTACCTGTTTAAGCATATAAGAATTTTAACTGGAATCTCCCTTCCTTTCCATCGGGATGGGACAAATTTAACTTAAGAGAGACAAAAATTGTCATCCTTTTCTTGAACCTTGTGAGAGTTAAACTGAATTTCTTTTAAATATCAAATAATTAAAAAATACGATTGGATTTGGTATAGAAAATGCTATCAATTAGCGTAAAGTCCAATAGAAAAGGTGGAAAGCTATGCTAAAGGATAACGAAGATACCGTCCTTACGACTCAAGAAGCCTGTCACTACCTTCGGATCTCAAGACCTACTTATCTTAAATATCTTTATGTAAAAAGGATTAAAGGAACGAAGGCGGGGAAAGGATGGAAGGTTCTCAAATCAGAGTTGGACCGATTCTTAAAAGGGGAGAATGGACATTCCCAGGCAGCATGAATCTGGCCGAAGCGAGAATCGTTTAAGGGAGAATCCGGGTGAAAGGTTTAGAAGACAAATTGGATTATTTTGAAGAAAAGACGGTTGAGGAGAAGGTAAAGTCAACCAAAGGGTTGATCCAAACTTTTCTCCAAACTCTGAAGGCCTATCGACTCTATGAGGCCAATCATCCCATTCTGTCCAAATTTTTAGAACGGCTGAGGAATGATTTCAATCACTATTTTGATGAATTCGATTCGTTCTCCCTCCAGATCGGGGAACACCGGCTCCACTACCAGGGAAAGGTCGTCTATGAAAACCAAGATATTAAGGAAAGTTTAGCCTTTGTCTTTTTCAAAGACGGGGTTCGCGAACTGCAATTTTCAAAAGGATTGGAATCCCAGGAGATATTGGATTTTCTCAATGTGGTAAGAAAAAGTGACTTCCTCAATCGTATGGAGGACGATCTCGTCACCCTGCTCTGGGAAAAAGATTTTACTCATATCAACTTCACCACCGTGGATGAATTTTTAGAGGGAAGCGGCATCTTTGTCCCCGCGACACAGGCGGATTTGATCAAGAGATCGGAGTACAAAGGTTCCTGGGAGGAATGGTCTCAAGAAAAGTCAGAGGAAGAGCAGGCTCAAAGTTCCCATGCCTCTGAGCCAGAAGGGTTGGAGCAGGCGATCAACCCTTCTCCAGGCCAATCCTTAGTTCAGGCCTGTCAGCTCACCCCCGACGAGAAGGAAGAAGTCCAACAGGAGGCACAGCAAGAGCAACGGCCTGAATACATCTTTATCTTAATTGACAACCTGATCGAAATCCTGCTTCATCTCGGCGAGGATGCGGACGCCTATGAGAATATGATTTCCTTCTTCGATCGGGTCATCGAATACCTTCTCGAACAGAAAGAGGTGGAAAAAGCGGAGGCACTGTTGAAAAGCCTCGATGATACCATGGAATCCATGGTTTTGAAGGACAAGCAGATTTTTACCATGCGTCGCATTCTCGAGAAGGCCTCCAGCCCCCACCACGTTGGGCTTTTAGGAAAGGCGATGAAAGGGAACGGCGAAGTCCTTTCAGAGCCCATCCTCCAATATCTTCGATTCCTGACCCCGCAGGCCGTCGAGCCTCTCTGTCATTTGTTGACCGAGTTGGAATCCGGTAAGTGGAGAAAAGCGATCTGCGATCGATTGGCTGAACTTTCTCGAGAAGAGATTGAAACGTTGAGTAAATTCTTAGCGGACCCAAACCCCCTGATGGTCTGCCATATCCTTTACATCCTTGGAAAGATGGGACATCCTTCCACGGTTAAATATTTAGGTCCTTTAGTGGCCCACAAGGATTTGAAAGTGAGAGAAGAAACCCTCCAGGTTCTCAACAAATTTGGGGAAAAGGGGAGGGGTCTGATTCAAACATTTTTAAAGGATTCTGTATCTGGGATCAGAGGCAAAGCTGCCCTTATTTTAGCAAAGCATGCCAAGGCAGAAGCGGTGAAACCGCTTACAGAGATTATCTTCTCGGAGGATTTTTTTAAAAGGGATTATGATGAAAAGGCCTCTTTCTTCAGAGCCCTGGGTGAGACAGGGTCGAAAGAGGTAATACCGATATTGAAAAAGATAGCCGGGAAAAGAAGATGGTTTCAAAAGGCAAAATGGGATGAGATGCGACAGTGTGCCAACAATACGTTGAAGATGATGAAGGCATAAGAAAGAGGGCGAAGGTTGAGATCACAGAGCAGAAAACAGAAAGAATAAGGAATAAAGTTTCATAAAGGAGATAGGATGGACGTCACACAATCCACGACCCAACCTAAGAGGGCGAACCCTAAGCCGGCAGATGGCATGGACCTTGATCTATCGAAATGGGGAAACAACCTCGTCACCAAATTCCATGTCTTGATGAGGATTTCTCAGATATACGATTCTAAAAATGTGGCCATCCAACAATTCGTTCAGGAATCCCTCGAAACCATTAACACCTTGATCAAGAGGGAAGGGATCCTCTCGCTCAAAATTGTAAGGAATGACTTTTTCCTTAACGAACAACGATTGCGCTATTCGGTGGAGGGGTTTACCAGTTTTAAATATCTTCTCACCCAATGGAAAAAAAAGTTGATCGGGGAAGTGATTTTCAGAAGCCAGGTGGATGAAGGGATATTAAAGAATTTCGTCTACACCCTGATGAAGCTGGAAGAAGGTCGGGAAGAGAATGCGGACCTCTTCAATGAAGCGCTGGCCAACCACCGTATCACCACGATCGTCGTAAATCCTTTAGAGATCGTTGAGGGGGATGAGGAGGCCTTTACCCTTCAAAAGGAAGATCAGCGAGAGGTGGGGAAGAAAGTATTTTTTGAGACGATCGGAACGATCAAAGAAGTGATCACCCAGATCAAAGGGAAGCAGCATGCCGATGTGAGAAAATTGAAGCGGCTGGCTCAGAAGGCGGTCCACCTCGTCATCGAGGACGAATCCATCCTGTTGGGAATGACAACGATCAAAAACTATGATGAATATACCTTCAATCATTCAGTGAATGTTTCGATCTATTCCTTAGCCATGGGAAAGCGATTGGGATTCTCGAAAAAGACCTTGACGGAATTAGGAATCACGGCTCTGTTTCATGATATCGGAAAATCAAAGATTCCGATAGACGTTTTGAATAAACCCGCTTCTCTCAACGACGAAGAATGGGGGATGATGAAAAGACATCCGTTGATGGGAGTGGAGATTGTTCTCAATCTGAAGCAATTAGGGGAGATCAATCCCAGAATGGTGATCGGCATCTTCGACCACCACCTCAAGAGCGATTTTTCAGGATACCCGAAACTCTTTCGGAAGAAGGAAATCAGCCTCTTCGGGAGGATCATTCAAATTGCAGATTCCTATGACGCCATGACGACTCCCCGGATTTATAAAAAAGTTCCCTATACGCCGGAGCAGGCCCTCGCCATCATGCTAAAGGAGAGGACCATCCATTTCGATCCCATTCTCCTCAAAATCTTCATTGGCCTGGTTGGAATTTTTCCCATTGGATCCTTGGTTCTTCTCAACACGCGTGAAACGGGAATCGTCTATAAACCCAGTCATGATCCCAAATGGTTGGACCGCCCCATCGTCATCCTGGTGGCTCGAGGTGGAAAAGGGGAGGTGAAGAAAGAGGTGGTTGACCTCACTGAAACGGATGGGGGAGGCCGTTACAAACGAAGCATTGTCAAGACCCTAGACCCATTTAAATACCACATCGACATCGCCAAGTATTTCTTGTGAGAGTGGGGGAAACGCTTTTAAAGAAATTATTAAGAGTCTCATAATATTAACGACATTGATTTATAAAATCCCTCCTATCCTCCCTTTTCCTAAGGGAGGGATTCCCCCTCTTTGGCAAAGAGGGGCGAGGGGAGATTTTCCAACAAATATGCCGATTCTATTTTGAGACCATTAATAAACGATTGGACTCTTTCCCCCCTGGGCACCTAAGGCGAAGGACAAATTCATGGAACCAAAAGGACATAAACAAATTGTTATCCGTCTGAGGTGGGTGACCATTATTATCACTTCTTACCTCATTTTATTCGGTCGTGGGATTGCCTCACCCCAATTACCCCCCTCTATCGTCATTCTCTTTTATCTCTTTTCCAATCTCATCGCTTACTTCCTTCCCCCATCGTATTTTATAAAACGCTCTTTCTTCACCATGATCCTACTGTTCGATACCTTCATGGTTTCTTTAGGAATCTACATTACCTCCCAATTTGATACAGATTTTTATTTGGTCTATTTTTTAATCATCCTTTTTGCTTCCATCGCCCGGAATTTCAAATTATTAATGGTTAATGCACTGGTGATCTGTGGCATTTATGGCTGGTTCCTTTGGACTCAAGGATGGGAGACGAAGTCATTGGAGGAAGGTATTCTGTTACGGATCCCCTTTATCTTTATTATGAATATTTTTTATGGATTCCTGATTCAGTCCTTCCAAGAGAAGACGCATCGGATGAAAAAAGAACTAAGAGAGGTCGAAGAATCTGAACTCAAATATCGACAAATTGTAGAAGGGGCTCATGAAGCAGTGGCAATTTTAGAGAAGAATCGAATTAAATTTTTTAATGGACGGCTCCCTGAATTGACTCTTTATACTCCTGAAGAATTAACAGGTATGGAATTGAAAAAGATCATGAACGGATTTTGTGTAGACAAACTGAGAGAGGATACCCACCCGAGCTCAGGTCCGGAGGAAGAACCGATCATTCAGCAGGCCGATGTGTTTCAAAAAAATGGGGGAAAAAGAAAAGTGGAAGTCAGCCGTGTGCAATTCTCTCCACCCACCGGCGAAACCCACACCATTCTCTATCTGAAAGATATCACCGATAAGAAACAGATGGAGGAATGGCTGATTCAATCCGAGAAATTAAAGGCCCTGGGAGAGATGGCTGCTGGGGTAGCCCATGATTTAAATAATGTCCTGGGAGCGATATTGGGGAGGGTCCAGTTGATCCAGTTGGGGCTCATAAGAAAAAAGAGCGAATCCGAAAGTATATCGGATGATACGGTTCGGAGAGAATTAGGAATTATCGAGCAGGCGGTAACCGATGGGGCTCATACGATCAAAAAGATTCAGGAATTTTCACATCCCAAAACAGATGAGTCTCTTTTCGTACTTCTGAATGTCAATGAGCTCATAGAGGGGACACTTGAATTAGTCAAAACCAAGATTAAGGACGAGGCTGAGGAAAAGGGCATTCCCATCAATGTTCAAACAGTCAAAGATGACGTCTGTTGGGTGATGGGAAACCAAGGAGAATTGAGAAAGGTGTTTTTAAATATCTTTCTCAACTCAATTGATGCCATGCCCAAAGGGGGAACGATCACATTTAAGGCGAGGAGGGTCAATGGGACTGTTTCCATTGAGGTGAGCGACGATGGGATTGGAATACCAGAATCCATCAGGCATCGTATCTTTGATCCCTTTTTCACCACCAAGGGAGTTCAACGGTCAGGGTTAGGGCTTAGCATCTGTTATGGCATTATTCAAAGGCATCATGGGGAGATCAAAGTAGAAAGCCAAGAGGGGATCGGAAGCACTTTTGTGATTAAACTTCCCCTCGCTAAAGCGGGAGAGTTGCTGTAGGAGAGAAAGAAAATGGAGAAAGAGGTTAAACAATCCATGACCATCCTCGTGATTGATGATGACGACCGGGTCCGAACCCTTCTCAGAGATATCCTCCTGTTTGAAAAACATCAAGTGATCGAAGCTTCGGATGGGGAATCGGGAATGAGATATTTAGAAAAAGGTGGATTTGTGGATATGGTTATGACCGATTTAGGAATGCCCTTGAAAAATGGTTGGGAAGTGGCCAAATGGATAAAAAGAGAACTTCCTCAAATCCCCGTCGTCCTCATTACAGGATGGGGAACCCATTTAGATGAAGAAAAAGTCAAAGAATCAGGCATCGATATGATCATCGGGAAACCCTTCCAGGTGAATGAGATACTCGAGACCGTCCACCTTTTTATGAAAGTTCATTAGGGAATATACTTACGCTTTCAATCTATTCCTTTTCGAAACCTTAAGATTTTTTCTTACTCTTCTCCCCATCACTCTATCTCCTTATCTCCCTATCTTTTTTCGGGGGTGGAAGGGGTGGTACTTTGCACTGCGACCCGTTCCATTCATCGATCAGCCTTCGAATGATCTCCTGTTGCTGTCGGACGGAGAAGTCAGCATATCGAGGGTCTCTTTTTCGATAAGTCTTCTCAATGAAGTCGATGGAGGTCTGGGCACTTCGAAGTTGGGAAAGAATCATCTCACATTTTTTCA
>Ga0209253_10004179_pt1 | contig 12595 bp, 7 predicted proteins | sample FrelakmetBRP12BR_FD_187145 | JGI IMG/M metagenome (GOLD analysis project Ga0209253, IMG submission 187145) | Freshwater lake sediment microbial communities from the University of Notre Dame, USA, for methane emissions studies - BRP12 BR (SPAdes)... | ecosystem: Environmental > Aquatic >...
GCACTCGGCACGCGGTACGGTGGCCTGAACGCTCCGGGACTGTCGCAGCCACTCTTCACGGTCCTTACCGGCGGCGGATTTCTTTTTGTCCTGCAGCTGCCCGCCGAGTTTCAGATTCTTGACAGTGACCTGGTCGTGCGCGAATTCCTCGCTCCCGATAATCACCGCCAGGGGAATTTGCTGGCGATTGGCATACTGCAATTGTTTTCCCAGCCCCTTTTCCTCACCCAGATAGAGTTCAGTATTGATGCCGGCCTGGCGCAGGAGGCGCGTGAGCCGTTGGTACTCGTTCAGGCGGGCGGGTTCCATGATTGTCACGAGGACCTGTGCGGTGGAAGCCACGAGTTCAATGAGTCCGAGCTTTTGCATCGCTGCAAACAGCCGATCCACGCCGATGGAGGCTCCGACCCCGGGGATTTTCCGGCCGAGGAAGCGTTCGACCAGGCCGTCATACCGGCCGCCGCCGAACACCGAACCGAATTCAGGCGCGTCGGTCAATACCGCCTCGAAAACGGGCCCGGTGTAGTAGTCGAGCCCGCGGGCGATGTTCAGATCGAGAGTCACGAATTCATCGGGGATTTCAAGGGCATCCAGCGAAGAGCAGAGGAATTGAAGTTCGCCGATTGCCTCGGCTGCGGATGGCACGCCGGCGAAGAGGGTGGAAAGTACCGCCAGCACATCGCCCCGCCGCCCTTTGGGGAGCGCGAGGAACTCTTTGATTTTCGCCACAGACGCGGGGGAAAGTCCGAGTCCGCGGATAGTGTCGCCGGAAGGATCTGTGCGGCCACTGGTCAATTCCGATGCGACGTTGTCCACGCCGATCTTCTCGAGCTTGTCGAGGACGCGGAAGACACCGTGGGCCATCTCACGGGGGATTCCGGCGAAGTCCAGCAGGCTATTGAGGACTTTCCTGTCGCTGAAGCGGACCTTGAAGCGTTCGATTCCCAGCGCCCGGAGCGTATCACACATTCCAGAAAGAATCTCCACATCGGCCGCCAGCGAGACTGCACCCACGGAATCCAGGTCGAATTGAATGAATTCACGGAAGCGCCCGGGGTCGGGTTTGTCCACGCGCCAGACAGGAGCCACCTGATAGCGGCGGAATGGCAGGGGGAGATCCGGATATTGCGCCACGACACGTGCGAGGGAGACGGTAAGATCGAACCGGAGAGCGACATCCTCCCCCTCGGGATTCTTGAACTCAAAGATCTGTTTCGTATTCTCTTCGCCGTAACCCAGCAGGGTCACGCGGTATTCCTGGGCGGGGGTTTCGAGAGGAAGGAAGCCGTAGCGTTCGTACACCTGGCGGATGGTGGCAATTATCTTCTGCCGGGCGTTCATTTGCGCGGGAAGGTAGTCCCGGAATCCTTTCAGGAGCCGGGGTTCAACAAGACGTTCGTCAGCCATACTCGGGAGTCACTGTGTGTATGACGGGAGGTAGGTGCAATGCCGAAACTGCACCAAAAATACGATTATTCGGGTGCAGTTGCAACACGATGCACTCGGTTTGAGCACACCGTCCCATCAAGGGAAATCGCTCCTCGCCAAGCGGAAAATCAATACGGTCCCCGCATTGCCGGGCCCTGCCAAGACGCCATCTATCGGAACCGCTTGTAGATTACATACTTGTCTCCGACTCGGAGGGGACTTGTGTTTTCGCCCCGGCTCAGTTTCTTCAATTGATCCCTCACGTTCGGCGGGTACTTTACGATATCGAACGTGCCAACGGCTTGCTTGAAGAGCGGGTCCAGATCCGTTGCTTTCTCGAGCAACAAACACAATGAATCCGCCTCGCGAAGGCTGGCAGAGACGAGCTCACCGACAGTCATCACGATCGGTTCCTGGACCTGGATGAGAAGCGGCTGACGGATCCACACATCAATGGGCACGCCATCGCGACCAGGCCGAGCATATCGCCACTGTCTCATAACCCTCAAGGCAAGGGAATCCCAATCACTATCTCCACTCGATCCTAGCATTCTGGTGTCCTCAACGGTTCCGTCCTCCAGGATGTGCATCATGACGATCAGCCTCATTTTTGTTGCATGCGAACTCAATGAGATCGGGGGAAGCGGAGTCATGCTTATGAGCTCCAGCCGCTCAGTCGGGACCGCCACCTCCTGGCTGCCACCGCAGCCTGCGAGAACAAGCAGTGTGATAGATACAACGGCGACTGTGCATTTCATCTTTCCACTCTCCTCATTGGAATCCGGCAGAAAACGCCCGAGTCTCTGAACATTCTCCGTACCATGGAGGCATGGCGCTCAGCGGAGCAACAATAGTCGCTTGCTCTCCAGCAAGTCCCCTGCCCTCAAGCGGTAGTAGTACACGCCGCTGGAGAGATTCCTCCCGTCAAACCTGACCTCATGAAACCCTGCGTCCTCCTCTCCATTCACCAGCTGCGCTACCGGCTGGCCGAGGGCGTTGAAGACCGTCAGCTGGACGTGCGAACGATTGGGCAGACCATAGCGAATGGTCGTCGAGGGATTGAACGGGTTCGGGTAGTTCTGCTGGAGAGCGAATTGTTGAGGTCTCTGGACAGTCTGTTCACCCACTCCCGCTGCATTCCGAACAAAGACCCACGCTGCTCCCGCACCAGAGTTGTCACCGTACCCACCGACGATTGCTGTATTCCCGTCGGCGGAAAGAGCGACAGACTGGCCTTGGTATGCGGTCAGGGCAACCCCTGTTCCGACGAGTTTGCTCCCTTGCTGGCTCCATACGCCGTTTGTGCGAGTGAACAACCATGAAGCTCCCGCACCAGACTGGTCAGCGGGCCCGCCGACGAGGGCAATATTCCCGTCGCCAGAAACATCAACAGAAGTGCCCTGAAATACGTACGGCCCAACACGACCTGTGCCGACAAGTTTGTCGCCCTGCTGACTCCACGTTCCGTTTGTGCGAGTAAATACCCATACAGCTCCTGCGCCGTTAATACCGAGCCCGTCCCCGGGTCCACCGACGATGGCTGTATTTCCGTCGGCGGAAAGAGCGACAGATCTGCCTTGATTTGTGTTCCCGGAAAACCATATGCCTGTGCCAACAAGTTTGCTGCCCTGCTGGGTCCATACGCCGTTCGTGCGTATGAATACCCATACTGCACCTATTAGGGAACCGTCCCCGCGCCCACCGACGATGGCTGTATTCCCGTCAGCGGAAAGAGCGACAGAAAAGCCTTGCTGTGCATCCCCGACGGCTCCTGCCCCGACAAGCTTGATGCCCTGCTGGCTCCATACGCTGTTTGTGCGAGTGAATATCCATGAGGCTCCTGCGAGGGAGTCGTCACCGGGCCCACCGACGATGGCTGTATTCCCGTCGGCGGAAAGAGCGACAGACTGGCCTTGACCTGCATTCCCGACAGCCCCGGTTCCGACAAGTTTGCTGCCCTGCTGGCTCCATACGCCGGTTGTGCGAATGAATATCCATGACGCTCCAGCAAGGGAGTCGTCACGGGGCCCACCGACGATGGCTGTATTCCCGTCAGCAGAAAGAGCGACAGACTGGCCTTGATTTGCATTCCCGACAGCCCCTGCGCCGGTCAGTTTCTCTCCTTCTTGAATGAACTGCGCCCGCACTGGAAACGACGCCAGGAATCCGAGAGACGTGACGACCAAAGCTCTCAACAGAACCTTATGCAGACTCATGTGGCCCTCCATTTTCCCACGGAGCACAACAAAGAGAAATCACATTGACCGTGATTCGTGGCTTCAAGTGCTCATGTCAGATCTGTTCTCAGCGTGTAGGGCAAACGCTCGGCCCGGAGCGGGTCCGCGGTCAGGCGGAGAAACCAGAGGGCTCGCAGCCAGGGGGTCGTCGGGGGTGGCTCTGCAGCGTAAGAGCTAATTCAGGGTCCTAAGCACAACGGCTCGATGGCTGAAGGAGCCATAGGGCATGTCTGTGATGGAAATCTATTCAGCGGCTCAACCAAAGTCAACTACGGAAGATGGTGTCGACTACTCAATTTACATGAGTAGGACTACTCATACTCGGTTGGCAACAGCCAATATCAACCGCATCAGAAAACCCGAGGATCTCGAAAGGTGTTTGAAGAGCCGGTCCATTCATGAAGCAAACAGCCAAGGGATCGAAGGACTATAGGTGGTTTTGTGGACAACGAGGAAAATCCCCGGTGTATGCCGGGGCGATTGAGGTTGGAAGATGAAAAGAGAAGGGAGCTGATACCTCAGCGGTGAGGTCGGTGGTGTCTTGAGGGAATCTGGTGGGGTTTGAGCGTCACGATCTCCCCGAAATCTCCTTCCAGATAGGCGCTGAATCAACAAGCGCTTAGGGGGGTCAGGTCAACGGCGGTCGTTGGGTAGGAAGCGGAGCAGGACACTCGACGGCTCCCTAAACTCAAGTTCATGCCATTGAGTTTATCCTTCAACAGAGGAAGAGTCTACTTCGAGGGTCACACCCAAGGGGTCGTCTCGGTGGGCACTATGCTGAACAACGGGAACCGGGTCCAGGCGGCGTTTCGATGGCTGCCGGGGTCATCATGTGAGCGTTATGCCAAGCTCAGAATCTTCTTGCCTCGTTGGCAGGGTTGCTGTTCGCCCCTGCACTGTTCCATGGCTCACCGATTCTGACACCGGCTGCTGTGTCAGTTCACCTCAAGCGTCACCACGGCTTTTGCGGGCAGCGCCAGCGTCAAGACTCCATCGCGCAGCCGGGCATCCGCGAACGGCTTTGCCGTCACTGCCTCCGGCTTCCCGAAATCATTGTACGCATTCATGGTTGCCGCCGTGATGATTTCGCCGGACACTCTCGATCTGGTGGTTCCCTTCAGTTCACATTGGAGTTTCAGCGCCTTTGTCGGGTGGAGATTGACAAGGGAGATGTGGATTGTTCCCTCCTGGCCCTTCGAAGCGGAGACACTCAACGCGGGAATCGAGTCCGTACCATGGGCGTACGATTCGCTCACCAGGTCAACCGGCAACAGCGCAGCATCCTGATGCGCGGAAAACATCTTAAACACGTGGTAGGTAGGCGTCAGGAGGATTGCATCTTCCCTTGTAAGAATCATCGCTTGCAGCACATTGACCATTTGAGCGATGTTTGTCATCTTCACTCGACCACAATACTTGTGAAAGATGTTCAGGTTCACGGCGGCGACCAATGCATCGCGGAGCGAATTTTGCTGATAGAGAAAGGAGGGGTTCGTTCCCGGCTCCACGTCATACCAGGTACCCCACTCATCCACGATCAACCCGAGCTTCTTTCCCGGGTCGTACGTGTCCAGGATTGCCGAATGGTTAGCGATCAGCTTATCCATCTCCAGCGTCTTTTTCAGGGTGGCGAACCATTCCTTCTCGGTAAACGTCGTTGCAGACCCCTTCTTGCTCCAATCGTTGACGGTGTAGAAGTGCAGTGAATATCCGCTTAAAAATCCCTGAAGCCATGCCTCCGTGTTCTTCCATTTCTTCAGTATGGTCTCCGTCCAGTGGTAATCTTCCGGGAGTCCGCCTGATGATATTCTGTAGAGCGTATTGCTGCCATAGTTCTTCAGGAAGCATGAGTATTGCGCCAGTTCTTCCGCATAATGTTCAGCCGACATGATGCCGCCGCATCCGAATGATTCGTTCCCTACGCACCAGAATTTCACCTTCCAGGGCTTCTCCCTGCCGTTCCTTTTCCGCAGATTGGCCATCGGGTTATCGCCATCCGACGTAAGATATTGAACCCAGTCCGACATTTCTTCGACGGTGCCACTTCCGACGTTTCCGCAAATAACAGGCTCGCATGCGAGCTGCTCGCACAGATCCATGAATTCATGTGTCCCGAAGCTGTTGTCTTCCGTTACTCCTCCCCAATTGGTGTTGACCATCTTGGGACGAGCTGCCCGTGGACCGATGCCATCCATCCAATGATATTCATCTGCAAAACATCCTCCGGGCCATCGAAGCGCACGGGCGCGCATCTTTTTCAAGGCGGCAACAACATCGTTTCGTATGCCGCGTGTATTGGGAACGGGGCTGTTTTCACCAACCCAGATGCCGCCGTAGATGCAGCGTCCGAGGTGTTCCGCAAATTGTCCATAGATGTATCCGCTGATCGTGTCTTTGGCGGCGTCGGCGTGCACCACGATCGTGTTCATACGTTCCTGGGCGTGGTGGACATTGGAAACGCACAGAACTGCAGCAACGAACAGGATATGTTTTCTCATGATAGTCCCCAGTCGATTGAACATTGTGTCATCGGTTTGCCATCCCGGTTACCAGCCCGTGGGATGTATGCAGACACACCTCCTCGAGTTACTCCTGCTTCTTCTCACCAGTCACCCGCTTCAGGTTCTTTTGCACGGCTTCCCTGAGTCGAGCCTTCGAGGCCTCGTTCCTGGTGGTGTCGGCCTGTAGGGTATCGAAGGCCCTCTGGTAGCAGGCTGCGGCGCGGGTCATGTCTCCCATCGTCTCATATGCTTCGCCCTTGCTGTCGTAGGTGTTCGCGGAGGTCGGATAGGCTTCGATATTCAATTGGAATGCCGACAGCGCTTCTTTCACCTGCCCCCGGCCCAGGTACTCATACCCCAGTCTGTTCATTTGCGGTTCAGTGAACAGAAGTGCGGTGCTGTCTTGCTCCCGGCACCTGTGATAATACGCCACCGCTTCATCGACTCCCTTGCCGCGCAGCGTTTCCTCGAATCCGGGATCCATCCTGCGGGAGATGATCCAATAACTGCGGAGGTCTACCCTCGGGTGTGAGCATAGAAAGATTGCATTGTTATTTTCACTAGGCCTGCAATAGCGATGGGTGAAGACGGCTTTCTGTTCCACACGCTCAAAGAGTGAACGTAACTGGGTAGGAGAAGACCCTATCACAACGTAGCGTTCCCGAAAATCATTCCGCTGAAGGCCGTCGAAATAATACCAGCCGTCGGTGGAGATCGGCTCGGGCAGGTCGAACTTCGCCCCGTACACGTGCAGCGCCGAAGCCTCCCCCCAGTCTCCCGCGGCGATGCCGATGGTGCCTGCCGAGGTGTCCCGTGCCTCGTGGTAGACCCTGGCAACATCCCGGGCCATCTCCTCCCACCCGAACCTGTCGGCTATGTGTTGAGGAAGATCACGTATCTCACTGTCTTCGGTCTTGATGCCGGCAGTGACTCCCACCGGCCGAAGGTATTCGATGAGCAGGTCGATAGGCAGGACAGGGACAAGGTACGGGAGCGCCGGCACGCTCAGCAACAGGTACACGGCGGGGATGGCCACCCGCGATGCGACCCGTCTACCGCCACGCTCCACACCCTTATCGAGCCACCGTTCAATGCCCACCGAGCCGGCAGCAATCAGAACGCCGTACATCGGGATCATGAAATAGAACTGCCCGCCCAGGAAGAAAATGGCCAGACAGAGGATGAGATAGCAGAAGCCAAAGAAACGATACGCAGCCCATTGTTTGCGGAAGAGCAGCATGATCAACCCGGTGAGCCAGACCGGCAAGGATGCCAGGTTGTTCGGGAGGAGTTGATGCCATAGAAACTCCAGGACTGGCGATGCATGTGTAGTTCTTCCGGCATAGGTGCTCGCGTAGGAGAGGAAGTACCAGCCATGCGACGATTGCCAGAGAACATAGGGGATGGCCCAAAGAAGGGCAACAAGCGCCCCCAGCCAGATCCACGGCTGCTTGTACCACCTCCGCTGCGGGATCATCCAGAGGGATACGAAGATTGCCAGCCCCAGGAACAGGATGGTCAGTTTAGTCAACACACCGAGCCCCAACAGGAGACCCACAAGCAGCCATAGGCGCTGGTCCGCGCCGTTCAGCATCCTCGTGATAAGATACAGCACCCCTGCCCAGAGAACAAAACTCACATCATCATAGGTGTAGAGCGAACCGAAGATCACAATGCCGGAGAACAGGAGAAACGTTCCGGTCAGGATCACGGCGTAACGTCTGCCGCCCAGCTCTTTCGCGATGAGACAACTGAAGACGATCACCAGCGAGCCGCACACCGATGCAGCAAGGTGTACCACCTTCAGGGAATGCCCGAACAGAACGAGAAAGAGTTTCAGGTAGAGTGGCGCAACGGGAGGCATATCGAGATTTGAAAACGAAAAGCCGTCGGCAATCGCCATATAGTACATCTCGTCGCGGTGATAACCATATTCGGGGAGCAGCAGATGGAAGAGGATATTGGCAAGCGCGAAAGACAGTATGATCAGGGCTTCGGGAGTGAGGCGAAGGACTTTGTGTCTTTGCTGCATAGGATAGAATCAGTCGGGAGACAATCGGCGTAGAACAATATACGGCTTTTTTCCACAAAGGATTCGCCGGCAAAGGCATATCCTCCCCGAGCCTCACTTGCTCTGTGTGCACCCTTGTGACTCGTGGGATTTTTGGCAGGCCTGAGCGTCTTCAGGAGCAACACATCCATTGCCTCCGTTGACCTGGTTCGAGAGCGACTCACTCATTACGTTGAAGAAGTGCGTCTGTGATCTACGAAATCAATGTATCCAGCTTCACGAATGCCTTGTCATCAATCGCATAGATTCTGTTGATGAGGCGAACCAGATCTTCCAGATCGACACCGGTCCGGTTGGAGAAGATGATGACCGCATACTTTTGCGAGGGCTTCGTCAACACGATGCTTCTGAATCCTCCGTTGGAGCCGGTGTGGTAGACGAGTCTGGAATCGCCGGAACCGGCGATGAACCAGCCGAAGCCGTATGAGAGATTCCTGGCGGTATCTATCGGAAACTGCGCTGTCTGGGCTTCTTTCACCAGAGCCGGATCCAGCACGCGCTTCTGCTGAATGGCCGTGATCCACCGGATATAGTCGTCAACCGACGTATACACGCCGCCATCCCCCATTGTCGAAAAGAAGAGGCTCTCTCCGGCGTCCGCCATCCTGAAAGTGTCCTTCTCACATTCATATCCGAACGAGCGATCGGATATGGTGAAGTCCGGCTGAATAACGTCGCTGCGCGTCATATCCAGCGGGGCGAACACATGGTCGCCGATATATGCCGGATAGGTCTCACCGGACAGTTTCTCGATAATCAGCGAAAGGAGACAGAATGCGGCATTGCTGTACCGGTACCGTGATCCGGCCGGGAAATGGACCGAGTCAACCGCGCGGAGAGCTGTCAACACATCCGCGTCCCAGAACTCTTTGTGCTCCGCCCTATCCACATAGGAGTAGTGTTCCATAATCCCGGAGCTGTGGGTGAGGAGCTGCCGCACCGAAACAGTGTTTGCCACTCCGGATGCGAAATCCGGAAAGAACCGGCTCAGTTTGTCATCCAGGGACAGCTTGCCTTCACGCTGCAACTGCAGAATCGCGTAGGCGGTGAACTGTTTGGTGATCGAACAAATGTTGAAGTTTGTCGAAGGCGTAATCAGCGTCTTCGAATCCAGATCTTGGACGCCATATCCCTTCTTGAAAACAACGCTGCCGTCCTTGATGACTGCAATCGCAGCTCCCGGGTAGCCGCTTTGGTAAATGGAGGACATCAGAGAGTCGATTTGGGCACACTTGTTCTGTGCAATGCCGCCGATTGCCATGGAAATCGAGAAACACAGGATGATCGACCACTTCATAGGGAAATATAGCACAAGGCTACGAGAGCTTCAAATTCGCTTTTTCTGTTCCTTCAGTAGTCGTCACCGGCTACCCGGGGATCTCGGCCTCGACGAGCTTCGCAAGCAGCGTAAGCGACTCCTGCCACCCCAGGTAGCATGCCTCAACGGGAATGGCATCCGGTATTCCTTCCTGAACCACATTCAACTCGGTCCCGCACGACACCTCCGTGAGAACTACTGTCGTCTGCATTGTTCCGGGCAAGTTCGGGTCGTCGAGGAGGGCTCTGCAGCGGATGATCAAGGAGAGGGCCCAGGGGGCCGGCGGCCCTCAGGCTGACGAAGCCATCAGGCACCGATGTCTGTGCCGGAAATATAGGCCGGAAAAAGTTCTTCCGCAACAAATTGTCGGGAGTCGAGGGGGGCCACCTATTTCGGTGGATCCGGGCCCCTTCTATGACGGCATTTCCCTCAGAATACACCAACTTGGCGGGGGCCGACTGTTCGTAACAGCATCCGTTCCGGCTCCGGGCACGGCTATGGTGAGAAGGGATACCGGTGATGCCGGCATCCCTTTTACGTCCTCTATTGATTCGACGATTTCCGGTCTCAATATCCCGGGAAGGATATGTAACCATCCTTCGCAATGCCGGGTTCAATGTTCGTTGCTGAAACCGACGCCATCGGTGCCGTACCAGTAGAAGGGGGCCGGATAATACAGAGCGTTGTTCAGGACAGTGATGGTGATTGTCATCTTCGCCTGCATTCCATCAATGACTCCGCCCCTTCCGTGTGCCACGAGCTTCAGGGGCAAAGTGAAGACAAACGGATCTTCTGTCCTGGACCGATATCCTTGATAGGTACCTTCCCACACTCCGTCCGTAATTGCATCGGGGACCAGCGCATACGATCCGTGACAAGGGCCCTCGCCGGTAGAAACGTTGAGCGAGAGACTGAGATAGTGCTCCATTCTCCCCGTTACACGCGAGTGGGTTGCCCGGACAATTTCAAATGCATGTACGTTTCGCATCTGCAGTATTCTTCCTGCAACCCACTTTTCGGGATTGTGGTCGAACCCGTCGTTCCGCTCCCCGAACGTGAAATCCGGATTGTCTCTGTGCTTCTCGAGCGAGGCTGGTACTTGTACCGGCTGCTCATTCGGCAACACCGGCGCAGCCGGGTTGTCCGAACACCCCACCAGCACAAACGCCGCACACGCCATAAGCAGCAGTGCAAGCGACACGGACTTCCCGCTCCATGCGGAAGGACGCGTGCGGCCGAAGTCATTTGATCAACATCAGCCGCCTTGTTCCCACAAACTCTCCCGCCCTCAACCGATAGAAGTACACCCCGCTCGACAGTCCGGCGCCATCAAAAGTCACCTCGTGCACCCCGGCATCCATCCGTTGGTCTACCAGCACGGTCACCTCCCGGCCAAGAACGTCGTGGACCGCCAGCGTCACAGAGGCTGCCGCCGGCAAATGATACCTGATGACCGTGGTCGGGTTGAACGGATTCGGGTAGTTCTGCTCAAGAGCGAAATCCTCCGGCACTCCGAATGACGTTTCAACTCCTTGTGTTATTGGTAGTTGTCGTGATGGTGTAAACTCCCAGATGTCTCCCGTGCCTGTGTAGCCTCCATCCGGAGTTCCCGAAATCACATAGATCTTGTTATTGACAACGGCACCCGCAAACCACGCGAGGGGCACCGGCATAGGATCCAATGCTTTCCACGTATCGCTCACCGGATCGTATGCTTCCACGGTATTCAGAGCGCCGGTCTGGGTTCCACCTATGGCATAGATCGTATCGCCCACCAGATACGCCTGAAAGCCATATCTTGGGGTCGGCATATCGCGTTTCGTTGCCCAGGTATTTGTCTTCGGGTCAAAGGCATACACATTTGCATATGAAGTGCCCCACATTCCTCCCCCAAACGTATAGACCAATCCATTGTAGACGGTCACGGCGACGTCCCCTCCGGCCCCGGGCATCTCCTGCTTCTCTGTCCATGTGTCTGTTGCAGGATCATACGCCTCGCAGTTGCGCTGGTTCGTGTTGCCGCCAACATTGTAGATGATCCCGTCGACCACCCCTGCCTGCGCACCGGTTCTGGGACTGAGCATATCGCGTCTTGGCTTCCAGGTATTTGTCACAGGGCTATACGCTTCCACTTTTCTTGTAGAGCTGGTGTAACCGCCGCCCATGGCATAAATGGTATCGTTCACAACAGCGGTGGAAAGCCATCCTCTCGGGGTTTGCATCGGCTCTTTCACCGTCCAGGGGTTCACATCGTACACCTCATTGGCTGCCAAATCAGTCCAGGGATAAGTGGTGACTCCCCCAATTGTGTAGATCTTCTGACCTATGACACATGCTGAAAGCGCTCCCCTCAGTGTGGGCAGTGTCGTCTTCTTAGTCCATCCTCCGCTTGTCATCGCCGGATCATATTCCCAGATGTCTCCCGTACCTGTGTAGCCTTCATCCGGTGTTCCTGAAATCACATAGATCTTGTTATTGACGACAGCACCCGCAAACCACGCGAGGGCCACCGGCATGTCTCCCAACTTTTTCCACGTATCGCTCGCCGGATTGTATTCTTCGACAGTTTTCAGAGCGCCGGTTTGAGTTCCGCCTATGGCATAGATCTTTCCGCCAACCAGATATGTCTGAAAGCCAAACCTCGCAGTTGGCATATCGGCCTTCTTTGACCAGGTATCGGTTTGGGGATCATACGCATACACATTCTTCTGTGCAGTCCCGGTATTCCCGCCACCAAATGTATAGACCAGTCCGTTGTAGACGGTCACAGCCAGCCAGCCTCCGGACTCGGGTCTTTCCTTTTTGGATGTCCACATGTTGGTGACCGGATCATATGCCTCACAGTTCCGCTCGCTCATATTGCCGCCTATGTTATAGATGATCCCGTTAACCACACCGGCCTGCGCAGCCCTCCTCGGACTGAGCATATCGCGTCTTGGCGTCCAGGTATTTGTCACAGGGCTGTATGCTTCCACCTTACTTGTAGCGTTGGGGTAACCGCCGCCCATGGCATAAATGGTATCGTTCACAACAGCCGAGG
>Ga0209253_10004180_pt1 | contig 12592 bp, 14 predicted proteins | sample FrelakmetBRP12BR_FD_187145 | JGI IMG/M metagenome (GOLD analysis project Ga0209253, IMG submission 187145) | Freshwater lake sediment microbial communities from the University of Notre Dame, USA, for methane emissions studies - BRP12 BR (SPAdes)... | ecosystem: Environmental > Aquatic >...
CTCTCGGCCACATTCCTGATTTTCTCAATGCTGCCTACCGAGGTTCCTCCGTACTTCTGAACAATGAGTGCCATAACCCCCCTCGACACATCTGGGAATTCTCGGGACTGCCGGAAAAGATGCACCGGCAAGAGCCTCAAGAAAAGAATTGTCGCAATATACACAATCGTGCAGGCGGAGACAAGTCCCTAAACAGGAGGCTAGAGGCTGGAGGTCTGAGGCAACAGGCAACGGAGCTTTTCGAGAATACTGAAGAGCCTGGGATGCTGCCCGGAAATGATGATTTTGCGGCGATGATCGTCCAGGATGAGCAGCTTAACCATAAGGGTATGTTCAGGGAGAATTTCCGGCCATCGGTCCGCCCACTCCAGGACCACCACCCCTCCGCTGTGAATGACCTCTTCGATGCCTGCTGAAAGCAATTCCTCCAGGCTTCCCAACCGGTAGACGTCCATGTGAAACAGGGCGGCCCTGCCCTGATACTCATTGACGAGAGTGAAGGAGGGGCTGGTCACGATGGTTTTGGGATTCACTCCAAGACCCAGGGCAATCCCCTTGGTGAGCCAGGTTTTGCCGCTTCCCAGTTCACCCGCGAGGCCGACCACATCCCCTTCCAGGAGGAGAGCCCCTATTCCTTTCCCAACTCGAATCGTGTCCTGATCCGATTCCGTGGTGATCGTGAGAGTCTGTTCTTCCAATGCTCTGCCCGGAGGTCCTTTTGACTTGAAGGTTTTACAGAGGCTGGTGAAGGTCCTTTTCCATGGGGGGCTGCTTCAGCGGCCATTCGGCTCGTGCCAGATAGGAAGCAAGCCCGGGGATGACATCGAGAAGTTCACCGGCCAGGATACCGGACTGCCCCATCTCTTCAGAAAGAAGATCTGCGGCCAGCCCGTGAAGGTAGACGCCGGCCGCGGATGCCTTGGCTGGAGGCCAACCTCTTGCCAGAAACCCGCCGATGAGCCCTGTCAGCACATCCCCTGAGCCGCCGCTCGACAGCGCAGGGTTTCCTGTGGGATTAATGTGGATTTGACCCTCAGGCTCCGCAATGACGGTGCGAGCCCCTTTCAAGACAAGGCAGCATCCGTGCTTCTGAGCGAAGGCTTCCGCAGTGCCGATTCGATCGGCCTGGACCTCGGAGTTGCTGATCCCGGCGAGTCTGGCCATTTCGCCAGGATGGGGCGTCAGGATGGCTCTACCCCTGCACTTGGCCAAGGCGCTCGGATCAGAGGAAAGAGCATTCAGACCGTCCGCATCGATCACCATGGGCAAAGGGCAATTGGCGACGAGTCTCCTCACGAGCAAGCTTGTCTCTGAGTGCGTCGAAAGTCCCGGCCCGATGGCCACCGCTGTTTTGCCTTTCATGAGGTTGAAGATCTCTTTCTCCGCTTCAAGGGAGAGACTGGATTCCGCGGTCTCGGGCAGGGGATAGGTCATCGCCTCGGTCAGCTTGTTTTCCAGAATGGGATTGAGGCTCCTCGGAATCCCCAGGGTCACAAGGCCTGCTCCGGCTCTGAGAGCACCAAGACAGGTGAGCGTTGCGGCTCCGGTTTTTCCTGTCGATCCTGCCAGAACGAGCAGGTGACCCCGGTTGCCCTTGTGCATATCCTGCTTCATTGAGCCGAAGAGATCATGGAAATCCCCTGCCTCGATCAAGTGGTACCTGGAGGGAAGACTTTCGGTCACTGTGTCAGGAATTCCGATACCGATTCGAACCAGTCGACCCACCAGACCAGCCCCCGGGAAGACGAGCTGCCCTATCTTGGGGAAACCGAAGGTGATGGTCAGGTCGGCTTGGACAGCGACTCCCATGACCTGACCGGTGTCTGCATTCAGGCCGGAGGGGATATCGATCGCGGTCACGGGTTTGTTCGCCCTGTTGACTTCCTCTATGACCCGGGCATAGAGCCCTCGGACCGTTGAATTGAGCCCTGTTCCCAGAAGGCCGTCGATGATAAAGTCGCAGTCTTTGAGCAAGCGCCGTTGCTTTTTCCATTGCTCCTCGGCTGGAACTTCCTGAATATCGAGGCCGATGCGCCTGAGGATTTCGAGATTGACGAGGGCGTCACCCGTTATTTTCTGAAATTCCGCAAGAACAAGGACGGTCACCTTGAGCCCGGATTCGGAGAGATATCTCGCCATCCCATAGCCATCCCCTCCGTTGTTCCCTCGACCGCAGAGAAGGAGCACCCGGGAATTCAAAGGTGGAGCAAAGTGAGCAAGAAACACCCTGACGGCTCCTCTGGCTGCGTTTTCCATGAGGACAACACCGGGGATGCCGATTTCCTCGATCGTGAGGCGATCCATCTCCTGCATTTCAGATGCGTTGACCAATCTCATCGTTCCCCTCGAGTACCACGACAGCCATGCCGTAGCGGCCTTCATCGGAAAGGCTCAGGTGAAAACCGGTGATATGTTTTTCACGGCAGATTTCCGAAGGCCTGCCCTCAAGTCTCAGTCCCGGCCGACCACCAGGATAGTGGAAGACCTCGATGTCCCGCCACCGGATCCCTTTGCGCATACCCAGACCAATGGCTTTAGAGAAAGCCTCCTTGGCTGCGAATCGGAGCGCAAGAGGTGAGGCTGGGTAGGCTCTCTTGAAACAGAAATCGGCTTCCTGTTCAGTGAACACTCTTGTCACAAAACGATCTCCCCACCTCTGGAGCACAGCCTCCAAACGCTGGATATTCACAAGATCAATGCCGATGCCGTAGATCACGGAGAGTAAGTGCCTAAAGTGCCCCTCCGGGCCGTAGGCCCTACAGGCCGGAGGCTAAAGTGAACCAAAGTGCCTAAAACAGAAAAATTGAGTAACGAGTAACGAGTAACAAGTATCCAGAATCAAAAATACAAAAGAAAACAAACCACAAACACGCAAACTTTGGTGGCACGGACAAACTTTTATCCGGCGGGTGTTTGTCCGTGATTGCCTAGGTGCGACGCAGTCCTCGTTACTTCGTAGCACGGACAAGCTCAGCTTGTCCGTGCCACCAGTTCGTGCCGCCAAACAGCCGACAACGATTAACGACTAACGGATCTCAGAAGTCCTTGACCAGGTCGGCCATCTCTCTCACGGCTTTGTAAAAGCCGACATAGATCGTTCTGGCTACAATGCTGTGCCCGATACTGTACTCCTCGACCTTGGGCAACGCTTTGAATCTCTGAACATTGACATAGTTGAGACCGTGTCCTGCGCTGATGCCCAAGTCAAACCTCGTGGCGGTTTCGACAGCCCTGGCAATCCTGTCAAATTGCCTGCGAGCCTCTGACTCGGACCGGGCTTCGGCGTAGTGCCCTGTGTGGATTTCCACAGTATTGGCTCCGATGCGGTGGCTGACTTCAATCTGCGCCGGATCTGGATCCACGAAGAGGCTGACCTCTATTCCCTTCTGCTGGAGCTGCTGGATCACCTTCTTGTAGAGCCGGGGTTTGGATTTGACATCCAGCCCGCCTTCTGTGGTGAGTTCTTCTCTTTTCTCAGGTACCAGGGTGACGAGATCGGGTTTCACGCTGCAAGCAATCCGGACCATTTCAGGAGTGGCTGCCATTTCCAGGTTGAGCTTGGTCTTGACGACCTGCCGAAGGAGGAGCACGTCTCTGTCCTGAATGTGGCGCCGATCCTCTCTCAGGTGACAGATGATTCCAACGGCACCGGCCAGTTCAGCAATTCCTGCTGCGATGACCGGATCAGGCTCGGTAGTTCCTCTTGCCTGCCGAACCGTAGCCACATGATCCACATTGACGGCCAGACGCGCCATAAGTCTCCTCCTGTAACGAAAAGGCCCTCTCTCCCGTTGATTTGAGCGGAAAAGTCATACTTCCATGACAAGGGTCAGGAGCCTGTTTTCTTCCCTTCTCATCCGGAGGGCCTCCTTCGGGGAACCCTCGTGACCATACCCCAGCAAATGGAGAATGCCGTGAATCAGGAGCCGGTCCACGGTGCGCTGCAGAGGCTCACCCAGTTCCTGGGACTCTGAAATAGCGGTGTCCACAGAGATGACCACATCCCCAAGCATGCTTGATTCGAGGTGAGGGGAGGTTCCGGAGAGCATAGGAAAAGCCAGGACGTTGGTCGGGCCCTGTCTTTTGAGGTACCGGTGGTTGAGTTCAGCGATCCGTTCATCGTCAGTGAAAAGGATGCTCAGCTCACCCTCATGAAAGTCCAAGTCTGCGAAGAGTTTCTTCAACTTCTGTTTTATCTTCTGGCTTCCGAGTCCCGGAATCTTCCGCTGCAACATGATCTGAATTTCCATTCCTCACCTTCTTTGCCTGGCCTGGGGCCGTCTCCGGGTATTCGATGCGATGATGAAAGATACCGCTCAGGGTCTTGTTGAAGCCTTTGGCAATGACATGGAGATCCTTCAGGGTGAGCTCACAGTCATCCATCTGCCCGTCGGAGAAGACCTTGTTAATGATCTTTTGCACCATGCCCTGGATACGGGCCGGAGTGGGATCGACCAGAGACCTTGAGGCAGCCTCGACCATGTCGGCCAGCATGACGAGACCGGCTTCTTTGGTTTGAGGCTTTGGGCCTGGGTAGCGAAAATCCTCTTCTTTGATTTCGGTGATCTTTCCGCTCTTGGAGAGCTGCCTTTCCTGCGCCTTGTGAAAGAAATAGGAGATCAGGCTCGTTCCGTGATGCTGCTGGATAATATCGATAATTTCTCTGCCCAGTTTCTGTTCCCTGGCGAGCTCCACAGCGTCTTTCACATGGGAGATCAAGATCAGGCTGCTCATGGAAGGAGCGAGCTTCTCGTGCTTGTTCTCGCCCCCGCTCTGGTTCTCAATGAAATAAAGGGGTTTCTTTATCTTGCCGATGTCATGGTAATAGGCGCTCACCTTGGCCAAAAGAGGGTTGGCGTGAACGGCTTTGGCGGTCGCCTCCACCATGTTGCTGATCACCACACTGTGATGGTACGTGCCCGGAGCCTGCACCATGAGCTCTCTCAGCAAGGGCTGATCCATATTGCTCAGTTCGAGCAGCTTAATGTCCGTCGTGAAACCGAAGGCAATCTCCGCGAGGGGCAGCACACCCGTTGCAACGATTCCTGAAAGAAGCCCTCCCATGAACCCTGCAAGGCAAGCCACGATCGCATCCAGGCTGGAGAGAGTCCCGTAGATCATTTGAACGGCAAGGCTCAAAATGACATTGATCAACCCCACCATAAGCCCGGCTTTTATCAGGATGACCCGCTCCGTGCAGTTTCTGACCCCATACGCTGCGATCAGGCTGCTGACAAAGAAGTAGATGAAGAACTCCACCCTTGCGCCTGTGGCAAGGGAGGCAAAGACAGAGAGGATCAGCGAAAAGGAAGCGGCCGCCCCCACGCCCTGAAAGATGGAAATGAGCATGGCCCCAATGGCCACGGGCATTCCAAAAAGGAGAGCCGCGGAGGAGAGGTAGGGGAACCCTCGCTCAATCTCTCCGGCCACAAAATTGAAGGTCCATGTAATCAGGAAAAGAGAGAGGAACACCGAGGCATTGAACAGAAGGTCTGCCGTGGATTTTGTTCTCATGAGCCCGACAAAATAGATGGAGGCAAAAAGAATTCCGATCAGGATCGTCATGGCCGGAATGCGACCGATCAGGTCTATGGGGCGCGAGGACTTTGTCTCTGCCTCCAATTTTAGAACGTGCTCGGGCCCGATTCTCTCGCCCTCACGGACAATCATTTCTCCCTTCTTGATTTTGAAGAAAACCGGCTTGACAGATTCCCTCGCGAGCTCCCTTCTGGCTTCGGTCTCTCGCTGGTTAAAGGTGAGGTTGGGTCTGACCAGGGATTGGGCAAGCTTGATGGCCACTTCAGTGATTTCTGCGGAAACCGCTTTTTCCTGCAGCGCCTTGCTCTGGTTTCTGATGTAGTTCTTTGCGGCCTGAAGGTCAAAGAACCGGTCAGGATCCGTGACCGTATTTTCCTTTTTTGAATAGATCTCGTGAAGGACAATCCCGCCCTTGTCCATGTGGGTTTTCATGGCCGCTTTGCTCGTCACTACTCCTCGTTCCGAGATCTCGGTCACCAGGCTGATGACGGTTTCCTCTAAGAGGGAAGAGAAGGCGATCCGGGCAAGGTTGTCGAAAAGCCGATCGTCCACCGAGATCTCCAGGATCCCGAAGAAGCGGTCTTTCGCGAAAAGGTAGGGCTCGGATTTGAGAGGAAGAGCCTTTTCCTGGGGAGCGCTTCGGGGGGTCTCCTGCCCGTTCTGAGCAGCGGCGTTCTTGAGACTGTCCCTGGCGAGATCAAAAGCTTCCCTGATAGAGGGGATGAGGTTCAGAGCAGAACCGTCAAAGTCGTAAACCGCCTGGACTTCCCGGCTCGCCTTTTCCCTGTCTTTTTCAGTCAGCTCCTTGTTTTCAACAAGGAAGTCCTGAGAAGCCTTGATATCTCTGCTGGCCACATCCCCGACCTTGTAAGAAGCCGGTCTTGTCAGGACATTCGGAGAAAGAAGCATGGCAACCACCAGGCTCATGAAAATCAGGGTAATCCATCGGAGCCGTGCAGGTTTAACCAACTGTCCCCGGAATCCGTTCAGTCTCGCCCGAAGGTAGGTTTCTCTCTCCGGTTTCTTGTGAGGCTTTAAACCTGAAATCGGTCTTACTTTTACTTTATCCGGCATTGTCCTCTCAGAAAACTCCACCTGCTAAAGGCCGGGAGCGCCCATCGGGCGCCGGACCGTTAAGAGCTTGTCTGCGTGGGCAGAGCTTTTCGTTTCACGTTAGATTTCTTCTGGCTTTCCAACTTCTCATAAGCGTCAATGATTTCCTGGACAAGGGGGTGGCGGACAACATCCTCCCTCGAGAAATTGATAAATTTTATTCCTTCAATTCCATGAAGGATCTCTCTGGCTTCGATCAATCCCGACGTTTTTCCTTCGGGGAGGTCTGTCTGCGTCACATCCCCTGTGATCACTGCTTTTGAACTGAAACCCAACCGGGTGAGAAACATCTTCATTTGTTCCGTGGTCGCGTTCTGCGCCTCATCGAGAATCACAAAAGAATCATTGAGGGTCCGGCCTCGCATGAAGGCCAGAGGAGCCACCTCGATGACTCCTTTCTGCAGGAGCCGGGAGGCATCTTCAAAATCCATCATGTCGTGAAGCGCGTCATTAAGAGGCCTGAGATAGGGATTCACCTTCTCGTAGAGGTCGCCCGGCAAGAAGCCCAGGTGTTCCCCCGCTTCGACCGCCGGTCTTGTAAGCACGATGCGCTTGACCTCCTTCTTGACCAGAGCCGCGACAGCCATAGCCATGGCCAGGTAGGTTTTCCCCGTACCGGCAGGACCGATTCCAAAGACGATATCAAATCCGCGAATGCTGTCGATGTAAGCCTTCTGATTAATGCTCTTTGGCGCGATGACCGTTTTCCCTGATCCCACATAAACCCGGTCCATGAAAATCTTTTTCAGGCTTGCGGACGGATCGCTGCTCAGGATCCGGATCGCATACTCCACATCGTTCCTGTAAATGGGATAGTCCTGGTGAATGAGGTCGTAGAGCTGGCTCAGGGCGTTTTGGGCCAGTTCGATCTCCCAGTCCCCGCCTTCCAGAATCACCTCGTTACCCCGCACGTTGACGGAGAGCCCGATTCTGCTCCTCAGGACCTGCAGGTGAGCGTTCTGTTCACCGCAGAGTTGGCGGATCAGATCCGGATCAGGGAAGGAGAGCTTCTTTACCATCCCGGGTGCCTGTTTAGCTGAATGACCTCCCAATCCAATCTCCTATCCAATGACCCTCATGACGTCATTTTTTTGCCCGGCAGTTGCTAGGGCGGTAAGCCAACAAATCATGTTACTACCATAGGGTCGCATTTCAAGCAAGAAAATCCGGCGGCCACATCATTATTTTAAACTAAAATAAGTTAATAATTTATAATTATAAATAAAAAATAGAATTTTAATATTTTACATATAATTTAATATAAATATAGATTAATAATAGAAAACGAGATACTGCAAGTCCTCCATGCAATACGAGATCACCCCGGAATAGTTGAAGGTGGGAATCCAGTTAAACAGGATCGACATGACGATGTCTATCAGCAAGCGGATGTTCTGCGCCCCCTTCAAGGGGGCTGCCGGATACGACCCGCTCTGCGGGCGGAGCCTCATACAAGAGAACGCAAATGCTTTTCTATCTCCGCCTTTGGGATGGCTCCGACCAGTTTGTTTACTTGCTTACCATTCTTGAAGAAAAGAAGAGTGGGGATGCTCTGGATACCGTACTGGGAGGCAGAGGCGGGATTGTCATCCGTGTTCAATTTGGCAATCTTGATTCGGCCGGCATAATCCGAGGCCAACTGGTCCATGATGGGGGCCACCATGCGGCAAGGGCCGCACCAGGGCGCCCAGCAATCCACAAGGACTGGACCGGGAAAAGAGAGCACCTCCTCATTGAAAGTGCGGTCCGTAACCTCAACCGGGTGACTGGAAAAGTTTTCTGAGGGCAAAGGTGCACGGCACCGTCCGCAAATGGGGCGAGCACTCAGTCTTTCTAAGGGAATACGATTCTTAGTCCCACAACGGTTACACAGGACGATCGTGCTGTTATCCTTCACTTTCTCTCCACAAAAAAGCACCCAAGGGTGCAGGTTCATGTCTTCATTCAAGCGATCAGATCTGTTTTTTCCCTACCTTCGATGATTACAAATTAAGATCAGTTTGTGAATTGGCAAGGGAGCAGGCTCATTGGGGTAAACGGGTATTGCCTCTAACCATGGAAGCGAATATCCCACCGAAGCACATGAGGGAGAAAAGGAGGAAGAGGATGCCCATGCTTTGGACGAGAGCCGGGTAACTGGTTTCGCTGATCTCCACCCGGCCTATGAAAAGAGCAAATACGACCGTCGCCATCCCCATGCTGATCATCATGCCCAGGAGGCGCATGGTCCCGACCGCCCCTGATGCAAGGCCGTAAAACTTCTTGTCCACGCTGCCCATAATGGCATTCGTGTTGGGAGAGGAGAAAAGCGCGAACCCGATGCCCAGGATGACCAGGCCGCTAAGGAGAAAGGGGATAGAGGAGTCCTGACTTAAGAAGATGAAAGGAACAAGACCCATGGTGGTCAGGACCATGCCCGCCGTTGCGACAATCCTGGGTTCGATCTTGTCGGAGAGCCAGCCTGCAACCGGGGAGCAGGCTGCCATGACAAGGGGCTGCGAGATGAGAATGAGTCCTGCTTCTCGAGGGGTGAGTCCTTTGATATGCTGCAAGTAGAGGCTCAAAAGAAAGGTAATCGCAAAGGTCGCACTGTAATTAATGAAAGCAGCAAGGCTCGATAAGGCAAAAACCCGGTTGGTGGTAAAGAGGTCCACCGGAAAAACCGGGCTCTTTGTTCGCAGCTCCCACTTCACAAAGGCGCAGAGAGCTGCTGTCCCGAAAATCAGTAGGCCCAGGCTTTCCAGGGAAGGGAGCAGGGAGACACCGCATATGATACCGGTGAGTCCCAATCCGTAAATGACAGAGCCTCTCAGGTCGAAAGCTTCACCCTTTGCTTCGGCCCACTCCTCTTTGAGTCTCCATAGGACAAGAATAATGATGACGATCCCGAAAGGAAGGGTCGCAAGAAAAACGCTTCTCCAGGTGAAGTGTTGAGTCAGGAGACCGCCCAGGACAGGCCCCGTGGAAAGCCCGGTGTACACGGCAGCCACGCTGATCCCAAGAACCTTGCCTCTTTCGTGGGGTGGAAACACAGAGGTCAGGATAGCGAGCCCGGTAGCGAAGATCATTGCACTTCCGATTCCCTGGAGAATGCGAAACAGGATGAGCTGTAAAGCTGAGGAGGCAACGGCACAGAGCAAGGATGCTAGAGTGAAGGCGACAATCCCAAAACTAAAAACTTTTTTCCTGCCATAGAGATCAGCAAGCCTTCCAAAAGGCACGAGACAGACGGCTGAGGCCAGGAGATAAGCGGTCGGGATCCAGGTCAGAATCACCGCGTCGATTTTGAATTCCTTGGCAATCGCAGGGAGAGCCAGGTTGATGGATGAGCCCATGAAGGGTGTCATGAAAGAGCTGAGGATGGCGATGATCAGCGCAGCACGTCGTAAACTCGGGGGATACATGCAATCAATCTAATGGACGATTTTCCATCTGTAAATCAATTTCCCTCACTGTTTTGATTGACAATCGTCTGCAACGGCTGTGTCTATCTCTATTGGTTCGCCGGAGTGCCCACCTGGACTGCTCATTACACGGCTTTGTGGCCACTGCTCCACAGGATACCTTATCAACCTTCCCCGAAATTCGAAGTGCTCATCGGCGTGTTGAAGCAAATGGGTATTGATCCCGCCGTGGAATTCATTGCGCCGTCCCGCCTCCATGGCAGGAAAGGCAGTCACCTGGCGAGTTTCACGTTGGATATCGAGGAGGATCGCTTGACTTGCTCTTCTTTTTCAACTATAAGCTCCTTATGGAACAGACCGACGAACTCAAGGCTTCTCTGAAGAGGGAATACAGTCTGTGCGCAAACGCCATGGCCTTTTACAGGAGGGCCATTCAGGGCTTTGAACAAAAGCACGGTATGACCACACAGGGTTTCCTCAAGAAATTTGCATCCGGCAAGCTGGGAGATGACGCTGATTTCTTCGACTGGTATGCCTTCGCCAATCTTCTTGCCCGGGCGCGGAAGACCACGTCCGCCATCCGATCGGCATTGCAGTGATTCGCAAGTTTCTTGAAGATTTTGATCGAGCAATCGCCTCATCCCCGGTTGTCCTTTCCTCTGCCATTGAGAAATATCTCAGCCCCGATGGGGACTCCGTGTATATAAAGGGAACCGTCCGGCTCATCGATTCATCAATCCTGGACATTGCCATCTTTGCCACCCTATCTGCCGGTAGACTGATCATCGACAAATACCGATTCCATTACATGGACAAAGAGCGCCGAATGGTCTTCCGCTACGATAATGCCCCCCACCATCCGGGAGTGAGATCCTACCCACACCACAAACACGCACCTGCACGGGTTGCACCTGCGAATAGGCCGTCCATCAAAGAAATCCTCGAAGAAATCGGCGCGAGAATCTTCGCATCAGAAACCTGATATAGCTCTTGTTTCTTTCCCGCTTTTCTCAATATTCAAATCTACTTTTTGAAACAATGCACGCATCCCTGGTTCGTCGGGCAGATGGTCATGCTTGACGGCATGGCAGGATCCGTGATGTTTGTTAATCGCTTCCGACGAATCGAAATGGGACACGGCAAAAACACCGTTTGATTTCAGGACACTGCCGGCAGGCCTAATAAGAAAACCTAAAACGGCCGTTTTCCGCAGCAGCTCCCCGGGCCGCTGCACCCGGCAGCCTGGTCTGGAGACGATCCGCAACACGCGGTGTCGCCGGGACCCGGCATGCTCTTTCGCGCCGTCCCCGATAGGGAAGAGGGCGCGGCAAGAAGTCTCTTCACGTTCCGGCTGCCGCAGGTCCGGCACTCCGGTTGGTCGGCGGAACTTGCGACAAGGAGTTCGCTCACCTTTCCGCACTCAAGACAAAGAAAATCAAAAAGAGGCATGGCGTCATCCTTTTCTAAGGAAAGGGTAGAAATCAGTTTATGCTGCCTTATCGGCGTGTCCTTCCTCGTACTCTTTGATGGCCTTCTCCAGGGTTTTAACGGCAAGGCGGATGCAGTGCTGCTTCTGGTCAGGAATTTGAACCAGTCGCCGGAAGACGTCTCGGTCCTTGACTTCCAGCGCCTCAGAAAGAGTCTTCCCCCTGACGAGATCGACCAGGGCCATGGCAGCGGAGACTGCGCCCGGGCAACCGAGAACCTGGTATTTTGCATCTGCAATCCGTCCCTTATCCACCTTGATAAAGCACTTCATGGTGTCCCCGCACGGGCCGGTCAATTCCGTGACATGATTCGCCCCTTTAAGTGGGCCAAGGTTGGGTTTTGTCAGAAAATACTGAATCGCTTCTTCCGCGTACCCGGAACTGGTCAGCATGTCGCGAATGCCGGCAATGTCGTTTTGATCCAATCGTGTATCCCGCTCCATCTCCTTTTCCCTCTCTAGTGATGCTGGCATCCGCCCTGGCCTTGGTGTCCGGCACAGGTCATATTCACTGAAAACTCTGGGAGCTTGCCGGACCGAATAAATTCCATATTTTGCTTGACGCTCCCTTCCACAGCTCTGAAGACGCGCACCCCTTGAGCCTGGAGCTTCATCAAGGCGCCGCCCCCGATGCCGCCTACAACGATAGCATCCACTGTATTGCCGGCAAGGGCATTCATGGGTTGGCACTGACCATGGTCATGGAGTGCATCGCTATTGCCGATGGTTTCGAACTCTCCACTCGTACTGTCGAGGATCACAAAAGAAGGGGCTGTGCCGAAATGGCCATAGACCTGGCTGTCGAGCCCCTCGTCCACCTGAACCGGAAAAGCAATTTTCATTATGAAGTTCCTCCATTAAGTATTTTCACTGCAACAAGTTAAGAAAATCATCCCCCCCTGTCAAGGGATAGATGCCCTCATCCATCTTTCCTGAACCGATCGTCGGATCTCTTCGTTTTAACCATCCTTTGAACTTGTTCCAACCAACCGATGCGACAGTCCTCCTGGTGGTCGAATTCGGGCACATAGGGTTTGATATCCAGGAGAGG
>Ga0209253_10004181_pt1 | contig 12590 bp, 11 predicted proteins | sample FrelakmetBRP12BR_FD_187145 | JGI IMG/M metagenome (GOLD analysis project Ga0209253, IMG submission 187145) | Freshwater lake sediment microbial communities from the University of Notre Dame, USA, for methane emissions studies - BRP12 BR (SPAdes)... | ecosystem: Environmental > Aquatic >...
ATCGTTCAACAGGGAAGTTATCCTGCGGACTACTAACGACTAAACCAAGTTAGGCCGCTGTCGCGATGCGTTTGCGCCTGGTCCAGCTGATTACCTTGATGAGGAAATGACACATGCTTCAACTCAAACCGCTCGATCCGGCTGTTCCGATTTTTCAACAGATCCAGACGGAGCAGTCGCCAGTCATCCTGGTAAACGTCTTCACAGTCGCGGAAGGAGACATCCCAGCCTTGCTCAAGGCCTGGGAAGCAGACGCAAACTGGATGAAGAAACAGCCGGGGTATATCTCAACGCAATTGCATCGCGGAATCGCCGGCAGCACGGTGTTTCTGAACTACGCGATATGGGAGTCCGTGGCCCATTTTCGAGCCGCGTTCAACCATCCCGACTTCAAGAGCGCTTTGGGGCACTACCCGTCTTCGGCTGTGGCGTCTCCGCACCTCTTCGAGCGCCTTACTGTGCCGAACTTGTGTGTCGGTCCGTAATTCAAGGGGCCTAACAAGCCCATGCAGTGGACCGTTCAACAGCGCCGCTTCGCGCCGCTGTTGAACGGTCGCTGATGGGCGGCGTTAGTCACCACCACACTGGAACAACGCGATGCCAACACCACTGCCTAGCGGGAAGTATCGCTCCGAGCACGCGAACCTCGCGGAATCCGAGTTTGTCGACACCAATCTCGAGCGCTCCAAGTTTTGTGATGTGAACCTCCGCGCTTCCGAGTTCGAAGATGTTGCCCTGACAGGCTCCACTATTCGCAACGCCTGTCTTGGCGATGTCTCGATCGCGGATGCGAACTACACAGGAATGCGCATCGAAGGCGTTCTTGTTACAGACCTGCTGCACGTCTACCGTGAGCGCCGCGGTGCCTAACCCGGCGCTCGACCGGACGGGCCCGTACGGGTCTTCAACTTGACGAGCGTCGGCGCGGCCCCCCGGTTCGCTAGTGCGTTAGGCAACGCAACCCCCATTCATGCAACTCGTTCGGCCGTCTGAACTCCATCTGCCAAGCTACGTTGTGGCGCTGGAGAGAGGTTGGTCGGCGGACCACCTGCGCCCCGAAGCGGCGCAGGAAGAGCTTGCCCGTATCCGGGCTGACGCTCAGGCGTTCATCGCCAGCATGGAGAACCGCGAAGCCAAGGGCCCTCCGGTGACTCTTCCGGACGGCTCGGTCGTCAATCGCCTTCCTGGCTTTCGGCGCTGGCTGTGGGACGGCGAGTTCTGCGGAAGCATCGGCTTCCGGTGGCAAGAAGGAACAACCGAACTGCCTCCGCACTGCCTCGGTCACATCGGCTATGCAGTCGTACCCTGGAAGCAGAGGCTCGGCTATGCCAAGGCAGCACTGGCGCAACTGCTGCCAGAAGCCAAGTCGCTTGGGCTGCCGTTCGTCGAGATCACCACCGATCCAGGGAACATCGCGTCCCAGCGCGTCATCCTTGCCAATGGTGGCGTTCTGGTAGAGCACTTCACGAAGCCGCCGCAGTTCGGCAGCAAGCCAGGGCTACGGTTTCGCATCGCGCTGGCGTAGCGTTGCCTGACCCTTCGCTCGAGCCGATTCGCACCGGCATGGCACTTGGCCCCTCGAGGCGCTCTTTCTTGTCATCCGCCTTGCGGTTCAAGCGCCACACCGGCGCTCTCGGCTCAGCTCAAACGTTGGACCGCACAACCGACCGACGGAGGACACAGTGACGACGCTTGATGCTTTTCTTGATCAGTGCTGGAGCGATCACGCAGACGACCCCGCCGGCGTCGCCAATCGCATTGACCAAGCTTTGCGGCTCGTGACGGACGAGGACGGTGTTGCACGATTCGCGATGTTGACCCACCACGTCTACGGTGAGCACCTCGCGAGATGGGATGAAGGTATCAGCCTGCTCGACAGGCTCGCGGCGATGCAGATTGACGGCAGTGACGGACTACGGTCACTACAGCGTTGTCGGGCGAGCCTCGCGCTTTGCTCTGGAGCTGGCGACGCGCGGCCGACGTTGACGGGCGGCGACGCCTGTCGGACCACAGTGATGGCGGCCTGCAGCTTGGCAAGTCATGATTCGGGTCGCGCATTGCTGCTTCTTGAGGAAGCAACTGCGGCTGCCGCCACCCTCCCAGATGACGATGCTGCAGTCCGAAGCGTCGCATCGTTCTGCAACAACATTGCGGGCACGCTCCAGGAACATGGCGACTTGAGCGACAGCTCTCGCTCTCTGATGCTCCGAGCCGCAGATCTTTCGCGATCACACTGGGAGCGGGCTGGTACGTGGCGCGAGGTCGAGCGTGCGGAGTATCGGTTGGCCGTATGCCACTTGGCGGCAGGTGATGGCCCGCGCGCCCTGAAGCACGCAGAGCTTTGCGACAGGATCGTTCGTGAGAACGGCTCCGAGCCGCTCGAGGTGTTCTTTGCCTCAGAGGCCATTGCACTCTCTGCGCTGGCTACTGGCAAAGATGAGTTGTTCGGACAGTTCTTGACGAGCGCCGAGGCGGCGTTCGCAGAAGTTCCGCTAGACGATCAGGACTGGTGTCGCCCTACGCTGGAGAGACTTCGTGGACATCCCGGTTCTTTGACAGGTAGAAAGTCAGCGCCAGGTGCGGTCTAACCCCTCGTTCAAGCGGAGCCACCGGCAAGCCACCAAGCCCGCGCGGCGCTGTGGCTTATCCTGCACCGCGTTCCGCAAAGCAACCAGGCGCGAAGCGCAAATCTGCTTCGATGCAATCCAGGACTGACTGGGTTCGTTTGAGGGCAGAAGCGACTGCGCCAGGTAAGGCCACTGCCGAGCACCCCGAAGCCGATGTCCGGCACATCGTTCGTGGCATCGTCCGGCGAGGACTTCAACCGCTGCCCGCCAAGGCCTCCATTTCCTTGCGAGTTGACCAGGACGTTCTTGAGTGGTTCAAGGCACAGGGCCCTGGCTACCAAACGCGTATCAACACGGTTCTCCGTGCTTTTCGGGATGCGTCGGTCTGACTCGTCGAGCGAGCACACAGTCTCCGGCGAGCCGGATAGTGCCGCTCATGCGAGGACCCGGCGGCTCGACTATCCTTCGGCCATCTACGGATCGACGCGATGCCCAAGGCCCCCATCGTTTCCGCAGTAGTCGCCGCGGCCGTGACCGCCGCTGCCTTCCTGCTCAACCCGTCCCCCGAGCAGCATCGCGCGCGCATCAAGGAAGCTGTCGCCGAGCGCAGCCCGCTGGCAGGGGCCCTGGGCATGGGTGCGCTCACGGCGTTCGCGTCCACCTATCACTCGCTGGGCGTGGCTTCGTACACCACCGTCAACGAGCGCATTGCTTCCGTGGGGGCGCTCGGCATGGTCTTCGTTCCTCGGCCGTCGACGGACAAGTGAGCTGACCCGCTGGCGGCTGACCGCCGTCAGTGATCCAGCAGCGCCTGCAGCGAGCGAGCGGCGAGCAGCGACGTCTTCGAGGCCGGCTGCACGTTCGGCGTGACGGGCTCCGTCGCCACCTGCGCGGTGGCCCAGTGCGCGGGGTGCAGCGTCAGCACGACCGGCTCCAGCAGCGGGCGTCCGCGGCGCTTCAGCACGGTGGTTTCGAGCGCACGGCCGTCGCTCGCCAGTTGCAGGCGCAGCGCGGCGGGCGAGGGCGCCGACGCATGGCGCGTGGAACGCAGCACGAACGCGAGCGCGGAGTGCCGCTGCGCGAGCAGGTGCAGGCGGCGCAGCGCCTTGAAGTCGCTGTCCGCCGTGCCGGCGGGCGGCAGCCAGCCGATCACGGCGCCGAGGTGCTGCGCGCGCAGCGCCTGCTCGATGGCCCACAGGCCTTCGCGCGGCGTGGCGGGCTGCACGAAGATGGTTCGCAGCAGGTCGACGCCCGCGGCGGCGAGCGCCGGCGCGTAGGGCTGCGCGTGGGCCTCGATGCCGCGCGTGCCGTCGGGCGGCAGCACCCATACGGTCGAACGCTTCACCTGCGCGAGTTGCGCGAGCGCGGGGGCGAGCAGCGACAGTTCGCCGATGCCGGCGTCGTCGAGCAGCAGTTCGGTCAGCTGGCCCTGCGGCCAGCCGCCGCCGGGCAGTTCGCGGTCGAGTTCGGCGAAGCCGCTCGCCAGCACCGGGCCGGCGATCTCATCGGCCGGACGCTCGTCGGCGCGCCAGATCGGAGCGCCGCCGGAGGAAAAAAGTGAAAGCAGGGCCGTGGCCGCACGCATGTGCGTCCTCCTTGAAGAGTCGGGTGGGTCAGTTCAGGACGTCAGATCGAAGGCCGGATCACTCCGACGGCAATGCCCTCGATGGCGAACGGATCGCGCTTCAGGTCGACGACGATCGGCGCGAAGTCCGGGTTCTCGGCGATCAGTTCGGCGCGCGCCCCCTTCATCTTCAGGCGCTTCACGGTGACGTCGTCGCCGAGTCGCGCCACGACGATCTGCCCCGACTGTGCCTGCGCCTGCTTGTGCACGGCGAGCCAGTCGCCCTCGAGGATGCCGGCGTCGCGCATGCTGAGGCCGCGCACCTCGAGCAGGTAGTCGGCGCGCGGCCTGAACATGCCGGGATCGACTGCCGGCGTGGCGAGCACGTTTTCCTGCGCGAGCAGCGGGCTGCCGGCCGCCACCTTGCCGATCAGCGGCAGCGTCAGTTGCTGCGCGGCGGCCATCAGTTCGCGCACGCTGTCCTTCAGGCGAATGCCGCGCGAGGTGCCGGAGACGAGTTCGACCAGCCCCTTCTTCTGCAGCGCCTGCAGGTGCTGCTCGGCGGCGTTCAGCGAGCGGAAGCCGAAGGCGCGCGCGATCTCGTCGCGCGTGGGCGGCGCACCGCTTTCGGTGAGCGCGTTGCGGATGAACTCCAGGATCTCCGACTGGCGCGGCGTGAGCAGGGCGTGGGGGGTGATGGACGGTGATGCCATGTCGAGCCTCTCTGCGGGAGCGTCGTTACTGTCAATGTATACAGTACTGGATGGAAATGCAATAGGGACGCACGAGCCGCATTGACATCGCGTGGTGTTGCGCGAACTGCTGCTGGAAAGAGGCGCGCGCATCGACGGCTGAGCGAGGCGGTGGCGGACCAGCAGTTCCTGCTCGGCGATGCGCGGTTTTTCGTGTTGTACGAGAGGATCGCTGTGATAGACTGCTCGGCCATAAGAAGACGTCGGCGTGTGTTGTTGAGTCGTCGCCACCGCCGTCATGCATCGCCGGAAGCCGCCGCCCTCCGCGGATCTCGGATTCCGTAGCTCAGTTTCCCGGACAAGCGTTACATCATTGCCGACCCAGCAGGCCCGCTGCGCCATTCGCGCGGCTATCCGCCATGTCGGCGTGTCGAACGCCACCGGATCACTCCTCACTGGAGACGATGAATACTCAAGAGGCCAAGGTCGTCCTCGAGGCGGCCCTGCTGACATCCGAGCAGCCATTGTCGGTGGCCGAGCTGCGCCGGCTGTTCGATGACGAACTCAATGCCGACACGGTGCGGGTGCTGCTCGACGAGCTGCGCGCCGACTGGAACGGGCGCGGCGTCGAACTGGCGGCGATCGCCACAGGGTGGCGCTTCCAGAGCGCGCCGTCGATGCGTCCGTACCTCGAGCGCCTGAACCCGGAGCGTCCGCCGAAGTATTCCCGCGCGGTGCTCGAGACGCTTGCGATCATCGCGTATCGCCAGCCGGTGACGCGCGGCGACATCGAGGAGATCCGGGGCGTCACGGTCTCGACCAACGTGATCAAGACGCTCGAGGACCGCGGCTGGGTCGAAGTGATCGGCCACCGCGAAACGCCCGGCCGTCCTGAGCTCTTCGCGACGACGAAGGAATTCCTCGACGACCTCGGCCTGCGTTCGCTCGAAGAGCTGCCGGCGCTGGAGCCGGGCGGGCAGGTGCCCGCCGAGTTCGAACTCCAGTTTGCCCAGGCGGCGCGCGCGGCGGGCGAAGGCGCTCCCGAGTCAGCGTCCGAAACGGCAACTGAACACGAAACGACCGAATCCGCACCCGCTGTCATCGAGACCGTCGGCGCGACCAACGAGGTAGCGGACGCCGAGCCCTCCGCTGACCCTGCTGCATCCTCGCCTCTCTCCTCGGCCCCCAACTCTGCCCAACCCTCGCCGTGACCATCGACACCATCGTCCCCGAAGAAGAATCGCCCGACCCCGCACGCCCGCTGCCACGGGCAGCCGAGGGCGACGCGCCTGCCGCCCAGGAGGCCGACGGGAACAGCGACGCCGGAGGCGAATCCGCCGATGGCGGTGAGCCCCGCGAAGGCGAGGACAAGCCACGCGCCCGTGGCCCTCACGGTCGCCGGCGCCGCGGCCGCGGCGGGCGCGGCGCCGCCGCTGGCGAGCGCACTGCCGGCGCGACGAGCGAGGAGGGGCAGGGCGCCGATGCGTCCGCTCCGGCGCTGCAGGTGTCGCCGGACGGCGAAGACATCGAACCGGCCTCGATGGCCGACGCGGCGCTGTCCCGCGACCTGCTCGAGCGCGGCCGCAAGGCTGCCAAGCAGGCGGAGCTGGCGCAGTCCGAGAAGCTGCACAAGGTGCTCGCCGACGCCGGCATCGGCTCGCGCCGCGACATGGAAGAGCTGATCATCGCCGGCCGCGTCTCGGTCAACGGCGAGCCGGCGCACATCGGACAGCGCGTGCTGGCCACCGACCAGGTCCGCGTCAACGGCAAGCCGCTGGCGCGCAAGGCGCCCGGCCGTCCGCCGCGCGTGTTGCTGTATCACAAGCCGGCGGGCGAGATCGTCACGCAGGATGATCCGGAACGGCGCCAGACGGTTTTCGAGAAGCTGCCGAAGGTGTCCGGCGGCCGCTGGGTCGCGGTGGGTCGCCTCGACATCAACACCGAGGGCCTGCTGATCTTCACGACCTCCGGCGAACTCGCGAACCGGCTGATGCATCCGCGCTACGAAGTCGAGCGCGAGTACGCCGTCCGCATCCTCGGCGAGTTCACCGAGGAACAGCGCCAGCAGCTGCTGGAAGGCATCCAGCTGGACGACGGCCCGGCGAAGTTCTCGAAGATCGAGGATGCCGGGGGCGAGGGCGCGAACCACTGGGTGCGCGTCGTCATCAGCGAAGGGCGCAACCGCGAGGTTCGGCGCATCTTCGAAGCCGTCGGCATCACCGTCAGCCGCCTGATCCGCATCCGCTTCGGCGCCATCCAGTTGCCGCGCAGCGTTGCACGCGGCCGTTACTACGAACTGGCGCCCGAGTGGGTGCAGGCGTGGATCCACGACCTTGGCATCGGCATCGAAGAAGTCCGCCAGCGCGGCGGCGGCCAGCCGAGCCAGGGCAAGGGTGGCCGCGGCAAGGGTTCGGGCAAAGGTGGGCAGGGCCGACCGCACGGGCAGGGTCAGGGACAAGGGCAGGGACGGGGACGTGGGCCGGGGCAGGGTTATGGCCAGGGCCAGGGCCAGGGCCAACCGCGCGGACCGATGGGCAGCGGGTATGCACCGGGCACCGGGCCGATGAGCTCCGGCTCGGGCCAGGCCTTCAGTCAACCGCAGGGGCAGGGCCAGGGACAGGGCATGGGCCAACGCGGGCGCGGGAAGCCGCAAGGCAACCGGCCCTCGAAACAGCCCGACCCGCTGACCAGCAGCGTCAATTACATCGCTGCCGGCCACGGCCTTCCGAACAACGGCCGCCCGGCGCGCTTCAAGCGCGGCAAACCCAACCGCGGCTTCTAGGCTCCTCCGACCAACTCGCTTGTTGGAGACCGGGTCCGCCCCTATAATGGCGGATTACCGGGCGGGCCTTTTTTGTCATTGTCGGCAAACAGGCACCGGGTGCGTGGTCAGGCGCGAGTGGTTGAGCGCAGACCCGCAAGCCTGTTGAAATTCAACGGATGGGCTCTCGGGCCCATTTTTTATTTCCGGCTTGCGCGAGCAGCCCTCGCCCATTGGAGTGGCGATGGCAGGTATAGCGGCGGACTTGTACGGAACGATCGAGCGCACGGTCGAGGGACTGGGCTATGAACTCGTCGATGTCGAGCGCCTGGCCGCCGGGCTGTTGCGCGTGACGCTGGACTCGCCGCAGGGCGTGCGGCTGGAAGATTGCGAGAAGGTCAGCCGGCAGTTGAGCCACCTCTTCGCGGTCGAGGACGTGGACTACGACCGGCTCGAGGTGTCCTCGCCGGGGCTCGACCGGCCGCTGAAGCGGGCGCGGGACTTCGAGCGCTTCGTCGGTTCCGAAGTGCAGGTGCAACTGGCCGAGGCAGTCCCGGCCGAGGGCGCCAGCGCGGGGCGCAAGCGCCTGCGCGGCCGGCTGCTGGAACTGTCCGGTGCGCCGGGGGCAGAGCGGGCGCGGGTCGAGCTGACGCCGGATGAACCGGCGCCGGCGCGACCGGGCAAGGGCGCCGGCAAGGCAAAGAAGGCAAGCAAGGCAGGCAAGAAGGTGGAGCGGGTGGCGGCGGTTGTCGTCGAGTTCGCCGTGGCAGACGTTGTCAAGGCGAAGCTGGTGCCGGAACTCCACTTCCGGGGCCCGGGCAAGGATGGCGCCGAAGGTGAGAAGCCGCGCGGGGCGAACACAGGGAGCAAGAAGCAATGAGCCGTGAAATTCTGCTGTTGGTCGACGCGCTCGCGCGCGAGAAGAACGTGCCGAAGGACGTCGTGTTCGGCGCCCTCGAGTCGGCGCTCGCCACTGCCACCAAGAAGCTGTTCGCCGAGGAAGACGTGGACATCCGGGTCTCGGTGGACCGTGAGACCGGCGAATACGATGCCTACCGGCGGTGGCAGGTCGTGCCCGACGAGGCGGGGCTGCAGGAGCCTGGCCACCAGGTGATCCTGTCCGACGCGCGCGACCAGATCGCGGACATCGAGGTCGACGAGCACATCGAGGAACTGCTGCCGCGGCAGGACCTGACCACCGGCCGCCGCTTCGCGCAGGACACCAAGCAGGTCATCCTGCAGAAGATCCGCGACGCCGAGCGCGAGCAGGTGCTGAACGACTTCCTCGCCCGAGGCGACCTGATCGTCAGCGGCGCCATCAAGCGGATGGACAAGGGCGACGCGATCATCGAGATCGGCAAGGTCGAGGCCCGCCTGCCGCGCAGCGAGATGATCCCGAAGGAGAACCTTCGCATCGGCGACCGCGTCCGCTCCTTCGTGCAGAAGATCGACCGGCTGGCCCGCGGCCCGCAGGTGATCCTGTCGCGCACGTCGCCCGAATTCGTGATGAAGCTGTTCGAGTTCGAGGTGCCGGAGATCGAGCAGGGACTGCTGGTCATCAAGTCCGCGGCACGCGACCCGGGCGTGCGCGCCAAGATCGCCGTGTGGACCAACGATCGGCGCATCGATCCGATCGGCACCTGCGTCGGCATGCGCGGATCGCGCGTGCAGGCGGTGACGAACGAGCTCGCCGGCGAGCGCGTCGACATCGTGCTCTGGTCCGACGATCCGGCGCAGTTCGTGATCGGCGCGCTGGCGCCGGCGAACGTCAGCTCGATCGTCGTCGACGAGGACAAGCATGCGATGGACGTCGTGGTCGACGAGGACAACCTCGCGATCGCGATCGGCCGCATGGGGCAGAACGTGCGCCTGGCTTCCGAGCTCACCGGCTGGCAGATCAACATCATGACCGCCGAGGAATCGGCGCAGAAGCAGGAAGGCGAACAGGCCACGATCCGCTCCGGCTTCGTCGAGAAGCTCGACGTCGACGAGGAGGTCGCCAACATCCTGATCGGCGAAGGCTTCTCGACGCTGGAGGAGATCGCTTACGTGCCGGTCAACGAGCTGCTCGAGATCGAGGCGTTCGACGAAGGGACGGTCGAGGAACTGCGCACCCGTGCCCGCAACGCGCTGCTGACCGAGGCGATCAAGCGCGAGGAGAACGTCGAGCAGGCCGAGAAGGACCTGCTGGACCTCGACGGCATGGACTCCGACCTTGCCGCCAGGCTCGCGGACAACTCGATCCGCACGCGCGACGACCTCGGCGAGCTGGCGGTGGACGAGCTGACCGAAATGACCGGCATCGACGATGAACGCGCGAAGACGCTGATCATGGCCGCCCGCGCGCACTGGTTCGCGGAATCGGCGCAGTGAACGCGCGATGAAGTGAGACGTTGAATCGGCGCCGTGACGGCGCCATGGAACAGCAGGAAACAAGGAACCCTATGGCAAGCACGACGGTGGCCCAGTTTGCGACGGAACTCAAGCTTCCGCCGCAGTTGCTGCTCGAACAGTTGAAAGCGGCCGGGGTCGTCAAGAAGGCCGAGTCGGACTCGCTGACCGAGGACGACAAGTCGCGCTTGCTCGAGTCGCTGCGCAAGGCGCACGGGGCGGGCGACGGCGGGGCGGAGAAGAAGAAGATCACGCTGACGCGCAAGCAGACGACCGAGATCAAGCAGGCCGATGCGTCCGGCAAGGCGCGCACGATCCAGGTCGAGGTCCGCAAGAAGCGCGTCTTCGTGAAGCGCGATGACGGCGCACCCGAGCAGCCTGCGGAAGCCGCGGCGCCCGTTGCCGCCGCGCCGTTGATCGACGAAGCCGAACTCGCCAAGCGCGAGGAGGAAGCGCGGCGCCAGGCCGAGTTCGTCGCGCGCCAGACGGCCGCGGCCCGCGAGAAGGCCGAGCGCGCGCAGCGCGAGGTGGCCGAGGCGCAGCAGAAGGAGGAACTCGACCTCACCGAGGCGAAGGCGCGCGAGGCGGCCGCCGCCGAGGAACTGCAGAACGCCGAGCGCGCGCAGAAGGAGGCCGAGCTTGCCGCCAGGCAGGCCCAGGAAGCGCAGTTGCGCGCGCGCAGGGCGGTCGAGGACGAAGTCGCGGCGATCAAGAACATGATGGCCGCGCCGAAGAAGGTGCTGCAGGCGCCCGAGCCCGTGGCGCCGGTGGCGGCGGCCGGCACGCTGCACAAGCCCGCCGCGAAGACCGAGAGCAAGGACAAGAAGGACGAGAAGAAGCCGGGCGTCAAGGAAGTCAAGTCGGGCAAGCTCGCGTCGAGCTGGTCCGAGGAGCAGCAGAAGAAGCGTGCATTGAAGACTCGCGGCGACGCTTCGGGCGGCGCGGGCGGCTGGCGCGGACCGAAGGGACATCGCAAGCACGACCGGCACGACGACGGCAACGGCGCCGGCGCGTCGACGCCGTCCGAGCCGGTGGTGCGCGAAGTGTCCGTGCCCGAGACCATCACGGTCGCCGACCTCGCCCACAAGATGTCGGTGAAGGCGTCCGAGGTCATCAAGGTGCTGATGAAGCTCGGCCAGATGGTGACCATCAACCAGGTGCTCGACCAGGAGACCGCGATGATCCTCGTCGGGGAACTCGGGCACACCGCCCTTGCCGCCAAGCTCGACGATCCGGAGGCGCTGCTTGCCGAGAGCGCGACGGAGCCGGGCGTCGAGGCGCGCGCCGAAGAGCCGCGACCGCCTGTGGTCACGATCATGGGTCACGTCGACCACGGGAAGACCTCGCTGCTCGACTTCATCCGTCGCACGAAGGTCGCCGCGGGCGAGGCCGGCGGCATCACCCAGCACATCGGGGCGTACCACGTGAAGACGCCGCGCGGCATCGTGACGTTCCTCGACACGCCGGGCCACGAGGCCTTCACGGCCATGCGCGCCCGCGGCGCGAAGGCGACGGACATCGTCATCCTGGTGGTGGCGGCTGACGACGGCGTGATGCCGCAGACGAAGGAAGCCATCGCTCACGCGAAGGCGGCCGGCGTGCCGCTGGTGGTCGCGCTGAACAAGATCGACAAGCCGGAAGCGAACCCGGACCGCGTCAAGCAGGAACTGGTCGCCAACGGGGTCGTGCCCGAAGAGTACGGCGGCGACGCGCCCTTCGTTTCCGTCTCGGCGAAGACCGGGCAGGGCGTGGACGAACTGCTGGAGAACCTGCTGCTGCAGGCCGAAGTCCTCGAGCTCAAGGCAGTGAAGGACGCGCCGGCCAAGGGGCTGGTGATCGAGTCGCAGCTCGACAAGGGCCGCGGTCCGGTCGCGACCGTGCTCGTGCAGAGCGGCACGCTGAAGCGCGGCGACGTCGTGCTCTGCGGTTCTGCGTTCGGCCGCGTGCGTGCGATGCTCGACGAAGCCGGCAAGGCGATACACGAAGCCGGCCCGTCGATCCCGGTGGAAATCCAGGGCCTGTCCGACGTGCCATCGGCGGGCGACGAGCTGATCGTGCTGGGCGACGAGCGCAAGGCGCGCGAGATCGCGCTTTATCGCCAAGGCAAGTTCCGCGACACGAAGCTCGCGAAGCAGCAGGCGGCCAAGCTCGAGAACATGTTCGAGGGCATCGGCGAAGGCGCCGTGCGGACCCTGCCGCTCATCATCAAGGCGGACGTCCAGGGCTCGCAGGAGGCGCTGACCAACGCGCTGACCAAGCTGTCGACGGACGAGGTCAAGGTGCAGGTGGTGCACGGCCAGGTGGGCGGCATCACCGAGAGCGACATCAACCTCGCGATCGCGTCGAAGGCGGTCGTGATCGGCTTCAACGTGCGCGCGGACCAGTCGGCGCGCAAGCTCGCCGAGGGCAACGGCATCGACATCCGTTACTACAACATCATCTACGACGCGGTGGACGAGGTGAAGGCGGCCCTGTCCGGACTGCTTGCGCCGGAGCAGCGCGAGCAGGTGCTCGGCCTCGTCGAGATCCGCCAGATCTTCCGCGTGCCGAAGATCGGCGCCGTCGCCGGCTGCATGGTGATCGACGGCGTGGTCAAGCGCACGGCGAACGCGAGG
>Ga0209253_10004182_pt1 | contig 12584 bp, 13 predicted proteins | sample FrelakmetBRP12BR_FD_187145 | JGI IMG/M metagenome (GOLD analysis project Ga0209253, IMG submission 187145) | Freshwater lake sediment microbial communities from the University of Notre Dame, USA, for methane emissions studies - BRP12 BR (SPAdes)... | ecosystem: Environmental > Aquatic >...
CCTGGTGGCCGTGTGTGTCTCGCTCTTGCCGTCGGCCGTGGTGACCTTCACTGACTTGTTCGGCCCGAGGGTGCCGGTGCCCTTGATCCTCGACACGTCGATGCCGAGCTTCTCGGCCAGCCGACGGGCGATCGGGCTGACGCGCTGTTCGTTCTCGCCACCCGGGACGCTGAGGTTGGCCGGGGGCGAGGGTGCGGTCTGTGCGGCTGCAGGTGCAGCAGACGCGGCCGATGCACTGCCGGAGTCAGGCTCGAAGCTCGTATCCGCCGGCTTGAACGCGGCGATGAACGCATCGATCTCGGCGTCCGGGACCTCCGTCCCGGCCACGACGGCGATCAACGCGCCGACCGCTTCCGTGCCGCCCACGTCGGCGATGATGCGGCGAAGCGTGCCGGAGACCGGCGCCTCCACCGAGTTGACGATTTTCTCGGTCTCGACGTCGAGCAGTGCATCTCCCTTGGCGATGGACTGGCCCACGGAGGCATTCCACGCGGTGATGGTGCCTTCCTGCATTTCGATGCCCCACTTGGGCATCGTAATCGGGTAGATGCGCTGGCTCATTCGGTGGTCTGGGCTCTCGGGTGATTCGTCGGGCCGGTCAGGCGGCCGCGTATGGGGCGAACGGGCAGTAGGCTTCCTTCTCGACGACGTCGAGCACGAACGAGAGCTTCGCCATGCCGGAGATGATCGCCATCGTCACGCCAAGCTCGAGGATGTCGGCCTCGGAGAAGTGCGCGCGCAGGCGCTTGAACAGCTCCGGGGTCATGCGGCCCTCGGTGTTCGTGAGCGCCACTTCGTGGGCGTAGGCGATCACGGCCTTCTCGGCCTCCGTGAACGGGCCGCTTTCGAAATCGTCCATCGCGTCGACCTGCGCCTGCGAGATACCGGCGGCGAGGGCGCCCGGCACGTTCTGCTTGTTGCAGGTTCGGCAGCCGTGCAGCAGCGACAGCTTAAGGCGCACCAGTTGCTTGTAGCGCTGGTCCACGTTGCCGCCGAAGAACACGCCCATGTAGAACTGGTTCATCACGAATTCGAGCATCTCCGGGTTCGAGGCGAACACCTCGACGAATGCCGGTTCGCCGGTGAGCTTGTTCAACGTGTCCCACGCGAGGTGGAACTTCTCGGGCAGCTCGTCGCGCGGCGTCCGCGTGAACAGCGTCTCGGTCATGTGCGTTCTCCCTGTGTGCCCTGGTCGAACCGGGTTATGGAACGGTGAAGTAATCGGGCTTGCCGCCTGGCCACTCGGTGTCGCCCCAGCTCGTGTGGCCGCCGTCCACCGTCAGTGTCTCGCCGGTGATGAACTTGCCGGAATCGGCCGAAACGTAGACCACGGCCTGCGCCACGTCGTACACGTCGCCGAGGCGCTTCATCGGGTTGGTGTTGGCAAACTTTTCCGCGGCGCCATCCGGGTACACGTTGAGGCCTTCTGTCGCGATCGCGCCCGGGGCAACGCAGTTGACGCGGATACCGAGCGGCGCCCACTCGGTGGCGACCGTCTTCGTGAGGTAGATCACGCCCGCACGGGCGGCGCAGGTGTGCGCCACCTGCGGCATGCCGCGCTCGATCGTCGCGACGATATTGATGATGCTGCCGGGCTGCTTGCGGTCTCGCCATTGGCGCGCGGCCGCCTGCATCATGTACCAGGTGCCGTTGAGGTTCGTGTCGATGACGGCGTTCCAGCCCTTGATGCTGAAGTCGATCGCCGCCTGCGGGAACTGGCCGCCACCGTTGTTCACGAGCGTGTCGAGGCGGCCGAAGCGATCGAACGTCGCGGCGACCAGCGCCTCGACCTGCTCCGGATCGCGGATGGTCATGGCGTGCGTGCCGATCTCGCGGCCGAGGTGCTTGCGGATACCGGCCGCCGTCTGCTCGAGCTTCTCGACGCGGCGGCCGCAGATCATCACGTCGGCGCCGAGGCGCGCGAGCAGGTAAGCCATGCCGCGGCCCATGCCCGAGCCGCCGCCCGAGACCAGGTACACCTTGCCCTTCAGCAGGTCCGGACGGTAGACCGTCGGGTGCGTGGCGAGTTCTTCGTCCGTGAAGCCCCAGGCGCGCGGTTCCGTCGTGGGAGCCAGGCGTTGCGCTCGTTGTTCCATGATCATCCCTTGTGTAGGCCGAGGACGGAGACGCTCGCCACGTTGCGATTCGGAATGCCGCCCAGGTTGTGCGTGAGCCCGAGCGCCGGCGACTTCAGCTGTCGCTCTCCGGCCCGTCCCAGCAATTGCGTGTAGATCTCGTAGGCCATGCGCAGGCCCGACGCGCCCACCGGATGGCCGAAGCACTTGAGGCCGCCGTCGGTCTGGCAGGGCACGGCGCCGTCGCGGTCGTAGCGGCCGTCGAGCACGTCGTGCACGGCGCGGCCCGGGGCGGAGAAGCCGAGGTCTTCCATCAGCACCAGCTCGGTGATGGAGAAGCAGTCGTGCACTTCCATCAGGTCGATCTGTTCGGCCGGGTTCGTGATGCCCGCTTCCTTGAAAGCGCGTGCCGCCGCGATACGCGAGGTGATGGTGTGGCTGCCGTCCCAGCTCGCGTGGCCCATCTCGACGCCGTTCGAGGGCGCGAGGGCCAGCGCCTTGATGGTCACCATGTCGCGCTTGCCGAGCGAAGCCGCGATCTCGGGCGTCGTGACGATGGCGCAGGCGGCGCCGTCGCTGACGCCGCAGCAATCGTAGGTGCCGAGCGGATAGGCGATCATCGGCGCCGTAAGCGCCTGCTCGATCGTGATCCGGTTGCGCAGGTGCGCGCGCGGGCTCAGCGCGGCGTTCTCGTGGCTCTTCCACGAGACGTGGGCCATGGCGCGCTTTACGTCGTCCATCTTGAAGCCGTGGCGCGCGGCGTAAGCCGCGCCGAGTTGCGCGAACGCGCCCGGCGGCGTGAAGCCCGGATGCCAGAGATCCTCGAACGTTCCCTTGGTGCGCTCGGGCAACCCGGCAAACCCGGTATCCTTCAGTTTCTCGACGCCCATCGCGAGCGCGATGTCGACCGCGCCGGCCGCGACGGCATAGGCCGCGCCGCGCAGCGCCTCGGTGCCGGTGGCGCACAGGTTCTCGACGCGCGTCACCGGCGTGTTCGGCAGGCGCAGCGCCATCGACAGCGGCAGCCCGGACTTCGAGGTGCTCTGTTCCTGGTAGAACACGCCGAGCCACGCGGCCTCGATGCGATCGCGCTCGATGCCGGCGTCCGCGACCGCTTCCTTGAAGGCCTCGACCATCAGGTCGTCCGGGCCGCTGTCCCAGCGCTCGCCGAAACGCGAGCAACCCATGCCGAGGATGGCGACCTTGTCGCGAATGCCGGCGGCCATGGTCAGGTCCTCACCGGCGTGGCTTTCCAGAAATAGCGGCGGAAAGCGCGCACCGCGTCGAAATCCTTGATCCGGAAGACGAATCGCACGGGCGTGCCGACCTCGATCGTGCCCGCGGGCGTGTCGGCGAATTCCGCGAACACGTTGGCTCCGTTGTCGAGCGCCACGTTGCCGTAGACGTGTGGCGGGCTGCGCGTCACCGCCAGCCAGTCCTCCGTGTAGGTCTTCACCTTGCCGACGGTCTCGGCGAGCGCAATCTCGACCTGCGTGTCGAACGCACGGCAGGCCGGGTTCACGCAGGCTCGCGAGCGCGGAAACTGCACGGTGCCGCACTGGCTGCACTGGCCGCCGATGAAGCTCGTGACGTCCCGGTGCTTGCGCCACGCAACCGATTGCGCCGTGCGGTTGTCACGCTCGGCGCGCATGCCCCAGTCGATCTCGACGAGGCCGCAATTCGCGAGGAAGCGGACGTACTGCTGGTCCAGCGTGCCTTCGGCGAGCACGCCTTGCAGGCCGCGACCGGGGGAGGGCGCGCGGCCCGTGGCGCGCAGCACGATGGCATCGCTGCCTTGCCCGAAGCTGGCGAGCACGATCACGTCGCCGGCGGCGGCCTTCTCGAGCACGGCGCCCAGCATCAGGAACGGATGCGCCGTTCCAGTATCGCCGCACGTCGAGCCGAGATCATCCTGGAGGGCTTCGGCCGCAATGCCCGTCGCCTTGGCGATGGCGCCCGCAAAGCGCCCGGGGCCCTGCACGACGAGATGCTTCACCGCAGCCTGCTCGAGGCCGGCTGCCTGCAGCGCCGACTGGATCGCGCGCGGCACGATCTTGAGGTAGCCCTCGTCGCGCACCCAGCGCTCTTCGAGTGCGTAGTCGAAATCGCTCGCGCTCGCGCGATAGTGATCGACGAAGTCGTCCTGCAGCGACGCCGAGCCGAGCAGTTCGGCCGCAAGTTCCGCGCCGGCACCGACGCGCAATGCCGCAGCGCCGTGGCCGTAAGACATCTCCTGTTCGCTCGCGGGCTTCGCGAGTCGCCGATCGGCGGCGACCACCAGTGCATCGCCCGGCGTGCCGCGCACCTGCGCAAACGCCTGCAGCAGCGCGCCGCTGCCGGCGCGCAGGTTGCCCGACGCATCGACGCCGCGAACCGTTTCCGGCAGATTCAGTGCCGCTGCGACGACGCCCGCGTTCGAGCGATCGGCGAACGGATGGGTGGTCGATGCGAAGGCGAGCGACGCGAGGCCGCTGCGGTCGCTGCCCGCGAGGCAATCGCGAGCCGCTTCCACGGCCATGGTCAGGCTGTCTTCGTCCCAGGCGCAGTAGCTGCGCGTGCCCTTGGGCTTGCCACCGCGGTTGCCCGTCGCCCAGCCCGTCGCGACCGCGATCGCGCTGCGCTCGAGCCGCAGGCGCGGCAGGTACGCCCCAAAGCTGCGGATGCCGACGGGCGAAATCATGCCGGACTCAGTTCTCTACGTACGGCGCGAGCAGGGGCTTGACGCGCAGCGCATCCGGAATCCTGACGCCCGCACGGTCGATGCGCCGGTCGAGTTCCTCGTGCCAGTGATAGATGCGGCGCTCCTGGTAGTTCAGCGTCATGCCGCGAAACCCCGGGGACTCCACGGATTTCTGGATCTGCTCGGCAAACTGCAGGTCCTCGTCGAGAATGCGCTCGAAGTTCTGGATGCGCGTCGGCCACAGCGGATGCATCTCGCCGCCGCCCCAGTCGGGCGCAAACCAGTGGCATTCGATGCGCATCGTGTTGTCGCCGGTCGGCCAGAACAGCAGGAACGGACAGCCCGAGGGGTCGATGGGCACGACGAGGTTCGGATAGAAATTCCAGGACGGGTTGTTCTTTGCCGAGATCACCGTGGCCGATTCGACGCGCTGCATGCCCTTCGTGCCCGGGTCCACCCAGTCCGGCCGGCGGTTCGGCGTCACCATGAGGGAATGACCGTTGCGATACAGCGCGGTGGTCATGCCGCGGTGGTCGAGGAAGCGATCGACCGTGTTCTGGTGGATCGACTTCAGGTGGTAGACCTCGAGGAAGGCGTCGAGCAGCACCTTCACGTTGCACTTGAGGTCGTAGCCCTTCTTGTGGACGAAGCGCAGGTTCTGCGGCTGGAACTGCGCGAAATGATCGGGGAAGGGCGCGATGTTCTCGAGCAGCGGTTGCGCGGTCGGGTCCTCGTTGATGAAGATCCAGTTGGCGAACTGCTCGCAGCGCACGCCGACGAGCGAATGGTCGCCCGTGTTGAGGTCGACGAAATCGCGCTTGTCGCGCAGGTTCACGAGCTGGCCGTCGAGCGTGTAGGTCCAGCCGTGGTACGAGCACACGAGCCCCTCGCAGCGGCCCGTCTCGGTCTTCACGAGCGGGGCCCCGCGATGGCGGCAGGTGTTGTAGAACGCGCGGATCTTCATGTCCTTGCCGCGCACGATCAGGATCGGCGAGCCCGTCTTCGTCCAGAGCATGAAGCTGCCGGCATCGGGCAGTTCGTCGACGTGGCAGGCGTACAGCCAGGTGCGCTTCCAGAGCGCCTGCCGCTCGGCTTCCAGGAATTCGGGATTCGTGTAGCGGCCGCCCGGGATGCTCGGGAACTTCGGGAAGCCCTCGGGCGGAGCCGTGCGTGCCGCCTCGTACTGCATGCCGTCGAGGAAGCGTTTGACGAAGCGCTCGGTCGTGGCGGCGTCCATGGAAAACCTCTGCTGCTGGCGGGGGAATTATAGGAGCCGGGCCGCTTAAAAGAAACAAGCCTGACTGTTTTTTTCAGGCGGGGCAGCCTATATTTGCCGGACCGGGCCGGGAATGCCCCAGGGGGAGCCGTGAGCGGACTGATTCTTCACCATTTCGACTGGTCGCCGTACGGCGAAAAGGTCCGGGTGCTCTTCGGGATCAAGGGGCTGCCGTGGCACGGCGTGCAGATCCCGATGGTCATGCCGAAGCCCGACCTGACCGCCCTGACGGGCGGCTACCGCAAGACGCCGGTCCTGCAGATCGGCGCGGACATCTACTGCGACACGAACCTGATCGCCCGGGAACTCGAGCGACGGTTCCCCGAGCCGACGTTATTCCCGGTGGGCGATCGAGGACTCGGCCTCGCACTTGCGCCGTGGGCCGAGCGTTTCTTCGATGCAGGCTCGGCCCTCGCGATGGGGCTCAACGAGCAGTTGCCCGCGGACCTCCTGAAGGACCGCCAGGCGTTCTTCTCGCACATGGACTTCGCGACGTTCCGCGACCGGGCGCCGCACCTCTTCGCGCAGGTGCTCGCGCATGCCGGGCTCGTCGAAGAGCAACTGTCGGACGGCCGCCCGTTCCTCACCGGCGATCGCGCCGGGCTGGCCGACGCATCGGCTTACTACGTGCTCTGGATGGCGCGTGGCTTCGTCGCGGCGATGAACGACTTGCTGAAGCCGTTCGAGAAGACGGTGGGCTGGGAAGGGCGCATGCGCGCCTTCGGTCACGGGCAGCGCACGGAACTGCCGTCGCAAGAGGCAATCGCGATCGCGCGTGGCTCGCAGCCGTTGCCGCCGCTCGGGGTTGCGGCCAACGATCCGCTCGGCCTGAAGGCGGGGCAGCGCGTGACGGTGACGCCCGACGATTACGGCAAGGTGCCCGTGGCGGGAGAACTCGTCACGCTGCAACTGCAGGAGGTGGCCGTGCGCCGCGTGGACGAGCGCGCGGGCGAAGTGATCGTGCACTTTCCGCGACTCGGCTACGTCGTCGCGCCCGCATGATCGACCTGTATTTCTACCCGTCGCCGAACGGCCTGAAGATCTCGATCATGCTCGAGGAGTGCGCTCTGCCGTACCGCATCGTCGAGGTGAACATCCTGCGCGGCGAGCAGTTCAGGCCCGAGTTCCTCTGCATCTCGCCGAACAACCGCATACCCGCGATCGTCGATCCGGATGCCGAGGGCGGGCCGCTGTCGGTCTTCGAGTCGGGTGCCATCCTGCAGTACCTCGCGGAAAAGTCCGGGCGGTTCCTGCCGCGCGAGCCGCATCGGCGCTTCGACGTCCTGCAGTGGCTCTACTGGCAGGTGGGCGGGCTCGGCCCGATGGCGGGGCAGGCGCATCACTTCCGCGCATTTGCGCCCGAGAAGATTCCCTACGGCATCAAGCGCTACACCGACGAGTGCAACCGGCTGTACGGCGTGCTCGACCGGCGGCTCGCGGATCGCGAGTTCGTCGCGGGCGAGTACTCGATTGCCGACATGGCGTGCTGGCCGTGGATCGTCTTCCATGATCGGCAAGGCCAGGCGCTCGAAACCTTCCCGAACGTTAAGCGCTGGTTCGATGCGGTGCGCGCGCGGCCCGCCGTGCGGCGCGCCTACGATCGCGGCTACGAACGCATGGCGGATTCCGAGGCCTACCAGTACCTCTACGGGCAGACGGCCGCGTCCGTCGCCGCACGCAGCAAGGAATGAGCCGATGTCTGAACTGATCCTGCACAGCTACGACGCGTCGCCCTTCACGCAGCGTGCGCTCAAGATGCTCGCGATCAAGGGCCTCGAATGGCGTTCCGTGACGACGCCGATGATGCCGCCCAAGGCGGACCTGCTGGCGCTCACCGGAGGCTATCGCGGCACGCCGGTGCTGCAGATCGGTGCCGACATCTACATCGACTCGCAGCGCATCGCGCGCGCGCTGGAAGAGCGCTTCCCCCGGCCGTCGCTGTTTCCCGACGGAAACGCGGGTGTCACCTATGCCGCCGTGAAGTGGGCGGACGCCTTCTTCCGCGCGGGCCTGCACCTCGCCATCGCCACGACCAGCACCCTCTGGCCCGCGGAGTTCCGCACCGATCGCCAGGGCCTGTTTCCCGACATCGACTTCGACGGCGTCGATGCGGATCACGCGAAGGCGCAGTTGCGCGCGCACGCGGGCTTCGTCGAGCAGCAACTCGCGGACGGACGCGCATTCCTGGCCGGCCCGGCGCCCGGCCTGCTCGACGTTCACGCATGGACCGTGCCTTGGTTCACGCGCGCGTCCGTGCCGGGCGTGAACGAACTCTACGCGGCGTTCACGCGGATGGCGGCCTGGGAGAAGCGCGTCGCCGATCTCGGCGAGGGCAGACGCAGGGATTGCACGGCCGAGGAGGCGTTTGCAGTCGCCATGGCGTCGAAGCCGGCACCGTCGGTGGTCGATCCGGACGACGCGCAGGGATTGCAGGCGGGCCTGACGGTGGAAGTGATGCCGGACGACACGCGGCGCGGCGCTGTGCGCGGCATCCTCGTCGGCGCCGGCGTGAACGAGCTCGCCGTGAAGCGCGAGCATCCGAAGTGCGGTGAAGTCGTCGTGCACTTCCCGCGGCTGGGATACCGCGTGACGCGCGTCGACTGACGCGCGCGAAGAATCAGACGACGTCCGCGCCGCGCAGCGCAGCGATTTCGGCCGCGGAGTAACCGAGGCTCGCGAGGATTTCGTCCGTGTGCTCGCCGACGAGCGGCGGGCGATGGGTGATGCCCCCGCCGGAGACCGTCAGTTCGAGCGGCAAGTCCGGCACCTTCGCTGGACGCTTCAATCCGGGATAATCGGCCACTTCGCGCATCAGGTTCATCGCTGCCGCCTGCGGGTGGTCGAGCGCCTGCTGCAGCGTATGCACCGGACCCGACGGCAGTCCCGCCGCCTGCAGGTCCCGGAGCGCCTGTTCAGTCGTGCGCTCGGCGCACCACTCACGCATTCGCGCGAGGATCTCCTCACTGTGATCGCCGCGTGACTGGTCGGACTGGAAGCGCGGGTCGCCGATCCACCGTTCGGCATCGCCCATCAGGCGCGCCCAGCGCTTGAACAGCCCATTGCCGACGACGTGAACGAGGATGTGGCCATCGCGAGTCGCGAGCACGTCGGATGGCGCGGAGGTCTGCACACGGTTGCCGCTGGGCGCGCGGTTGATCCCGGTTGCGCTCTGCTCGATGAGGTGCGAGCCGAAGACGGCCATCGCCGTGCCGAGCAGGCTTGCCTTCACCTCCTGACCCTGTCCAGTCTGCGCGCGCTGCATCAGGGCCACGAGCGTGCCGAAGGCCGAGAGGACTGCGGTCGAGTAATCGACGTAAGGCGCCGCGGATTTCACCGGCTGACCGGGCGTGCCGGTCATGTACATTGCGCCCGACATCGCCTGGCCGACGCCGTCGAAGCCGCCGCTCGCGGCGAGCGGCCCGCGGTCGCCGAAGGACGTCTGCGTGACGAGGATGATGTCCGGGCGGATGGCGGTCAGGCTCGCGTAATCGAGGCCGAGCGCCTTGAGGCTGGCGGGCGGCAGGTTGGCGACCACGACGTCCGCGGTTTTCACCAGCCGCTGCACCACTTCGCGTCCCTGCGGGGTCGCGGGATCGAGCGTCAGTGATTTCTTGTTGCACGAGGTCTGGAAGAACACGCCGCCTTCGCCGGACTCGGCGATCGGCGCGATGTAGCGATCCTCGCTGCCTTCGCGCTTTTCGATGCGGATGACCTCCGCGCCGAGGTACCCGAGCAGCGTGGCGCAGTACGGTCCGGCCACGTAGCGGCCGAAGTCCAGCACGCGGACGCCCTCGAGCACGGCCACGGTTCAGCGCCTCTGGTCGAAGCGGCGGCCGACCAGCGCGCCGGCGATGTTGACCTTCTGGATGTCGACGGCGCCGCCTGCGATGCCCCAGCCCCACGCGTCGCGCAGGCGCCGCTCCATCGGGTACTCGCGCGAGTAGCCGTAGCCGCCCATGAGCTGGACGGCGTTGCCGCACACCTCGCGGGCGATCTCGTTCGAGAAGCACTTGGCAAGCGAAGAATCGAGGATGCTCGGCAGGCCGTTCTGCGCGTTGCAGGCCGCGCGGTGGATCAGCAGCCGTGCCGCTTCCACCCGCATCTTCATTTCAGCAAGACGAATCTGCACTGCCTGGAACTCGACGAGGTGCTTGCCGAACTGCTCGCGTTCCTGGACGTAGGCCACGACTTCTTCGAGTGCGCCGGAGGCCTGCGCAAGCGCCATCGTCGCGTTGCCGCAGCGCTCGAGGTCGAACGCCTCCATCAGCTTCTTGAAGCCGCCGGCCGGCACGACGACGTTGTCGGCCGGCACGGTCGCGTTGTCGAAGTAGATGTCGGAGGAGGGCACGCCGCGGAAGCCCATCAGGTCCTCCGGGCGGCCGAACGTGACGCCCTTCGTGTCCTTCTCGACGTAGACCGCGCCGATGCCACGCGCGCCTTCGTCCTCGGAGAGGCGGCAGTAGACGACGTAGCCGTCCGCATGGCCGCCACCGGAGCACCAGCGCTTGGTGCCGTTCAGGATGACTTTGTCGCCCTTCTTTTCGCCACGGGTCGTGAGGTCGGTGAGCGCGGAGCCGGCCTGCGGTTCCGACATCGACACCGCCACCTGGATCTCGCCGCGGCACACGGCGGGTACGACGCGCTGCCTGAGCGATTCACTGCCGAAGCGCTCGATGGCTCGCACGGGGCCCACGCAGGACTCGAACACCGGGAAGCCGACGGCGGAGGAAATCTTGCCGAACTCCTCGAGCACCAGCAGCGCCTCGAGGTTGCCGAGGCCGAGGCCGCCGTACTGCTCCGGCACGTTGATGCCGAGGAACCCCATCTCGGCGAACTCCTTCACCAGTTCCTTGTCGGGTGCATGGTTGGTCTCTTCGCAGTGACGCGCGATCTCCGGGAGGCGCGACTGCGCATAGCGACGTGCCGTTTCCTGAAGCGAACGCTGTTCTTCGGTGAGTTGGAAATCCATGGTCGCTTTGTCTCCGCGGAGTTGCTTCAGGCCTGCACTTCGATCCGGCCGTCCACGACACGGACGGGATAGCTCGTCAACGGGGCGTTCGCCGGCGCGCCGAGCACGGCGCCCGTGCGCACGTCGAAGCTTGCGCCGTGCAACGGGCAGATCAGCCGGTGGCCGCGCAGGCGTCCTTCGTCCATGCGTGCATAGGCGTGGCTGCAGATGTTGTTCACGGCGTGGACGCTGCCGTCCTTGGCGTGCACCAGCAGGACGGGCACGCCGCCGGTCTCGACGCAGCGCATCTGCCCGGCCGGAAGTTCCGCCAGGGGCAGCACGGGAACGAAGGCCTTTTCGGTCAAGCGGGGCTCCGGCGGTCGGCGCGTAGGGCGTCCCGCCAATGTACCGAAACGAGCCGAAAAGAAACAGGCTTGACTGTTTCTTTTCCGTCCGGGGCGGTGCTACCATCGTGCGCCACCGCGAGGGGCCGGCTCAAAGAGGACGCGACGATGCCACGCATTACCTTCATCTCCCGCATGACGGTCAAGCCCGGCCGCGAGGCGGACTTCGTGCGGATCTGCAAGGCACTGACCGAAAAGGTGAAGGCCAACGAGCCGGATCTCGTCTACTACGAGTTCTTCAAGCTGCGCGAGCCGCGCCGCTATGCCGTGCTCGAATCGTTCCCGAGCGAAGAGGCGGAACACAAGCACATGAGCACGCCCTGGCTGGCGGCAGCGGGCCCCGGCATCGTCGATTGCCTCGACGGCACGTGGGTCCGCGAGTACATGGACCCGCTCGACGCCTGAGCCGACGGATCAACGAACCCCACACCAGGAACCGACAGACATGAGCTGCTTCATCGCGACGCTGAAGATCAAGCCGGGCCACGAGGCCGACTTCGAACGGCTGCAGGCCGAACTCTCGAAGCTGACGCACGAGAACGAGCCCGACACGTTCGTGTACGACATCATCCGTTCGCGCTCGAAGCCGGACACCTACGTCGTCTACGCAAGGTTCAAGGACGAGGCGGCATTCCAGCTGCACCAGGGAACGGCGTTCCACGAGCGGCTCGTGCCGCCGATCCTGGCAACCGTCAACGGCGACATGGACCTGCAGTTCTACGACTGGATCGCCTGAGCCGGCTCGAACCGCGTTCAGAGCGAGAGCACGCCCTCGCTCACGATCACCGCGTCGCCGGTGACGCGAACTTCGGTGGCGCGCTTGCCGGACGCCGCCACCTCGACGTCGACCTGGCCCGGCCGCTCGACGAAGCGGCCCTGGTCGCCGCGGAAGCGGGCCACGCCGTCCTCGATCGGCAGCAGGTTGTTGTGCACGAGGTACACGCCGAGCATGCCGTGCGCGTTGCCGCTCACCGGATCTTCCGGCACCCCGAGGACCGGGCAGAACATGCGTGCCTCCGTGGTCACCGGATTCGAGCCCGGCCGCAACGCGAAGACGAAGAAGCCGTCCGCGCCGACATGCGGCGTCAGGCTGATCAGCTGGTCCATCTTGGGCTGCAGCGAATCGAGCACCTCCGGCGACTGCACGCCGATCATCAGTCGCGAACTCGGCTTGCTCATCACCTGGATCGGGCAGCTGGGG
>Ga0209253_10004183_pt1 | contig 12583 bp, 13 predicted proteins | sample FrelakmetBRP12BR_FD_187145 | JGI IMG/M metagenome (GOLD analysis project Ga0209253, IMG submission 187145) | Freshwater lake sediment microbial communities from the University of Notre Dame, USA, for methane emissions studies - BRP12 BR (SPAdes)... | ecosystem: Environmental > Aquatic >...
CTACGGCTTCTGGCTTGCGCTCGCGGCGATGATCGGCGTCGTCGTGGGCATGATCATGTACTTCCGCCACAAGCGCTGGCTCTAGTCGTCCCGCGAGCCCCGATCGCCTGGGGCGCCGCCGATGCGCGGGTGTCCACGCTGCAACGTGCGATTCTCGTCCGGGCGCTGCCGCAAGCACGCACGTTCGCGCAACATCCGTCGTTGGCCGCTGATCCAATGCTCGCGCTGCGCCGCGGTACCATGGCACCCCGGCAACCGAGTTGTCGGGTGTTTGTCCCCGCGATTGCCCTCCGCAAGATTTCGCAAGGAAACGGAATGAACAAGTCAGGTTTCGCGTGGGTCCTCTGCCTGGCGCTGGCGCTGGGGTCGATGTTCGACGCCGCCGCGCAAGGCGCGGCACCCGCTGCGAAGGGTGCTGCCCCATCGCCCGCCGCGGGAAGCGCGCTCGACGTGCTGAAAGGGAGCTGGGTGCGCCCGGACGGCGGCTACGTCATCGCGATCAGGAACGTCGGGGCCAATGGCCAGCTCGACGCCACGTACTACAACCCCAAGGCGCTTCCGTTCGCGCGGGCGCAGGCGATGCAGGTGGGCGGGGCGCTGCGCGTAGTCTTCGAACTGCAGGCGGGCGGCTATGCCGGATCCGTCTACGAACTGACGTACGACGCCGTGAATGACCGGCTGCAGGGTGTATTCCGCCAGGCCGTGGTGAAGCAGACCTTCGAAGTCCAGTTCGTGCGCAGGAAGGCCTGACGCCGCAGCCGCAGGTGCCGCGACGGCCGCCGCCCGCGGGACGACGGGGCCGGTCGCCGACGGTTCCCGGCGCTTCCAAATGCCGCGGGCCGGCACATGTGGCCGGCGTGCGGATGCCCCGGCTCCACCCAAAATCGCCTACGATTCAGTGCGTTGCATACTGCCGATCGCTTTGCGGGCGGTGTGCGGCGCACCATGCGCGGCAGCGCATCGGCGACTGGTATCGAACTTGCATCCGCCAAGCCTATGGAATCGAAGCCCTTGAAGCTGGAGCTCGTGCCGTTCGACCTGCCGGACGCCGAAGCGACCCCCGCCGCAGCGCCGGTCGCTCTGGAAATCGATATCGTTGCCATGGGAACGAAGCGGGTCGAGGCGCCGCCTGCAGGCGCGGAACCGGACCGGTTCGAGCGGGAAGCCGTGCGCCAGTACGAAGAGGGGCACGTCGACGAGCCCCTCTGGAAGCGGGCGCTCGCGCAGGCCAATGGCGACAAGGAGGCGGCCGTCGCCGTGTACCTGCGCGCCCGCGCCACGGCCCTGCGCCTGCTCAATCGCGACCTGCGGCCCGGACGCCGGCCGACGACCCCCACCCCGACGACCCCCACCCCGGCGACTGCCGCCGCGCGCGGCCAGGCCGTCGATGATGACTTTCCGGCAAGCGCGGACCCAGACCCAGACCCGCTGCCGATCACTGCGCCGAGCCGGCGTTGGGCGATCGGCGCCGCCGCGCTCGTGCCCATCGCGGGGATCGCGTGGTTCGCCATTGCGCAGATGGGCGGCGGCTCTGCGAAGGATGCGCCCGTCGCGCAGGCCCCGTCGCGCGCCGTCGCGGCCGCGCCGCAGGCGAAGTCGACGGTCGCAAGCGCTGCGCCGCAGGGCGTGACGCCCGATTTCCTGAAGAAGATCCAGGACCTGGCCGACGCCGGCAACTGGAACCTGTTCGTCCTCTATGCGGTGGAATGGACGCGCCGGGAGCCCGCGAATGCCGCCGCCTGGGACCGGCTGCGCGTCGGCTACGTCAACATGCGGCAATACGACGATGCGGTGGCCGCGGCGAAGAAGGCGGCCCAGCTCGCGCCGCAGGATGCGCGGATGTGGCGCGCGCTTGGCGGCGTGCAGATGGAGGTCGAGGACAACAAGGGCGCGTTGCGGTCGTTCGAGCAGGCGGTGGCCCTCGATGCGCAGGATGCGGACAGCCTGAAGCAGGTGGGTGTGCTGAGCGGACGGCTTGGGCAGGCGCAGGAGGCGAAGGCTGCGCTTGATGCCGCGCTGGCCCTCCGCCCGGACGACGCGAACACGCTTTGCCTGCGGTCGGCGCTCGCGCAATCGCAGGTACAGGTGAAGGACACGCAGGTCGCAAGCCGGGCGGTCAAGCCGTTCGACGAGCGCTGCCGGAGCGTCGTCGCGTCCAGCGACCGGCATTGACCACGCGTTCCTGAATCTCCGGCGGCGAGTCCCGGGCGGCGAGCCGCATTGCCGGAGGCCGCGCGACGGCGCGTCCGTGTCGCGTCGCCTCAGATTGCCGCCGCGGGCTCGATTCGTATCGCGCGCGCGCGCAGTTGCCCGCAGCCGCCCTCGACGTCCTGTCCCGCGGAGTTGCGCAGCTTGGTCAGCACGCCGCGTGCGCTCAACCGCAGCGCGAGCGCGGTCGCCCGCGCGGGCGAAGGCCGGCGGAACGCGAGCCCCGGCACGTCGTTGTACGGGATGAGATTCATCACCGCGTACTTGCCCGCCAGCAGCACGGCGATGCGGTCGAACTCCTCGTCGTCGTCGTTGATGCCTTCGAGCAGCGTCCATTGGTACTGGATCGGGTAGTGCGTCGCACGCGCGTAGCGCTCGCCGAAGTCCACGAGCTCGACCGGATCGATGCGCGGCGCGCGCGGCAGGAGCTCCGCGCGCCGCGTGGCGAACGTCGAATGCAGCGAGATCGCGAGCGCAGGCTTCACGGCTTCCTGCGGCAGCCGCGCGAACGCGCGCCGGTCTCCGACGGTCGAGAACACGAGGTTCTTGTGCGCGATCCCGCCTTCGCTGCCCAACAGCGCGATCGCATCGAGCACGTTGTCGAGGTTGTGCGCCGGCTCACCCATGCCCATGAAGACGACCTTCCGGACGGTGCGCAGCGACCGCGCAAGTGCGACCTGTGCGACGATCTCCGCGCTGCCGACGTGGCGTCGCAGCCCGTCGCGCCCCGTCATGCAGAACGTGCAGCCGACGGCGCAGCCGACCTGCGTCGACACGCAGAGCCCGGCGCGCGGCAACAGCACGGACTCGACGGACTCCCCATCCGCGAGCGCGACCAGCAGGCGTTCCGCGCCATCCGCGCCGGCATGCCGCGCGCGCATGCGTGCGACGTCGGAAAGCTCCGCCGCGAAGCCGGGCAGCGCGTTGCGCAGCGCCAGCGGATGGAAGTCCGCGGCCGCGCGCGGACCGCTGTCGAGCGGCCGCGACTGCATCCACGCGCGAAGCACCTGCCGCGTGTGGCAAGGCTTGGCGCCCAGTGCTTCGAGGCGATCGCGGAGTTGTTCGAGGCGCATGAATCGGCCTGGGCGATGGCTGGACGCGCATTATCGCCGTGATCGGAACATCGTGGTCCGGTCCGGCGGCGGCCGGCCATCGTCAGGCCTGGATCGGTGAAACCCCGCGCGCGACACTTCGAAGCAGGCGATCGGACGATTGCTTCGGTGTCCAGGCGTCGGATGAACGGCGCCGGCCCCTCCGCATGCGTATTTGGTAGAGTGTAGAGACCATCGACCACCGAAAGTGTCCATGCCGAACATCGGAACCGTGTTGAAAGCGGAGATATCGCGACTGTCGAGAAAAGAGAGTCGAGGCCAGATCGATGCGACAAGGAAGGCGACGGCGCAGCATCGCCGCGACATCGCGGCGCTCAAGCGGCAGGTCACGCAGCTCGAGCGCCAGGTCAGGCTGCTGTCGCGCCGGGCGCTTGGCGCAACCCCCGCCGCATCGCCCGCCGCACCGGTGAAGCGCGTGCGCTTCGTCGCGAAGGGATTGCGGACGCAGCGCGGCAAGCTCGGTCTGTCCGCCGCGCAGTTCGGCGCGCTGATCGGCGTGAGCGCCCAGTCGATCTACAACTGGGAGCGGGAGACTGCGAACCCGCGCGGCGAGCAGCTCGCGAAGCTGGCGGCACTGCGCGGCATCGGCAAGCGCGAGGCGGAAGCGCGGCTCGCGCAACTCGCGGCGCCTGCGGGCAAGCGGCGACGGAAGGCCTGACAGCCTGTTGCAAAGCGTCGACGGACCCCACTTCTCCGCCTCATTCCGAAGCGGAGCGAGGAACCTGCTTCCGAACGAAGTCAACCAACTGCCGACAGCAGGTTCCTCGCTTCGCTCGGAATGAGGCCAATCAGAGCGCTTCGTCGACGCCTTTCAACCGGCTGCCGGTTCTCCAACATGCACGCGGCGCGCGCTCGAGCCGCTCCGGGTCGACGCCGCGCGACGGCCCGTGTTGTCGCCCGTCCTGCAGCCGCTCGTCTGACCGGGAGGACGCACCTTGGCGATTGAGCCAGGCTATCGCGAGCATTCGAATAATCAATTAGACGCTCCCGGGTGGACGGCGCAAAATTGGGGTATCGCGGGGCGACCTGCGATTTCCATCGGTACCACGGCACGTCCATGACGAGGAGAGCAGCATGAAGAATCTCAAAGGCACGAAGACCCACGACAACCTGAAGGCCGCGTTCGCCGGCGAATCGCAGGCGAACCGCCGCTACCTGTACTTCGCAAACAAGGCGGACGTCGAAGGCCAGAACGATGTCGCCGCGCTGTTCCGCTCGACCGCCGAAGGCGAGACCGGCCATGCGCACGGCCACCTCGACTATCTCGCGCAGGTCGGCGACCCGGCGACGGACCTGCCGATCGGCTCGAGCCGCGAGAACCTGAAGGCCGCGGTCGCGGGCGAGACGCACGAGTACACGGACATGTACCCGGGCATGGCGAAGTCCGCGCGCGACGAGGGCTTCGATGAGATCGCCGACTGGTTCGAGACGCTCGCGAAAGCGGAGCGGTCGCATGCGAACCGGTTCCAGAAGGCCCTGGACGCGCTGGCCGACTAGGTTGCCGTCGGCACGATCGAGCGTCGCCGAAAGCGCGACGCTCATCGTGCTCGGGCGCGTTGGAGCGTCGCTGGGAGACGCGACGCTCAACGCGCCCGGCCGAGGCATCCGGTCGACGCGACCGGACGTCGTTCACAATGCATTTATCCACGTTGTCGACTTCCCCGCCTGATCCCCCCGCATCCCCAAGAGAGTGAACCGTGACTACCCGAGAAGGCAGCCTCGAGGCGCCCACCCGTCATCCGCTCGACTGGCACAACCCCGAGTTCTACGACCACGCCGCGCTCGACAAGGAACTGGAGCGCGTCTACGACATCTGCCACGGCTGCCGCCGCTGCGTCAGCCTGTGTGGCGCGTTCCCCACGCTTTTCGACCTGATCGACGAGAGCAAGACCGGCGAGGTCGACGGCGTCGCGAAGGCGGACTACGGCAAGGTCGTCGACCAGTGCTACCTGTGCGACGTCTGCTACATGACGAAGTGCCCGTACGTGCCGCCGCATCCGTGGAACGTGGATTTCCCGCACCTGATGCTGCGCGCGAAGGCCGTGAAGTTCCGCGACGGCGACGTGAAGTTCCGCGACAAGCTGCTGACCGGCACGGACCGGCTGGGCAAGCTCGCGACGATTCCCGTCGTCGTACAGATCGTGAACAAGGCGAACACGATGCCGTCCGCCCGCAAGGTCATGCAGGCCGTGCTGGGCGTCGACGCGGGCGCGAGGCTTCCGCCTTACGCCCCCGACCCGCTGCGCTCGCACGCGGAGCCGAGCGTCGCGTGGCCGGTGCGCGACGGCGAGCGCACGCCGGGCAAGGTCGCGGTGTTCGCGACGTGCTACGTCAACTACAACGAGCCCGGCATCGGCCACGATCTGCTCAAGCTCCTCGCGCACAACGAGATCCCGTACCGTCTCGCCGAGAAGGAAGCATGCTGCGGCATGCCCAAGCTCGAGCTGGGCGACCTCGAATCCGTCGAGAAGCTGAAGAACGTGAACATCCCGCAGCTCGCGGCGCTCGCGCGCGACGGCTACGCGATCGTGACACCGGTTCCGTCGTGTACGCTGATGTACAAGCAGGAGCTGCCGCTGCTGTTTGCCGACGATCCGGACGTTCGGGTCGTCGCCGACGCCATGTTCGACCCGTTCGAGTATTTCGTCGCGCGCGACAAGGACGGCCTGCTGAAGAAGGACTTCACGCAACCGCTCGGCAAGGTCAGCTACCACATCCCCTGTCATTCGCGCGTCCAGAACGTCGGGCAGAAGACGCGCGAGGCGCTGCAGTGGGTGCCCGGCACCGAGGTGAACACCGTCGAGCGCTGCGCGGGCCACGACGGCACGTGGGGGATCAAGGAAGAGTACTTCGCGCAGTCGATGAAGATCGGCAAGCCGGTCTTCGCGCGGATGAACGAGAACGATCCCGACTACGTATCGTCCGACTGCCCGATGGCGGGCAGCCGGATCATGCAGGGCATCGGCGAGAAGAGCGGCCCGCCGCGCGCGCGCAAGGAGCATCCGTTGACGCTGCTGCGCATCGCTTACGGGCTGTGAGCAGGGGTCAGATTCGAATTTCGGGCGCCTTATCCGAAATTCGAGTCTGACCCCGTTTGGCACGGGCGCCTCATCCGAAATTCGAGTCTGACCCCGTTCAGCACCGACCGTCGAGAACATCGCAGGAGTACCAACACATGCCAAACACGACCACGACCCCCAGGATCACCCGCGAGAGCCTGATGACGCTCGAAGCGTACGCGAAGGCGCGCCCGGACTTCCGCGCGAAGGTCATCGAGCACAAGCGCGCGCGGACCGTGCACTTAGGCGAGCACCTGACGCTCGTGTTCGAGGACGAGCTGACGCTGCGCTACCAGATCCAGGAAATGCTGCGGATCGAGAAGACGTTCGAGGAGGCAGGCATCCAGGACGAGCTCGACGCGTACAACCCGCTCGTGCCGGACGGCAGCAACTTCAAGGCGACGATGCTGATCGAGTACGAGGACGTCGACGAGCGCAAGCATGCGCTCGCGCGCATGAAGGGCATCGAGGACCGCGTGTGGGTGCAGGTCGAAGGGTGCGCGAAGGTGTGGGCGATCGCCGACGAGGACCTCGAGCGCGAGAACGCGGAGAAGACGTCCGCCGTCCACTTCCTGCGCTTCGAGCTGACGCCGGAAATGGTCGCCGCGCTCAAGTACGGCGTCGCGCTGGGCATCGGCGTTGACCACCCGCACTATCGGGCGGAGATTCCCGCCGTCGGCGCCGCGACGCGCGAGGCACTGGTCGCGGATCTCGCCTGACGCGCTTCCCGGGGGCGCCCGCCGCGCTGGCGGGCGCACCGGCGGCGCGGCTATTCGATCCGGATCTTGCCGCGCTCGACGACTTCCTTCCAGCGTGCCTGTTCCTTCGCGATGAACGCCGCGAAGTCCTCGGGGCTGCCCAGGCCCGCCGCGGCGTTGTCGTCGGCAAAGCGCTGGGTGACGGCGCTTGAGGCCAGCGCCTTGTTGATCTCGGTGTTCAGCTTCATCACGACGTCGCGCGGCGTGCCCTTCGGCGCGATGATGCCGTACCACTGCGACGTCTCGAAGTCCTTGTAGCCCATCTCGGCGACGGTCGGCACGTCCGGCAGCGCGGGGATGCGCTGCGGCGTCCCGACGGCGAACGCGACGAGCTTGCCGCTCTTGATGTGCGGCATCAGCGCGGGCAGGCCCGCGGACGATGCGTCGAGCCGGCCGCCGAGCAGGTCCTGCAGCTGCGGCCCGGTGCCCTTGTACGGCACGTGGACGACGTCGATGCCGGTGACGAGCTTCAGGTACTCGAAAGCGAGGTGCCCAGCGCTGCCGTTGCCGGCGGAGCCGTAGTTGAGCTTGCCCGGCTCCTTCTTCGCGAGCGCGATGAACTCCTTGAAGTTCTTCGCCGGCACCTGCGCGTTGAGCACGAACAGGTTGGGCACGCGCGCGAGCAGCGCGACCGGCACGAAGTCGCGGTTCACGTCGTAGGGCTGCTTCGGCATCGCGTACGGATTGACGGCGAGCGTGCCCACGTGGCCGAGGATCAGCGTGTAGCCGTCCGGCGCCGCCTGCGCGACCTCGCTCATCGCGATCGTCCCGGCGCCGCCGGCCTTGTTCTCGACGATGACCGCCTGGCCGAGCTGCGTGGACAATTGCTGTGCGACGGACCGCGCCACGATCTCGGACGTGCCACCGGTGGCGAAGGGCACGACGAGCCGGATCGGCTTCGTCGGATATGCGCCTTGCGCGTGCGCGAGCGTGGCGACGGCCGCGGCGAACACCGCGGCAAGGACGTGTCTGCGGTTCATCATGGTCTCCTTCGTTGCAGGTGCGCCCGTCTTGCGCGGGCGTTCGCCGCGATCATAGCCCAGATGGCCACGCGTGCCTTGGATTGACCCGCATCAATGCGGGCACGCGCGCGTGCAGGTAATTGGTGATCCGACGCGGTCGGCCTGATGCGGCCGCCCGAGCGGCGCTCAGGGAGGTCCGATGCATTCGAGTTCGTGGCTTGCGCGCCTTCCGGCGGGCCTGTTTGCCATCCCGGTCGGATTCTTCGCGCTGGCGGCCGCCTGGCGGCGCGGGCAGGCGTTCGAATGGGCGGTCGCGCCGTCCGTCGCGTCGGCGCTGGCGGTGGTCGCGACCGCGCTTCTCTGCCTGCTGCTGGTCCTGTACGCGGCGAAGTGCCTGCGCTTCCCCGCCGCCATCGCCGCGGAGTTCACGCATCCGGTTTCCGGAGCGGTCATGGCGACGATTCCATTGTCCGTGCTGCTGCTCGTCGTTTACTTCAGCGAGAGCGGGCACCGCGGCTGGCTCGCGCTCACGCTCGTCGCGCTCGCGCTGCAAGGGGTGATCGCGCTGCGCGTGGTCCGCATCCTCGCCCTCGGGTCGTTGCCGAGCAGCGCGGTGACGCCGGCGCTGTACCTGCCGCCGGTGGCGGGGGGCTTCGTCGGCGCGATGGCGCTCGGCACGCAGGGCTATCCCGGCTGGGCGGCGCTGCTGTTCGGCATGGGTCTCGCGAGCTGGGCGCTGCTCGAGGTCCGGGTCCTCAACCGGCTGTTCGAGGGGCCGATGCCGGAGGCGCTGCGCCCGACCATCGGGGTCGAGCTGGCGCCACCCGCGGTGGCGACGCTCGCGGCCGGCGTCGTCTGGCCTTCGCTGCCGGGCGAGGTGCTCATCGTCGGCCTCGGCGTCGCCGCGGGTCCGATCGTCGCCGTGCTGGCGCGCTATCCGCTGTGGAGCCGCGCGCCGTTCTCGATCGCCTTCTGGTCCTTCTCGTTCCCGCTGGCGGCGCTGGCGGGCGCGATGATCGAGGTCGTGCGCCGCGGCGGCTGGCCGCCGTTCGTGGGCGGCATCGCGCTCGCGCTGGCGTCGCTGGTCATCGGCGCGCTTGCGGTCGGCACGCTGCTGCTCCTTGTGCGCGGCCGTTTGCTGCCTCCGCCCGCGGCGCAGTGACGGGCGGGTCGTCCCGCGCCCGTCGGGGTGCGTGCGGGTACCGCTGCGCGTCACGCGGCGAGCCGCCGCGGACGACTACTGCCAGCCTTCGGTGCCCGGCTTGGCGTTCATCAGCTTCTTCACGTGCCGGCCGATGTACGCGCCCATCACCAGCATGAACACGATCACGCCGAGGCTCATCAGTCCGTAGTCGCTCGAAAAGAGCAGCTTGAGCGCTTCCATGGGGACTCCCGATCGTCGAAATTCGATACCGGATAGCGTAGCGCAGGCGCGGGCGGCGGCGCCTTGGCCATCGTCAATATGCGACGATTTGCCCGCGGGGAATCGCGCGGGCGCCGAATGCAATCCGGGGGGGCGTGGCGTGCGCCCGGACGGCCAACGCTAGGTCCGGCCGTACACCTCGTTCCCCTGCTGCGACACGCGCACGAACGTCGCCCGCTTCGACAGCTCGCGCAGGCGCCGCGCGCCGACGTACGTGCACGCCGAGCGCACGCCGCCCAGGATCTCCTGCGCGGTATCGGCGACCGGACCGCGATAGGGCACGAGCACTTCCTTGCCTTCGGCGGCGCGATACTGCGCGACTCCGCCGGCGTACTTCTCCATGGCGGCCCGGCTGCTCATGCCGTAGAAGCGCTGGTACTTGCGGCCGTCGCGCTCGACCAGCTCGCCGGCGCACTCGTCGTGGCCGGCCAGCATGCCGCCCAGCATCACGAAGTCGGAGCCGCCGCCGAACGCCTTCGCGACGTCGCCGGGGGTCGTGCAGCCGCCGTCGGCGCAAATGTGGCCTTCGAGCCCGTGCGCCGCATCCGCGCATTCGATGATCGCCGACAGCTGCGGATAGCCCACGCCCGTCATGCTGCGCGTCGTGCACACCGAGCCCGGACCGATCCCGACCTTCACGATGTCGGCACCGGAGAGGATCAACTCCTCGGTCATCTCGCCGGTCACGACGTTGCCGGCCATGATGACGAGGTGGGGATACCGCTCGCGAATCCTCGCCACGAAGCGCACGAAGCTCTCCGTGTAGCCGTTGGCGACGTCGATGCACACGTAGCGGACCGTCGCGTCGTTGCCGCTGCCCGCCGCCGCCATCACGCGGTCAAATCGCTCCTCGTCGGCCTTGGTGATGCCCATCGAGTAGAACGCGGCCGACTTGCGCTCGAGCGCCGCGAAGAACGCGACGAGATCGTCCACCGCATAGTGCTTGTGCAGCGCGGTCGACAGCGCGAACGCGTCGAGCGCGCGCGCCATCTCCATCGTGCCGGTCGTGTCCATGTTGGCGGCGATGATCGGCACGCCGTGGTAGTCGACCTGCGCGTGGCGGAAGCGGAACTCGCGCGAGACGTCGACGTTCGAGCGGGTGGACAGCGTGCTCCGCTTGGGGCGGATCAGCACGTCCTTGAAGTCCAGCCTGACTTCGTTCTCGATGCGCATCGTGGCTCCTTGCCGGGCGCCTCGGGATCGGGGGACGGATCCGTCACGGCGCGCGTTGCGGCGGATGATTCTACGGCAACGCACGCGCCGCGCCAGTTCGTCCGCCGGACTTCGTCGGGTCCGACCGCCCCGATCACGCGGCGCGCCGCCGCGCCTTGCCGTTGCGGGCAACAGAACGATCGGTCTCCGGGGGCCGCGCGAACAGCCGCCGCACCAGCGCGCGCAGCCACGCGTGCGACGCCTCGTGGGTCGCGGTCGCGTGCCAGGCGATCCGGACGTCGTACTGCGGCGCGTCGCCGGGAAGGGTCCAGGTCCGCACCGGCCAGCGCGTCGACATCGCGCGCGCGTACATCTGCGGAACGATCGCGAGCAGATCGGTGCTCGTCACGAGGTCGGGCAGCGCCGCGTAGTGACGCGCGTGCACGACCGTGCGACCGGCGAGCCCCAGCGCATCGAGCATCCGCTGCACGCTCTCGTGGTACGTCGCGGTCGGGGACGCGACGGCGAGCGAGGCCGCCGCGAGCTGGCGCGCCGACAGCGCCGGCCCCAGCCCGCCCCCTGCCGGTCGCCAGTCGCGCGCCGTGACGGCGACGTAGCGCTCGTGGAACAGCGTCTCGCTTTCGACGCCGCGGCGGGTCGGCGCGAGGATGCCTATCGCGAGGTCGACGTCGCGCGCCTCGAGCGCGTCGCTGACCGCCTGCACCGGGACGCCGACGTTGTCGATGCGCGCGCGCGGCGCCTCGCGCCGCAGGACGGACGCGAGCGGCGGCAGGAACAGCATCTCGCCCAAGTCCGACATCGACAGCCGCCAGTGCGCGCCGTCCACCGCGGGGTCGAAGGTGCCGGCCTCGGCCAGCGCGACTTCGAGCGCGCGGAGGTGGGCGGTGACCGCGGGCACGATCCGGGCAGCAAGCCGCGTCGGATGGAGTCCCGACGGCGAGCGCACGAACAGCGCATCGCCAAAGAACTCGCGCAGCCGCGCGAGCGCGTGGCTCACCGCGGGCTGCGACAGCGCGAGATGCTGCCCGGCCGCGGTGACCGAGCCGCTCGCGTGGATCGCGACCAGCACGCGCAGCAGGTTGAGGTCGAGCAGGCGGAAGTTCATGACCATGCACCAAATGGATGACCGGCATTCTGACAATCGATTGGACGAATGCCAAGCCCCCGCCTAGATTGGACTGGACACGGGAAAACCGGGTCGCCCGGGTCCCGCGCATGGACGGCCCCCCGGCGGATCGACGCCGCGGAACCCGCGGTCCCGGCGGGCGGGAGCACGGCGCGAAGGGAGGAGGCGATGCTCGAGATCGTGATCCAGGGCCGCGGCGGACAGGGCGCGCAGACCGCGGGCAACTTTCTCGCAGCCGCGTTCTTCGCCGAAGGGATGCACGTCCAGAGCTTCGCGACCTACGGCGGAGCGCGCCGCGGCACGCCGGTGTCGTCGTTCATCCGCATCGACGACCGGCCTGTGCGCGTGCGCTGCGACATCGAGCGTGCCGACGCGATCCTGTGCTTCGATGCGACGCTGCTCGAGGGGCGGCTCCTGGCCGCGGCGCACGAGCGCACGCTGATCGTCGTGAACTCGGGACGCTCGATCGACGACTTCGCACGCGCGCTGCCCGGCTACCATGTGATCCCGGTCGACGCGCTCGCGATCTCGCGCCGGGCGGGACTCGGCCGCATCGTCAACTCGGCGCTGCTCGGCGCCTTTGCGCGGGCGATCGGCACGCCGCCGCTCGCCACGCTCGAGCGCACGCTCGCCGAGCGCTCGCCCAAGCTCACGGCCGAGAACCTCGCCGCGTGCGAGGAGGGCTACCGGAGCGTCGACACGCTGGTGCGCGCGGAGGTGGCGGCATGAGCACGCCGGGCCGTCCCAAGGGCGAATACCGGA
>Ga0209253_10004184_pt1 | contig 12582 bp, 16 predicted proteins | sample FrelakmetBRP12BR_FD_187145 | JGI IMG/M metagenome (GOLD analysis project Ga0209253, IMG submission 187145) | Freshwater lake sediment microbial communities from the University of Notre Dame, USA, for methane emissions studies - BRP12 BR (SPAdes)... | ecosystem: Environmental > Aquatic >...
CGGCCGGTCTCGACCGGCGGCGTGCAGTGCGCGACCACCTCGGCCGCGACTCCGCGACTAATCGACTTTTCCGGCAATGCCGTCCGACGCGGGTGGCATTCCTGCTCACCGCCGACTTTCCCCTGAATGCTGTTCTGGCGGCCGGCCTCAAACCGAGTCGGCGAGACGGCGCCACCATCCCACCGACCGCAATAGTTGACCAATTCAGTCGGCTACCTTTATACTTGAGCGAATTAGTCGGCTATCAAAGAGCTTTCACCCCCGAAAGGGAGAACCGCCATGAGACTCACCACCCGAGGTCGCTTCGCCGTCACCGCCGTGCTCGATCTCGCCATGCGCTCCGGCCACGGGCCCGTCGCGCTCGCTGACATCAGCCAGCGGCAGAAGATCTCGCTGTCCTATCTCGAACAGCTGTTCGGCAAGCTGCGCAAGAACCAGCTGGTCAACAGTGTCCGCGGCCCTGGCGGCGGCTACGTGCTCGCGAAACCCGCCGAGGCCGTGTCGGTCGCGGACATCATTCTCGCGGTGGACGAGCCGATCGATGCGACCTCCTGCGGCGGCAAACGGAATTGCCGCGAGGACAGGAAGTGCATCACCCACGACCTCTGGGAAGGGCTCAATGACCACATCTTCGATTTCCTCCGCGGCGTGACCCTCGCGCACCTCGTCGCGCAACAGAAGAGTCGCGCCAGCGGTGCGCCGGTCGTCGAAATGCACGATTTCCGTCCGCCGCGGAACCCCACACCGACCGCCGTGGTCGCCTGACCTGGATTTCCTTCGAACGAGAACCGCTTCCACCATGGCCATTACGCTCACCGAAAGGGCTGCGGCGCAGATCCGAAGCTCGGTCACCAAGCTCGGCGGCATCGGGCTGAAGCTCGGCATCAAGAAAGTCGGATGCTCGGGCTTCGCCTACACCTTCGACATGGCGAAGGAGATCGGTCCGGAGGACCGCGTATTCGAGGATTTTGATGCCAAGGTCGTCGTGCCCCAGGACGCGCTCGCGGCACTGGACGGTGCAAAGCTCGACTTCGTGCGCGAGGGATTCAAGCAGATGTTCACCGTGATCAACCCCAACGTGAAGTCCACGTGCGGCTGCGGCGAGAGCTTCAGCGTCTAGACCGCCGATCGCCTGAACGCGTCGCCCCCGGCCGCGGCCCGAAGGCCGGCCGTGCGCCCTGCTAAAGGAACCCAGGATGAGCGCCGTACTCCAGAACCTGATCGACCAGCCGTACAAGCACGGTTTCGTCACCGAGATCGAGGCCGACACTGCGCCGCGCGGCCTATCGGAGGACACCATCCGACTCATCTCGCACAAGAAGAACGAGCCGGAGTGGCTCCTCGACTTCCGCCTCAAGGCCTATCGGCACTGGCTCACCATGACCGAGCCCACCTGGCCGAACGTCAGTTATCCGAAGATCGACTTCCAGGACATCATCTACTACTCGGCTCCCAAGCCGAAAACGAAGCTCCAGTCCCTCGATGAAGTCGATCCCGAGCTGCTCCGCACGTTCGCGAAGCTCGGCGTGCCGATGCACGAACAGAAGGCGCTCGCCGGTGTCGCCGTCGACGTGATCTTCGACTCCGTTTCTGTTACCACGACCTACAAGCAGAAACTCGCCGAGGTCGGCATCATCTTCTGCTCGATGTCGGAAGCGGTGCACGATCATCCGGAGCTTGTCAGGAAGTATCTGGGGTCGGTCGTGCCGACCACCGACAACTTCTACGCGGCGCTCAACTCGGCGGTCTTCACCGACGGATCGTTCTGCTACATCCCGAGGGGCGTGCGTTGTCCGATGGAGCTCTCGACCTATTTCCGCATCAACACGCAGGAGTCGGGGCAGTTCGAGCGCACGCTGATCGTCGCCGAGGAAAGGAGCTACGTCTCCTACCTGGAGGGCTGTACCGCGCCGAAGTTCGACACCAACCAGCTGCACGCGGCGGTAGTCGAGCTCGTTGCCCTGGACGACGCCGAGATCAAGTATTCGACGGTACAGAACTGGTATGCCGGCGACGAGAACGGCGTCGGCGGCATCTACAACTTCGTCACCAAGCGCGGCCTGTGCAAGGGCATCAATTCGAAGATCAGCTGGACGCAGGTGGAGACGGGCTCGGCGATCACGTGGAAGTATCCGAGCTGCATACTGCTCGGCGACAACTCCGTCGGCGAGTTCTACTCGGTCGCGCTCACCAACCACAGGCAGCAGGCCGACACCGGCACGAAGATGATCCATGTCGGCCGGAACACGCGCAGCCGGATCATCTCCAAGGGCATCTCCGCCGGCACCTCGAACAACTCCTACCGCGGCCTGGTGAAGATCGGCCCGCGCGCGGACGGGGCGCGCAACTTCTCGCAGTGCGATTCGATGCTCATCGGGTCCGCATGCAACGCGAGCACGTTCCCGTACATCCAGGTCGACAACAACTCGGCCAAGGTCGAGCACGAGGCCTCGACGTCCAAGATCGGCGAGGACCAGCTCTTCTACTTCCAGAGCCGGGGCATCGACATGGAGCAGGCGGTCTCGATGATCATCAACGGCTTCGTGAAGGACGTCTTCACGCAGCTGCCCATGGAGTTCGCGGTCGAGGCATCGAATCTCCTCGGACTCAAGCTCGAAGGAAGCGTGGGATGAAAAACGCGAATGCAAAGAACCTGCTCGAGGTCCGGAACCTGTCCGCGAGGATCGGCGGGGTGGAGATCCTGAAAGGCATCGACCTCGTCGTGAAGGCGGGCGAGGTGCACGCCATCATGGGGCCGAACGGCTCGGGCAAGAGCACGTTCTCGAAGGTGCTCGCCGGCCACCCCGCGTACGAAGTCGTTTCCGGCGAAGCGATCTTCGATGGCAGGAACCTCCTCGAACTCCCGCCCGAGGAGCGGGCGCGTGCCGGCCTCTTTCTCTCGTTCCAGTATCCGGTCGAGATTCCCGGCGTCGCGAACACGCAGTTCCTGCGACTTGCCTACAACACCGTGCAGGGCGGCCGGGGCAAGGACGAACTCGACCCGCTCGAGTTCGATGACTTCGTGCGCGAGAAGATGAAGCTCCTCGACATGGACCCGGGCTTCCTCGACCGCAGCGTGAACGAAGGGTTCTCCGGCGGCGAGAAGAAACGCAACGAGATCCTCCAGATGGCGCTCCTGGAGCCCAGACTCGCGTTCCTCGACGAGACCGACTCGGGCTTGGATATCGACGCGCTGCGCGTGGTCGCGGGCAGCGTGAACAGCCTGCTCACGCCGGACAACGCCTATGTCCTGGTGACGCACTACCAGCGCCTGCTCAACTACATCGAGCCGGACTACGTCCACGTCATGGACCGCGGTCGCCTGGTGAAGACCGGCGACAAGGCGCTCGCGCTCGAGCTGGAGACCCGGGGATATGACTGGGTGGCCGCGTGAGTTACCGAACAGGGCCCTGCGCGCGGGGATGCGAGCAGAACGAATCGGGGCCGGTCGCCGACCCGCGGCTCGGGTTCACACTGCCCATTGTCGGCGCCAAGAGGCTTAGGGTGACCTCAGAAGGCCTATGGCGATGACCACACCGGCTGCTTCTTTCGTCGAGAGTCTCCTGGCGGGGCGCGCTCCGGACGGCTCGGCGCCGGGCCCGCGGCTCCAGGCGCTTCGCCGCGAAGCGCTCGAGCGAGCCCACCAGCTCACGGTGCCGACGACGCGCGAGGAAGCGTGGCGCTTCACCGATCTGACGCCGCTCTACAAACTCGCGTTCAAGCCAGCCGCGGCGGGCCCGGCTCTCCCCGCGCCCGCGCTCGAGGGGTTCGCCTGGCCTGGCATCAACCATCGTTTGGTCTTCGTGGACGGCCGCTACGCACCGGTGCTGTCGAACCCGACAAGCAACGTCGAGCTCACGCTGACGCCGCTTGCATCAGCCGACGACGCCATCGTGCCTGCGCTCGACCAGCGGCTCGGCGCACTCGCGCCGTTCGCGGACAACGCTTTTCGGGCCATCAATACAGCGCATCTCGCCGATGCGGGCGTGGTCCACGTCGGCCGCGGCACCGCCGCCGGGCCGGTGCATCTGCTCTTCGTGAGCACGCAGGCGGAGGTTGCAACGCATCCGCGTGTACTGATCGTCGCCGAAGCGGGAGCCGACGTAGTGGTGCTCGAGGAGCATCGCGCACTGCACGCCGGGGCCTATCTCGTCAACGCCGTGACCGAGGTCGACGTCGCAGTGAACTCGCGCGTGCGGCACGTGCGGCTGCAACGCGAAAGCGGCAACGCGTTCCACATCGCGACAAGCGCGGCACGGATCGGCCGCGACGGGCGCTATGAGTCGAACTCGATCGCCCTCGGCGCCCGCATCTCGCGCCTCGAACTGCAGGCGCGCTTCGACGGCGAGGGCGGGTACGCCTCGCTCGACGGACTGGCGCTGATCGGCGGCCGGCAGCTCGCCGACACGCACAGCTTCATCGACCACGCGACGCCGCGTTGCCAGAGCCGACAGCTGCACAAGACCGTGGTCGCCGGCGGCGCGCATGCCGTGTTCAACGGCCGGATTCTCGTCCGCCCGGGCGCGCAGCTCACCGACAGCGCGCAGGAAAGTCGCAACCTGCTTCTCTCCGGCAAGGCGCACGTCGACACCAAACCCCAGCTCGAGATCTTCGCCGACGACGTGAAGTGCGCGCACGGCGCGACCGTCGGACAGCACGACGCGGAGGCGCTCTTCTATCTGCAGACCCGCGGCCTTGCCGCGCATGCAGCGCGCAACCTCCTCACCTATGCCTTCGCGGCGGAGATCGTGGATCGCATTCCGGTCCCGCCGGTGGTGAAAGCGCTCCGCGAGCACGTGCTCTCGCAAACCCAAGCGAAGGATTGAACCCCGCGCCGAGCGCGCAGCGCTCCCGCCGAGAGATCCGAATGAACGCCACACTCCTCCGTCCCGCCCCCAACCGGTTCGCGCCGCTCGACGTAGCGCGCGTGCGCACCGACTTTCCGATCCTCGCCAACGTGAGGCCGCACGGGAAGCCGCTTGTTTTCCTCGATAGCGCGGCATCGAGCCAGATGCCGAAAACCGTTCTCGACCGGATCGTGAGGTACCAAACCGAGGAGCACGCCAACATCCATCGCGGCGTGCACTATCTTTCCCAGACCGCGACCGAGGCCTACGAGGGCGCGCGCCGCAAGGTACAGGCGTTCATCAACGCCGCGCATGAGCGCGAGGTGATATTCACCTCCGGTACGACCGACGCGATCAATCTCGTCATGCACGGCTACGGGCGCAAGTTCATCGGCGCCGGCGACGAGATCGTCATCAGCCACCTCGAGCATCACTCGAACATCGTTCCGTGGCAGATGCTCTGCGAGGAGAAGGCCGCTCGCTTGCGCGTCGTCCCGATCAACGACGCGGGTGAGCTGCTTCTCGATGCGTACGAGGCCTTGCTCAACGACCGCACGAAGCTCGTGGCGATCACGCACGTCTCCAACGCGCTCGGCACCATCAACCCGGTCAAGAAGCTGATCGCGCTCGCGCACGCGCGCGGGGTGCCGGTGCTCCTGGACGGTGCACAGGCCGTGCCGCACATGACGATCGACGTGCAGGCGCTCGACTGCGACTTCTACTGCTTCTCAGGGCACAAGATGTTCGGCCCGACCGGTATCGGGATCCTGTACGGTAAGGCGACGCACCTCGAGCGCATGAATCCGTTCAAGGGCGGCGGCGACATGATCCTGTCGGTCACGTTCGAGAAGACGACCTACAACGTGATTCCGCACAAGTTCGAGGCCGGCACACCGCCGATCGCAGCCGCGATTGGCCTCGGCGCTGCCGTTGACTACCTGCGCGAGGTCGGCATGGATCGGATCGCGGCGCACGAGCATGCGCTTCTGGATTACGCGACCGAGGCGATTCGTGCGCTGCCGGGTGTGCGGATCATCGGCACTGCGGGCGAGAAGGCGTCCGTCGTCTCCTTCTACATCGACGAGGTGCACCCGCACGACGCCGGGACACTGCTCGACCAGGAGGGAATCGCCGTGCGGACCGGCCATCATTGCGCGCAGCCGGTGATGGACCGCTTCAAGGTGCCGGCGACGGTGCGGGCGTCGTTCGCCCTTTACAACACCCTCGAGGAGATCGACACGCTGGTCGCGGGCATTCGCAGAGTGCAGCAACTGTTCGCGTGAGCGACGCGCGATGCGCGGCGCACAACGGTCAAGGTCCGGCAACGACGGCCGTGCAAACTGGAGATCGAACCTTCCCCGGAGCGGCTACTCGAACGAACACGGGGTCATCCCCTCGTAACTCTCTCAACATGGACCCGAAGCAGCTCTATCAAGAGGTCATCCTCGACCACAACAAGAAGCCCCGCAACTACGGGAAGCTCGAGGATGCAACACATCGCTCGGAAGGGCTAAACCCCCTCTGCGGAGATCACATCTGGGTCTCGCTGAAGGTTGCCGGGGACACGATCGAGAAGATCGCGTTCGAGGGCCAGTCGTGCGCCATCTGCAAAGCCTCCGCGTCGATGATGACGGGCGCGGTGAAGGGCAAGCGCGTCGCCGACGCCGAGTCGATGGTGGCGCACTTCCGCGCAATGGCGACCGGCACTGCCGACGACGAGGCGACGAAGGCGCTAGGCCGGCTGACGGTGTTCTCGGGAATCAAGGACCTTCCGTCGCGGGTCAAGTGCGCCGTACTGCCGTGGCACACGCTGCATGCCGCCGTTCAGCGCGCAACCAGCGCCACGACGGAAGGCGATGCCGATCCCGCAGCGAAAGCGGGCTGAAGCAATGCCGAGCCCCTCGATGCTTCATCTTTCGCAGCCGCAGGTGCCGGACACGCGCCCGGCGGCCGTTCGGCCCCTGTAACTCCACGGGCGCATGCAGCTTATGCCAAAGATCGCAGAGATCGACCGCACGCCGAATCCGAACGCGATGAAGTTCATCCTCAAGGAGCCGCTGACCTGGGGCGTGTCGCAATCCTACGCGTCAGCTGAAGACGCGCGACAGGACCCGCTCGCAGCGGCGTTGTTCGCGATTCCGCACGTCACCAACGTGTTCTATGTCGATCACTGGATCACGGTGACGCAGGACGGCCAAGCCGAGTGGGGAGACCTGATGAAGAAGCTCGCGGTGCCGATCCGCGAGGCGGCGGCGGCCCAGGCGCGCTCGGAGGCCTTCGCCGCGGCGAGCGGATGGGAGGGGCTCGACGACGAACGGCTGACCGACGAGGAGCGTGCCAAGCTCGCCATGATCACCGACCTGCTCGATGAGCAGGTGCGGCCCTACCTCCAATCCGATGGCGGCGACCTCATCGTGGTCGGACTCGAAGGCAAACAGCTCAAGGTTCACTACCAAGGCGCCTGCGGCGGCTGCCCGAGCTCGCTCTCCGCGACGCTTGCTGGGATCGAAGGCCTGGCGCGCACGGTCGATCCCGAGATCGAGATCGTTCCGGTCTAGTGCCTCCCTAAATGAGCGACTGGACTCGCGTGGGACACGCGGCCGACATCGCGCCCGGCGAGCATAGGCTCGTGGATGTCGACGGGACGCAGATTGCCATATTCAACCTCGATGGCGAATTCTTTGCGATCGAGGACGTGTGCACCCACGACGGGGGTGAACTCGCCGGCGGCGCCGTCGAGGGGGACGTGGTGATCTGCCCGCGTCATGGCGCGCGTTTCTGCATCCGCACCGGCGAGGCGCTCTCGCCGCCGGCGTATGAACCAACACCGAAGTTTCCGGTCATAATCGAAGCGGGCGTCGTTCTGGTGCGCGACGATCGCTGGGATTGAATGAATGCACAGTGCGCGCGTTGCCAGCTAACGCCAACGTCGCGGCAGCCTGCCGAAGACACCACACACGCCAGAACCGGTGCGTTCATGGCGTTTTCGTGCACTCCCGCCGTGCACGCCAATGATCTTCGCGTGGCGACGGCTAGCGCGTTCGTCATGCAAGGGCGAAGAGGCACGCTTCTCGCTTCCATGCACTCACGTAACATGGGCGCTGGAGAATGCGGGATGTGCGGCCTAGCGCGAAACGCGCGTAAGCAGGCAATGTTACGCATTTCGCCGGTTAGCGCTCCGCGTTACGGCGGAACCGGTCGTAAGGGGCGCAGTAGTATTTTGCAGCGTCCCGCGCCCCGCGGGCCGCAAAGAGACACTCACTACCAACAGGAGAGACCTATGGATGCTTTTATCACTGCTGCACTGCTGGATGTGGACCCCCACGTCCAGGAAGCGTCGTTGCGTTCGGCCGCTGCGCTGCTCGCAGCGCAACACAACGCTTCGAAGCGCGAGGAATATCTTGACCACGAGACGGTGATCGGCGTCGGTTTCGGCTACGCCGCCATCACCCGCAACGGCATACCGGTGTTTGAGGAGAACGGACAAAGTCCGGACGAGCTGCCGACCGCCGCTGACGCCGAGGCGATGGCGAGCAAAGAGCCCACGCATGACTGGCGGGTCCATCTCATTACGCTTCGAGAGGAGCGCCACTATCGCCGTGAAGGCGACGGCCGCTGGCGGCTCTACCGCCGGGGATACGGGCTGTCCTGATCGGCCGCGGTGGGATCCAGCGCATCGTGTGACATGTGGGAGGGCTGTCTGAGGGAAAGCACGTCGCCGTTCTCCGTTGAGAGAGGCGCCGTGCTTTCCACGCCCTGCCCATGATCCGGCGTGCATCAAGCCGCCAGGATGTGTGTGAAGCGGTGGTCCGGAAAGCGTTCTACTCGAACTTCCGTTGCGGATACACCGCGACCAGATTAGCGAGCGCATCCAGGAAGTGCGGCGGGACGTCGGCCGACTCGTCGGTGAACCAGAGGTGTGCGGCACGACGGCCCTCGGCCGTTGCGTCGAGCACGCGGTCAAAGCACAGCCAGCGCCGTTCGTCGCCGAGCAGACGCCACTTGTCCTCGATGCCGTAGAGCTCCAGGTCGGCAACCTTGCCGAAAATGCCGTTCGCTTCTACGAACGTGAGGTAGCAGGTCGCCACCGCCACGCCCCACTCCCGGCCGGCTTCCTGCTGCTTGCGCGAAAGCTTGCCGATCGCACCGCGAAGGCCGGCGTGCTGGGCACGGTGCGCAATCACCAGCCCGTTCGCGAAGCCGAGTGCGAACCCTGCGAATGCAGGATGGAAGAGCGCGTGCCGCACGTGATCCTCCCGGCGCTCCGCCGCCACCGCCACCGCGAGCTTCATCACGGCATGCACGTCGCGCAAATGCGTGAGCGCAAACGGCACTTCGAGCACACCCTCGAGAGCCTCTTCGTCCTCCAGCAGGCGCACGATCTCGGCGTTCTGCGGTTGCGAGAACTCCGACTGGTTCCCCGATTTGCCCCAAGCGACGTACTCGTCATCGCTCATGGCCGGCTCGAGCCGCGACTGCCGCAGCCCCAGCGAGGACATCAGGAAGGACGCGCGTTCGGCAGACGCCACGGTGACTCTGGAAATGGGTGCCCGCGGGGGACGCCGGGGCGCGTTCCGCACCCGCGACGTCCGTCTTCCGCGGACACGCGGAAAGGTAGCAAGGATGATACCGAAGCGACGTGAACCACGACGCAGCGCAAGCGGCGAAAACGTGAAAAATCGCGACGCGTAGGGCAACGGTTCCCTTGGACGTCATCGTGGATGCTGGCTGCGGCCCGGCGAACTCGGCTGAGCAACGCAATTGGGATCCGCCTTGGTGCGAACCCTGACGCCGGGACTGCTCGATAAGTGGGCCGGCAAGCACCCGGACTCGACGGAACAGGAGCGCAGCTTTTCCAAGAGAACGGACTACCCCAAGAGACGGCCGACATGGGGCCAAGATCAATTGAGCTAAAAGCGCATCGAACGCATGATGCGCTCTGCTCTCCGGTATTCGGCGATACCGTCAGCCATAGCGTCCCGCAGTCGGGCTCCCGAAAGCTTCGGTGCGACGTTCTGTTCGAGTTGACGGAGCGAGTCGCCGATGCCGTCGGCGACGGTGTCCCGCATCTTCCCTATTTGGGGACCGATCCTGTTTCGGTCGCCTTCGTTGGTGATCGCCAGGTAGACGGAGAGCGCGCTCATGAACTGCCCGGAGTAGCACTCGATGTGATCGAACACGGTGCTCACAACTTCTGCCTCGTCGGGCCGGATACGCGCCGCCTGCGCCGCCGGCGAGTTTGGGGACTCGGGCACGCCTTGTCGCATGGCGAAGACCCGCTGTGCGACCTTCCGGCCGTTGCCGAGCGCGATGTCGAGCTGCGCCGACTGCTGATACAGGGCGACGGACGTGTTCCCCTGCGCGAGGCCGCATTCCGGAACTAAGAGCTGCAGGACGAGTGCCAACGCCGCGGCAACGAGCTTCATCATTTTCAAGTCCCGTTCTTTGTTGCCTTGGTGGGCAGTGACTTGCCAGGCCGAGGCCCCGCCAACGCCAGAACAGCCTTAATTCTGCTCCCTGCGCACTCGGCCGAAGCGACAACCACGCTGGAGCTCCCGAGTGCGACGTGATCCCCTCTCCCGCCCGGCAGCCGCGGGCTTTCCATCAGCAGCGCACGCGCGACCGTGCAGGGTGCAATAGTCGGTTTGGCGAGGGAAGGGCGCAGGGCCGCGGCCGGTTTGTTTCTCACTACACAGGCCCAACAAGGCCGGAAAGTGCGGGATCGCTGGTACAAAATCGGCTACAGCAACCAGCACCCGGAGGGCGCACGGCTCGGAGTTGTGGCCACCATCCCGGGCCGCTCGGTTTCGAGCGAGGCGATCGACATCACGCCGCTACTACTTTGGGAGGGCTTCGACGAACTGTCGCGGGGATAGGACTTTTGACCCTGGCGGCGGTTTACGCGCGAGCGCCAAGTCGCCCGTAACCAATGCACTTCCGGGTTCGCTCAGCGTGAGCGCCCACAGGTGGTTGTCCTTGGGGTCCGGTGCACCGGAGGCCGCCTCGGGCTCGCGCACAATGGCGTGAGTTGCAATCTCCGTGAGCAGCAGATCGATCTCGCGCGTGCTCAACCCATGTGCCTTCCGGATCTTCTCGCGCAGCAGCACCTTGCGGTATTCGGCCAGCAACGCCGTTGAGAGCAGGAACGGAAACGCCCCCTGGCGCATGCCGTCGAGGATCCTCGCCGTCGGAGAGCCGGCCTCGGCCGTAAGTAGCCCCGCAACCACGATATTGGTGTCGATGACGGTCGGCGGCTTCACCGGCGCCGGGCGGCACGCGTTTCCGCCACCGCGAGGCGCAGCGCCTGCCTCTCGGTGAGGCTCGCCCGCGCGCGGGCCTTGGCAACCAGCGCCTCGGCGCTGCGCGCGCTCTTGATGCCGTAGAACTCGAGACTCTCCTCGATCAGCTGCCCGATGGTCTTGCCGCGCTGCACAGCCGCTTCGCGCAGGGCGCGATGCCGTTCGGTGCTCAGGGTGATGGTCAAGCGAGCCATGAAGTAACGCCTTGGTGAATTATCACCAACGCATCATAGCCTATGCTGCTGCCGCAGCGGCACCCTGGATCACGTGCACGACCACACCGGGCCAAAGCAGTATTCCGCTCGAACCGCCTGCGGAGCCAAGGGATCGCAGCGCTGCCGCCAGTGCCGAGTGGCCCTCGGCGTCATTGTCCGGGGTGCCGCCCGATCGGTCGCCAATGCCCGGCTGCCCCCCCGATTCAGCGGCGACATCGGGGTTTCTTGCGCCGTTCCATCATCGATGAGGCTGGCCCGCCACGCGGGCGCGCCGACCGGAAAACTCGGGCGCCGCTCAGAAACGGAAGTTTGCTCCGAGCGCAAAGCCGCCGAAGCTGATGTTGTCGATCAGCTTGTCGTCGTCGCTCTGGCTGTAATAGAGGTAGCGGTAGTCGAAGACGATGTCGCCCCATTTGAAGGCGTACCCGATGCCCGCCGCCCCCTGCCAGGTGAAGGCCGACGACCCGCCCCCGATGTCGGCGTAGTAATTGACGAACCACTCGCTTGCGCCGAGCTTCGCCCGCCCCTTCACGCCCACGATCGCGGCCCAGAGGTCCTCGGACTTCTCGGCGCTCCCCTGTCGGTCGAAGGTCGCAGTCGCCCCCCCGGGCCGGTACCCGTGACTGTGGCGCTGAGCTGCCAACTCGCCTTCGCGTCCAGATTCAGATAACGGAAGCCCCCGAGCACGTCCAGGCTCGCCCGCGGCTCCTGGATTGCCGCGTAGCCGCCGACCGCACTCCACACCCAGCCCTCGAGGTCGGTCTGCGTGCCGGTGTCGAGTCCGGCTGTGGACACGTTGATGCGCCCCGGACCGGGATTGAAGTCGACACTGCGCACCGCGCTGGAGGCCTTGCCGAAATCGAGATAGATGTAATCGGTCGCGATCAGCCACCTACCCTTGCGCGCCTCGCCGTTGATCATGAACGCGAAGTCGAGGTTGTCGAGCAAGGAACTCGCGTCGACGCTCACGTTCACGGTCCCGCCGTTCACGGGCGGCGGCCCGAAGCGCAGCTTGCCGTCGACGCTCGGGAGCCACAGGTACGGCATGATCGAGAACGTCCAATTGTCCGCCGGGGCCTGCGCGAGCGCGCGCAGCGGCGCGAGCAGAGTCAATCCCGCGAGCGCGACGGTGAGCAGTGTGCGTGCTTTCATGGTTCTTCTTTCTTCCCTAAGTATCGTTTGATCGCGGGCGCATCGCGCGGCGAGCGGGCGCCACTTGGT
>Ga0209253_10004185_pt1 | contig 12580 bp, 16 predicted proteins | sample FrelakmetBRP12BR_FD_187145 | JGI IMG/M metagenome (GOLD analysis project Ga0209253, IMG submission 187145) | Freshwater lake sediment microbial communities from the University of Notre Dame, USA, for methane emissions studies - BRP12 BR (SPAdes)... | ecosystem: Environmental > Aquatic >...
GCTCCTGCTCCTGCTCCTGCTCCTGCTCCTGCTCCTGCTCCTGCTCCTGCTCCTGCTCCTGCTCCTGCTCCTGCTCCTGCTCCTGCTCCTGCTTACACCGCCGTCCAGACAGCCATCAATGGTTTGGTTCGGACTCCTGGGTTGGGACGTGATGCTGCTGTTGCGCTCCTCAAAGATTTCGGCGCCACCACGGGCAAAGACCTCCGCGAGGATCAGTACCAACCCCTGATCGACCGTGCAACCGCACTCATGATGTCAGAGTAGGTGATGTGATGACCACCCACGCTAAATGCTCACCATCAAAGTATGACAGGTGGAGCCGATGCCCTGGCTCCATCGAGATCAACGAGGGCACCCCCCGCAAGGTGTCCACTTTCGCCAACGATGGGACGGTTGCCCATCATATCGCGGCATTGTGCCTGACTTCTGGACGGGGACCGACAGGGTTTGCAGGGACCACCTACGACGTGGACACTGAGGGCCACGTCACGGAGGTTTCATCCAAGGTGCTTACCCGTGGAATTAAGGACCGTGTATCAGTCCTCCAGAGTGGAGCCACCCGGCACGTGGTCGGCGGGGATATGGTCAGGGCTGTTGACCTGTACATCCGGGTTATTGCTGACGCCGAGCAGACGTGTGACATCCTCGGTTTCAAGCCGATGGAAAAACACGTCGAAATGCCAATCCCCATGACGCCTATCACAGGGGAGGAGGACGCCATTGGCACCGTGGACCACATCGCCCTTTTTACCCACGCCAACGGGCGGTACATGATGATTATCCGTGACCTAAAGTACGGGACGGGCCACGCGGTAAGCCCTATTGAAAATGGCCAGCTCTTGATGTACGCCGCTGCCGCCGTTGAGTGGTTCGACCCGCTGACCCCGATGGCTGATGATGATGACGTTGTGTTAACAATCCACCAACCGCGCATCCAGGATTCGCCGGTGTCCTGGGACACCACGGTAGGCTACGTTCGGGAGTTCACCCGCAAGGCTGGGAGGTTGGCTCATATCGCGCTATCCCCGAACGCCCCTCGCGTACCGGGCAGCGAGCAATGCCTTTGGTGTGAGGCCAAGCACAAGTGCCCGGAACTCCTGGCCACAGTCCAAGAGACCACCACGGGGGCTACCTTCCCCGACGCCATCGAGGAGGCCGATCTCTTGCCCGTGGATATCATGCCGGTGGATGCCCTGGCCAAGGCTATGTCCCAAGTTGACCTAGTGGAGGCGTGGTGCAGTGGGGTCCGGGATGAGGTGGCCCGCCGACTCCATGCTGGCGAGCCGGTGGATGGATATAAGCTGGTCGCTGGCCGAATGGGGCCGCGTCAGTGGTCGTCGGAAAGTGATGTTCGAAGTTTGTCGTTTATGAAGTTTCCCAGCATCACGGCCAATCTGATCCAGTTCCGATCCCCTACTGAGGTGGAGAAGATCATCGGGCGGGACCACCCGGATGCGTGGTCTGTGTTCCAGACCTACGTCACCCAAAAGAGAAACAAACCGTCCGTGGTCAAGTCCACGGACAAACGCCCTGCCCTGACTGCCAATGCCGTGGGTTTTGATGGGTTAACCGACCAAGATGATGAGGAGCCACTGACATGAGTATTTTAATTAAGAGCGCAAGAGCTGCATTTCTGAACGTGTTCAAGGCAACAGCATTCGCCGGGACCGGGAACTATTCGTACTCTGGCACGTTCATTTTCCCGCCCGATTCCCCGAATGTCAAGGTCATCGAGGATGAGATGCTCCGGGTAGCGACTGAGAAGTGGGGGGAGAGAGCCCCGGCCATCATCGCCAAGCTCCGCAGCAAGAACATGCTGGCCCTGCACGACGTGAGTGGGAAGGTAGGCATGGACGACATCGCCGGGAATGTGTATCTCACCGCCCGCAATACGGTTCGCCCCACCGTGGTTCGCAAGGATAACTCCCTGTTGACGGAGGCTGATGGGGTGATCTACCCAGGCTGTTACGTCCACGCCATCGTCGATATCTGGGCACAGGATAACCAGTTCGGCCAACGGATCAATGCATCCTTGTTGAGTGTCCGGTTCTCCCGTGATGGCCCAGCGTTTGGTGGATCACCCCCTGCCCTGACTGCCAATGCCGTGGATTTTGATGGGTTAACCGACCAAGATGATGAGGAGCTACTGACATGAGTATTTTGATTAAGAGCGCAAGAGCTGCATTTCTGAACGTGTTCAAGGCAGCAGCATTCGCCGGGACAGAGAATTATTCGTACTCTGGTACGTTTATTTTCCCACCCGATTCCCCCAACGTCAAGGTCATCGAGGACGAAATATCGAAGGTGGCAGGTGAGAAGTGGGGCGCGAAGGCACCAGCCATCATCGCCAAGCTCCGCAACAAGAACGCGCTGGCCCTGCACGACGGGGATGAGAAGGCAGACATAGACGGCTTCGCCGGGCAGATGTACCTTTCGGCCCGCAATACGGTTCGCCCCACCGTGGTTCACAAGGATAACACCCCGTTGACGGAGGCTGATGGGGTGATCTACTCAGGCTGTTACGTCCACGCCATCGTCGAGATCTGGGCACAGGACAACCAGTTCGGCCAACGGATCAATGCGTCCCTGTTGGGTGTCCGGTTCTCCCGTGATGGCCCAGCGTTTGGTGGATCACCCCCCGCCCCACCGGATGCGTTTGGCGCACCAGAGGATTTAGGGGGAGATGGGGATCTGGCCTAACCTCTTGATCGGCTGGTGTGCGCAGTGCTGCGCACACCAGCAAAGGTAAACTGACATGAAGATATATGTTGATACTGAGACACGATGCAGGTTGAGTTTGGATGATGTTGGGCTTCATCGGTACGCGGAAGAGGCTGAGATCGTCCTAATCCAGTACGCAATAGATAATGGCCCTGTTAATGTTTTGGTTTGGGCGGCGCTCAGTGACGAACAGAGGGTGAATCTACACGGATGGTTTTCCCTTGAGGGTGTCACCCTGGTTGCCCACAACGCCGAGTTCGATAGAGTTATCCTGGCTCGTGCAGGTATGTCCGGGTACAAATGGGAATGCACGATGGCCCAGGCGAATTACAACAGCCTCCCAGCCAGCCTGGAGACACTAGCTAAAGTGCTGGGCGCTACGAAAGAATACACCAAGGATCAGGACGGGGAGGCCGCGATGAGGTTCTTTGCGTCGCCCACTCGCAGCGGTGTGTGGGCCACGAAGAAGAGCCACCCTGTCTTGTGGGAGCAATATTTGAGGTACGCTTCCCAGGACGTGATGGCCACGCGGTTTGTCCATGGCAGAATGCCGCCGCTCCCACCACGGGAGAAGGATATCTATGCCCTGGACCAAAAGATAAACGACAGGGGAATGTGCATTGATGTGGACTTCGCCACCAAGGCTGAGGCCCTGAGTGTGGAGTCCCAGAAAGCGGTCAACGATGCAATGTCCATCGCGACAGGGGGGTTGGTCACGGCGGCAACTCAAGTTAAGGGGATTATGCAATACTGCTTTGATACGGGCCACCCCTTGCTAGACTTGACAAAGGACACGGTGGAACGGGCGATAGCGTCCGGGCACCCGGCAACCCCGGTCCTGCAACTGCGCCAGATGGGATCGAAGACCAGCAATGCCAAGTACTCCAGGCTGATTGGCGCAGTCTCGAAAGATGGCCGTTTGCGGGGGTCGAAGATGTATTGTGGGGCGTCCCGAACAGGGCGATGGTCTGGCAGAGTTTTTCAGCCGGACAACCTCCCCCGGCTAACCAAGGGGGAGACGCCGGAGGGGATCGAGGCCATTATCGAGGCTGTGAAGGTGGGGTCTTTGGATCTACTCATGCCACCTTTGGATTATCAAAACGCTTTGTCCAATGCCATCCGTGGGGTCGTCATAGCACCTACAGGGAAAAAGCTGATTATCGCCGACTACGCCAATATTGAGGGCCGGGTTGTTGCTTGGCTTGCAGGGGAGGAATGGAAACTGCAAGCGTATCGAGACTATGACGCCGGCACCAGCCCGGACACGTACAAAGACGCATACTCCCGTGTTTTTGGCGTGCCGGTCGACCAGGTGACCAAAGACCAACGTCAGATCGGCAAGGTCATGGAGTTGATGCTAGGGTACCAAGGTGGAGTTGGTGCGTTCATCAACGGGGCTGCGGTGTACGGTATAGACCTTGAAAGTATGGCAAAAACTGTTTGGCCGCTTGTCCCACACAAGGTGGCAGACGCCACAGCAAAGGCATATGAATGGGCTGTCGATACCGACTGCACGTTTGGGCTTAGTCAGAAAACATATAGGGCTTGTGATGCCATTAAACGGATGTGGCGGTGGAAACACCCCCGGATATCCGCCCTCTGGCGGAACAGGGAGGACGCGATAAAGGCTCAGATCCCTCAAGGGGGCACAGCCGATGCGTTTGTCAATTTACCCTCCGGCAGGGTTATAACATACCACTCCGCTCGGGTAGAAGCTGGGAAGGTAATGTGCAAGTGTGTGGACCCCACAACGAAGCAATGGGTGGAGCGCCTATTGTACGGCGGAATGTTCGTGGAGAACGAGACACAGGCGATAGCCAGTGACGTGCTGCGTGAGGGGTTGTTGGCTGCTGATGATGACGGGCTGGATATTGTATTGCACGTCCATGACGAAGGGGGTGCTGAGGTAGATGAGGACGTACCACTGGACCGGCTGATCAAGGCTATGACAAAGGGCGCGCCGTGGATGGCGGGGCTACCACTGGCAGCCGCAGGGTTTGAGGCTAAACGCTATCGGAAGGAGTGAAAGACATGAAGGGCGGGGATTTGCACAGTTTGATGTACCAAATTGAAGGGTTGAAGAATATTGGTTGTGAAATAGGCGTCGATGGAGAGGCGACAACTCTAAGGGTGGCTACACCCGAAAAACTTCCTGGTGACCTGGGGTTTGACATGTCTGAAAATGTCACCATCGCGTGGTTTCCTGATGTGGAGCAAGCTCTGGCGTTCGTCAAAGGGATGCGGTGGGCCGTAGAAACGCAACAGAGGAACCAAGGAGTAAAGGGGTAGTAACATTGAGAGAATCAGAACTTGAGACAATAGCCAGGAGGTTCATCTCAGACTGCGGGGGGGTGATGTTGAAGTGGTCTAGCCCCGGTATCCGTGGTGTACCTGATAACATCGTGTTCTGGCCGCGTGGACGTGTCTGCTTGGTGGAGTTCAAAGCTAAAGGCGGGGTGCTATCATTCAGCCAGATGGGCGTGCGTAACATGCTGGCAGGGAGGGGACATGAAGTGCTGACCATATCAACACTGGAGGAGCTGAACGAGTTTGTAAGCAATTACGCAGATCGACACAACAATTTAAAACTGTTAGAGGAGACCCAGCATGGGAAGAGAGATTAGTGAGAAAGGGTTACATCTGGTCATTGCTTTTGAGGGGTTCAGCCCAAAAGCGTACAAATGCCCCGCCGGGGTGTGGACTATCGGCTACGGTCACACAGGGGGTGTGGTCGAGGGAGCCACCATTAACAGCAAGGAAGCATTGCAGGTTCTGCGCAATGATATGAAAGTTGCGGAGGGTTATGTCTCACGCCTGGTCAAGGTGCCACTGAATGACAACCAGTTCGACGCCTTAGTGAGTTGGACGTTTAACCTTGGGCCGGGGGCGTTGTCTGCGTCCACACTCCTCAAGAGACTAAACACCGGGGATTACGCGAGTGTCCCGAACGAGATGGTCCGCTGGGCGAACATCCAGGATCCGAAGACCGGCCAGATGACCCCACTTCCAGGGCTGTTGCGCCGCCGTCGGGCGGAGGCAGCATTGTGGAACCTCCCGGCGGACGCCCCCACAACGGCAGGTAACGTCGTGGCCACCCCACACCCTGATGACGAAGACCATTTGTATGGCGCGTAGAACCGCGATGTTGCGCCCCCATCAGCGGATGTCCCTAGACTGGATGGTGGGGCGCAGCAGGTTTAATCTCTATGCTGGGATGGGGACGGGGAAGACTCTGACGATGTTGACCTGGATTATGGAAAACTCGCTGGACCTCCTGTCCCCTACCCTGGTCATAGCCCCCTTGCGGGTGGCCCAGAATGTCTGGCCGGAGGAGGCGGCAGCGTGGGAGCATTTGAAAGACCTCAGAGTGACGGCTATCGCAGGGACGGTGGCGCAGCGCAAAGCCGCCCTGGCGAGCGGGGCGAGCGTGTTCACGATCAATTACGAAAACGTCCCCTGGCTGATTGAGACTGTAGGGGGGGACGATTGGCCTTTCCTGACGGTGATCGCCGATGAGTCCACCAAGCTGAAAGGGTTCAGGACACGCCAGGGAACGGCCAGGGCCAGGGCATTAGCTGTGATAGCCCACACCCGAGTTGACCGATGGGTGAACCTGTGCGGACTCCCTGCACCCAACGGTTTGGTTGACTTGTGGGGACAGCAATGGTTCATCGATGGGGGGAGGGCATTGGGCCGGACCTTCACAGACTTTCAGATGAGGTGGTTCGCCCGGCTACCCACCGGGGGGATGTTCACCAAAACTGTTCCGCGCACATTCGCCCAGGTGGAGATTGAGGGTAGGATGCAGGCAACCACGCTGGCGATCCGCCCAGAGGATTGGTTCGACCTCACCGAACCCGTGGTCAACGAGATTTGGGTTGACCTCCCGGAGACAGCCCGCCGCCAGTACAAGACCATGGCAAAGGATTTTTACGCTGGGTTGTCAGAGGGGGTGGTGACGGCGGCCAATGCAGCGGTCAAGTCTGGGAAACTAATCCAACTGGCCAGCGGCGCGGTTTATGTGGACGATGAGGGTAAATGGGAAGAGGTCCACAGCGCGAAGGTTGAAGCCTTGCAGTCTGTCGTGGGGGAGGCCCAGGGGGCACCCGTGTTGTGCGCGTATTCGTTCAGGCACAGCAGGGACAGGATAATGAAAGCGTTCCCTGGTGCGAGGGTTATCGGAGGGGATGACAAGACAGCCATCGCGGACTGGAACGCCGGTAAGGTGTCACTGTTGCTGGCGCACCCAAAGAGCGCGGGTCATGGCCTTAACCTGCAACACGGAGGAAACACCCTGGTGTACTTCGACCAGGACTGGAACCTCGAAGACCATGAGCAGATTGCGGAGCGCATAGGGCCGATGCGCCAGATGCAATCGGGATACAACCGTCCAGTGTTCATCCATCACATCCTGGCTCGTGGGACCATCGATGCCATGGTGCGGGAACGGCGAGATGACAAGATGTCAGTGGTGGATTACCTTATGGCAGCATTCAAAGGGGATTAGACATGAAAAACACAAAGGGTACTGAAATGAGTCACACGCCAGGACCGTGGTCGGTCAACGTTTTGCCTTACTACAGTCATGCTGATAAGAGGGGGTACATTGGGTACATCGTTCGGCAAGAAGGAATGGGTAAAAATATCTGCTGCGATTCTGGGAGTGGCCCATTAGATGTTCCAGATACACATCAGGAGGGTAATGCGTATTTGATCGGGGCTGCTCCTGAGATGCTGGAAGCTTTGCGAGACATGCTCGGTTACTTCACCTCAGCAAATCATAATTGGGAACAACACTATGAAGTGATAGACAGGGCACTCGCGGTCGTAGGGGTGGCGACAGGGAAATCTGTGGAAGAAGTCAGAATCGGCATAACACCTAAAGCCACCTACTGGAACGAGGCACTGCCTGTTGCATCAAGTGACTACGATAAGCGGGTACCTGGAGTGTGGTATCGCATCGAAACCGCCCCACAAGACGGCACTGTCATAGACTTATGCGCGGATATGACGCGGCGTATTGCCGATTGCAGATGGAGCAAGGAACAGGGTGTGTGGATATTGCCGTCGGGTTGGGCGGTTCACGGCGGTGCCAGTTTCAAGGTTGAGAGCGTAACCCACTGGACGCCGATAATTAAACCTCCAATTCCGACCCCTTAGCGGAGGGTACTGATATGAGTCACACGCCATGGACAGGCTGGAATGGAAGGAGTTTCCGGTATGGATTACCGCTATAGAGACATTTCGTATTGTGCCGCCAAAGGGTGCCCAATGGAAGACGACTGTTACCGGAAGCTTCCGATAAACCTGATGCTCGGACAGGCACTAGAGACACATGCAGACTTTTCAATGCATCGGCAGTCTGAAACAGTGTGTTTGACTTTTATACCGCGATACCGGTCCGGAGGACACAAATGAGAAACAGGCAAGAAATTGCGGATCTGGGTAACCGAGCTTTTAATCAAACCGCCGGTTTCAGTGCATTAGTGGGGGTTAGTGATGCATAATACCCATCAAATGGAAAACCCTGGGAGGGGGTGCATCCCGTACTTTATCGACGGCGCATGGTGCCGGGTGAAGACTGCCACCATCTCAACCAACAGATGCGAGGCGATGCGAAGACACGGCCAGTGCGTGGGCAACCTCTGCATAGTCGAAGAGAGGAAAGTGCCCGAGATCGTCGTACCAACCGAGCTGGTAAAAGTGGCGAAGGGGGTGAAAGTGGCGTGTAAACGCTGCGGAATGATGCGGACGAACCACTCCAGGGGGTTGTGCCGGTACTGCTTCGCCAAGATGCGGAAGGAATCCCCGGAAGATATGCCCAAGCCAGTGCGAGGCACAAATAAACAACTGAGGGTCAATCCGGCGATCCCCCCGATAGTCTGCACCGACTGCGGGCAGACGCGGCAACCCTCCCCGCGTAAAGCTTTCTGTGAGCCGTGTTACCGCAGAAGGCGAGTTGCCGGGGAACTCCCCTCACCAGCCAGGGGGAAGAAGCAGGAGCTAAACGTGCAACGACCGTTAACAGGAGAATGATAAATGGACGTTGAACAGTTGAAGATCCAAGCTTTCGACGCAGCCTTCGTGGCGGTGCCGAAGGGTCAGATAGGCGACATGATGGTACTTGTCGGCTCAGGGAAAATGCCGAAAGGGTTTCCCCGAGGGGAACTTTTAAACGTCACAGATAGGGGGAGGGCGCGGGGTTATGACCCCTTGCTCGTGCTGAAGTGGATCAGGGATAGCGTACTGATCCCGGAGATGATGGAGCGGCACGGGGCTGTGAACAACAACAACAACAACAACAACAACAACAACGACAACAGCAAACAGGAGAGTGACAAATGAACGAAAATCAAGGGGTGAAACACGATCAAGGCAAACTGAGGCTTGACCTCCTGCCCTTCGATGCGATCAACGAAGTAGCAGCGGTCCTGACGTTCGGTGCGAAGAAGTATGGGGACCGTAATTGGGAGAAAGGCATCAGCTACAGCCGGTGCTTCGGGGCGGCGTTGCGTCACCTTTTTGCGTGGTTCCGTGGAGAAGATCGCGATCCGGAAAGCGGGCTGTCGCATCTGGCCCACGCCGCGTGTAACACCCTCATGATTCTGGCATTCGTGCTGAGGGGTACATCGAACGCTCTAGACGATATGCCAAATCGACCAAATCAGCCAAAGCCACTACAAGGGGAGGAGCAGGCGCACGAGGAACTCGCCATAGACCCCCTCGGGGTAGAGGTGTACGAGACCCTGGATGCGGTGTGGGTTCCAGAAACGAAAGGGCCACACGCAGCCAAAGCTGAAGTGGCCGCACCGCTCACCAAACCCCAAGCCACACAGATCGAATGCGACATAGCCAATGGGGTGTGTACCTGCGTGGCGTAAAGCGGGCTACTCCCCCAGACCGAGTTTGTGCGTCACCACGTGCCACATGGTGGTCACCCCCCCGGCCAGTAGCGTCAAGACCACGGCAGTGATACCTTTGGTGGCAACCCGGCGGAGGTTGCCACCAAACCGCAGGTCTTCACGGAATTGCTCCACGTCCTTGACGTTTTTCACGTCCACACCCATGGTAGCGAACACCTTGGATACCGCGTGTTCAGCAACCGCAGTTGCGTGAGGGCAGTCCGGGGAAGGCTCTTTGCAAGATGGATCGGGCATTAGTTTATCATCTTCCTGGTGGTGGTTTCGTTGCTCATGATGTGAGCCGTCCATGTAACCCCGTCGGTGGATACCGACGCCATCCCGTTATTATTTGTTACTGCGCAAAATGTCCCCCCCACCCAGGCTATGGACGTATAGTCGAAAGCCCCAGCCCCGTGGATGTTAGGGGCCGTTGAGGCTGTCCAGGTAATACCATCGGGGGATGTCATGATAGCCCCTGCCGCCCCAACAGCGGCGAAAATATTGCCACTCCAAGCTATCGAGTTCCAAATACCGGATATACAAGTCCGGGTGGTCCAGGTGATACCGTCGGGGGATGTCATGGAGACCACCGTAGCCCCCCCTGCGGAAGTACCCACAGCGGCAAAAACAACGCCGTTCCATGCGACAGCAGTCCACGCCCCTGAAATACATGTCCGGGTGGTCCAGGTGATACCGTCCGGGGAGGACATGGCCACCGTGGTGTTTGCCCCTGCGGTGGTGTTACCCACAGCAGCAAAAACGGTTCCGTTCCAGGCCACACCCTTCCAAATACCTGATATACAAGTCCGTGTGGTCCAGGTGATGCCATCGGGGGAGGTCATGGCTACGATAGTAACCGCCCCGCCCGTAGTGCTGCCCACAGCGGCAAAAACAGTGCCGTTCCATGTCACAGCGTTCCAACCCCCAGATATTACAGTTCGGCCTGTCCAGTTAATACCATCGGGGGATGACCCACCTCCTGACGTACCGGAGTTCCCCACCACGACCATGACGGTGGAGTTACGCGCTCCCCCACCCCAGTTCACGATAGCGGGAGCGTTAGAATGGCTCCACGAAGCCCCATCGGGAGATGAAAAGAGGATACTGTTTGCCCAAGCTACAGACACATGCACGTTAGATAAATTCGATGGGGTTAGTTTGCCACCCCAGGTTATCGCACTCCAAATATTCGATACGCAAGTCCGGGTGGTCCAGGTGATACCGTCGAGGGATGTCATGGATGTAGTGGTGACCCCCCCGCCCGTAGCGCTGCCCACAGCGGCAAAAACGCTACCGTTCCACGCGATAGCGTTCCACGCCCCTGAAATACATGTCCGGGTGGTCCAGGTGATACCATCGGGAGATGTCATGGATGTGGTGGAGTTGTTGCCGACAGCAGCGAAGACCGTACCGTTCCACGCGATAGCGTTCCACTTCCCTGAAATACATGTCCTGGTGGTCCAGGTAATGCCATCCGGGGAGGACATGGATGTGGTTGTAAGAGTCCCACCAGTGGTGGCCCCGACAGCCACAAAAACGCTACCGTTCCACGCGATAGCGTTCCACCCCCCTGAAATGCAAGTCCTCGATGTCCAGGTGATACCATCGGGAGATGTCATGGATGTGGTGGTGTTGTTGCCTACAACGGCAAAGATAGACCTGTTCCAGCATATCGCGTTGTACGCCCCGCTTAAAGACCCGCGATAAGTCCAGGTGATGCCATCCGGGGAGGTCTGCACCCCGCCCCCACCCGATATAGTGACGAACACAATCCCATTCCAAGCGATCCCCGTCCACGCACCAAGCACCCCGGTTCGTGTCATCCAGTTCGTCCCATCAACTGAAGTGACAATGCGGTTCGAGGGGTTTGTCGAGTCAACGGCGCAGTATAGCGTCCCATCCAGGCTGCACACACCCCCACCAGTAAAACCATAGTTAACCCCCCCACCTGTGAACGACATGATAGTTGCAAGAGTCCAGGTGACCCCATCGGGAGATGTCATGAACCCTGCACTCCCCGGAGCGGCCACACCCACGGCGACAAAACGCCCCGGCGCGCTAGCAGCAGGGGTTAACGTTTGCTTCCAGTCCCCAGAGTCCACCCCACGGGCCTTGACCCAAACTGGCCAGGCCCCTGACCCCGAAGTGTCCAGGTAAAAAGACCCTGGTTGGGCTGTAACTACCGCGTTTGGACTCCCTGACCCCATGTTGATCGTGGACGTGGAGTTGTTGGCTGAAAGGGTTGTCCCTGCTGTGATCGTGGTTCCCGCCGTGATCGTGGTTCCCGCCGCAAAGGTAGTGCCCACCGCCCCTGTCCCACTCACAACCAGGTTACCTGTGATGGTGTTTACCCCGGTTCCTGCCGTGTACTTGTAGAAATTCGTGCCTGCCGCTGTCCATAGGCCCGGATCGTTGGTCAGCCCGTTGAACACGATGCCATTGGGCACAAGCGGCGCTGCGGGGATCACAGAACCGATCATCGCCCCAGGGGGTGTGGCCAGGTAATTGAAATTGTCGTCCAGATATGAGGCCGGGACGTTACCGGCGGGCTGGTTATCGAATACATGCGGCAGGGCCATGAAAGGACTCCCTTATCGTCCACCCTCACCGGCGGTGACATAGATGGTGGATCCGGTGCTGGACGCAATGACCCCAATGCGGGCACTATACCCGGCGGTGAAGACGCCGGAAGTGCCCTGGGGAATGGGGATAGACGTTGTGGTTGTAGCCACTGGACTGGCCCCGAACGTGATGAACACGTCCTTGTTGCCCAACACCGTGACCAGATACTGATGCGTGGTCCCGTCAGTCAACGGGGTGATGACCTGATTAGTCCCGGTAACGGCCAGGGCCACCGTGGCGTTTCCTCGAGGGTTGAAGGACGTGGTCTCGCTCATTTCCTTCTCCCCCGGCTTACTGGTTTGTGGAGGGCAAAGATTGCTTCGGGTTGATGCTCG
>Ga0209253_10004186_pt1 | contig 12580 bp, 10 predicted proteins | sample FrelakmetBRP12BR_FD_187145 | JGI IMG/M metagenome (GOLD analysis project Ga0209253, IMG submission 187145) | Freshwater lake sediment microbial communities from the University of Notre Dame, USA, for methane emissions studies - BRP12 BR (SPAdes)... | ecosystem: Environmental > Aquatic >...
CACGTTTCCGACCTGATCGAGAAGGACATCCAGGCCTACCTGCACCAGCACGAGCACAAGAGCCTGCTGCGCTTCATCACCTGCGGCAGCGTGGACGACGGCAAGTCAACGCTGATCGGCCGGCTGCTCTACGACTCGAAGATGATCTTCGAGGACCAGCTCGCGGCGCTCGAGGCCGATTCGAAGAAGGTCGGCACGCAGGGCGGCGAGCTCGACTTCGCGCTGCTCGTCGATGGCCTCGCCGCCGAGCGCGAGCAGGGCATCACGATCGACGTCGCCTACCGTTTCTTCTCGACCGACAAGCGCAAGTTCATCGTCGCCGACACGCCGGGGCACGAGCAGTACACGCGCAACATGGTCACCGGCGCCTCGACGGCCGAGCTGGCCGTGATCCTGATCGACGCGCGCAAGGGCGTGCTGACCCAGACGCGCCGCCACAGCTACCTGGCGTCGCTGCTCGGCATCCGCAAGGTCGTGCTGGCGATCAACAAGATGGACCTGGTCGAGTACTCGCGCGAGATCTTCGAGACGATCGTGGCCGAGTTCCGCGACTTTGCGAAGCAGATCGACCTGCACGATATCGTGGCGATCCCGGTATCGGGCCTGAAGGGCGACAACATCACCGCGCCCAGCGAGCACACGCCCTGGTATCACGGCCCGACGCTGATGGGGTATCTCGAGACCGTCGAGATCGAGGACCGCCTGCAGCACCAGCCCTTCCGGCTGCCGGTGCAGTGGGTCAACCGCCCCAACCTCGATTTCCGCGGCTTCGCCGGCACGATTGCGAGCGGCACGGTGAGCCCGGGCGAGAAGCTGCGCGTGCTGCCCTCCGGCCGCGAGAGCCGGGTGGCGCGCATCGTCACGATGGACGGCGACCTGGAACGCGCCGTGGCCGGGCAGTCGGTGACGATCACGCTCGAGGACGAGATCGACGTGAGCCGCGGCGACGTGCTCGCCTGCACCAGCTCGCCGCCGGGCGTCGCCGACCAGTTCGAGACCACGATCGTCTGGATGGCCGACGAGCCGATGCTGCCGGGCCGGCCGTACTGGATGAAGATCGGCACCAAGCAGGTCGCGGCGACGATCACCGAGCCGAAGTACAAGGTGAACGTCAATACGCTCGAGCACCTCGCGGCCAAGAAGCTGGCGCTGAACGAGATCGGCGTCTGCAACGTCTCGCTCGACCACGCGGTGGCGTTCGACTCCTACGCCGAGAACCGCGACACCGGCGGCTTCATCCTGATCGACCGGTTGACAAACGCCACGGTCGGCGCGGGGATGATCCACTTCGCGCTGCGCCGCTCGCAGAACATCCACTGGCAGGCGCTCGACATCCACAAGGGCTCGCGCGCCGCGCTGAAGGGCCAGAAGCCCTGCGTGCTGTGGTTCACCGGCCTCTCCGGCGCCGGCAAGTCGACGATCGCGAACCTGGTCGAGAAGCAGCTGCACGCGCTCGGCCGGCACACCTACCTGCTGGACGGTGACAACGTCCGCCACGGCCTGAACCGCGACCTGGGCTTCACCGATGCCGACCGCGTCGAGAACATCCGCCGCGTCGCCGAGGTCGCCAAGTTGATGGCCGATGCCGGCCTGATCGTGATGGTCTCGTTCATCTCGCCGTTCCGCGCCGAGCGGCGCATGGCGCGCGCGCTGTTCGAGTTCGGCGAGTTCTTCGAGGTGCACGTGGACACCCCGCTCGCGGTGGCCGAGGCGCGCGACGTCAAGGGCCTGTATGCGAAGGCCCGTCGCGGCGAGCTGAAGAACTTCACGGGCATCGATTCGCCGTACGAGCCGCCCGAGAAACCGGAGATCTACATCGACACGACGAGCAAGGGCTCCGAGGAGTCGGCGAGCGCGATCGTCGACGAACTGCGCGAGGCGGGAATGCTCGGTGCCACCGCTTGAGCCGGGGCGGGTGCGCTATCATCTGAGGTCACTGTTGCACTGCCAATCGAGGCGTCCATGACCGTACCGACCTCCGCAGGCGCCCGGCTCCGGGCCGCCCTCGCCCACGAGCGACCGCTGCAGGTCGTCGGCACCGTCAATGCCTTCAGCGCGCTGCTCGCCGAGCGGGCCGGCTTCCGGGCCATCTACCTGTCGGGTGCCGGCGTGGCGAACGCCTCGTTCGGCCTGCCGGATCTCGGCATCACCAGCCTGAACGACGTCTGCGAGGACGTCCGCCGCATCGCCTCGGCGACCGACCTGCCGCTGCTGGTCGATGCGGACACCGGTTGGGGTGCGGCCTTCAACATCTCGCGCACGATTGCCGACCTGGTCCGTTCCGGCGCCGCCGGCTGCCACCTCGAGGACCAGGTGCAGGCGAAGCGCTGCGGGCACCGCCCCGGCAAGGCCCTCGTCGGTTGCGACGAGATGGTCGACCGCATCAAGGCCGCCGTCGACGGACGCACCGACGATAATTTCGTCATCATGGCGCGGACCGACGCGCACGCGGTCGAGGGGCAGCAGGCCGCGATCGAGCGCGCGCAACGCTACGTCGAGGCCGGCGCCGACATGATCTTCGCCGAAGCGCTCAACAAACTCGACGAGTACAGCCAGTTCACCGGCGCCGTGAAGGTGCCGGTGCTCGCCAACATCACCGAGTTCGGCCAGACGCCGCTGTTCACCGTCGCCGAGCTGGCCGCCGTCGGCGTGCAGCTCGTGCTGTATCCGTTGTCCGCTTTCCGCGCGATGTCCAGGGCCGCCGAGATCGTGTACGGCGCGATCCGCAGCGAGGGCACGCAGAAGAGCGTCGTGGAGCGCATGCAGACGCGCACCGAGCTGTACGACGTGCTCGGCTACCACGACTACGAGCGCAAGCTCGACGAATTGTTCCGACGCGAGGCGAAAGAATCATGAGCAGCGAAAGCACCCCCGCCACCGGTTTCAAGCCGAAGAAGTCCGTCGCCCTCTCGGGCGTCGCCGCCGGCAACACGGCGCTCTGCACCGTGGGCCGCAGCGGCAACGACCTGCACTATCGCGGCTACGACATCCTCGACCTCGCCGAGAACTGCGAGTTTGAGGAGGTCGCCTACCTGCTGATCCACGGCAAGCTGCCGAACGCGTCGGAGCTGAAGGGCTACAAGCAGAAGCTGCAACGCCTGCGCGGCCTGCCGACCACCGTGCTCGAAGCGCTCGAGACGCTGCCGGCCGCGAGCCACCCGATGGACGTGATGCGCACCGGCGTGTCGGTGCTCGGCTGCACGCTGCCGGAAAAGGATGACCACAACACCGCCGGCGCGCGCGACATCGCCGATCGCATGCTCGCGAGCCTCGGGTCGATGCTTGCCTACTGGTATCGCTTCAGCCACACGGGCCAGCAGATCGACGTGGAGACCGACGACGAATCGATCGGCGGCCACTTCCTGCACATGCTGCACGGCACGCGGCCGCCGCAGTCGTGGGTCAAGGCGATGCACACATCGCTCAACCTGTACGCGGAGCACGAGTTCAATGCGTCGACGTTCACTGCGCGCGTGATCGCCGGCACCGGTTCCGACCTGTATTCCTGCATCGCGGGCGCGATCGGCGCGCTGCGCGGCCCGAAGCACGGCGGCGCCAACGAAGTCGCGTTCGAGGTGCAGAAGCGCTACGAGACGCCGGACGAGGCCGAGGCGGACATCCGCCAGCGCGTCGCGAACAAGGAAGTGGTGATCGGGTTCGGGCACCCGGTCTACACCGTCTCCGACCCGCGCAACAAGGTGATCAAGGAAGTCGCGCGCCAGCTCTCGCAGGAGGCGGGCGACATGAAGATGTTCGAGATCGCCGCGCGCCTCGAGTCGGTGATGTGGGACATCAAAAAGATGTTCCCGAACCTCGACTGGTTCTCCGCGGTTTCGTACCACATGATGGGCGTGCCGACCGCGATGTTCACGCCGCTGTTCGTGATGTCGCGCATCACCGGCTGGAGCGCGCACGTCATCGAGCAGCGCATCGACGGCAAGATCATCCGGCCGAGCGCGAACTACAATGGCCCGGAGGATCGGGAGTTCGTGCCACTCGCGAAGCGCTGACCGCGCCCGCCATGAACACCGCGAACCGCAAACGACTCCCCGGCACTTCCCTCGACTACTTCGACGCGCGGGCGGCGGTCGAGGCGATCGAGCCCGGCGCCTGGGACAAGCTGCCGTACACCGCGCGGGTGCATGCCGAGAACCTCGTGCGCCGCTGTGACCCGTCGATCCTGACGGACTGCCTGAAGCAGATCATCGAGCGCAAGCGGGAGCGCGATTTCCCGTGGTTTCCCGCGCGCGTGGTGTGCCACGACATCCTCGGCCAGACGGCGTTGGTGGATCTCGCCGGGCTGCGCGATGCGATCGCCGAGCAGGGCGGCGATCCGGCCAAGGTCAATCCCGTCGTGCCGGTGCAGCTGATCGTGGATCACTCGCTGGCCGTCGAGTGCGGCGGGTACGATCCTGACGCGTTCGCCAAGAACCGCGCCATCGAGGATCGCCGCAACGAGGACCGATTCCACTTCATCGACTGGACGAAGCTCGCGTTCGACAACGTCGACGTGATCCCGGCCGGCAACGGCATCATGCACCAGATCAACCTGGAGAAAATGTCGCCGGTCATCCACGCGCAGGACGGCGTCGCGTTTCCCGACACTTGCGTGGGCACCGACAGTCACACGCCGCACGTCGACGCGCTCGGCGTGATCGCGATCGGCGTCGGCGGCCTCGAGGCCGAGAACGTCATGCTGGGACGCGCGTCCTGGATGCGGCTGCCGGAGATCGTCGGCGTGGAATTGAAGGGCCGGCCGCAACCGGGCATCACCGCGACCGACGTCGTGCTGGCATTGACCGAGTTCCTGCGCAAGTCGAAAGTGGTGTCGTCCTACCTCGAGTTCTTCGGCGCAGGCGCGGCGGCGCTGACGCTCGGCGACCGCGCGACGATCTCCAACATGGCGCCCGAGTACGGCGCGACGGCGGCGATGTTCTACATCGACCGGCAGACCATCGATTACCTGAAGCTCACCGGCCGGTCCGACGAGCAGGTTCGGCTGGTCGAGACCTACGCCAAGCAAGCCGGCCTGTGGGCGGACAGCCTGAAGGACGCACAGTACGAGCGCGTGCTCGAGTTCGACCTGTCTACGGTCGTGCGCAACGTGGCCGGCCCGTCCAACCCGCATGCGCGCGTTGCGACCGCCGACCTCGCGGCCAGAGGCATTGCCGGCCAGTGGCAGGAAACGCCGGGGCAGATGCCGGACGGCGCAGTGATCATCGCCGCGATCACCAGCTGCACGAACACCAGCAACCCGCGCAACGTGATTGCCGCTGGCCTGCTGGCCCGCAACGCCAACCGACTGGGGCTTGTGCGCAAGCCGTGGGTCAAGACCTCGCTGGCGCCGGGGTCGAAGACCGTGGCGTTGTACCTGGAAGAGGCAGGCCTCAAGTCGGAGCTGGAGAAGCTCGGCTTCGGCATCGTGGCGTTTGCCTGCACCACCTGCAACGGCATGTCCGGTGCGCTGGATCCGAAGATCCAGCAGGAGATCATCGACCGCGACCTGTACGCGACGGCGGTGCTGTCCGGCAACCGCAACTTCGACGGTCGGATCCACCCATACGCCAAGCAGGCCTTCCTGGCCTCGCCGCCCCTCGTCGTGGCCTACGCGATCGCCGGCACGATCCGCTTCGACATCGAGAAGGACGCGCTCGGGACGGATACGGCGGGCCGGCCGATCAGGCTGAAGGACCTCTGGCCGTCGGATGCCGAAATCGACGCCGTCGTCGCGGCGAGCGTGAAGCCCGAGCAGTTCCGGCGGGTGTACGAGCCGATGTTCAAGGTGCGTGTCGACAGTGGCACCCGGGTCAGTCCGCTGTACGACTGGCGCCCGATGAGCACTTACATCCGTCGGCCGCCGTACTGGGAAGGTGCGCTGGCCGGCGAGCGCACGCTGCGCGGAATGCGTCCGCTGGCCGTGCTGCCCGACAACATCACCACCGACCATCTGTCGCCTTCGAACGCGATCATGCTCGACAGTGCGGCCGGCGAGTACCTGGCGAAGATGGGCCTGCCGGAGGAGGACTTCAACTCCTACGCGACCCACCGTGGCGACCACCTCACCGCGCAGCGCGCGACGTTCGCCAACCCGCAGCTCGTCAACGAAATGGCGATCATCGACGGCAAGGTGAAGAAAGGTTCGCTGGCGCGCATCGAGCCGGAAGGCAAAGTGACCCGGATGTGGGAAGCCATCGAGACCTACATGGAACGCAAGCAGCCGCTGATCATCGTCGCCGGTGCCGACTACGGCCAGGGCTCGTCGCGCGACTGGGCGGCGAAGGGCGTGCGCCTGGCTGGCGTGGAAGCGATCGTGGCCGAAGGCTTCGAGCGCATTCACCGCACCAACCTGGTCGGGATGGGAGTGCTGCCGCTGGAATTCAAGGCGGGCGTGAATCGCAAGACACTGGACATCGACGGCACCGAGATCTTCGACGTCATCGGCGAACGCAAGCCGCGCGCCGACCTGACCCTCGTGATCAACCGCAGGAACGGTGAGCGGGTGGCCGTGCCGGTGACCTGCCGCCTCGACACGGCCGAGGAAGTGTCGGTCTACGAGGCCGGCGGCGTGCTGCAGCGCTTCGCGAAGGATTTTCTCGAGTCTTCCGCTGCCATATGACGTTCGCACCGCAGATCAGGGTTCCCGCCACCTACATGCGCGGCGGTACCAGCAAGGGCGTGTTCTTCCGCCTGCACGATCTCCCCGAGCCTTGCCAGGTGCCGGGCGAGGCGCGTGACCGGCTGTTCCTGCGCGTGATCGGCAGCCCGGACCCCTACGCGGCACACGTCGACGGTATGGGCGGCGCGACGTCCAGCACGAGCAAGTGCGTGATCCTCTCGAAGAGCCTGCAGCCGGACCACGACGTCGACTACCTGTACGGCCAGGTATCGATCGACAAACCCTTCGTCGACTGGAGTGGCAACTGCGGCAACCTGTCGACGGCGGCCGGCGCATTCGCGATCCACGCCGGCCTCATCGACCCGTCGCGCATCCCGCAGGACGGGACCTGCGTCGTGCGCATCTGGCAGGCCAACATCCGGAAGACCATCATCGCGCACGTCCCGGTGACCCGCGGGCAGGTCCAGGAGACCGGTGACTTCGAGCTCGACGGCGTGACCTTCCCGTCCGCGGAGATCGTGCTCGAGTTCATCGACCCGTCCGAGGACGGCGAGGGCGGCGGATCGATGTTCCCGACCGGCCACCTCGTCGACGACCTCGACGTGCCGGGCGTCGGCACGCTCAAGGCCACGATGATCACCGCCGGTATCCCGACCGTGTTCGTGAACGCCGACGAGATCGGCTGCACGGGCACCGAGCTGCGCGAACACATCAATACCGACGCGAAGGCGCTCGAGAAGTTCGAGCGAATCCGCGTCGCCGGCGCGCTGCGCATGGGATTGATCAAGACGCCCGAGGAAGCGCAGAAGCGCCAGCACACACCGAAGATCGCCTTTGTAGCGAAGCCTGGGAGTTACGTCGCCGCGAGTGGCAAGCAGATCTCGGCCGGCGACATCGATCTGCTCGTCCGCGCGCTCTCCATGGGCAAGCTGCACCACGCGATGATGGGCACGGCCGCCGTTGCGATCGGCACCGCGGCAGCGATCCCGGGCACGCTGGTGAATCTCGCCGCGGGCGGCGGTCTGCGCAATGCGGTGCGTTTCGGCCATCCGTCGGGCACGCTGCGGGTCGGTGCGGAAGCCAGCCAGGTCGACGGCGAATGGGTCGTGACCAAGGCCATCATGAGCCGCAGCGCGCGAGTGCTCATGGAAGGCTGCGTGCGCGTACCGGCCGACGCAATCCGATGACCACGCTCCTCGACGGGGCTCGCGCCCTCGCGCTCGAGCTCGACGAGGCGCAGCTGGCCAGGCTCGTCGCACACCTCGATCTGCTCGACGAGTGGAGCGCGCGGATGAACCTGACGGCGATCCGCGACCGGCCGTCACAGCTCACCAAGCACCTGCTCGACAGCTTGACCGTGCAGCCATACCTGCGCGGCGCGCGCATCGCCGACGTCGGCAGCGGCGCCGGCTTCCCCGGCATCCCGCTCGCGATCGTCGAACCGCACCGGCATTTCACGCTGATCGAGTCCACCGGCAAGAAGTGCCGGTTCCTCGAGCACGTGCGCGATGCGCTCGAACTGAAGAACGTCGCGATCGTTCAGTCACGCGCCGAGAGCTACAAGCCCGACATGCGTTTCGACACCGTTCTTGCCCGTGCCGTGGGCCCGGTCGCCGATCTCGTCAAGGTCGCCGGCCCGCTGGTCGTGGGCGGCGGGCGCCTGCTCGCCATGAAGGGCCGGTATCCCGAGCAAGAACTGGCCGCTCGCCTCGACGGCTGGAAGGTCGCGGCCGTCCACACGCTCTCGGTGCCCGGGCTCGGCGAAGAGCGCCATCTCGTCGAACTGTGCCGTTCGCACGACAAGACCGACTGATCACGGCTATCCTTCCCGGCCCATGAAGCGCGTCATCGCGGTGGCCAACCAGAAAGGCGGCGTCGGCAAGACGACCACCGCCGTCAACCTTGCGGCCTCGCTGGCGGCGACGCATCGCAAGGTGCTGCTGATCGACAGTGATCCGCAGGGCAACGCGACGATGGGTTGCGGGGTGGACAAGCGCAACCTGCGCCACTCGATGACGAACGTGCTGCTCGGCGAGTGCGACCTGGCCGCAGCGCTGGTGCCCGTCGATCCCGGCGGCTTCACGGTGCTGCCCGGCAACCAGGACCTCGTCGCCGCCGAGGTCCAGCTGATGAGCAAGATCGGGCGCGAGGTGCGGCTGCGTAACGCGCTCAAGCCCGTGCGCGATTTCTACGACGTCATCATCATCGACTGTCCGCCGGCACTGAACCTGCTGACGCTGAACGCGCTGGTGGCCGCGGACTCGGTGCTGGTGCCGATGCAGTGCGAGTACTACGCGCTCGAGGGACTCTCGGCGCTGATGGGCACGATCGAGCAGATCCGCGCGAGCGTGAATCCCGACCTCGAGCTCGAGGGCATCCTGCGCACGATGTTCGATCCGCGGAACAACCTGTCGAACGAAGTGGCTGCGCAGCTGATCATGCACTTCGGCGACAAAGTGTTCCGCACGGTGATCCCGCGCAACGTGCGGCTCGCCGAGGCGCCGAGCTTCGGCAAGGCCGCGATGTTCCACGACAAGGACTCGCGCGGCGCGCTCGCCTACCTTGCGCTCGCCGGGGAGTTGATCCGGCGTGAGGAGGAGGCCCAGCTGGCGGCGGCTGCCGCAACTACGGATTCCGCGGACTCGGGGACGGACGCCCCAACGGATACCTGACGAAGACGACCAGCGACTCCGTGCCGTTGTTCGGCGACGCGAGGCCACCGTTCGAGACGTGATGGACGGCGAGGCCGACCCGCAGGCCGCCGTCGAGCACGCGCGAGAGCGCCATTGCGGACTGGAACTCCAGGTGCTCGCGAGCTCCGACCTGGTCGCCGTTGACGAAATACCCGGCGGCGACGCTCGGCGTCAGGAACCAGCGCTCGCCCAGCCGGAAGTCGCGCAGCAGGTCCAGGTACAGGAAGGCCATGCCGTCGGGCCCGAAGGCCGCGCCGAGGCCCGGCTCCAGCGACCAGCGGCCACGCGCGGCGAAGCGGTACTGGATGCCGAGCCGGTACGGATAATCGTAGGCCTCGACCAGCGCGAACGTGCCTGCCGAAAGCACCACGGCCGGTCGACGGGCGGGCGTGTCTCCGGCCGCTTCGGCTCGAGCGGCCGCGGGATCGTTCAGCAGCGCGCAGGCGAGCAGGCCGCTCGCAAAAGCGGGGCCTCGCCGTCGGCCGGGCTCGTGTCTGCGGGTTCGGATCGTCGCGCGCCTCTGCGTCGTCGCGACGCGGGCGGCATAATATCCCGCTATGGCAACCAAGCGACCCAGTCTCGGCCGTGGCCTCGAAGCGCTGCTCGGGACCGCCTCTCCTGCTCCGTCCGCGGAATCCGACGCCGCGCCGGCGCCCCGGTTCGACGAGGAGCTCGCGAAGATTCCGGTGGACCTGCTGCAGCGCGGGCGCTTCCAACCGCGCCTCGACATGCGTCCGGAGAGCCTGCAGGAACTCGCGGACTCGATCCGCGCGCAGGGCGTCGTGCAGCCGATCATCGTCCGGCCGGTGACGGCGCAACGCGCCGGCGAGCCGCCGCGGTACGAGATCATCGCCGGCGAGCGTCGCTGGCGGGCCGCGCAGATGGCGGGCCTGCACGACGTGCCGGCTGTGATCCGCCGAGTGCCCGACGAGGCGGCGATGGCGATGTCGCTGATCGAGAACATCCAGCGCGAGAACCTGAATCCGCTCGAGGAGGCGCGCGCGCTCGACCGGCTGATCCGCGAGTTCGAGATGACGCACCAGACGGCCGCGGATGCCGTGGGGCGCTCGCGCGCCGCGGTCAGCAACCTGCTGCGGCTGCTCGAGCTCGCCGAGGAGGTCAAGGGCCTCGTCGAGACCCGGCAGATCGAGATGGGGCACGCGCGGGCGCTGCTCGGCCTGTCCGTCACCCGGCAGCAGGTCGAGGTCGCGTTGCTGGTGGCGAAGAAGGGCTTGTCGGTCCGCGAGACCGAGGCGCTGGTCCGGCGCCTGTCGGAGCACAAGGACGGCGGGTCCGAACACGTTCCGCCGCCGCGGCCGGATCCCAACATCACGCGACTCGAGCATGACCTGGCCGACAAGCTCGGCGCGAAGGTCCAGCTCCAGCACGGCACCAAGGGTCGCGGCAAGCTCGTGATCGCCTACAACAGCCTCGACGAACTCGACGGCATCCTGGCTCACATTCAGTAGCTGAATGGCGGCCCAGACTCGCTCGACCCGGGTCGCGTTATCTGTCAATTATTCTGATGATTATCCAAGAATATTGGCGTCAAAAATAGTCATCAGTCAAATAAATTGAATACCGATGCGTGCCGTGGAACGACCGAGCCGCGGCCACTCGATCGCACGAATACACTCCGCCGCCATCCGTGTAAGCCGCAAGACGATTGCAGCGTTAACGCCTTTGCTGCATTGAAGCAGTGCAAAAAGACCAGATATAATTTGCGGCCTTCCGGAGGCTGTGCGGTGCAGCACGGCCTGCCCGGGTAACGGATCGAAACGCCACCCGTGGCCGGAAGCGCCCGGCACATGATGTGGCTTTTTTGTTGCCCGGACGATGGTGTGAGGCCTTGAGCAACGCAGAGATCCAGCAGGGGCGGCGACGTGCAGTGAACGTCGTGCTCGGGCAGGGGTTGCTCGGGGCGGTCGTTGCGGCCGCCTGCCTCGCCGTGTGGGGGTCCCGCGCCGGCGCATCGGCGCTACTCGGGGCCGGGATCGGCATCGCGGCGACGTCGCTGATGGCGTTCGCGATGCTGCGGCACGGCGCGGGAGCGAGCGCGCAGCGCGTGGCCTGGAGCTTCTTCTCCGGCTGGGTCGTGAAGGTCGCCTTCACCGTGGCCTTGCTGGTGGTGGCGTTCCAGTCACCGAAGGTCCACGCGGCGGCGCTGCTCGCGGCCTACGTGGCGACCTTCTTCGGATACTGGATTGGGGCCGCCCGCGGGGGCGGGCAGAACACGAAACGAACGTTCGGAGTTGCGGACTGATCATGGCCGGACAAGGACCCGCGAACAGCACCGAATACATCACCCACCACCTGAGCCACCTCAAGGTCGGCGAAGGGTTCTGGACGCTGCACGTCGACACGATCTTCATGTCGGTGCTGACGGGCTTCCTGGCGCTGGGCCTCTTCTACGCGGCCGCCCGCAAGGCCACCTCCGGCGTGCCGGGCAAGGGCCAGGCCTTCGTCGAGATGGTGGTCGAGTTCGTCGACACCCAGGTCAAGGAAGTCTTCCACCTCGACCGCCGCTTCCTCGCGCCGCTCGCGCTGACGATCTTCCTCTGGGTGTTCTTCATGAACGCCATGGACCTGCTGCCGCTCGACGTGCCGGGCGTGATCGCCGGCTGGTTCGGCCTGCACTACTGGCGCGTCGTGCCGACGGCCGACCTCAACACCACGTTCGCGATGTCGATCTCGGTGCTGCTGATCGTGCTGTTCTATTCGGTCAAGGTAAAGGGCACCGGCGGCTACCTGCACGAGCTGTTCACGGCGCCGTTCGGCTCGCACCCGGTGCTGTGGATCCCGAACTTCCTGCTGAACGTGGTCGAGCTGCTCTCGAAGCCCGTCTCGCTCGCGATGCGACTGTTCGGCAACATGTACGCCGGCGAACTCGTCTTCATGCTGATCGCGCTGCTCGGCGCGAGCTGGGCCGGCTTCACGTTCGGGAGCGGGCTGTCGATGCTCGGCCAGATCCTCGCGGGGTCGGCCTGGGCGATCTTCCACATCCTGATCATCACGCTGCAAGCGTTCATCTTCATGGTGCTCACGATCGTGTACGTCACGATGGCGACCGAGCACCACTGACCCGTTCAACCGTTCACGCAACCGCACGACTGACTGGAGACGACAATGGAAATGGCACAGTACCTCGCCCAGATCCAGGCCTTCACCGCCCTGGGGATCGGCCTGATCATCGGCCTGGGCGCGATCGGCGCCTGCATCGGCATCGGCATCATGGGCTCGAAGTTCCTCGAGGCGGCCGCCCGCCAGCCGG
>Ga0209253_10004187_pt1 | contig 12578 bp, 8 predicted proteins | sample FrelakmetBRP12BR_FD_187145 | JGI IMG/M metagenome (GOLD analysis project Ga0209253, IMG submission 187145) | Freshwater lake sediment microbial communities from the University of Notre Dame, USA, for methane emissions studies - BRP12 BR (SPAdes)... | ecosystem: Environmental > Aquatic >...
TGCGCAATCTTCGTGCGCTCACGAGGCGCCGCCGACCATGGAACTCGCCAAAAGCTTCGAACCCCACGCCATCGAGGCGAAGTGGTATCCGTTCTGGGAGTCGAAGGGATTGTTCAAGCCCTCGATGCAGCCGGGCGCCGTGCCGTTCTGCATCCAGCTGCCCCCGCCCAACGTCACCGGCACGCTGCACATGGGGCATGCGTTCCAGCAGACGCTGATGGACCTCATGGTCCGTTACCACCGGATGCGCGGCGACAACACGCTGTGGCAGGTCGGCACGGACCACGCGGGGATCGCGACGCAGATCGTGGTCGAGCAGCAGCTGAAGGCGGAGGGCAAGTCGCGGCACGACCTCGGGCGCGGCGCTTTCGTCGAGCGCGTCTGGGCGTGGAAGGAGGAATCCGGCTCCGCGATCACGCAGCAGATGCGCCGCCTCGGCACGTCGGCCGACTGGTCGCGCGAGCGGTTCACGATGGACGAAGGCCTGTCGGCCGCCGTGCTGGAGACGTTCGTCCGCCTGTACGAGGACGGCCTCATCTACCGCGGCAAGCGGCTCGTCAACTGGGATCCCAAGCTCGGCACCGCCGTGTCGGACCTCGAGGTCGACAGCGAAGAGGAGCAGGGCAAGCTCTGGCAGATCCGGTATCCGCTCGTCGACGGCAGCGCGAGCGTGGTCGTCGCCACGACGCGTCCGGAAACGATGCTGGGCGACGTCGCGGTCGCGGTGAACCCGGCCGACGAGCGCTACACGGCGCTCATCGGCAGGCACGTGACGCTGCCGCTGACCGGACGGACGATTCCGATCATCGCCGACGACTACGTCGACCGCGAGTTCGGCACGGGCGCGGTCAAGATCACGCCGGCGCACGACTTCAACGACTGGCAGATCGGGCAGCGCCACGGCCTCGCGCCGATCACCATCTTCAACCTCGACGCCACCGTCAACGACAACGCGCCCGCGCAATACCGCGGCCTCGATCGCTACGTCGCGCGCAAGGCCGTGCTCGCCGACCTCGTCGCGGCGAACCTGCTCGTGTCGGAGAAGGCCCACACGATGGTCGTGCCGCGCTGCGGCCGCACGGGCGAAGTCGTCGAGCCGATGCTGACGGACCAGTGGTTCGTCGACATGAAGAAGCCGGCGCCGGCGACGCACCCGTTCTTCCCCGGCAAGTCGATCCAGGACCTGTGCCTCGCGGCCGTCGCGCCGTCCGGCCTGCCCGCCGGCGCACCGGGTTCGGGCGAGAACCTGCGCTTCGTGCCCGGCGAATGGATCTCGACGTATTACAACTGGATCAACAACATCCAGGACTGGTGCATCTCGCGCCAGCTGTGGTGGGGCCACCAGATTCCCGCGTGGTACGACGAGGAAGGCCACGTCTACGTCGCGCGCAACGAGGCCGACGCGCGCAGCGCCGCGCGCGCGAGGCTCGGCCGCGCGCCCGCGTCGTTCACGCGCGATGACGACGTGCTGGACACGTGGTTCAGCTCGGCGCTGTGGTGCCATTCGACGCTGGGCTGGCCCGACGACACGAAGGAGCTCGCGACATTCCTGCCGTCGTCGGTGCTCGTGACCGGCTTCGACATCATCTTCTTCTGGGTCGCGCGCATGATCATGACGACGACCTACTTCACGGGCCACGTGCCGTTCCGCGACGTCTATATCAACGCGATCGTCCGCGACGAGGACGGCCAGAAGATGTCGAAGTCGAAGGGGAACGTGCTCGACCCGCTCGACCTCATCGACGGCGTGGACCTCGAGACGCTGGTCGCGAAGGCGACGTCCAACATGATGGACCCGCGGCAGGCAGAGAAGATTGCGCAGCGCACGCGCCGCCAGTATCCCGACGGGATCCCGTCGTTCGGCGCCGACGCCGTCCGCTTCACGTTCGCGTCGCTCGCGACGTTCAACCGGACGCTGAACTTCGACCTCAACCGCTGCGACGGCTATCGGAATTTCTGCAACAAGCTGTGGAACGCCACGCGGTTCGTGCTGATGAACGTCGAGGGCCGGGACTGCGGGCAGGACGATGCGCAGCCGAAGACGCTGACGTTCGTCGACCGCTGGCTGCTTGGCCGGCTGCAGCAGGCGAAGCAGGACATCACGACGGGCATCGAGCAGTTCCGGTTCGACCTGGCCGCAAAGGCGCTCTACGAGTTCGCGTGGGACGAGTACTGCGACTGGTACGTCGAGCTCGCGAAGGTGCAGCTCGCCGACGCGGACGCGTCCGGCGACCACGCGGCGGCGCGCGGCACGCGGTCGGTGCTCGTGCGGGAGCTCGAAGCGATGCTGCGGCTCGCTCACCCGTTCGTGCCGTTCATCACCGAGGAGCTGTGGCAGTCGGTGGCGCCGCTCGCGGGCAAGCACGGCGAGTCGATTTCGACGCAGCCGTTTCCGAAGGCGAACTTCGACCGCGTCGACGCCGCCGCGAATGCGCGGATGGAGACGCTCAAGGCGCTGGTGAACGCATGCCGCGCGCTGCGCGGCGAGATGAAGGTCTCGCCCGCCGTCCGTCCGCCGCTCTACGTGACCGGCGACGCCGCCGCGCTCGCCGAATTCACGCGGTACCTGAAGCCGCTGGCCAAGGTGTCCGACGTGCACGTGGTCGCCGAGCTGCCCGCCTCCGACGCGCCCGTCGAGATCGTCGGCGAGTACCGGCTGATGCTGCACATCGAGGTGGACCCGGCGGCCGAGCGCGAGCGCATCGGGAAGGACATCGCGCGCCACGAGACCGAGATCGGCAAGGCGAAGGCGAAGCTCGCCAACGAATCGTTCGTCGCGCGCGCGCCGGCCGCCGTCGTGGAGCAGGAACGCGCGCGGCTCGCGACGTTCGAGGCGACGCTCGACAAGCTCACGCACCAGTACCAGCGCCTCGGCGGCCGGGAATAGCAGGGATCGGAGACGACTTCCGCCCGGTGGTGTCGGAGCGCGATCGCCTCGCCCGTCGGCGAACGTCGTCTCCGACCCCTGCTGTTCAATCCACCCGCGCGAGATAGGCGGTGACTTCCTCGCGGTCGTGGTAGAGCTGCCGCACCGATAGCGAATAGCGCAGCCCGGCGCGGTCGAGGATCTCGCCGATCCGCTGCTCGCTACGGCGCACTTCGTCGTAGCGCTTCTTCATCGGCAGCTTGAGGTTGAAGATCGCGCGCCGCGCGGCGCCGTCGGCGATCCACCGCGCCACCAGCTCGGCGATGCGGATCGGCTGCTCGACGATGTCGCAGACGAGCCAGTCCACCGGCCGCCGCGGACGAAAGCGGAGCCCGTCCTCGCGCAGGTGCGTGACGAGCGCGTCGCCGGCAACGGCGCCCTTGAGCGGGCCGTTGTCGACCGCCGTCACGCGCACGCCGCGCTGCGCGAGCTGCCACGTCCAGCCGCCGGGCGCGGCTCCGAGATCGACCGCGTGCAGGCCCGGGCGCAACAGCGCCGGCTCGCGGTCGCCCAGGAATGTCGCGAACGCCTCGGCGAGCTTGAGCGTGGAGCGCGACGGCGCGCCGCCCGGCATCCGCAGGCGCGGAATGCCGAGCGGCCATCCGCCGCGCAGCGCGCTCGCCGTGCCGACGTACGCGCGGTCGCCGGCGGGCAGGAACACGTGCAGGCGGCGAACCGCCTGTTCGTCGAGTTGGCCGCGCGACCGCAGCTCGCCGTCGACGCGTGCGGAGAGCGCCCGCGCGAGCGGCGACAGCGCCTTGCCTTCGTTGGAGTCGGGAAACTCGATCCACGCGCTGCGCCAGGGCGGTGCGTGGAATGGGGATCCCGCCAGCGCGTCGATGGCCGCGAGGAGCGGCGTGACCCGGTCTGCCCGCGCGGGAACAGGAGCGGGCGGCAGGAGCGGGAAGGGGCCCGCGCCGCAGACGATGCTGCGCGCGAAGATCGGCGGCGTCGCGGCCTCCGCCCGGTCCCAGCCTACCGCGTCGAGGCGCGCGGCATAGGCGATCACATGCGCGGAACCGGGAGCCACCGCGATGTCGAGTGCAACGTCCGCCTGCGCGGCGATGCGGCGCAGGTCGGCCGCAGCTTCGCCTTCGAACCCGCCGCGGCAATACGCGACGAGCGCGCTGGCCTCCATTGGGGAAGCGCGCCCGTGGTCGGCGCGACTACGCGTTTTCGGGCTCGGGCGACTTGCGCTTCATCAGCAGCGCGGGGACCGGCCGCGCCTTGCCGGCGCGCGCGCCATGCCCGCCATGGCCGTGCACGAGCGCGGACTTGGCGTCCTGCTCAGCGGTGGAACGGATCACGGGCGGCTGGTCGGGATTGCGCGCGTAGGCCTCTTCGCGCTCGCGCTCGCGCGTGCTGCGCGATTCCGCGGCGGGCGCGGCGGGCGCGGCGGGCGTGCGTTCGCGGCGGGGGAATTCGCGCGGCGCGGACGCGGGTGCATCCTTCGCGGCATGCGTGGTGCGCGACCTTGGCGACGGAGTTCGCACGCTCGAAGACGACGGGTCGAATCCCGCGAGTGTCTGGATCGTGACCTTCTTCTTCAGCAGGTGCTCGATGTCCGCGAGGTACTTTTCCTCCTCCGGCGCGACGAACGAGATCGCTTCGCCGGTGGCGCCGGCGCGGCCGGTGCGTCCGATGCGGTGGATGTAGTCCTCGGGCACGTGCGGCAGCTCGTAGTTGACGACCAGAGGCAGGTCGTCGACGTCGAGGCCGCGCGCCGCGACGTCGGTCGCGACCAGCACCTCGAGCTTGCCTTCCTTGAACGCGGCCAGCGCGTCCATGCGCGCGCCCTGCGTCTTGTCACCGTGGATGGCGGACGTCTCGAGCCCGTCCTTTTCCAACTGCCGCGCGAGGCGCGACGCGCCGTGCTTGGTGCGCACGAAGCACAGCACCTGCCGCAGGCCGCGCGACCTGACGATGTGCGTCAGCAGCGCGCGCTTGGCGTCCTGCGGACACTTGTAGGCGCTTTGCGTGACGGTTTCGGCCGCCGTGTTCCGGCGCGCGACCTCGATCAGCTCCGGCGCGTTCAGCAGCTGGTCGGCAAGTTTCTTGATCTCGCCCGAGAATGTCGCGGAAAAGAGGAGATTCTGCCGTTTTGCGGTGACGGGCAGCAGCGCCATGATCCGCTTGATGTCGGGGATGAAGCCCATGTCCAGCATCCGGTCGGCCTCGTCCAGCACGAAGATCTCGACCTGCGACAGGTTCACGCTCTTGTGCTCGACGTGGTCGAGCAGGCGACCGGGGGTCGCGACGAGGATCTCGACCCCCGCACGCACGATCGCCAGCTGCGCCTTGATGTCGACGCCGCCGAACACGCACGTGGAGCGCAGCCCGGTGTACTTGCCGTATTCCTTGATCGCTTCCTCGACCTGGATCGCGAGTTCGCGCGTCGGTGCGAGGATCAGCGCTCGCACCGGATGCCGCGCCGGCGACGGGCTGGCGTTGGCCTGCGGTTGCAACCGGTGCAGGATGGGCAGGCCGAAGCCGGCCGTCTTGCCGGTGCCCGTCTGGGCGCCGCCCATGACGTCACGGCCGGCCAGCACGACGGGAATGGCCTGCGCCTGGATTGGCGTGGGCGTGGTGTAACCGCTCTCGGCGACGGCCCGCAGAATTTCCGGGCTCAAGCCGAGCTCGACAAAGCTCGTGGCGCTCATGAAGTCTCCTGGCGCGGCCTACCGCGTTTGGCGCGGCTTCCGGTCCAGGCAGCGTGTACGACGTTGCTGGGGGTGCGGCGGGACCCGAGAGTTGGCGGTGGTTTGCCGGGGGCTCGGTCGCGCGCTTTAGGTGGGCGGTGACCGGAACGGCCGCCCGAAACGGCATTGTAGCCTAAGTCATGGATTATTCAAAATTTTTGTGGTGTGGCTTGGTACTTGCATTGTATAATCAAAGGCTTTTGTTGCGGCGCACCCATGTGGGCGCGATCTGGGTCAATCCCGAGGCGGGTCAAACCCGAGGGGCCAGACCCGAGAAGGTCGAACCCTGGATCGCGAATGCGGGCTCTTCCGCCCCCGGTGCCATCCCGCCGCCCGAACCCGGATTACCCATGACCACGTCGCGCCAGGACCTCCGCAACATCGCCATCATCGCCCACGTCGACCACGGCAAGACCACGCTCGTCGACAAGCTGCTCGTGCAGGCGGGCACGTTCGCCAAGCACCAGCACGTCGCCGAGCGGATGATGGACAGCAACGACATCGAGCGCGAGCGCGGCATCACGATCCTCGCGAAGAACTGCTCGATCGACTACGCGGACCACCACATCAACATCGTCGACACGCCGGGCCACGCGGACTTCGGCGGCGAGGTCGAGCGCGTGCTCGGCATGGTCGACGGCGTGCTGCTGCTGGTCGATGCGGTCGAGGGCCCGATGCCGCAGACGCGCTTCGTCACGATGAAGGCGCTGCAGCAGGGCCTGAAGCCGATCGTCGTCGTGAACAAGGTCGACCGGCCGGGCGCGCGCGCCGAATGGGTCGTCAACCAGACGTTCGACCTCTTCGACAAGCTGGGTGCGACCGACGACCAGCTCGACTTTCCGGTTGTCTACGCGTCGGCGCTGAACGGCTGGGCAACACTCGACGTCGCGGTGGCGAAGGCGGGTGTGCCCGGACCCGACGCGTCGATGAAGCCGCTGTTCGAAACGATCCTCGCGGCCGTGCCGGCGCCGGTCGGCGATACGGAAGGCCCGCTGCAGTTCCAGGTCAGCGCGCTCGATTACTCGAGCTATCTCGGGCGCCTCGGCATCGGGCGCATCCGGCGCGGCAAGATCAAGCCGGGCCAGGAAGTCGCGGTGCTGAACGGCCCGCTCGCCCCGGGCGAGATCCCCAAGAAGGCGAAGATCGCGCAGGTGCTGGGGTTCTCGGGCCTCGAGCGGGCGCCGGTCGAGATGGCGATGGCGGGCGACATCGTGCTGGTCACGGGTGTCGACGACCTGTCGATCGGCACCACGCTGGCGTCCGTCGAAACCCCGGAGGCGCTGCCGCCGATCATGGTCGACGAACCCACGCTGTCGATGTACTTCCAGGTCAACACGTCGCCGCTCGCCGGGCGCGAGGGCAAGTACGTGACGTCGCGCAACCTGCGCGAGCGCCTGCAGAAGGAGCTGCTCGTCAACATGGCGCTGCGCGTCGACGAGACGGGCGACACCGACGCGTTCCTCGTGTCGGGCCGCGGCGAGCTGCACCTGACGATCCTCATCGAGAACATGCGCCGCGAAGGGTTCGAACTCGCGGTGTCGCGTCCGCGCGTCGTGCTGCGCGAGATCGCCGGCGAGATGTGCGAGCCGTACGAGAACCTGTCGGTCGACGTCGAGGAACAGCATCAGGGCGCCGTGATGGAGGCGCTCGGCACGCGGCGCGCCGACCTCACCAACATGGAGTCGGACGGGCAGGGGCGCACGCGCCTCGAGTACCGCGTGCCGGCGCGCGGCCTCATCGGCTTCCAGGGCGAGTTCATGAACCTGACGCGCGGCACGGGCCTCATGAGCCACGTGTTCGACAACTACGCGCCGGTGAAGGGCGACATTCCCGAGCGCCGCAACGGCGTGCTCATTTCCGCCGAGGACGGTCCCGCCGTCGCGTACGCGCTGTGGAAGCTGCAGGACCGCGGCCGCATGTTCGTGTCGCCGGGCGAGATGCTGTACGAGGGCATGGTCATCGGCATCCACAGCCGCGACAACGACCTCGTCGTGAACCCGATCAAGGGCAAGCAGCTCACCAACGTCCGCGCGTCCGGCACCGACGAAGCGGTGCGGCTCGTACCGCCGATCGAGCTCACGCTCGAGTACGCGGTCGAGTTCATCGCCGACGACGAGTTGGTCGAAGTGACGCCGAAGTCGATCCGCATCCGCAAGCGTCACCTCAAGGAACACGAACGCAAGAAGGCAAGCCGCGAAGCGGCTTGACGAAGGCGTGGGGGAGACTTGCCCGTCGCGCAGCGACCGCTTGGCGACACCGACGCCTTCGCCGGCAGCGAGGCTTCTTGCGCCGTTCTTTCCTGTCGAAACGGATGACGGCGTCCGCAAGGTCGTCGACAGGCCTATCTTCTCCGCCTCATTCCGAAGCGAAGCGAGGAACCCGCTGTTGGCGTTCCATTGCTTTCGCTCAGAAGCAGGTTTCTCGCTGCGCTCGAAATGAGGCAGGGAATTGCGTTAGTCCGCGAATTTCAACGGCCCGTCAAAGCGTGAGCGCTCCGTCCGAACGCGCCGGAGTCCATCGCCGATGATCCGCGCCGTCCTCTTCGACCTCGACGACACGCTCGTCGATCACCAGCACGCAAGCCGCGCGGCGCTCGCCGGCGTGCGCACGCGCTTCGCCGCATTCGCCGCGTGGTCACTCGACGAGCTGGTCGCGGCCAACCAGCGCATCCTCGACCTGCTGCACGCCGACGTGGCGCTCGGCCGCACGACGGCGGACGACGCGCGGATCGAACGGTATCGCCGCCTGTTCGCGCTGGCCGGCGACGGCGATGCGAAGCCTGGCGCCGCGGCCGAACTGCATCGGCGAACCTACCAGACGATGCGCCGGCGCGTGGCCGGCGCGCTCGAGCTCGTCACCGCCGTGCGCGCGCGCGTGCCGGTCGCCGTGGTCACCAACAACACGCGCGCGGAACAGACCGAGAAGCTCGCGACATTCGGCTTCGCCCCGTTGATCCAGGCGCTGGTGACGTCGGAGGAAGTCGGCGCCGCCAAGCCCGACGCGCGCATGTTCGCCACGGCCCTCGCGCGGCTCGGATGCGCGCCCGCGGACGCGGTGATGGTCGGCGACTCGTGGCATCACGACGTCCAGGGTGCCGTCGCGGCCGGCCTGCACGCCGTGTGGCTCAATCGCAATGGCGCCGCGCACCCGGATCCCGCAGTCGCGCTCGCGATCACGTCGCTCGCCCCTGCGGCCATGGTGGCCGAGCAGGTGCTGGCGGCCGACCGCGTGCGCACGACCGTCCCTTAGGTCGCGCGGCCATGGCCGCCCGCACGACGCTCGCGCCGGAAATCGCGTCGGCGTTCGCGCGGACGGCGCTCGCGAACGTCGTGCGCAAGTATCCGGCGAAGCCGGATCACGTGCTGGAGGGCGACGGCGACCTCGCGCCGCCGCGCAGCCTGCACCGCGCTTTCCACGCCAGCTTCGACTGGCATTTCTGCGTGCGCATGCATTGGCTGCTCGAACTCGCGCACGAACTGCGGCGCGAAGGCGATGCCGCCCGCTGGGCCGATGCGCGGGCCCCGCTCGCACGCCTGTTCGCCAACCGGTACGTCGCGTTCCTGCCGCGGCAGCGCTATCCGATTCGCTCGGGCCTGCACCCGTGCAGCGCGTTCGGGCTCGCGTTCGCATGGGACTACGCGCGCTTCGCCGGTGAGCGCGACCTTGCCGCGCGGTGCGGCGAGAGCGCGCTGCACTGGTTCGGCGCGGATCGCGATGCGCCGGCCGCCGTGTCCGAACGCGAACGCGCTGATGGCCAGCTCGTGCAACTCGACGGGCTCAACCTGTCGCGCGCGTGGTGCATGCGCGGAATTTCGCGTGCGCTGCCGGAGGGCGATGCGCGTGCCGCGCCCCTGCGGAGTGCCGCGGATATTCATGTCGCCGCAGGCATGGCGGGACTGGCCAGCGGCGAATACATGGGCGAGCACTGGCTCGCCACGTTCGCTTTGCTGGCGCTGACTGCGTAGGGCCCAGGGCGCTGCCGGCCGGCGCGGCGGCCTGCTAGACTTCATCCGCCATGTCGGATCCCCTCGTTTTCGCGCTGATCGCCGCGCTGGCGGTGCTGGTCGTGCTCGCCGCCGTCACGCTGTGGCGGCTCGCCGCGCTCGCGCGCGAGCGCGGCGACGAGTCGCGGGAAACCGTGCGCGCCGCAGCCGAGCTGCGCGCGAAAGTCGACGCGCTCGCCACACAAGTTGCGCACGTCGAGCGCGACATCCGGCAGGATCTTGCGAACACCCGTGCCGAAGGCGGACAAACGGCGGCGGGCCTGCGGACCGAAGTGGGCGGCGCGATCGGCCGCTTTCGCGAAACCACGCAGCAGCAGCTCACCGACATGGCCGGCCTCCAGCAGCGGCAGCTGCAGGGATTCGGCGAGCAGCTCGGGAAGCTCACGCTGTCGAACGAGCAGCGGCTCGACGCGGTGCGCACGACCGTCGAGCAACGGCTCGACGCGCTGCGCATCGACAATGCCGCGAAACTCGAGCAGATGCGCGCGACCGTCGACGAAAAACTGCAGTCCACGCTCGAGCAGCGGCTCGGCGAGTCGTTCAAGATGGTTTCGGACCGCCTGGAGCAGGTGCATCGCGGTCTGGGCGAGATGCAATCGCTCGCGACCGGCGTGGGCGACCTGAAGCGCGTGCTGGCGAATGTGAAGACGCGCGGCATGTGGGGCGAGGTGCAGCTCGCGACGCTGCTCTCCGAAGTCCTCACGCCGCAGCAGTACGCGACCAACGTCGAGACGGTCCCGCACAGCAACCAGCGCGTCGAGTTCGCGATCCGGCTGCCGGGCCGCGGCGACGACGGCCACCCGTGCTGGCTGCCCGTCGACGCCAAGTTTCCGCTCGAGGAGTGGCAGCGGCTGCAGGATGCGCTCGAGCGCGCGGACGTCGGTGCGGCGGACGCCGCGCGGAAGATGCTGGCCGATCACCTGCGCGCCGAAGCGAAGACGATCCGCGCGAACTACGTCTCGCCACCTTTCACCACCGACTTTGCGATCCTGTTCGTCCCCACCGAGGGTCTCTACGCGGAGATGATGGCGCGCCCCGGCTTCGCGGAGTCGCTGCAGCGCGAGTTCCGCGTGTCGCTGACCGGGCCCACGAATTTTCTGGCGCTGCTCAACAGCCTGCAGATGGGCTTCCGGACGCTGGCGATCGAGCAGCGGTCGAGCGAGGTCTGGCGCGTGCTGGGTGCCGTGCGGACCGAATTCCACAAGTTCGGCGACGCGCTGACGAGGGCGCAGAAGAAGCTGCAGGAGGCGAGCAACACGATCGACGAGGCGCGCGGCAAGACGACGACGATCACGCGCCGGCTGAAGGACGTCGAGGCGCTGCCGGAAGGCGAGGCGCGCGCGCTGCTCGGCCCGTCGTTGCACGACGCCGGCGACGCGGACCCCGGCGACGCCAAGTAGCGGGTCGCACGATGTTCACCGCACTGCAGCGATGGCGCCGGCAACGGATCCTCCGCAACAACGCGATTCCGGAGGGGCTCTGGCGCGATGCGCTCGAGTCGCTGCCGTTCCTTGCGATCTACAACGACACCGAGCACGCGCGCCTGCGCGACAAGGTCGTGCTGTTCCTCGACTCGAAAAGCATCGTGGGTGCGCGCGGGCACCGCGTGACGCCGCGGCAGCGCGTCGTCATCGCGCTGCAGGCGTGCGTGCTCGTGCTGAACCTCGACCTCGCGTTCTACGACGGCTGGGAGAACGTCATCGTCTATCCCGACGAGTTCGTGCCCGGATGGGAATGGGAGGACGACGCGGGGGTCATGCACACGAACGACGAGCCGATGGCCGGCGAAGCGATGGAGGCCGGTCCGGTCATCCTGTCGTGGGCCGACGTCGAGGCGAGCCAGGACTGGGATGCGGCGGGCATGAATCTCGCGATCCACGAGTTCGCGCACAAGCTCGACATGCGCAACGGCGCCGCGAACGGCTGCCCGCCGCTGCCGGCGGAGATGCCGCCGCACGTGTGGAAGAAGACGATGCTCGCGGCCTACGAGCACTTCCAGGCGCGGGTTGCCCGCGGCGAGCGTACGGCGATCGATCCCTACGCGGCGGAGAGTCCCGCCGAATTCTTCGCCGTGCTCTCCGAGGTGTTCTTCGTCGAGCCGCGTCTCCTTCGCCACGAGTATCCCGGCGTCTATCAGCAGTTCGCGCGCTTCTACCGCCAGGAGCCCGCTACACGGACGGAATTGTTGCTGGATCAAAACTGAAGATGCGGGCGGTCGGAAACTGCGCTCGACCCACTTTCGTGACGCCCGCATTTTCAGTTTTGATCCAGGTCAAGTCAGCGGGGAAAGCTTCGGGCGGCCGGGCGCTTTCCCCGCAGCAAAGGCACGAAGCGCGTCGCTTCCTCCTTGGACCAGTTCGCCGTTCGCAATGCCTGCGCGTCGGCAGCCAGCCTCTCCTCGCGGACGCGCGCTGCGCGCCTTGGCTTCGGCCCCGCTCGGAAAGGCGGACCAATAGCCACTGCGCGCCCGTTCAGTAACGCGCCTGTGCGCGCTGACAGCCTGCGATGCGCGGCGGCGCCATGTGGGCGGCCGCTGGAAGCTCTTGTGATCCGATCGATATGATTTGCCGCGCGCGAGTCATTGCGTTGCGGACCTCATTCGTCCCCACGCAACACGCGTTCGATGGCAGGGGCATTCAGCCCGCATGCGCGCGCAACCGAACGGCCGCGAAGCGGCTTATGAACCGCGCGCTTCGTGCCGTTACCGCGGGGAAAGCGCCCGGCCTCCCGAAGCTTTCTCCGCTCACATCATTCGGCCGAAAAGCGCGAACGCAGCAGCAAAGCGTTCACGCTACTGTCGCAGCGCGCTTTTTGGCCGAAACGATTTGCATACCGATTCGTGCGTTTCGATGTAGGGGCCGCCGATGAGGTCGATGCAGTAGGGAACGGCGGGGAACACGCCGTCGAGCGTTTCCTTGATCGCCTTCGGCTGGCCGGGCAGGTTGAGGA
>Ga0209253_10004188_pt1 | contig 12578 bp, 8 predicted proteins | sample FrelakmetBRP12BR_FD_187145 | JGI IMG/M metagenome (GOLD analysis project Ga0209253, IMG submission 187145) | Freshwater lake sediment microbial communities from the University of Notre Dame, USA, for methane emissions studies - BRP12 BR (SPAdes)... | ecosystem: Environmental > Aquatic >...
CTCGCCACCAGGGTTGCCCCCGTGCTGCCGTTCGACTTGCATGTGTAAGGCATGCCGCCAGCGTTCAATCTGAGCCAGGATCAAACTCTTCAGTTCGATTCTGTGTGCTTGATTCCTCTCGCTGGAATCGAGGACATCTCGATGTTGCCATCGGGATGAGTTCCTCTTCTTCCTTGCGTGAGCACTTATGGTTTGAGCATGCCGGCGCGCTTCGTCGTGAGACTCCACGTGCCGGTTGCGCCCTCATTAAGCGCCCACACTTATCGGCTGTTTCGTTTTTAAAGAGCGTTGCTGACTTCCTCGCGGGCACCTTTATTGCGGTGCAACCGTTCGCAAGCAGCGAAGAAGCGGAATTATGCGGCCCTGCAAAAGTCCTGTCAAGCGAGCCCACCGGGGCGAAACATGGAGCGCTCTCTCGACTTTCCATGGACGCCTTTTGCTTCAACGACTTGCGGCGACTTTCACCGAGGCTTCGCCGGTAGCTGGACTCCCGTCCAGCCCTTCCCTTCCCACCGAATCCGATCCGGCCTGGGTCGCCATTGTTCGCAAACCGCAGCGAATCGATTTGTCGCAGTGCGATTGCGCGTCAAGACTCGCTGCACGACGGCCACTCTCGAGAGAGTTCTCGCTGCTGACGGCTCGCAAGCGCCCGTCAGCGATGCTTGAAGCGCGGCGCGCGCTTCTCGACGAAGGCCGTCATGCCTTCCTTCTGGTCCTCTGTCGCGAACAGCGAGTGGAAGAGCCGGCGCTCGAAGAGCAGTCCCTCGGAGAGAGGGACTTCGTAGGCGCGATTGACCGCTTCCTTGGCCATCATGACCGCAGGCAGCGAGAACCCCGCAATGGCATTCGCCGTCGCGAGCGCTTCGTCGAGCACCTTGTCGGCAGCGACGACGCGCGATACCAACCCGGCGCTCTCCGCCTCGCGCGCATCCATCATCCGCGCGCTCAGGACGAGGTCCATCGCCTTCGCCTTTCCGACGGCGCGCGGCAGGCGCTGCGTGCCCCCGGCGCCCGGGATGATGCCGAGCTTGATCTCGGGCTGTCCGAAGCGCGCGGTCTCCGAGGCGATCACGATGTCGCACATCATGACGAGCTCACAGCCGCCTCCGAGCGCGTAGCCGCTGACGGCCGCGATCACAGGCTTGCGAATGCGCTTGATCGTCTCCCAGTTGCGCGAGATGTACTCCGACTTGAACACGTCCATGTAGGACCACGTGCTCATCGCGCCGATGTCGGCGCCCGCTGCGAACGCCTTCTCGCTCCCGGTGATGACCACCGCGCCGATCGCCTCATCGCCATCGAAGGCGAGGAGCGCCTCGCCCAGTTCATCCATCAGCTTGTCGTTCAGCGCGTTGAGCGCCTTGGGACGGTACAGAGTGATCAACCCCGCCCGCTCGCGGATCTCGACCAGGATGTTCTCGTAGCTCATTGCGCCTCCTCGCGTGGTTCGTTCCGTTTCCCCCGATCTTAGCGAGGGCAGACCGCGGGCGACGCCGGCTCAGGCAGTGCCCGAGCGCTCCAGGTATTCGAGGATGCTGGCGGCGGTCAGCGACCGCGAATAGAAGAACCCCTGCGCGAAGTCGCACCCGATGTCCCGCATGTACTGGACCTGCTCGAGCGACTCGATCCCTTCGGCGACGACCTTCAGCTTGAAGTGCTTCGCCACGGCGATCATCGCGTGCACGATCGCGCGGCTGTCGGCGTCGCCGGGGATGCCCTCGATGAACGACTGGTCGATCTTCAGCGCGGTGATGGGCATTCGCTTCAGGTAGCCCATCATCGAGTACCCGGTCCCGAAGTCGTCCAGCACCAGGCCCACGCCCAGCGCCGCGAGCTCCGCGAGGACGGCGTTGTCGACGTCGCTTTCCTTAACAAGCGTGCGCTCCGTGATCTCGAGCACAATGAGGTGAGGATCGATCTCGTGCTTCGCGAGCGCCGAGCGGACCAGCGTGGGCAGCGCCGTCGACCCCATCTCGCGGCCCGCGACGTTGACCGACACCGGCACGTCGAAGTCCGGGCGAACGCGCCGCCAGCGGTTGATCTGGGAGCAGACCTCGTTCAGCACCCACCGCGTGATCCGCTCGGACAGGCCGCTGATCTCCGCCACGCCGATGAAACGGTCTGGGGTCAGGATGCCGTGCACGGGATGGTTCCAGCGGATCAGCGCCTCGAGCCCGACGACGCGACCGCTGGTCATCTCCAGCTGGGGCTGGTACTCGCAGAGGAACTGACTGCAGTCGCCCTGTAGCGCCTTGACCAGTTCGATGCCCAGCTGCACCTCGCGCGCCGCCCGTTCGTAGCGGATCGGATTGAAGAAGCTGAACTGGTTGCGGCCGTCGCGCTTCGCCTGGTACATCGCGGCGTCGGCGTTCTTCAGCAGCGTGCTCATGTCCCGCCCGTGCTCCGGGAACAGGGCGACTCCGATCGAGGCGGACACCTGCGTGTCGATGTTCGGAACGAGGTCCGTCCGGTGCAGCGCCTGGGCGATGCGCGCCGCCAGCAGCGCGACTTCCTGACGGTGCACGAACTCGCTCACCAGCACGACGAACTCGTCGCCCCCGAGCCGCGCAACGACCCCGGTGTCGCCGACCGTCTGGCGCAGCATTTCCGCGGCGGACTTGATGAGGGCATCGCCAACGAGGTGCCCGAGCGTGTCGTTGACGTCCTTGAAGCGATCGAGGTCGATGAGCATCACCGCCATCCGCCGCTTGCGGTTGGCCGCCGTCATGATCATGTCGCGCATCGTCTCGCGCAGCAGGTTCCGGTTGGGCAGCCCGGTAAGCCCGTCGTACCACGCGAGGTTCTCGATGCGCGTTTCCGCTTCCTGGCGCTGCGCGGCCTCGACCGCGAGCGCGAGCATCAACGCGGTGGTGTTCGCGAAGCTCACGTCGTCCTCGTCCCAGTACCGGCTCTCCGAGTGGCGGAGAGACAGGACGCCGACGACTTCCCCTTCGAGCAGCACCGGTGTGTCGAGCACCGCGCGCACGTGGGACCAATCGGGATCCCCGGCGAACATGGTCGTCAGCCTAGAGGTACGCGTGTCATTCACGATCACCGGCTGGCGGCCGTTCAGCAGCGCGAAATAGGCGGGAAAACGCATCGAGGAGAATTCGCGCCCGACCCACTCGCGCTGAAACCGCTCGCTCGTGCGGTCGAACAACGACTCGCAGCGCAGCACGTCCGGGTCATGGCTAAGGCGCCAGTAGCTGGCCGAGCCGACATCGAGCACTTCGGCCGCCGTGCGCAGGATGGTCGACAGCGCCTGCGTGAAGTCCGACTTCGGCTGGATCGCGAGTTCCAGCAGGCATTCGCGAAAACGCAGCCGCCGGGCCTGCGCCCGTTCGGCCGGACCGAGGTCCCGCGCCGTCAGCACCAGTCCGCGCAGGTTCGGGTCGTCGAGCCTGTTGGCGAGCACGCACGAGATGCTGCGGCCGTTGCCGGTCAGGGCGGCGCGGGTGCGCAACTGCAGACGCGTCGACTGTCCGCGGCTTGCCGGTTCGTGCAGCAGACGGTCCACCGCGCGGCGAAATTCGATGCGCGACGGCTGGTCGAGGATGAACTCGAACGGCGAGCCCATGACGTCCTTCTCCTGCTCGCCGGTGATCGCTTCGAGGGCGGCGCTGGCGTAGATCACGCGGCGATCCGGGTTCAGGACCACCGTGAGCTCGGTCTGGTGTTCGGCCAGGGCACGCGCGCGCGCCGCGGCCGCCCGCACACCGCGAGCCGCGGCCCGTGTGACGTGCGTCTCGGTGATCACGATGGTCGCGAACTCGTCCTGCTCGAAGCGGAAGAGGCGCATCGTGATCGACGCGACGAGCAGGCGGCCGCCGCGAAGAGGCAGCTTGGCCTCCACGCGGGCGCGGTCACTGGCCGCTGCGCGCAGCCACAGCCGGGTCCAGCGGCGCGCGAACGCCGTGTGTGTCGAATAGGCGAGAAGTTCAGCGAGGCTCCGGCCGACTGGCGGCTCGCCGCTCGCCAGCGCCGTCGCCTCCGCGTTCAGCGCGAGGATCTGTCCGACCGCGTTGACGCAGAGAATCGGAACCGCAGCGTTCTCGAACGCCGCCTGGCGCAACGACCGCTCGACGGCGGCCTGACGCAGAGGAATTACTGTGGACGCCAAACACACCTCGGTGATGGAGGCTCGCTGCAGGAAACGCGGCCCCACGTTCGAAAGCGATTCTGCCACGCGACTTGACTGCGCGCAGCGCTCCTGCCGCGATCAAGAGGAGCAGGACCGGGCAGCCTCGCCGCGGCCGTTCAGTCAGGCGACGCCGTGCCCGCTCCCCCGCCCAGACGGCCGGCGACCCGCTCGGCTGTCGCGTGCCCGGCCTTCACGCAGTCCCCGATCGACACGCCCCCACGATAGTTCGCGCAGAAGTACAGGCCCGGGATCGATCTCTCCGCCTCCTCGACCTTGTCGATGCGCTGCAGGTGCCCCATCGTGTACTGGGGAATCGCGCGGGGCCAGCGGGTGATTTCGCTCCACAAGGGATCGGCCCCCGCACCCAGAAGCCGCGCGAGTTCCTCCTGGACGGCGCCCCGGACCTCCGCATCGCCGGCCGCAGCGAGTCGAGGGTTGCGACGCCCGCCGACGAACGTGGTCAGCACCGCCACTTCGGACGGCGCGCGATTCTCGAACATGGTGCTCGAGAAGAGCGTTCCGAGCACCGCGGGTCGCTCCTTCGCGGGCGCGAGGAAACCGAACCCGTCGAGTGGATGCAGGATCTCGCGCCGCCGATACGCACTGGCAACGACAGTGACCGGCGGATACGGAATCTCCCGCAGCGCCTGTGCGGCGACGGGAGCCATCGCCTGAACGATGTCGGCGGCGGCGTAGGCCGGAGTCGCGACGACGACGGCCCTCGCCTGCCGCTCGAACGCCATGCCGAAGCGTTCGCCGGTGACGGTGAACTCGCCGTCGGGACGCCGTTCCACGCGCGTCACCCTGACCTCGCAATCCACGTGGCCGACGGCCCGCGCCAGCGCGTCCGTCAGCGACTGCATGCCGTCCCGGAACGAGAAGCTCGATGCCGCGTTCTTCGCCTTGTCCTTGCTCTTCTTGCGCTGGCGCGCGCCGAGGATCGCCCCCTTGATGAGGCTGCCGTACTGCTGCTCGAGCGCATGCAGGCGCGGGAACGCGGCGGGCACCGACAGGGTCTCCGGATCGCCCGCGTAGATGCCGGCCACGAACGGCTCGATCGCGTAGTCGAGGAATTCCGACCCCAGCCGCCGACGCACGAACTGCGCGATCGACTCCTCGACCTCCGGGGCAGCCTTGCCGATGAACGGTTCGGCGAACAGGCGCAGCTTCGCTCCGAACGAGAAGAGCGGCGTCCGCAGGAAGGCGCCCGGCGACATCGGCAGCGCAGCGAGCCGGCCGTCACGCAGGACATAGCGCTTCGACGACGCCTTGCTGCCGTCGACACGGTCGGCGCGGATCCCGAGGTCGTCGAGCATCGCGTTGATGAGGGGCGTCGTGTCGAGGCCGCTGTTCGGCCCACGTTCGAAGAGAGCGCCCGACCGTCGCTCGGAACCGATGACGCCGCCCGGCCGGGAGCCGATCTCGAACACGGCGACGCTCAGTCCCGCGCGCTTCGCACGGAACGCCGTCACGAGGCCCGACAGCCCGGCGCCGATGACGAGGACGTCTGTTGCCATAGCGGATTCCACCAAGGCCAAGGAGACCGAAGAATTGCATTCGCGCCGGACGCGGCCTTGTGCGTAAGCAAACTCATCGCTGCGGCGGGAGGCAAGACCACCCACCGTTGAGGCGAAGCAAACCGGCCCGGAAACATTCCAAGGGCAAACGCGGCACCGACAGTGGCGCTGCGCTCGACCGTGGCCGGGAGTATCGTCCCCTTCCCCTGCGCTCCACGACCCAAGCCATGTTCAAGGCCATCTACCTCAGCAAGGACGACGACCGGTTCCACGCCGAGTTGCGCGAACTGGACGATGCGACGCTCGACGCCAACACCGCGGGCACCGACGTCACCGTCGACATCGACTATTCGACCATCAACTACAAGGACGGCCTGGCGCTGACCAACAAGTCGCCCGTCGTGCGCAAGTGGCCGATGGTGCCGGGGATCGACTGCGCGGGGACCGTCGTCGCCAGTTCATCGCCGCGATGGACCGCCGGCGACAAGGTGGTGCTGAACGGCTGGGGCATCGGCGAGACCGCCTGGGGCGGATTGGCTCAGCGCGGCCGCTACCGCGGCGACTGGCTGATCCGCGTTCCGGCGCCGCTGTCGACGCGCGACGCGATGGCGATCGGCACTGCCGGTTACACGGCGATGCTCGCGTGCATGGCGATCCGGGACGCAGGCGTGGGCGAGGGCGACGTCCTGGTGACGGGCGCAAGCGGCGGCGTCGGCTCCTTTGCGATTGCGATCCTCGCCCGCCGCGGCTACCGCGTCTTCGCGAGCACCGGCAAGGTGGAAGAAGCGGCCTACCTGCGGCAACTCGGCGCGGTCGAGATCCTCGACCGGGCGGAACTCTCCTCCGCCGGCAAGCCGCTCCAGAAGGAGCGCTGGGCGGCAGTAGTCGACTCGGTCGGCAGCCATACGCTCGCCAACGCGTGCGCGCAGGCGCGCTACGGCGGGGCGGTGGCCGCGTGCGGACTGGCGCAGGGCATGGACCTGCCGCTGACGGTCGCGCCGTTCATCCTGCGCGGCGTTCGCCTGCTCGGCATCGACTCCGTGATGTGCCCGATCGACCGCCGGACGGCGGCGTGGAAGCACCTCGCCGAGGAAGTCGACCGCCCGCGCCTCGATGCGATCACGCACGAGATTCCGCTCTCGGCCGCGATCGAGGCAGGTCGGCAGATCCTGTCGGGCACGGTCCGCGGACGGCTCATCGTCGACGTCAGCCGCTGATCCGCCGCGCCAGTCGTTTGCCGTACCCTTGCACGATCCAGCAGACCGGCGACCCCGGGCCGGAGAGCCAGCGCGGCTCAAGAAGGCTGACGTCCGCCCCCGCTTTCGGCAGAATCGGCGCTCCGCAAGGTGTGCCGCCCACAGGAGAATGGAACACATGAGCTCTCGCATGATCCGCAGCATCGCCCTGATCGCCGTCGCCGGCTTTGTCGCGTCCGCGGCCGTGCAAGCCCAGGACCGCAAGAGTTGCGAGCGCGACTACAAGCCGCAGGTCGGTCAGTCGGGCAAGGACGTGGTCTGGGTACCGACGCCCGATGAACTGGTCCAGCGGATGCTGCGCATGGCAAAGGTCACGCCGCAGGACATCGTCTATGACCTCGGCGCGGGCGACGGCAAGATCGCGATCGCCGCCGGCAAGGCCGGCGCAACCGCCGTCGGCATCGAGTACAACCCGGACATGGCCAAACTGGCCCAGTGCTTCGTCCAGGCCGAGGGCGTCGGCAACAAGGTGAAGATCATCCAGGGCGACATCTTCAAGGAAGACTTCAGCAAGGCCACGGTCGTCACGATGTACCTGCTGCCCGAGTTGAACCTGCGCCTGCGCCCGACGATCCTGAACATGAAGCCCGGCACGCGGGTGACGTCGCATCAGTTCACGATGGGTGACTGGGATGCCGACGAGACGGCCGAGATCGACTACCGCACCGCTTACCTCTGGATCGTTCCGGCCAAGGTCGACGGCAACTGGGCACTGCGCGACCAGTCTGGCGCCCAGTACGGCGTCAACCTGAAGCAGGTGTTCCAGAAGATCAGCGGCGAGGTCGTCTCGGGCGGCCCCAGGCAGCCGCTCGTCGGCGCGGCGCTGCGCGGCGACGAAATCAAGTTCGCGTTCAACGACGACAAGGGCGTCACGCGAACGCTCACCGGCACCGTCAAGGGCAACGAACTGACCGGAGTGCTGAAAGGCGCCGGCGGCGCGGAGACCAAGGTCACCGGCAGCCGCAAGTAGCCGTTCATCGAGCAGTCCAGCCCCGCCAGCGCGGGGCTTTTTGTTGTCCAGGAGCCGGAACATGAGCCCCGCCGAACCGAAGGACTCCCTCGAACCCGCACCGTCCGCGCCGCGCCCGGTGCTGTCCGTGTTCGACGCCACGATGATCACGGTCGGCATCGTCATAGGAGCCGGCATCTTCAAGACGCCGTCGATGGTCGCCGGCGTCACCGGTGCGGTGGACTGGATGCTGATCGCATGGGTCCTGGGCGGCGTGCTGTCGCTGGTCGGCGCGCTCTGCTACGCGGAACTCGCGAGCAGCTTCCCCAGCGCCGGGGGCGACTACCACTTCCTGTCGCGCGCCTACGGCAAGGATCTCAGCTTCTTCTTCGCCTGGGCGCGCGTCGCGGTGATCACGACGGGCTCCATCGCGCTGCTCGCGTTCGTGTTCGGCGACTACATGAGCCGCGTGCTGTCGCTCGGCCCGAACTCGTCCGCGATCTATGCGGCGCTGACGGTGATCGTCCTGACGGCCATCAACCTGCTCGGGCTCCGCGAATCGGCGCGCGCGCAGAACATCCTGACCATCCTGGAGGTCTCGGGCCTCGTGCTCGTCGCCGTCGCCGGCTTCATCGCAACGGCGCCGGCCGCCGCGCCGGCCGCTGCCGCCGCCGCATCGCCGAGCGCCATTCCGCCGATGTTCGGGCTCGCGATGGTGTTCGTCCTGCTGACGTACGGCGGCTGGAACGAAGCGGCGTACATCTCCGCCGAGGTCAAGGGCGGCGCGCGCGCGATCGTCCGCACGCTCGTGCTGTCGATCCTCGTCATCACGGTCGTCTACGTCGCGTTCGTGCTTGCCGTGCTGAACGGGCTCGGCCTCGAGGGCATGAAGAACAGCAAGGCGGTCGGCGCGGACGTGATGCAGGCGGCCTTCGGCCCGTTCGGCGCTCAACTGATCGGGGTGATCGTGGGCGTCGCCACGCTGACGTCGATCAACGCGACCATGATCGTCGGCGCACGGACCAACTACGCGCTCGGGCGCGACTGGCCGCTGCTGGCCTTCATCGGGCAGTGGCACGGCACGCGGCACGTGCCGGTCGTCGCGTTCGTCGTCCAGGGAGCGATCGCGCTCGGGCTGGTCGCCTTCGGCGCGCTCCAGAAGGACGGGTTCTCCGCGATGGTCGAGTTCACCGCGCCCGTGTTCTGGTTCTTCTTCATGCTCACCGGCGTCGGCCTGTTCATCCTCCGGTTCCGCGAGCCGCACGTCGCGCGGCCGTTCAAGGTTCCGCTGTACCCGATCCTGCCGCTCGTGTTCGTCGTCACCTGCGGCTACCTCTTCTATTCGAGCGTGACCTACGCCCAGTCGCAGCAGGCCGTTCACATCACGTTCTGGGTGATGGGCTTCGGTCTCGCCGCCTGGATCCTGATGCGCGTGCTCAAGGGACGCTAGGTGTGGTCGGTCGACGCGTCGCCGCGAACGCGAAGCGCCTGTCGGCAAGAAAGCGCAAGGGCCGATAACGACCCGGTGCTCTATGCTGCAGCGGTTGACGACCGGGGGTCGGACCGATGCAGTTGCTGCAATCCTTGATGCTGATGCCGCTGGCCGACGGGCTGGCGATCGCCTGGTTCGTCGCCGTCTGGATCGGCTACGCCGTGTTCGCCAAGCGGCGCGCCGAACGATCGGGCTCGCTGCTGGCCACGACCAACGGGTACCGCCGCTTGTGGATGATGCAAACCACCAGCCGCGAGAACCGGGTCGTCGACGGCGTCGTCGTGCAGAACCTGTCGACCAGTCCTTCGTTCTTCGCATCGACCACGATCCTCATCATCGGCGGCCTGCTGGCGCTTCTCGGCACGAGTGAAAAGGCGACCGAGTTCATGCGCGAGATTCCCTTCGCCGCGCGCACGTCGGCATTCATCTTCGACGTGAAGCTGATCACCCTGCTGGCGGTGTTCGTCTACGCGTTCTTCCGCTTCACGTGGTCGATGCGCCAGTACACCTTTGGCGCGCTGCTGATCGCCTCGATGCCCGACGCGAAGGTCTTCGAGCGCGGCGAGGCACAGCGCGAGCCTTACGCCGACCGTGCCGCCAAGGTCGTCGGGCTGGCGGCCGAGACCTTCAACGACGGACTGCGCGCGTACTACATGTCGTTTGCCGCCATGCTCTGGTTCGTCTCTCCGGTCGCGTTCGCGATCGGCGCCGCCGGCATCGTCTACCTGCTGTACCAGCGCGAGTTCCACTCCGAGATCCTCGGCACGCTGCGAAGCTGAAGCGGCAGCCGCGGTCTCGACGCGCCGCGGTGCGCGGGCGCGGGAGGCGCTCGCTACACTCGCGCCACCCTCCAGGACCGCCATGTCGACCCACTACGCCATTCGCCCGGCCGATCCCGCCGCCCACCTGTTCCACGTCACCTGCCGCGTCGACCGGCCCGATCCCGCCGGCCAGCTGTTCATGCTCCCGGCGTGGATTCCCGGCAGCTACATGATCCGTGAGTTCGCGCGGAACATCGTCCGCATCACGGCCCTCGCGGGCGGACGCAAGGTCGACCTCGAGAAGCTCGACAAGCACACGTGGCGCGCCGCTCCCGCCCGCGGCCCGGTGGAACTGGCGTACGAGGTGTACGCGTGGGATCTCTCGGTGCGGGCGGCGCACCTCGATGAGTCGCACGGGTTCTTCAACGGCACGTCGGTCTTCCTGCTGCCCATCGGGCTGGAGCACGACCCGTGCACCGTCGACATCCTGCCGCCGGCCGGCGTCCGGTACGCCGACTGGAAGGTGGCGACAGGATTGACGCCGGCACGCGGCACGCGCCGGCTGGGCTTCGGCACCTACCAGACGGCGAACTACGACGAGCTGATCGACTGCCCCGTCGAGATGGGGACGTTCGAACTGGGCCGCTTCGAGGCGCACGGCGTGCCGCACGAGATCGCCGTCACGGGCCGCGTGCCGAGACTCGACATGGAGCGCCTCACCGCCGACCTGGCGCGCGTGTGCGAGGCGCAGATTCGCCTGTTCGAGCCGCGCTCGAAGAAGGCACCGTTCAGCCGGTACACGTTCATGACGATGGCGGTCGGCGATGGTTACGGCGGGCTGGAGCACCGCAACTCGACCGCGCTGCTGTGCAAGCGCGACGACCTTCCTTTCAAGGGCATGAAGGACACCACCGAGGGCTACCGCACCTTCCTCGGCGTCGCGAGCCACGAGTACTTTCATTCGTGGAACGTCAAGCGCATCAAGCCGGCGGCCTTCGTGCCCTACGACCTGACGCAGGAGAACCACACGCGGCTGCTGTGGGCCTTCGAGGGCTTCACTTCGTACTACGACGACCTGATGCTCGTTCGCAGCGGGCTGCTTACGGAGAAGCAGTACCTGGAGACGCTGGCGAAGACGTTCACCACCGTGCTTCAGCGCACGAGCCGGCTGAAGCAGAGCGTCGCCGACAGTTCCTTCGACGCCTGGATCAAGTACTACCGCCAGGACGAGAACGCGCCGAACAGCGTGGTCAGCTACTACCAGAAGGGCTCCCTGGTAGGCCTCGCGCTCGACCTCACGCTGCGCGTGGAGACGAAGGGGCGTGTCTCGCTCGACGACGTGATGCGCGCGCTCTGGAAGCGCGCGCGCGACAGCGGCGCCGGCTACCCCGGCGTGGAAGAGGGCGAACTCGTCGAGGTCGCCGAGCAGGTGAGCGGGCTCGCGCTGGAGCGCCGGCTGCGGGAGTGGACCGAGGGCACGCGCGACCCGGACTTCGCGGCGCTGCTGGCGCCCGTGGGCATCCAGTTCGCGGCGCGGCCCGCGGTCGAGACGCCGCACTTCGCGCTGCTCGGCGTCAAGACGGCGACTTCAGGCACCGACTGCAAGCTCGCGCACGTGTTCGACGGCTCGCCGGCCCGGCGTGCCGGCCTGTCCGCGAACGACGTCCTGGTCGCGCTCGGCGGACTGCGCGTCACGCCTTCGAACCTCGACGGACTGCTGACGCGCTACGCGGCCGGCGACGTCGTCGAGTGCCTTGCGTTCCGACGCGACGAACTGATGCGCTTCGAGGTGAAACTCGCCACGCAGCCGCCGCTGAAGATCACCCTGACGGCCGAGGACAAGGCACCTAAGGTGGCGCAGCGCCTGAAGGCGGGCTGGCTGGGCCAGCGATAGCCGCGGGCAGACGCCGCTCTAGCACCACTCGATCTTCCCGCGGGCATTCGCTTCGAGAAAGGTGTTGGCGCGCGAGAAGTGGCCGCAGCCGAGGAAGGGAACCGGAGGACGCCGGGCCGACAACGGCGACGGGTGATTCGCCTCCAGGACGAGGTGAGGTTCCCCGATGCCTGCGCGGCGCGCCTGCGCCAGCGCGCCCCACAGCATGAAGACCTTGGGTCGCGCATCGTCGGCGAGGCGCCGCAGGAGGTCGGCGGTCAGTGCCTCCCAGCCGCGGCCGGCATGGGCGCCGGGACAGCCGTCCTCGACCGTGAGCACGACGTTCAGCAGCAGCACTCCCTGGCGCGCCCAATGTTCGAGCGAGCCGTTTGACGTCGGCGCGCAGCCGAGGTCGCGCTGCAGCTCCATGAAGATGTTGCGCAGGCTCGGCGGCGGCCTGGCGCCAGGCGGGACCGAAAAGGCGAGCCCGTGCGCCTGCCCAGCCCCGTGGTACGGATCCTGACCGAGGATCACGACGCGCACGCTGTCGAAGGGCGTCAGCGCGAGCGCGGCGAGAGGCTGCGGCGGG
>Ga0209253_10004189_pt1 | contig 12575 bp, 12 predicted proteins | sample FrelakmetBRP12BR_FD_187145 | JGI IMG/M metagenome (GOLD analysis project Ga0209253, IMG submission 187145) | Freshwater lake sediment microbial communities from the University of Notre Dame, USA, for methane emissions studies - BRP12 BR (SPAdes)... | ecosystem: Environmental > Aquatic >...
GGGCAAAGCGATTGGAATTCCTGGCTGTTCTGGATGGCTTCCGGCGCGGAGCTGCGACCCACCGTTTCGTAGCCATGTCTTGAAAAGAATCCCTTGGCCGTGGTTGTCAGCAGGTAAAGGGTTCGAACGTGGCGACCATATGCCGCACGTTCGACCTCGCTTAGCAGTCTCATCCCCAGCCCTTTATTGCGAAATGAATGCCGCAGGGCAACAGAGCGCAGCAGAGCAGCATCGCCATAGATTTCCAGCCCGGCGCAGCCCACTAAAAACCCTTCATTTCGTAACACAAGGAAGTATTCTATTTGGGTCGCGGTCAGGTCCTGGTAGGGCAAATCGCACGCCGCTAACAGCTCTTTTATCGCTTCTTCGTCCTGAGGGTTAGCGCGGTCGATCATTTGAGAAACTCCGTTATCTCCAATAGCTGTTGGGTGGTTAAGTTCCTGGCGCATACGCTTGTTCGATCAGAGGGCAGTCTTTTTGGCTGTTCGTAAAGGATCTCCCACTCTAATGTAGTGCAGGCGAAAAGACCGTGTGACATTAACCTAGTGCAGTTGGGCGTAAATTAGCCAGCAGCTATACCCTGTGCCGCCTAACTGCTAAAAGTGTTTGGCGTAGATGATCTAACTGAAGGGGCATTTATGCCGCCAAGCACTAACCGATCATGAACGCCACTTCGATCAACGGTCCAGTGATCGCCGCAAAAACATCTACAATGTTAAAATGCGGTCGATGATAGAGAGTTTGTGTTCTATTTGCACGGCCATGGATTAGATCTTCTTGATCGCTCAGAGTATGGGATGAAGATCACCGGGAATCAAGATCATCTATGAGTACAATCGACTCCCACGGTCCACAGATATTACGGCGTGGTTTGATTTGTTTGGGGTCGAAGAAAGAATCCAAGGTCCGGTTCAGCTCGGACAACGCTTCCGGATTTACCGAGTAATACACCCAGCGCGCATCGTTGGAGTCGCGTTGCACGTCCAATAATCCAGCTTGCTGCATGGCGCGCAGGTGGTAAGAGACCAGGTTGGGCGGAATATCCAGGTCGTTGCCTAAGGCGCAGTTGCACTGGGAGCCCTCCATGATCTGGTGAAAGATGGTCAGACGTTTCGGCTCAGCCAACACTTTTAGCCACAAAGTGAGCCGTTCCAGATCAACCGGCGGGGAAGTAGATTCAATCACAGGTGTTCTCTGTTTCCAATCTAAATTAGTTCAATAATGATTGAAGTATATTCGCGCTTTCACCAAATGTCAAGATTGAATTTAAGATGGTATGATTGCCGATTGGAATATCCTGGTGTCCCGTCAACCATGATTCTTTAGCTTGATCCGGCGACAAACGGAACACCGCTCAATCAAACGTGTAAATACCGTCTGTGAATGAAACCCTGATCCGAGACCTGTTAACCGATGTGCGCCAGGGGCGGATGAACATTGATGAAGCCATGGCGAGGCTGCGAGCCTTGCCGTTCGTCGACCTCGATTTTGCCAAAGTCGATTCCCACCGCAGTCTGCTGCGCGGGTTCCCTGAGGTGGTGTACTGCGAAGGGAAGCGCACTGAGCATATTGTTGCGATTATCAAAGAGCTCGCCTCCGGGACTGGGCCGGTCCTGGCAACGCGCGCCAGCCCGCAGGTGTTTGAAGCCGTGCAGGCGATTCTGCCGGAGGCACGCTATAACGACCTTGGACGCACGATCGTGTATGAGCCACAGCCCCTCCCCAAGCGCTCAGGGACTATTCTGGTCATTACGGCCGGCACGGCAGACCTGCCGGTCGCGGAGGAGGCAGCCGTGACTGCCGGAGTAATGGGCAACCCGGTAGAGCGCCTGTCGGATGTAGGCGTTTCAGGGCTACACCGGCTGCTGGCGCACATGGAGCGCATCACTACCGCTTCGGTATTAATTGTAGTGGCGGGTATGGAAGGTGCTCTGCCCAGTGTCGTAGGCGGGCTGGTCCGGCGTCCGGTGATCGCAGTGCCGACCAGTGTGGGATACGGGGCCAGCTTTGGCGGTGTTGCAGCCTTACTGGGGATGCTGAACAGCTGTGCCTCCGGCGTGACGGTCGTCAATATCGATAACGGCTTCGGCGCCGGTTACGCCGCCAGTCTAATGAATGCTCTGCGTGAAGAAGGCTGAGGGCAGCCCTTGAAAATTGCCTACTTCGACTGCTTTGCTGGGATCAGCGGGGATATGTTCTTGGGCGCGCTGATCGATGCCGGACTGGATCAAGCGCTCCTGGCCGGGGAGCTTGCCAGGCTTCCTTTGGAAGGCTACCGGTTGGAATTCGATCGAGTGGAGCGGGGGGGGATCCAGGCTACCAGGTTTAAGGTAATCCTTGCCCGGCAGGGCGGCGACCGTCAGGCGGATAGCGAATACACGGAAGTCGATTCCCCGGGAGAAGACAGCGCCGGGGTCAAAGCGCAAGGGCAGGCTCCTGTGCCCGGGGAGCATGGCGGGCACCGCACCCTGCCACAAATCGTGGAGATTATCGAAAGCAGCAGCATGTCACCCAGGGTTAAAACCAGGGCTGCCGCAATTTTTACGCGCCTGGCCGAAGCGGAAAGCAGGGTCCATGGGGTATCCGTAGACCAGGTCCAATTCCATGAAGTGGGCGCGGTGGATGCCATCCTGGATATCGTGGGCGCGGCGATCGGGCTGGAGCAGCTTGGCATTGAGGCTGTTTACGCATCACCGCTGCATCTGGGGGCAGGCTTCGTTCGCAGCCAGCATGGTCTGCTGCCGGTCCCTGGCCCCGCGACGGCCTATTTATTGCATGGTATTCCCGCCTACACCAGCCAGGCGAAGGGCGAGCTGGTTACCCCGACCGGAGCTGCGATCATCACAACCATTGCCCGGGGCTTTGGCCCAATGCCGCTGATGGTGGTCCAAGCCGTAGGATATGGAGCGGGGCGGCGCGAGCGCGAATTCCCAAACACATTAAGGGTTTTTTTGGGGGAGGAATTTTCAGCATCGAGATTTGCTCCGGCTGCTGAGACTCCTGCCATGGCGCGCGCCGCGCGCGATCCTTTCCCCGAGCAGCATGATATGCAGCCGGGTCCGGGAGGCTATCATGAAGGGCCGGCAGTCGTCATCGAAGCCAATATTGACGATATGAACCCGCAGCTCTGCGAGCACCTGGCGGAGCGCCTGTTCGAGATCGGGGCACTCGATGTGCTCTGGGTGCCGGCTCATATGAAGAAAGGCAGGCCAGGGATGCTCCTGCATGTGCTGGCGCACCCAGACTCGGTAGACGGGCTTCTGGCAATCCTCTTCGCTGAGTCGACCTCGATCGGTGCCCGCACCTACCCGGTCATCAAGCGTATGCTACAGCGCGAGGTCCTGGTGGTAGAGACGCCCTATGGTCGGGTGCGCGTAAAGGTCGCCCGGCTGGGCGAGAGAGTGGTTAATGTCTCGCCGGAATACGAAGACTGCCGTCAGGTTGCACGAGTGTATCAAATACCATTGAAGGAAGTAATTACAATGACAATTTCAGCAGCACGGGATGCTCTGGCACGGCCTGGGCCCGGGATGCAAGCGAACACCTGAAGGTAAGTCTCATATGGCAGAGCAGCGAACAAAGAGCACCGCCGATGCGTTTATCTTTGACCTGGATGGCACCGTCTATCTGGGTGAGAAGGCCTTGCCGGGGGCTGTTGAATGCATTGCTGATTTGCGCCGGCGCGGCAAGCGAATCCTGTTTATCAGCAACAAGCCTCTGGAGCCCGGGCGTGTTTATGCCCAGAAGCTTACCCGCCTGGGAATACCAGCGGTCGAAGCGGATATCATTACCTCGGCCTACGTCCTCGGATACCACCTCGCTCGCACCGAACCTGGGCTGCGTCTGTACGTGATTGGCGAGCCCAACTTGCGCGATGAGCTGCGCAGCCACGGGCTGGTTGTAGTGGATGAGCGGATCGATCAGGACCCAAAGGGAGTTATCTCACCGGATGGGATTGATGCTGTGGTTGTGGCTTTCGACCGCACGCTCGATTATCGCAAGCTGAATACCGCCTACCAGGCGCTGGTGAGCGGGGCGCGCTTTTTTTCAACCAACGCAGATAAAATCTGCCCTATGCCTGGTGGTGGGATCCCGGACTCTGGCGCTACCATTGCCGCTCTGGAGCATATCACCGGGCGCAAGGTGGAATTGGTTGCCGGGAAGCCCTCCAGGCTGGTCATGCAGGTAGCTTCCCAACGATTGGGGGTGGAACCGGGTCGAATTATGATGGTAGGTGACCGGCTTGAAACGGACATCTTCATGGGCCAGCAGGCAGGCATGCTCACTGCCGTGGTGCTCACCGGCGTGACCCGCCGCCAGGATGTCGCCAGGTTGGCGCAGCCCCCGGATCTCATCCTTGAAAACCTGGGCGATCTGCCCGGATTGATCGTGTAGCATTGGAAAGCCCATATTATCTTGGTCTTGAGAAGGTTGTCTACCCGGATTTTTGGAGGATATCATGTTCGAGCGCTTACCTGTAACCATCGGCAACCAGGCAGTGGCAGAATTTATCCGCTATTGCAAGCAGTGCGGATTAACAGAGTTTCTCCTGGTCGCCGATGAGAATACCTACCGGGCATTGGGGCAGGCGGTGGAGGTGGCATTGAGCGCCCAGAGGTATGATGTGATCACCGTTGTGCTCAAAGGGAGCGAAGTGATCGCCGACGAGCACTATCTGATGCGTGTCTTTCTACGCGCTGATCGCCGAGAGCGTACGTTTTTAGCAGTCGGCTCGGGGACGATCACGGATATCACCCGATTTGTCAGCCACCGCAGCGGTAGAGACTTCATCTCGCTGCCAACTGCGCCCTCCGTGGATGGTTTTACCTCCATTGGTGCGCCGCTCGTGGTCGGAGGATTGAAGCAGACGGTCATCTGCCAGGCGCCGGTGGCGGTGTTTGCCGACCTACCAACGCTGGCGGTGGCTCCCCGCCGGTTAATTGCAGCCGGTTTCGGGGACTTAATCGGCAAATACCTCTCCCTGGCAGACTGGAAATTAAGCTGCTTGCTGTGGGATGAGCCTTACGACGAAGGCATTGCCAGGCGGATGCTGGGCGCCGCTCAAAGCTGTGCGGATCAGGTCCAGGAGATTGCGGGTGGATCTGTGGAAGGAATACGCCGGCTTATGGAGGGGCTGATCGAGTCGGGCTTCGGCATGTTGGAGTTCGGCAATACCTCGCCGGCAGGGGGAGCGGAGCATCATATTGCCCATCATTGGGAGATGATGATGCTGTCCGATCACCGCCCCGCTGAGCTGCACGGAGCGAAAGTAGGGGTGGCTTCGGTGATCGCTGCCGGATGGTATGCCCAGGTTGGCGGCATGTCAAAGGAAAAGGCAGCCTTCCGCCTGGAACGTGCACGCCTGCCCAACCCCGAGGAAGAGGAGCTGAAGATCAAAGCAATCTTTGGTCCAATCGCCGAAGAGATACTGCCAACTCAGGGCGAGTTCCTGAATATGACTGGGGCGCGCTTCGAAGCGCTGAAAACGCGCATTCTGGATCGCTGGCAGGATATCCAGGGGATCGTTGCTGGCGTGCCTTCATCCAAGGAGCTGGCTCGTTGGCTGCGTATGGTGGGAGGTCCGGCGCGCACGAGCGAACTAAACCTGACGGAGGAGGAAATCCGCCTGGCATTGGATTACAGCCACTATATGCGCAAACGCTTTACCATTAACAAGCTTCGCATTCTGCTGGGTATCTCCTGAAGTAACCGGTATCACTCTCTTTGCCAGGGCGACATATTCGCTTACCAGTCAGAGCCTGCCTTGAACGAAGTGAAGGGGTGTCATTTTCCCTGAACAATGCCAGACGCAGACTCCGGCTCGAGCAGTATGACCTGTCCATTCGGTGTTACGGTTGCACGCATGCCGCTGTGCAGGCAGCTGAAATCCTGTTCATCAAGCGCTACGAGGGGAATCGGACTCTGATACATTTCATCGGCGACAATGGATGCCAGGGCGAAAAAGGTGTCCACCTGGGTGGTGAGGATCGCTGCCGGGGCGGTGCCGGCTTTAATCGCCTCCAGCAGCACTGCCGTGGTGGTTGAAGAGCCGCGGGTGAAAGGCAAAGCCAGGATGCAGCCTGCTACGCGCTGTCCTGAAAGCGGATGCCGCTGGTCGATAATTTCCCCGCTGTGGTAATCGTAGCCGCCCCAGAATGACAGCGGTTCGCCGCTGGCAACGACCAGACCTTGCGCTTCCCCTGGTACGACCGGCTTTCCGATCAATACTCGTCCCACCGGCTGGTCTCCCGTATTACCCGGCCTGCAACCGCAGAGCGAACGCAGTCTTCCAGGCTGCCGAAAGCAACCTGAGTATTAAGCATGCCCGGAGCATAATAGGCATACTTGGCTGAATTGGTCATCAGCATACCAACTGAAGGGGGCAGCATGGGCGAGGCCAGGATGCAGGTATCCACCGTCACTTTGCCGCCGAAGTCTTCTAGAGCCTGCAGGCAGCCGGCCTGCTTCGCCAGCAAAGCCATAGCGCGGCTGGATGTTACCAAAAATTGCACGTCCGGGTGTACATGTTTTCCTTCCAGCAACGGGGCAAGTTGGCGGAACTCTGCCAGGGAAAAATGCGGGCTACCCAGGATCACCATGTGCAGCGCATCGCTGTCCGTTGAGCTCAGCTCCTGGCGGGCTTGTCTCAGCATGGGTAGATGGATATCGATCGTTCGCTCAGGCTGGCGATCCTGGAAAGCAATTCCGAGGCTGGGCGCTTCCGGCGTTACTCCCACGATATGGAACAGCGCAACCGCGCCCGAAGATGCTGCTGCGGCGCCCAGAGCTTTCAGCTGGTCTTCACTGGGTTGGGCGGTTAAGCCAGCGATGACCGGAATGTTGTCCTGGGCAATCTTACCCACCAGGTGTCCGAGCACCGGATAGAAGATATCTTCCTGTTGGAGCTCCAGAGGGATATCCACCAGTTGGATGAGAAGCTGCCCGGCGCGGTTCTTGGTCAGGTGCAGCCCGACTGCAGGAACACGCCCTGTGATGGCGCAGCAGATATCCAGGAGATCCGGATAGCGCTCGGTGCGCGCTCCCAGCACCGAATTGGCGAATACGATTGCGTTCGATTCGCCCCAGGCGATTTGCTGCCCAAAGGAGGGCTTCCACTCGGTCTGGTATGGGGCGCAGGTCCAGGTTGGGATGCAGCCCATGCCCTGATATGCCAGCATCTGGCGGTGTGCTTTCTCCGCCCAATCCCGAGGCACTGCCCAATCTTGCCAGCCATGCTCATCCAGCCCGCTGACATTCAGGGTGGTGGGCACGACAACGCGAGCGCCCAGACCCGCCAGGCGTTCGGCAAATTCCAGGCCGGCTTCGCCAATATAGATGGTGCTGTCGATATGCGCGCCGCTGATATCCAGCAGCTCTTCAGCACCATATACCTGCGCCATGCGTATGACGATGTTCATCGCCAGCTGAGCGGCCGGGCCGTGATCTCCAGCCAGTATGGAGCGGTCGTAAGCAGAGAGACTGAGGTCCATGATTGTCTGGTCAATGGTACCGGGTATCTGTCGCCTGTCAAGGGTCCTAGTTGCCGGTGTTGTTGTTCAGCGATATTGACACCCCGCAAGTAACCTGTAGAGTGGGTTGAGCGGCAATTTCGGGTGTTGGCTTGTAGCGAGCGCCAGCTCGTTTCGCACGCCGCGAAACCCAACTTGGGTGGATTGTCACGCGTTGTTCAGCGTGGTAGAATGATTAAAAACGGGTCGAAATATGACCTAGGAGGTCGGTATATGGAGCAACAAATAGCTACTTTCGCGGTAAAAAAGGGATTGGCGCAGATGCTGAAGGGCGGCGTGATCATGGACGTAGTGACGCCAGAACATGCCCGTATCGCCGAAGGTGCCGGCGCAGTCGCGGTAATGGCTTTGGAGCGCGTCCCAGCGGATATTCGAGCCGACGGCGGCGTGGCCCGAATGAGCGATCCGGAGCTCATCTTACAGATTATGGATGCCGTTTCTATACCCGTCATGGCAAAATGCCGCATCGGTCACTTCGTGGAAGCGCAGATTTTGGAAGCGATTGGGGTGGACTATATTGATGAATCGGAAGTGCTCACCCCGGCGGACGAGGCTCATCATATTAACAAGCATGTCTTCAAGGTGCCTTTTGTGTGCGGCTGCCGCAATCTGGGCGAGGCGCTCCGCCGCATCGGCGAGGGCGCAGCCATGATCCGCACGAAAGGCGAGGCGGGGACGGGCGACGTGGTGGAGGCTGTACGCCACGCACGTTCGGTGTTGGGTGAGATCCGCCGGCTGCAGAGCCTGCCGGATGAAGAAGTGATGGCATTCTCGAAAGAGATCGGCGCGCCATATGAGCTGGTATTGGAGACACGCAGCCTGGGGCGGGTGCCGGTAGTCAATTTTGCTGCCGGGGGTTTGGCGACCCCGGCGGATGCCGCTCTGATGATGCAGTTGGGCGTGGACGGTGTCTTTGTTGGCTCAGGCATCTTTAAATCCGGCGATCCGGCGCGGCGCGCTGCGGCGATTGTCAAAGCCGTTACGCATTACAACGATCCTTATATTCTGGCTGAGGTCAGCCGCAACCTCGGCGAGCCGATGGTGGGCAGGCAGGTCTCCACCATGGAGCCGACAGAGCTGATTGCCGGGCGTGGTTGGTAAACCGGTTGTCTCCGCCTGGTATCAGGAGGGTATAGCAGGCACTGGCGACTGCTGCCAGTGAAAGGGCTATGAAAATTGGTGTTCTTGCCCTGCAGGGTGATTTCGCAGAGCATATTGCTGCCCTGCGGCGAACGGGTGCAGAAGCGCTTGAAGTACGTCTGCCACAGCAGCTAGAAGGGCTGGATGGGCTGATTATCCCCGGTGGAGAGTCCACCACAATCGGGAAGCTGGCAGAAGATTTCCGGCTGGTCGAACCGCTGCGTGAATTCGGGCAGAAAAAGGCGATTTGGGGCACCTGCGCTGGTGCAATTTTCCTCTCGAAGGATGCCAATCGAGCCCAGCCGCTGCTTGGATTGATGGATATCCGCGTGGAGCGCAATGCCTTTGGACGGCAGGTTGCCAGCTTCGAGGTCGACCTGGACATACCCGCCCTGGCGCTGGTCAATAGCGGGAATCGCCTCTACCACGCTGTGTTTATCCGTGCTCCGCTGATCGAGTCGGTTCAAGGGGATGCTGAGATTTTGGCAGCACTGGATGACGGGCGCATCGTCGCTGCGCAGCAGGGCAAACTGCTCGCTACTTCTTTTCACCCGGAACTGACCAATGATGACCGTTTTCATCGCTACTTTATTCGGCTTGCGGGCGAACAAAGTTGACTGCAGTTGAGTTTAACTCTCGATGAGCATCCGTCCTTTCGACTGGCGTGATTTACCGGCCTTGCATCGCTATCGAAGACAAAGTGTATTCCTTAGCAGCGCTTTGCTATATACGCGCGGGCCGGCCCTGTTCTCGGGTGCGGTGCTATCTTCCCTGACTCAGGCAACAGGGATCTTCACCAGTGTAAGCACGCGGAATGGGGATACGAACCACATTCTGATCGGGCAAGTGGTCCATTCAACCGGCGCTCAGATCGCTCAACTGACCTTTTTGTGCCCGGACGAAGCCATGAATTCAGCTACTTTGCCGGCCTTGTTGGACCATCTCTCTGCGCAGGCTGTGGATCGCGGCGCCTTTCGCCTGCTGGCGGAGGTGGATGAGCGCAGCGTGGCTTATGAAGCCATGCGGCGCGCCAGTTTTGCCATTTACGCTCGCCAACGCATCTGGCATATAGAAGACCAGCCCCCCGACATCACCCCCAACTTGACCTGGCAGGTGGCATCGGACCAGGATCTCATCGCAGTTCGTTCTCTATATAACAACTTGATCCCGGGACTGGTTCAGCAGGTAGAACCATTCCCTGCGGATCGCCTGCACGGTATGGTTTACCGCCAGGGAGGTGACCTGCTGGCTTATATAGAGTTGAAGTACGGTCACCGTGGTATTTGGGTCCAACCTTTTGTTCACCCGGATGCGGAGGATGTTATTGAAGAGTTAGTGGATCTGATCGGTCGTGTGCCACATCGTCGATCACGTCCTATTTACCTGTGCATCCGCTCTTACAATTCTTGGTTGGAGCCGGTTTTGGAGGATTTAGGAGCCAAGTCAAGAACGCGCCAGGCGGTAATGGTCAGACACCTGGCTGTACCGCAAAAAGCTTTGCGCACTTTCACCTTACCCGTCCTGGAAGGGGGACATCCTGAGGTAACTGCTCCCATTGCACATGTACGCAGCGCACAGGCGGAGAATAATGGGACTTTATGTCACAACGAGAGATAACTGACGATTTACAAGCATTGTTGGGAGTATTACCGGCTTACCTCCAGCAAGCCGTTGTCAAGGCCGATGATAGCGATAACCTGCTGGAGATCATCCTCGATCTGGGGCGCGTACCGACGGCACGGTTTGTCGACCGCGAGGAAGTGCTCGACCTGCGGGAAATCGCTCATGATGAGATCGCTTATGTGGTTGAGCGCATTGGCGAGTTCGACGCCGATAACCGTGCCGGACTCGAGCGCACCCTGCACCGCATCTCCGCAATCCGAAATCGCCGCAGCCATATCGTTGGTCTTACCTGCCGGGTCGGCAGAGCCGTCTACGGGACAACGGATATCATCAAAGACCTGATCGAGAGCGGTAAAAGCTTGCTGCTGCTGGGGCGCCCGGCAGTAGGGAAGACCACTTTACTGAGAGAAGCTGCCCGCCTTCTGGCCGAGACCAGGCGGGTGGTGATCGTGGATACCTCCAATGAGATCGGCGGTGACGGCGATGTGCCCCACCCGGCAGTGGGACGTGCTCGCAGGATGCAAGTGAGAATGCCTTCTCTGCAGCATGAGGTGATGATCGAGGCGGTTGAGAACCATAACCCTGAAACCATCGTAATCGATGAGATCGGGCGTGAGATGGAAGCCACCGCGGCGCGCACGATCGCCGAGCGCGGCGTGCAGCTGATCGGCACCGCTCACGGAAACAACCTGGAGAACCTGCTGCTCAACCCGACCTTGTCAGACCTGGTTGGCGGCATCGAATCGGTGACGCTCTCTGATGAGGAGGCCCGCCGGCGCGGGACGCAAAAGACAGTATTAGAGCGGCGCGCGCCTCCCACTTTCGATGTGCTCATCGAGATTCAAAATCGCGACCGGTTTGCCGTCCATTTGGATGTTGCGGCTTCGGTGGATGCGCTGCTGCGCGGCTATCCCCTGCCGCCGGAGATACGCATGCGCGATGAGAGCGGTTTCCATGTAGAAAAGCCAGTCGTCGCTTCGCGCACCTACCATAGCCAGCAAGGGCAGCAGGGCTACCGCCGTCAGGCGGCTGAACCCGGTGGGAACTCGTCAGTGCCAGATCGCAGCGAACAATTTGCTCCACCGCCCTCGCGCTACCCATCTGAGGCAGCGACAGAATCGCCGCGTTCCGCGATGCAGACGGTCCGGATTTACCCGTACGGTGTGGCTCGTAACCGCCTGCTGCAGGCTACCAAACGGCTCCGGGTACCCGCTGTGGTCGCCAATGATCCGGGGCAGGCGGATGTCCTGGTAACATTGCGTTCCTATTACCGCAAGCGCCAGCATACAGTGGTAGACGCGGAGAACCGCGGCATTCCGATCTATGTGCTGCGCGCCAACACGATTAATCAGATGCAGCAATTCCTCAGCGACTTGTTCAATCTGTCGTCGTTCTCGGTGGATGAACAACAGGCAGAGGATACAATTCACCAGGAGACCCAGGCAGCCATTGAAGCTGTGCTCAACGGCGAGCGCTGGGTCGAGCTGCTGCCAGCCTCCTCCTCCGTTCGTCGATTACAGCACCAGATGGCTCGCCAGGCGAACCTGGCTTCGCATTCCTACGGCAAGGAGCCCTACCGCCGGGTGCGAATTTTCCGGGAATAAAGGGGGAGCGCTGCCACCAGCCCATGTTTATTACCTTTGAAGGATCGGATGGGAGCGGAAAGTCTTCCCAGCTTGCCTTGCTGGTTGATTTCTTGAAAATGCAAGGCTATCCGGTTCTGGCAACGCGTGAACCAGGGGGGACGCCCATTGGCGAGCAGGTGCGCCTCATCCTGTCTGATCTGGATAATACCGCCATGCACCCGCGCTCTGAGATCCTCCTCTTCCAGGCCTCGCGCGCTCAATTGGTCGAGCAAGTTATCCGTCCTCACCTGGCGGACGGGGGTGTGGTCGTCTGCGATCGCTATGCCGACTCGACCATGGCGTACCAGGGATATGGCTACCAGCTGGTCCCCCTGGACTTGCTGGCTTCGATCGTACAATTTGCCACGGGTGGTTTAAAGCCAGACCTGACCTTACTGCTGGATTTAGATGTGAAGGAGGGGCTGCAGCGACGTGCCCGCGGCGGCGATTGGAACCGGCTGGACGCGTATGATCTGGCTTTCTACCAGCGCGTGCGCCAGGGCTATCTGGAGATGGCGCATGCAGAGCCCGATCGATGGACAATCATCGATGCCGGACAGCCGCTAGATCAGGTGCAAGAATCTATACGCGCCGTAGTGCTGGAGCGCTTGGAGCGCAGGCAAAGGGCCTAAAAATCGTCGTCCATCCCCCCCATCCC
>Ga0209253_10004190_pt1 | contig 12575 bp, 10 predicted proteins | sample FrelakmetBRP12BR_FD_187145 | JGI IMG/M metagenome (GOLD analysis project Ga0209253, IMG submission 187145) | Freshwater lake sediment microbial communities from the University of Notre Dame, USA, for methane emissions studies - BRP12 BR (SPAdes)... | ecosystem: Environmental > Aquatic >...
GGGCTTCTTTGCGTCTTTGCATCTTCGAGCCCATCGCGATGTGAGTTCGACTGAGCTTCTCGTGTATTCGTAACTCGAAGGGTAGGGCACACATTCATCGAAGCACATTATAATATCAGCCCCTATGTTTTCCTGAACCTCAATAACCTTCTCAGGGGTCAGGAAATGCCTTGACCCATCAATGTGCGACTGAAATATAACGCCATCTTCTTTGATTTCACGGAGCACCCCGAGGCTGAAAATCTGGTACCCACCACTGTCGGTAAGAACTGATCCATCCCACCCCGCAAATTTATGTATGCCTCCCATCTCCCGAATCAGGGTATCGCCGGGTCTCAAATACAGATGATAGGCATTTGCAAGGATCACCTTGATGCCCATGTCCTTCAGATCCTTGGGCGAAGTGGCTTTTACGATACCCTGAGTGCCCACCGGCATAAATACCGGCGTATCTATCTCTCCGTGCTGCGTTCTTATAATTCCCAGACGCGCACGTCCTTCCTCCTTGAGAACTTGGATCATATTCATAGGATGAACATCGCATCCCCATAACTGTAAAACCTGTAACCCCTCTCCATTGCTTCTGAATAACATCGCATGATCTCACCGGATCCCGCAAAGGCGGAGACCAGTAAAAGTGGTGTTGATCTTGGCAAATGGAAGTTCGTGATGAGTGCGTCAACGACCTTGAAGTTATGACCTGGATAAATAAAAAGCTCGGTCTTGCCTACGAGAGGCCCGCCCCCGTTTCCATTATAGAAACTTTCAAGTGTGCGTACCACACTGGTACCGCACGCTATGATTCTACGGCTCTCCTCTCTTGCCTTCCTGATGAAAGCCCTCGCCTCCGGTGTGATATGGTAATATTCACCATGCATTCGATGATCTTGAACGTTCTGCGATTTTATCAGGAAAAACGTTCCCACCCCGATATGGAGGGTAATCTTTACTATATGAACGCCAATCTGTCGTATGGTGCTCAGTAACTCCTCGGTAAAATGAAAGCCGGCGGTCGGTGCCGCTATCGAACCGGGCATCTCCGCATAGACTGTCTGATAACGATCGAAATCTATGATCCCGTCATTTTCTTTTCTTTTCACGTACGGGGGAAGAGGCATTTTACCGTATTCGCCCATAATATCGAACATGTCGCCTGCATGATCAAAATCAATAATCCAGTATTCCTCTCCTCTTGTCAGCGTGGCTTCCGTTTGTCCGATGAAGACCTTGAGTTCTCCTGTGCCGCCCTTAACACCATTCACGAGACAGAGCCAGCGCTTGTCGTTGATCTTCTCAACGAGCAGGATATCGACGCCGCCCCCGGTAATCTTCCTGGCATGGATCCTTGCGGGAATCACCTTGCTGTCGTTCAGTACCAGGACATCCCCCTCTTTAAAAAACTGGGTTATGTCGCGGAACGACTTGTGCGCGATTGACCCATTGGCCCGGTCAAGAACGAGCATGCGTGAGGCTTCCCGGTCTTGCTCCGGATACTGGGCGATGGATGCCTTTGGCAGACTGTAATCAAACTCTTTGATGTTCATTCCCATAAAAAGCAAGTTAATTTTATAACAGATTGTGCAAATATTAGCAAATCAATTTGGACAGTTACAAGGGCATACAGCTTACAGGGGCTTGCGCCTACCTTCGCTGAAGCTCCCGTCCTTCGTAGCAGTTCTACTGCGGAGGGTGGATCGGCAGACAGGTCGCCTCCTCCTTTTTTACCGCACATTCGAAGGACGCTCGCTTGGTTTGGATGTTCGTTCTTCCCGCGACACGGGAGATTCACTCGGATGAATAAACATTTAAACGCCTTTTCGTCTCTCGTCTCAGTCCCGCTTATGCGGGACGGTCGTCCGTCGTCCTTTCGGTGTCCCCTTGCAACCTCGACACCTTGAGCCCTGCCCTATTTAACCATAAACCGGCAGGCCCCAACTTCCTGAAGCCTTGCGAAAAAAAGCTTTACTTTTTACAATATTAGTCGAAATAATATATAGTAAACATGGAAAACTTGCGGGAAGAACTTATCGACAAGGCCAAGACCCTGAGGGTTATGCCCACTCTCCACAGTATCATCGAGAGATTGTTCGTGATCCTCGACGACAAAAACTCTTCTTTCAGCGAGCTCAATGATGTTATTAAGTATGATCAAGCAATCTCATCGAAGATCATAGGTATTGCAAACTCAGCGTATTACAGCAGAGGGGTTGAAATTTTCAGCCTCCAGAGAGCCATGATCACCATGGGCTTTGAGGAAGTCAAAAACATCGTTATGTGTCTCCTCTTTGTGGAAAATATTCTTAAGGAACTGAAGCTGCGGGCTGATATCCTCCTTGAGCTCTGGACGCATTCAGTGTTTGTCGCGTGTGCTGCACGGGTTCTTGCGGGCCGTATTTTTGGTGAAGACCCTCAAAAGGTTTTTACCATTGCCCTCCTCCATGATATCGGGAAAGTGTTATTCTACATGACTGTTGAGGACTACGGTGATCTGGTCAAAGATGCCCACAGCAAGGGAAAGCCCTTGAACAGAGAAGAGAGGAACGTCTTTGGCACGGATCACGAAGAGTTAGGATATATTCTATCAGTGAAATGGCAGTTTCCCGAGGAATTTTCCCAGGTTATTCGCCACCATCACGATGGGAAGGTGTCAGACAAGCACGAACCTCTCCTGAAATTAGTCAGGGCTGCAGACAAATTTTCAACTGCTTCAATTCACGACTCTGACCCAGAAGCATTCATTTTGCTCAAGGAACGGGATGGAATTATACAGGAAATGCAAAAAATAATGAACTTCTTTCAGTTGAATGGCCATGGAGCGAGATAACCTAAAATCAGAATCAATAAATTTTCAGTGGAGTTTTTACGAACGGGCTATTAATAACTATTCCATCATTATGAGGATGCTCCACTATGTGGAGGAAGAAGACAGCCTCATCAATAACATACCGCGCATATTGGTTGAAGGCTCCATCTTCGATATGTGCAAAATCGTCCGCCATGACAACGGAATGGTTCGAGAGGGTTTCTTTAGCCTTGAAGAATCTCTGTGCAGTGTTGATCTTGATACTATTAAATCGGCAAGTGCCGGGGCGTTTACCCCATCTGTCCTGAAGGATGCTTTCGGTTATGGTGTACTTTATGTGTATCCGCTGAAAAAGGATATGGATATCGTCGGTTTTCTCCTCCTTGGAAGGAGAATGCCTGTCGAACTGGATTCGAGAACGCTCCGTGAGCTTGAGATTGTCTGCGATATTTACAATAAATCCCTCATTCTCCACATCAATCTTCACACCCACAAAAAGGCAGTTCACAAGAAAACCATCTATGAAAGTCTTATTGATGAATTCCCTGACGCCCTTCTCATGGTTGACAAGAATGGTGCAATTGTTTATGCCAACAAGCGGGCAAAGGGCGAATTCGAAGGCAGTAAAGGCTTCCTTGTTGGTGAAAAGATCGATAATGTAGTCTCCGGTATCGGGAGCGATTTTTACAGGAAAGATTCGGTTCTTCACGGCGAGGTTAAATATAAGGCGGGGGATAAGTTCAAGATTTTCAGGATGGACAGCTTTCCTGTCAAGCAAGCTCTTGAGAAAGGTGTTTGGAAGGGCCTTCTCTTCAAGGATGTTGCTGAAATGAAGATCAAGGAAGAAGAACATGTCCTGAAAGAGAAGATGGAAAGTATAGGGATGCTTGCAGGCGGTATCGCCCATGATTTTAACAATCTCCTCACAGGTGTTCTTGGTTATGCATCCCTCATAAAGAATTTCCTCTCCAACGAGGAGAAGTTATACCGTTATGCCGAGGCCATAGAAAGCTCGGCCCAGAGGGCTGCAAAACTTGCCCAGCACCTCCTCAATTTCTCGAGACGTCAGGGAAGGGTTTCTGGAATTGTTGATATCAACATGCTCCTCGAAGACATCCTCTTCTTGATAAAGGAAAGCTTCCGGGATATCGAAATCGAAAAGGCCTTTGATCCGCGCCTTTATCCGATTAAAGGTGATGAGGCAGAGCTTCAGAATGTGTTCCTGAACCTCTGCACGAATGCCAAAGATGCCATGGCCGGGAAAGGCCTCCTCAGGGTGCGGACAGAAAGAAAACGATATGTCGGCCACCGTGAGTTTGCCGTGGTGGAGATCGAGGATACGGGAAAGGGCATCGATGAAAAGATCAAGGAAAAGATCTTTGAACCCTATTTTACAACGAAAGAAAACGGTACAAATCTGGGCATGGGTCTTTACCTTGTCGATAAAATTATCAGGGAGCATGGCGGTTTTGTAGAGCTGGACAGCGAAAAAGATAAAGGCACACGATTCAGCATATACCTTCCCCTACCGACGAAGATAGCAGAGCCGGAAACAGCAAAAGCAGAGCAGACAAACGGTGGTCTGACAAAGAAACAGAAAATACTGGTTGTCGACGATGAAGACGTAGTGCGGGAACTCATCAAGGGCGTGCTTGCCGATGAACCGACCGAGATACTTGAAGCACCGGATGGTACCAAGGCACTGGAAATCTTTAAAGAACAGCACGGAAGCATTGATCTCGTTATCCTTGACATGATCATGCCGGGGATCAAGGGTGATGAAGTTTTGAGGGAGATGCGCTTAATACGAAAAGATATCAAGGTCATTATATCAAGCGGTTTCATGAGCGAAGAGCAGCGGGACAGCCTCAAGAAATACAAGGTCGACGCGTTTCTTGATAAGCCTTTCCGCGATAAAGACGTCATCCACACTATCATAGAAGTCCTCTCCAAGAAGTAATACTGATCAGCAATCAAAGGTTAAGGTTGAGGTTAGGGTTAAGTTCTGATATCTTATTTGCAGCGGTATCGTCTGTTCAAAAAGTACACACCATGCGAAACTTTTTTGAATTCACAATGCATGATCTTGAAAATGCTATCGGAGCCCTCGGCAATGAGAAGTTCCGTGCCCGGCAGCTATTTAAATGGGTCTATAATAAGGGCGTCCTTGACTTTAATGAGATGACGAACATCTCAAAAAGCCTGCGGACTGTGTTCAAGGAAATGTTCCTCACGGGGCTTCCGGAGATCAAAGATGTTCTCCATTCTCTGGACGGTTCAGTTAAATTTGGTCTTGCAGCATCAGACGGACGCATCATGGAGAGCGTCCTCATCCCTGAAAAGGATAGAAACACCCTCTGCATATCCTGCCAGATCGGGTGCAGGATGGGTTGCAAGTTCTGCGTAACAGGAAAGATTGGTTTTATCCGGAACCTGTCTGCCGCAGAGATTATCGGGCAGATCATGGCGGCAAAGCACTACCTTGGCGAACAAAGAATTACGAATATTGTCTTCATGGGCATGGGCGAACCAGTAGACAACCTTGACAATCTGATCCATGCCCTCGAAATCATGAAGAACCCCCTCGGTCTTAATTTTTCGCACCGGAAGATCACAATGTCCTCAGTGGGCCTTCTGGAAGGCCTCCGCACGCTGGAGCCCAAGGTGGCTAGCCTTGCCATCTCCCTCAATGCTGCTGATGAGGCAAAGAGAACTTCTCTCATGCCCATCAACAGGCTCTACCCGATTCGGGACATCGTAAGCTTTGTCAAGGGTTACCAGGGAAGCAAGAGGATCAGGATTACCTTCGAGTACATCTTAATAAAAGATATAAACGATTCACTCGATGATGCAAAACAGCTTGCAGACCTCCTGGAAGGTGTTAAATGCAAGATAAATCTCATTCGTTTCAATGAGTCCCCCTATGTCGAATATAAGGCGCCAGAATCAAAATCCGTCGAACAGTTCCATGCTTACCTTCTCAAAAGACATTTTACTGTTATCGTGAGGGACTCAAGGGGGCAGGATGTGGGGGCAGCGTGTGGACAGTTGGGTGCACGATACCTGGGGGTCGAAAAGGACAAAAACAAGAAATTAAAAAGCTGAGAAGTTGAGAAACAAAGTTGAGTAGTTGAGTGGATGAGTAGTGACAAGCTAAAAAGCAGAAGCTGAGAAGTTAAGAAGAGGTTATATAATGAACATTCTACCAATATACAAGCAGTCTTTTTTCTGTAAACATGACCGGATGGATGGTTTGAGGTTGGATATGATCTATGAAGACCACATGGTCTATTGTGATATGACAATTGATAACCCATTCGAAGGTTATCATGATGTTGTCCATGGAGGCATGCTGTTCGGTATTCTCGATGTGATAATGTGGTACATAATTTTTATGGAGACGAAGAAGATCGGGATGACGAGAAAGACTGAAATGGAATTCTTTAAACCCGTTATGTGTAATATGTCATACCGGGCGGCAGGGAAGTTCGATAGGATTGATGACCGGGATATCTATGCCTCTGCCTGGATTGAGGATCAGAGCGGAGAATGTTATGCGAAGGTCACTGCACTCTTCAGGGAAGGGAAAGACATTTCAATCTCCGATTTTATACGTAACTTTGATTACAGTCGCACAACACCAGAGATAAAGACGTATTTCTTCTCGCTGCTTGATAGCTGATAGCTCATAGCTGTAAGCTGATAGCAAAAAAATTCGTGACCCGTGATCCCGTCTGTGTCGGGACAGGTCAGTAACGCGCCTGCCCGCCGGACAATACAGGCTTTGGCAGGCGGGTAACGGGTTGAAAGAAACAGATCACGGATTACGCGTCACAGTATCTGCCTGGCGAGTTCTACCTCGATTGCCTGGATTAGCCGGTCAATACCTATCTTCTTCAAACTGGAGATAGAGACCGCTCTGTAACGATCCTCAATATTCTTCAGAAATGTACGGTCTGTTTTATCGATCTTGTTGAAGACAATAAGTCGTTTTTTCTCTTTCAGGCCTAACGTGGTAAGGATATCCTCCACAGCCTTAATCTTATCTTCAAAATCAGGCGAGCCCACATCAACGAGGTGAAGCAGGAGGTATGCATCATCAAGCTCCTCCAGGGTGGCGACGAAGGCACGGAGCAACACCTGGGGCAAATCCCTTATGAAACCGACTGTATCAGTGAGGATAACGTTCTTCCGTTCAGGGTACTTGATGAGTCTTGTAGTGGGGTTGAGGGTGCTGAAGGGTTTATCCTCTGCTTCGACCCTGCTTTTTGTGAGGAGGTTCATCAACGTTGATTTTCCAGAGTTTGTGTACCCTATGATTGACACGATAGGGATACCTGAAAACCTACGTTTCTCCCTTTTTTTGTCCCTTTCCTGCCTTACCTCGTTCAGTCTCTTCTCAAGAAGTGAGATTTTATCCCGGATCCTCCTCCTGTCAACCTCAAGTTTTGTTTCTCCGGGGCCACGGGCCCCTATACCGCCTGTTAGCCTAGAAAAGGCGATATTGCCCTCTGAGAGGCGCGGCCGGATATAACGAAGCTGGGCAAGCTCTACCTGGATCTTGGCTTCGTTGGTCCTTGCCCTGCCCGCGAAGATGTCCAGTATCAGCTGGTTCCTGTCGATTACCCGAAGATCTGTCATGGCAGAGATGTTCTTTATCTGCCCCGGAGTAAGTTCGTCATCGAAGACAAGGAGGTCAACCCCTAGCTGCTGGCATCGGACAATAATCTCCTCAATCTTGCCTTTCCCGATAAGAAATTTCGGGTGTATCTCTTTCGGTCGCTGTATGATTGTTTCGACCACGGTTATCCCAGCGGAATAGCAGAGGTCTTTTAACTCAGTAATACGGTCTTCCACGTCCTGCGCCCGCCTTGGGGAAGCAACCGAAACGAGTACGCACCTCTCTTTATCCTTGTCAAGGATGTAGTGACTCCCCCTCTCCTTGACGAATTCGTTTTCCAGTTCTGTGATAAATTCGATGAAATCAAGGTCGAGTTCCTGGACAGAAATGGGTCCGATGAAATCCCAGGCTTGTCCTTTCTTGTTCTGCGGTATGAGGTGACCTGTGTGAATCAGGATCCCTTCATCCCGTTTTTCAGCGATACAGGCCACGAGATCAAGCTGTAAAATGGCGAGATCTGTCAGGTCTTCCCTGGAGAGCAGCTCAGTGTTAAGGTGGGTGTGAATAAACCTGAGCCCCCTGAAGCGTGCCCTTCCTACCCTTTCAGAAGAGAGGGGAGGGATGGCAATCCCGGTCTTATCCCCCACAACCACATATTCTACCAGACCACGTCTGTTGATGAGAAGACCGACCTGCCGGGAAATATCCCGTGATATCTGGAGAATATTGCGGGCTGTGTCAAAGGGGATAATACTTGTTGCCTCTACCTTTTTTTTGTAGAGATTTTCGAGCCTTCTTTTGATGAGGTGGTTAAGCCCCTGGGTGTTCCCGTATATTTCTATAACGTCCTCTCACTCTTCGTGCGAGCTAGTTACTCCGAACTTTACTCACAACTGTTCCCTTACTAAGCGCTAACAATGAGGTCTCTGTCAATTTCCATTTTTGCGCAATAATTGACACCATCAAGGAGGATTGCAACCCGTTCTTTCCCGTCCAGTTCACTTTCAAAGATACCGCTGAAACCTTTGAATGGACCATTTTTGATAAGAATTTTATCTCCCTTGCTTATGCTCGGCTTTTGAATAGCAGCAACACCATTGTCAAGCCTTGCCTTGATGAATTCTATCATTTCGTCCTGGAGTGGGATAATCTGTCCGCCAAAGTGAACGATTGTCTTAACGCCCCGCGCATATTTCACCATTCGGAAATCATCAACGGGGTGAAACCGAACGAAAATGTAATTGGGAAACATGGGCTCAACGACATAAATGAATTTTCCATCCTTGTATTTTCTCAATTTCAGTCTCGGAGCCAGTACCTCTATGCCGCCATTTATAAGGTTATTCGCTGCCCTTTCCTCATTCCTAGGTTTTGTGTTTACTACATACCATCGTTTCATAGTTATTATTATCTGTGATAAATAACAAATTATCAACAAAAACATCTGCTCCAACATCCACGAATCAAAGCGGAAGAACTTGACATTTGTGAATATTCTTATACACTTGTAGTGTAGACGCTATGAAGATTGAGGTACTTGGATGCTACGGCAACATAATAGGTGATTACCGCGCCACTGCTTTTCTTATTAACGATCAACTCTTGCTTGATGCAGGTACTGTCACGGAAGTGCTTGATGACGAGCGCCTCAAGAAGATTAAATATGTTCTTATAAGCCATACCCACATTGACCACCTTAAGGGTCTTTTCCCCCTCGTGGACGAGCTTGTCATGATGGGCACCTACAGTTTTGAGCTCATCAGCACCGCTGAGATACTGACAAGTATAACCGACAACCTATTTAACGACCTTATCTGGCCTGATTTCACTGCCATTCCTTCGGAACGCAGAGCCATTATGAAGCTTCGGGAGGTTGAAGCAGAAAGGCCCTCCATGGTGGGAGGTTTCAGTATTCGGCCGATCCCGGTTTCTCATACGGTAGCCTGTGTCGGTTATATAGTAAAAGAAGGCGATAGGGGGTTTATGTATACTGCCGACACTGGGACAACAGAGAGATTCTGGGAAATTGCAAGGGAGGAACAGGGTATCGAGTTCATTATCGCCGATGTTTCTTTCCCGAACAGACTAGAGAAACTGGCAGCGAGGTCAGGGCACATGACCCTGTCCATACTTGTCCAGTGCTTGGATCGTTTTGGCCTGGGTCACAAGAAGATCTTCATAACCCACATGAAGCCTATCTTCCTCCAGGAGATCCTTTCCGAGCTAACCTTATTTGGTTGCCCGAATATCAGGCCAATCAATCAAGGCAATTCGATCACTCTATAGCGCTAAAAAGATAGGGGCCAAGATGATCCTCGTGATCGGTGACGCGTGACGGGTGGAGGAACACAACGCTCAATCATTAAAGATATCCACGCACATCATGTATGATTTGGTCTTTCTCAATTGTTGAGGATGTGGTATATATTTCGATAATATTTTGGGAAGTTGATAAATCTCAATTTCTTACTTTTTCAGCTTCTCAAATTCTGTTGTTTACAGAAATGCGCCCGTAGCTCAGCTGGATAGAGTGTTGGCCTCCGGAGCCAAAGGTCGCGCGTTCAAATCGCGCCGGGCGCGCTTATGTGGTCTATGCCACGAGGGGACCCCCTCTGGTATCTCAAGGGTGGACGTCACCTTGATTCCTTGGGATTTCCACCCTATATTCTAATATTCTAAATCAGGAGGAAATTCAAAATGTTCAAAAAGATTCTTTTCCCAACCGATTTTTCAGATGTGTCACAGAAGGCGGTAAAGTACATAAAACAGTTGAAGGGTGCAGGGGCGCAGGAAGTAATAGTCCTCCACGTGATTGACGAAAAAGAGTTATTGGTGCTCTCCAGGGTCCCCGATCAGTATCTCCAGATCACAACGCTGATGGAAAAAGAGATAGCGAAGGAGTTGGCTGTTGTTGAGGCGGACATGGCTGCAGAGGGTTTCAGTGTAAAATTGAAAGTGAAAACAGGAAAACCCTTCACGGAGATCATGATGACAGCGACAGAGGAAAAAGTTTCCATCATCGTCGTAGGTTCCCATGGCAAGTCAAATATTGGGGAAATGCTCATGGGTTCTGTCTCTGAAAACGTCATCAGGCATGCCAAGGTACCTTTGCTGGTTATCAGTAGGGAAATCTGACACGATACCTGAACTTGGTGTGCATCCACTTGCACCTAAAACTCCTGCGCTACACTCAGACGCAGGAGTGAAAAATTACGGGATGAAAAGGAGTAGCGTTAAAAAATGATGAAAATGGCAGAATAATGTATTGATCATAAGGAATAGAACGGTCAGGATGTCTCTTCGTGTCTTATTTTCTTAATTAGGGTACCATAGACTGTCGATTCGTATACCATTATCCCTCTTTGGTTCTCAATGCCAATTTCAAACTTTGCTATTTTGCTTCTGTCTTGCCACTTTTTAATGAATACGTTCATCTGATCGTTTGGATAGAGTAGTCCCCTCAATTTGATATGTTCGATCATACCAACGGGAATATCATTGAGATTGGGATAGAGAAGACAGACCAGGAGTCTTATTCCCTGGTTCAAAATTTTCCCAATTGCATAATCAGGATAAACGAGATAGTCCGATATGTGGCTTGTAAAATCAATATCATCTTTTGCCAGAAATTTTAGAACTTTAAGGTCGTTTGGATAGTCTGGTTCATAAATTGCTGTATCGATGACAATGTATTCCTCAGGTAATTTAAGCAATTCCCCGATTCGTTTTCTGTTAAGGTTCATAAGACTCCTCCCAATTCCTTTGGAGATATAAGCGCAATATGGAAATAGTTTTTTCTGGGATTTACCCCTTTCCTCATACTTATAGCAGAGGGTGCTGGTTTCAGCAAGCAGATTTAGAATTATGTGTGTTTGAGCAGATGTAAAAAATGATAACACCTAAAATACCAATGAGTCCAGCACTATAGAACGCGACGGGGAGTCCCTTAAATTCCATTATGAGGTTTCCAAGAAAAGGGGCTGCGACGCCCTGAAGGAATCTGGCTACAATCAACAAGGTCACGCTTGGTGGGTACAGATATGAGGAAATTAGGGACGTAGTCGCTACTGTGCATTGCTTATTAGTGGCCTGGGCGTTCTTGAAACGTTGATATTTACTCGTCAGTGAAGATGCTGACGTCAGCAAATGGTGGTCTGTCCTTGACTCAGGAGCGGGGGCTAGGGACCTAGGGGTCGTCCTCCAGGTGTTCAATAACTTCTTCCGGAAAGGCATGCAGGGTCATTCATCTTAAAACGGAATTCCCTTTCCTTGAATCATGCCGGACGGGGCCCTAACTCCTTAAATTTTGCTTTGCAAAGCCTCTCACTCCATAGTATTCTGGCAATACCAATGTCGTGTCGGTAACCTCACAAAAGGAGATACTCTTGGATAAGAAAAGTCCGTTGGGCCGGATTCACTACGGGTGGTACATTGTAGCAGCTTCTTTCATGATCCTGTTTTTTAATGCCGGGGCACGATACGCCTTCGGGGTTATGTTCAAGCCTATCATCAAGGAGTTCGGCTGGGGTCGCGGTGAAGTCTCTCTGGTATTTTTCGTGAACATGGTGGTCTTTGCCATATCGCTGTTGATAGTCGGGAGGCTCTATGATCGGTATGGACCCAAGTGGATAGTCATCATATCGACCATCTTCATTTCCACGGGTTTTATACTCACTTCTTTTATTCATTCCATTGGTCAGTTCTTTTTCTCCTACGGCATTCTGGCGGCCCTTGGAATAGCAGGTACGGCGGTCCCTCTCATGGCCACATTGACAAGCAAGTGGTTCGACAAGTGGCGGGGTTTTGCGGTCAGTCTTTCCGTATCGGGGAATTCTGTCGGGCAGTTTGCCCTTGTCCCCTTATTCAGTTTGTTTGCCGTGAATTACGGGTGGAGGGCCTCCTATCTTTACATAGGCATCATTATGCTCGTGATCAACATCTTGCTGGCCCTCTTGGTGATCAAGGGTGATCCGAGGCACTTTGGCCTGAAACCCTATGGCTTTGTGGAAGCGAAGGAAGGGGACGAGGGAAAGGGGCCCCCGGTTTCGTCCACGGGGAGTTCTGAGGATATGGGACTCAAGCAGGCCATGAAGACTCCTGCTTTCTGGCTCTTTACCATTGTTATGTTCATCTGTGGCGGCGGGGATTACT
>Ga0209253_10004192_pt1 | contig 12573 bp, 10 predicted proteins | sample FrelakmetBRP12BR_FD_187145 | JGI IMG/M metagenome (GOLD analysis project Ga0209253, IMG submission 187145) | Freshwater lake sediment microbial communities from the University of Notre Dame, USA, for methane emissions studies - BRP12 BR (SPAdes)... | ecosystem: Environmental > Aquatic >...
AGGTGATGAATCTGGACCGCTTCGACCTCGCCTGATCGTGGCATGAGCGTTTCGAGGGCTTCACAGGGCGGCAGAAGCGGTCAGCTAACCCGGAAAATTCACGAAGGTTGAAAGGACGAAGGCCCCAGATGCGCTAGAAACAGGTTGCAACGCCAGTTTCGCACACATCAAGAGGCCTTCGTGAACACCCATTTTACCACACAGTCTGTCCTGTTCCCGCAGCTCTTCTCGCGCCAGAGCGTGGTTGCGAAGTTCGACCAGGAGCACAGCAGCTCGGACGGCGGTGCGTTGCTGCTCAAGGCCATCGACGAGCAGCTCGGCCTCTCGCAGCGGCTGGCCGCATGCCTGGGCGACCGGCGTCAGCCGGGCAAGATCCGACACGAGATCGAGGAGCTGCTGCGCCAGCGGACCTTCGGGATCGCCTGCGGCTACGCGGACGGGAACGACGCAGCGCGAATCGCGGACGATCCCATGCACAAGCTGCTGGCGGGCCGGGACCCGATCGCGGGCGAGGCCCTGGCCTCACAGCCCACGCTCTCGCGCTTCGAGAATGGGGTTCGGCGAGCGGATCTGTTCCGCATGGCCGACACGCTCGCCGACACGGTGCTGGAGCATCACCGCCGCCGCCTGCGCGGAAAGGCACGGCGGATCACGATCGACATGGACCCGACCGATGATCCGACCCACGGCCAGCAGGAGTTCGCCTTCTACAACAGCCACTACGACAGCTGGTGCTTCCTGCCCATGGTGGCGACCGTCACCTTCGGCGACGAGCCGGAGCAGTACCTCGTGGCGACAGTGCTACGCCCGGGCAACGTGCACGGCTCGAAGGGCGCCATTGGGATCCTGCGGCGTCTGGTGCACAAGCTGCGCGTGGCCTTCCCGAAGGCGCGGCTTCGGGTTCGCCTGGACGGCGGCTTTGCGACGCCGGAGATCTTCAACTTTCTCGAGGACGAGCGGCTCGAGTACCTGGTGGCGATGGCCAAGAACCAGCGCCTAGGGCCCCAGGGAGCGCGTCTTCTGGCCCGAGCCCGTCGCGTCGCCCGGCAGACCGGCCAGAGCGCAGCCTTCTTCGGAGAGACGCGCTACGCCGCGCGCAAGTGGAAGCGGGGCAAGCGCCGCGTCATCTACAAGGCCGAGGTCGTCTGCCTGGCGGGGCGCGCGCCGCGCGACAACCTGCGCTTCGTGGTCACCAATCTCGCGCACAGCCCCCAGCGCGTCTACGACCTCTACCGCCAGCGGGGCGATGACGAGAACCGGATCAAGGAGCTGCACCACGGGCTCGAGCTCGACCGCACGAGCTGCCACCGCTTCCTCGCAAACCAGCTGCGCGTGCTGATGACGGCGGCCGCCTACGTGCTGATGCAGGAGCTGCGGCGGCAGGCCAGGGGCACGGGCTGCGAAGCTGCTCAGGTGACGACCCTGCGCGAGCGTCTGCTCAAGCTCGCGGCGTGGTTCGAGGTCTCGGTGCGGCGCGTCGTCGTGCACCTGCCGCGCTCGTTCGCGTGGAGGCCGTGCTGGCTGCGCCTGGCCGCACGGCTCGGGGCTGCACCCGGGTAACCCTGCTGTCGGAAATTTGACGGCACCGAACACGGAATGCTCCGCACAGCGCCGATCGAAACCCCTTTGCTTTCCACTACTTCGCGACACCCCTCCCGCGCCCAAAACCCGCCTCCGCGTCGGCTTCGATTTTCTGGGTGCGCTCACGCCTGCGCCACACGTATTCTGTGCTCGCCGATGGGCCTCTGTTACACTTCACAGTGACAGCCGAGCGGTGCTTCGCGAATAATGCGGGCTAAGCACAATGCCGGGTAGTTTGCAGTGTGACGCACGCTATCACCGACTCCGCGGGTAGCTGCTCATCTTGATCTTGACGGCACGTGGATAGCGGCGTGGCCGTCGTGGGGGAAGGATCAAAAGGGCCAGCTCCTGGTGGAGCGATTCGAGCCGCCGTGGCAGCTGGCCCGGGGCGACCGCCCAGGCGCTCAGCCAGAAGCCGCGCAGGAGCATCAGGGCGTGGCGGAAGCTGATGCGACAGGGAGGCAGGCCCGCACGCTGGGCGACGTGCTGCATGTGGAGCCGGACCAGGTTGTAGGCGATTGCGAGACCCCACACCTCCTGGAGCACGCGCTCGGGGGCGCGGCTGCGCAGAGTCTCCTCGCGCTCGAGAGCATGAGTCTTGATCTCGTCGAATCCGAGCTCGAGCTCCCAGCGCTCGTGGTAGAGCTGCGCGATCTCGGCGGCGGGATACGCCACCGGGTCGAGCAGCGAGGTGAGCAGGAATTGCGGGCGGAAGCCGCGGCGCTGGTAGCGCACGGCGCGCACCTGCAGCGTCTCGGGCATCTCGGGGTGCGCCCGGCGTGCCTGGCGTGAGGCGGTGACCTCGACGAGCTCGTCCTTCGGTCCCAGACGGCATAGCACCTGCCACTTGAGATTCGACTTGGCGCGGATCAGCCAGTGGCGCTCGCTGCCGCTGGTTTCCAGGCGATGGAGCAGCGCGTAGGAGAGGAAGCCGCGATCGAGAATCGTGACGGAGTGATCGGGGAGCTTGGTCCACAGCGACTCGGCCAGGGGGGTCTCGCCCACCGACCACGGCCCGAGCGCAAGAGCCGCGAGCAGATGCGAGCGCAGCACCATGAGTGCGACCAGGCGCAGCTGCGGATAGGCGGCCCCGCCGCGGCTGCTGCCGGGCCGACCGAAGGCCGCCTCGTTCTCGGGCGTATCCGCCACGCGCAGCGCGGAGCCGTCGACGCCGTAGACCGAGAGGCCGCGCCAGCGGTGCGCGTCGGCGGATGCCCCCGCCCAGCAGGCGGCCGCCCGCTCGAAGAGCTGCGCGAGCGGCCGCGCACCGAGCCGATCGCGGGCCTGCACCACCGCGCTGCTGGTCACGTCCACGCGGCGGGCTGCACTGCTCCTCGCGGGCAGCACCAGGTCGAGGTGACGCACCACTTCCTGAATCGACCGGTCGCGGAACAGCCCCATCCCGATCACGGTCCACACGACCTGTTCGGCGGGCAGCTTGCGTCGCCGCACCGTCGCTGTGTCCGTGGCCTCGAGCGCGTCCTCGATCCATTGCCGATCCAGCGTGCGACCAAAGATCTCGAAGCTCTCCGCCCGCGGCCCGCTGCCCACCGCCAAAAGCGTGCGACCCAAATCCAGCATCGAAGAGCCCCCCTTTTTGGTTTCATGGGCGCCGCGGTCGGGGGGATCGACCGGCGGGTCGCTTCCGCGGCGCAGACAGTTGCTGACGTTGCTTGCGGATCAGGTCCCGGTTGATCGCGGACAGCTTTTCGATCGCGGCCCACCAGGTGTGGTAGAGGGCGACCCCGCGCTTCGCGGTCGGGACCAGCTCGGCCGGCAGAGAGATTTGCTCGGTGCGCCCGCCGGCGAGCGTGACGCTCAGGTAGGTGGCGCGATGCCCCTCGCCCTGCGCGCAGTGGCAGCTCGGCTTCCCACAGCGCAGGGAGCGCACGACGACGCTGCCTCGCACGATCCCCTCGAGGGGCGGGAGCTTCTCGAGGATCCGGCGACGACGTTCCAGTAAACGCTGCATATCTTACGTCCATATAAGCGTAAGATACGCTCCCCGCAACCCCTCGCTGGGAATCGACGTCCGGCGCCGCGGCCTAACCTGTTGAGGAAACGAAGAATTCGGCCAAACTACCCGGCATTGCGGCTAGAGCGGCGCGTGCCCGGTGCCGGAAGGGACGACGACGTCGCGGTCGCGCTCCACGGCGCTGCGACCCGCGAGGCGGGCCCGCAGCGCTGCCGCGCGTCTTGTGACCGCGACCTGCGCGTCGTCGATCAGGGTGTAGAACACCGGCACGACGAGCAGCGTCAAGAAGGTCGACGTGAGCAGCCCTCCGATCGCAAGGATGCCGATGGGCGCGCGCCACTCCGAGCCGTCCCCCTTCCCGAAGGCGACCGGCAGCATGCCGAAGATGGTCGCCACCGTCGTCATCAGCACGGGACGCAGCCGCGTCGGCCCGGCCTCGAGCACGGCATCGCGCTGCCCCAGCCCGCGCTCGCGCAGCGTGTTGGTGTAGTCCACCAGCAGGATCCCGTTCTTCATGACGAGGCCCATCAGCATCAGGAGCCCGATCTGTCCCATCATGTCCAGGTGCAGGCCCGCGAGGTAGAGCCCCGCGAAGGCTCCCACGAAAGAGAGCGGCGCCGCCAGCATCATCGTGAAGGGGTGCACGAAGGAGTTGAACTGCGAGGCGAGGATCATGTAGAGCGCGGCCAGCGCCAGCATGAAAGCGAAGCTGATGGCCGCGACGTTCTCTGCCATGTGCTCGGTCTGCCCCGCCGCCTTGATCTCGTACTCGCCCTCGATGCCGAGCTCCTTCGCGAAGCGCTCGACCTCCTGGGTCGCGTCGCCGAGAGCCTTGCCCTGGACGTTGCCGAGCAGCGTCACGACGCGCGCGCGGTTCTCGCGGTCGATCTGCACCGGCCCGCTGGCGATCTGGGCCGAGACCAAATTCGGGAGCGGCACCAGGGCACCCATCGGCGCCCGCACCATCAGCAGCCCGAGCTTGAGCGGATCGTCGCGGTAGCCAGGAAGCACCTGCACGCGGACGTCGTAGCGCTCGCCTCCTTCTTCGAGGCTCGCGACCTTGGGTCCGCCGATCAACGTCGCGATCGTGCTCCCGATCTGAAGCGCGGGCACGCCGAGATCTGCAGCACGCTCGCGGTTGATCTCGAGCGCGATCTCGGGCTTTCCCGTCTCGTAGCTCGAGCTGAGATCGGCGTAGCCACCGGCGGCGCGCAGCTTCGCGATCATGCTCTGCGCGAAGAAGTTGAGCCGGTCGATGTTCGGCCCGCGAATCGAATACATGAGCGGCGTGAAACGGGAGCCGGACATGCTGAACCAGGGGATCTGCTCGACGGCGAAGTCGCGGAGCGGGAGCCCGAGACCGGCGACGATCCGCCGCGTCTCCGTCATGATCTGCGCCTGCGTACGCCCGCGCTGGCTCTTGGGGGAGAGCTGGACGTAGATGCTCGCCTCATTCACGCGCTTCTGTATCCCGCCGCCGACCGTCGAGAAGACCGAGCGGACATCCGGCTCTGCTCGCAGCGCCTGCTCGACGGAAGAGACGTTCGTGAGCGTCTGGGCAAGGGTGCTTCCGAGGGGAAGCTTGAGCCAGATGCTGAACTCGCCGCGGTCGGCCTCCACGATCAGATCCAGGGGAACACCGCGGGCGATGATCATGCCGGTCAGGATGGCGGCCACCGCGATGCCGACGACCGAGAGTCGATGAGCGAGGCCCCAGGCCAGCAGCCGGCGGTACTGCTGCTCCAGCCGTGCGTAGGTGCGCTCGAAGGCAAGGTAGACCCTGCCGTGCGACGTCGTGAGCTTCAGGTAGCGCGACGACAGCATGGGCGTGAGTGTGAGCGCCACCACCATCGAGACCAGCACGGCCACGGTCACCACCAACCCGAACTCCCGGAAGAAGCGGCCCATCATGCCGCCCATGAAGGCGATCGGAACGAAGACGGCGCAGATCGAGAGCGTCGTGGCCAGCACGGCGAGGCCGATCTCCCGCGTGCCGTTCGAGGCCGCCGCGCGCGGCTCCTCGCCGAGCTCGATGTGCCGGTAGATGTTCTCGAGCACGACGATGGCGTCGTCCACCAGAAGACCGATCGAGAGCGAGAGTGCCATCAGGGTCATCACGTTCAGCGTGAAGCCGAAGAAGTAGAAGAACGAGAAGCTCGCGATCAGTGAGGAGGGGATTGCGGTGGCGGCGATCAGCGTCGATCGCCCGTTGCGCAGGAACGCGAACACCACGAGCACGGCCAGCAGGCCGCCCCAGGCCATGCCCACGAAGACGTCGTCCACCGAGCTCTGGATGAAGCGCGCGAGGTCCTGGGTCTCGACCATGTTGACGCCCGCAGGGATCGTCTCGCGGATCCTCGCCAGCTCGGCCTTCACGGCATTCGAGACGGCCACGGTGTTCTCGCCCGACTGCCGGCGGATCTGGAGCGAGACGCCGCGCTCTCCGTTGAGGCGCGCCACAGTGCGCTCCTCGGCCATGCCGTCCTCGACGGTCGCCACGTCGGCGAGGCGCACCAGACGACCCTCGCGCTCGGCCACCACCAGCGTCGCGAACTGCTCCGGGCTGGTGAGCTTGCCGCGGGTCTTGACCATGAACTCCTGGTGCTCGGTCTCGACCCTGCCCCCGGGCAGCTCGACGTGCTCGCGCCGCAGCGCGCCGAGCACGTCGTCCACCGCCAACGCGTAACCCGTGAGGCGCACGGGGTCGATCCAGATGCGCACCTCGCGCATACGACCGCCCACCAGCGTGACGGAGCCCACGCCCTTCACCCGCTCGAGCCGGGGCCTCAGCTTCTTGTCGGCGAGCTCCGTGAGCGCACGGATCGACTGCGGACCCGAGAGCAGCACCGTGAGGATCGGGCTCGAGTCGGGATCGACACGCGTGATGATGGGCGCCTCGGCGTCGACGGGCAGGTTGCCACGCGCTGCGCTCACCTTGTCGCGCACGTCCTGCGCCTTGCGGTGGACGTCCTGCTCGAGCGTGAACTCGACGAAGATCTGCGACAGCGAGTCGCTCGAGGCGCTGCGGAGCTTGCGCACGCCCTCGATGGAGTTGATGGCCTCCTCGAGCGGCTGGGTCACCGAGCGCTCGACGGTGTCGGGGGAGGCGCCCTCCAGCATGGTCACGACCGCGACCATCGGAAACTCGACGCGCGGGAACAGGTCGACGCCGAGGCGCGGGAGAGAGATCATCCCCAGCACCACCAGGCCACCGATCAACATCACGGCGAAGACGGGGCGTCGGATCGAGATGTCGGCGATCTTCATGTGCGCGCCTCCGGCTGTGCCGCCTGCACCACGCGCACGCGCTGGCCGGCCGCGAGGGAGGAGAGGGCATCGCCCACGATCACCTCGTCGCCCGGCTTCACGCCCGAGACGATCTCTGCCGAAGTCTCGGAGACGAGGCCGATGCGCACCGGCACCGGCTCGGCGCGCCCGTCGCGGACGACGAAGACGCGGCTCTCGCCGTCCTCGCTCCGCACGGCCTGGCGTGGCACGAGTACGACCTCGCTCGCCCGCTGCGGCGTGATCTCCACGTGGACGAAGACGCCGGACTTGAGCCGGTGCTCGGGGTTCGGCACGTCCATCTTGACCAGGTAGGTGCGCGTCACCGGATCGATGGCGTCGCTCACGCTGGAGACACGGGTCTCGATGGGGTCGGCGAGCCCCTGCACGCGAAGTGCGGCCGGGTCTCCCAGCTGCACCAGGTGGAGCTGGCTCTCGGGAATCGCGACCTGCGCCTCGAGGAGCGAGGCCTCCTGCAGCACGAGCACGATGGTCTGGGGCGCCGTGCGGGCCGTGGTCCCCTCGTCGGCGAGCCGTGCCGCGACGGACGCGGCGTAGGGCGCGCGCACGAGGGTGCGCGCGAGGTTGAGACGCGCCAGCTCGACCAGCTGCGCGGCCTGCCGCTCGTGCGCCTTCGCCACCTCGAGGCCCGTGCGGACCTTCTCGATCTGTTGCTCCGCCATCACGTTCTTGCTGCGCAGCGCCTGTGCGCGCTCGAGATCGGCCTCGACTTGCAGCCGTTCGGCTCGCGCCAGGTCAGCCCCTGCGCGCGCCTGGGCGAGCTGGGCCTCGTACGAGGAGGGGTCGATCTGGAACAGGGAAGCGCCCTGCTCGACACGGTCGCCGACGTCCACGAAGACGTGCTCGATCTTGCCCTGCACCTCGGTGCCGATCTCGCTCTGACGGCGTGCGACGAGGCTTCCCGCCGCGGTGAGCCGGGGCTGAATCGTGCCGCGCGTGACCGTCGCCGTCGCGACCTCCAGCGACGGATCCGCAGCCGCCACGGGAGCGGGCGCCTCCGACTTGCGGGGCTCGCCACAGGCCAGCGCCAGCCCGATGAGGAGGGCCCCGCTCCACCACTTCCACTGCTGCATCCTCATCGCTTCACCCCCAGCGCGCGGCGAAGCAGCCGCCGCACGTTCTCCAGACTTCGTCGGATGTCTTCCTCGCGGCCGCCCCGATCGATCCAGCGCACGAGGTGCCGGTAGAGCGTGCCGCCGATGAGGTCGGCGCAGGCCTCCGGATCTTCTTTCGGAATCTCGCGCGACGTCATGGCGCGGCGCAGCCGGGCGACGATGGCGGCGTGGTGCTCGTCGCGCAGGCGCTGCGAATCATTGCCGAGCTGCGCAGTGCTCCAGTCGCGTCCCTCGGTCATGCGGACGTAGAGGGCGAAGAACGCGCGGTGCTCCAGTACGAACCCGACCATCACGTCCACGAAGCGGTCGAGGGCCTCGGCGAAGGGCGCCGACGCCGCCAGTGTGGCCACCAGCGCGTCGTTGATCAGCTGGCTGCTGGCGGTGATCACCTCGCGGAAGAGCGCCTCCTTGCTCTCGAAGACGTTGTAGAGGTTGCCCGCCGAGTAGCCGGCGCGCGTGGCGATCTCGGCCATGGTGGCGCCCTCGAAGCCGCGCTCGGCGAAGACCTGCTCGGCCGTCTCGAGCAGGGCCTGCCGGCGCGCGCTGCGCGCCCGTTCGCGGGGGGGCGGGGCCGGGGTTGCCGTCATGCTCGCTCTCTCGGACCGGCGGAGGCCCGTCTTGAAGGGAAAGTCAGAAAAATGGACGCTTGATCAGTTTACTGAATCAAGGTTCAGAGTCCAACTCTGGCGCGGCCTGCCCGACTCCCGCACCCTCCGCAATCCGGAGCCGACATGCACTTCCGCACCGACGATCTGCGCATCGAGAGCCTCAAGCCCCTGATCCCGCCGGCGATCCTGATGGAGGAGCTGCCGCTGGACGATGCGGGCTCGGCCACGGTCGCCCGCAGCCGCGAGCAGGTGGCGGACATCCTCGCCGGGCGCGACGACCGGCTGATGCTGGTCGTCGGTCCCTGCTCGATCCACGACCCCGCCGCCGGCCTCGAGTACGCCGGGCGGCTCCAGAAGCTGGCGGAGGCGCATCGAGCCGACCTCTTCGTCGTGATGCGTGTCTACTTCGAGAAGCCGCGCAGTACCGTCGGCTGGAAGGGCCTGATCAACGATCCGCACCTCGATGGCAGCTTCGCCATCAACCAGGGATTGAGGAAGGCGCGGCGCTTCCTGCTCGACGTGACGCGGCTTGGGCTCCCGGCGGGCTGCGAGTTCCTCGACCCGATCTCGCCGCAATTCCTCGCCGACATCGTTTCGTGGGGGGCGATCGGTGCGCGCACGTCCGAGAGCCAGATCCACCGCGAGCTCGCCTCGGGCCTCTCCATGCCCGTGGGCTTCAAGAACGGGACGGATGGCAAGGTGCAGGTCGCAGTCGATGCGATCCTCGCGAGCGCCCATCCTCACCATTTCCTGTCGGTCACCAAGCAGGGCGTGGCCGCAATCTTCGAGACCCGGGGGAACCCCGATTGCCACCTGATCCTGCGCGGCGGGAGCGCGGGGCCGAACTACGGGCCCGAGCACGTCGCAAAGACCGTGGACGCGTTGGTGCGCCTCGGCCTGACGCCCGGCGTGATGATCGACTGCAGCCACGGCAACAGCGCCAAGGATCACCGGCGTCAGCCCGAGGTGGTGCAAAATCTCGCGGCCCAGATTGCTGCCGGTAGTCGGCACCTCTTCGGCGTCATGCTCGAGAGCTTCCTGGTCGATGGCCGCCAGGAGCTCGAGACGGGCAAGACGCCCGTCTTCGGCCAGAGCATCACCGACGCCTGCATGGGCTGGGAGATGACGCTCCCCCTATTCGGCGAGCTCGCCGAGGCCGTTCGCAAGCGCCGCCGCGCGCCTTAACGCTCCCGCGTCGTCGTGCCGACAAGATCCCTGGCCCTCCGGGCCGGGCTCCCTCTCGCCCGGCCGTGGGCGCAAGGAGGCTTCATGGCCAGGGAGGCAGCGGAATTCGACCGGGAGGCGATGCTGGCCGAGCTGGATGGCGACGAAGAGCTCGTGACCGAGCTGATCAACACGATGCGGGCCGAGGCGCCGAAGCTGGTGCACGAGGTGCGTGTCGCCGTCGACGCCGCCGATGCGGCGCTCGTGACCCGGGCCGCCCACACCCTCAAGGGCGCAGTCTCGAATTTCGGGGCACGCGCCGCCGCAGACGCTGCGCTTCGCCTCGAGCAGATGGGGCGTGCCGGCGATCTTTCCCATGCGAGCCGCGCGCTTGCCACGCTCGAGATGGAGATGAGCGCGCTGATGCGGGAGCTGGAGAAGGCGTAGCCGCCTGGCTAGGGCAGCATCTGGCCGCCGTCGACGACGACGGTCGTGCCCGTGATCCAGCTTGCGGCGTCCGACGCCAGGAAGACCACGGCATTCGCGACCTCTTCGGGTGTGCCGAGGCGCTTCCACGGGGCCCGCCGCAGCGTGCCCTCGTACATCTTCGGATTCGCCTTCTTGATCATGTCCCAGCTCCCGCCCGGGAACTCGATCGCGCCGGGGGCGACCGTGTTCACGCGGATCTTCTTTGGCGCCAGTGTCATGGCGAGCGACGTTGCGTGGCTGATCATGGCCGCCTTCGCGGCGCCGTAGGGCACCGTCATTCCCGCACCGAGCCCCGAGATCGAGGAGATGTTCACGATCGAGCCGCCGCCGGCCGCCTCGATCCAGGGCACGACCCGCCAGCAGGCGCGGACGGTCGCCATGACGTCGACCTTGAAGCCGGCCTCCCAGCCCTGCTCGTTGTCCATCACCCCAAAGCCCGAGGCGTTGTTCACCAGCACGTGTATCGCGCCGAGGGCCTGCTGCGCGCCGTCGAGGAAGGCTTCGAGAGCAGCCTTGTCGGCGATGTCGCAGGTCTCGGCATGAACCTTCACGCCCAGCGCGCGCAGCTCGCCCGCGACCGCCTCGAGGGCCTCTTCGCCACGCGCGCAGATCGCGACGTGAGCACCTTCCTTCGCGAAGCTGAGGGCGATTTGGCGGCCGATGCCGCGGCTTGCGCCCGTGACGATCACCCCCTTGCCGGAAAGTCCGAGATCCATGAGTCCGTCTCCGCAGCCCTGAGGCATGGTGCGCGCAGGATTGCGCCCCCTCAGCATGACGCCGCGGGCACTGCTCGCAAGCGAGCGCAGCGCTGGCGAGGCCGGGGCCCTGCGGGTAGCCTCGGCCTTCCCGGGGGGCTCGCATGAAGGCTGTTTCCGTGCGGGCAGGCGTCGAGCCCGCGGCTGCCTTCGACGACGCGCATCATCGCCGACTCACCTGGCAGGTTCCGCTAGCCATCACGGGCGTCGCCGTGCTCGCTCTGTCCGTCGACCTACCGATCACGCGCTGGGTTGCGGGCGACCACCTGCCGAGTTCCGTCGAGAAGGCCATCCGCCTCTCCGAGGTCTTCAGCCACGGCTTCGGTGTGGCGGTGATCCTGATTGCGGTCTTCGTGCTGGACCGGGAGCATCGCGCGCGGATGCCGCGCCTCGTTGCAGGCACCGTGCTGGCTGGTCTGCTCGCGAACTGCTTCAAGCTGCTCGTATCGAGATCCCGGCCCCGGAGCTTCGATCTCCACGGACAGATCCTCGACAGCTTCAGCGGCTGGCTCCCGCTCGGCAGGCTTCCGAGCGTGCAGGAAGGCTTCCCCTCGGCCCATGCCGCCGCGGGCTTCGCTCTCGCCGTGATGCTCTCGTGGAGCTACCCCGCAGGGCGCACGTTCTTCTTCGTCCTTGCGGCGATATCGGGCCTGCAACGCGTGCAGTCTTCAGCGCACTTTCCGAGTGACGTCCTCTTCGGCGCCGCCCTCGGCTGCTTCGCTGCCTACGCCTGCCTTCCGGGAGGCCTGATCGGCCGCTTCCTCGACCGCCGCGAGGCCCGCCGAGCTTCGATATCTTGAGCCTTTGCTCGAGACGGCGCAGTCCTCCGCGCCGGGGGAGGCAACCGATGAGCCCTGCCAGCCGCACGAGCAGCGCTCCCGCGCGCCAGGTCGCCCTGCTCTTCGATCTCAACAAATGCATGGGCTGCCAGAGCTGCGCAGTCGCCTGCAAGATGCTGTGGACCCGCGAGCCCGGCGAAGAGCAGCAGTGGTGGTGCACCGTCAACACGCAGCCGGGGCGAGGCTCGCCGCGTGATTGGGAGACGATGGGCGGAGGCTATCGCGACGGTCGTCTCGAGCCTGGCAGGGAGCCTACGCGCCAAGAAGTCGGTGGTGGCTGGAGCTTCAACCAGGAGGAGGTCTTCTTCGGCGGCCGCGGCCGTGCGGCCCACCTCGAGCCGCGCGCCGAAGGACGCGCGCCCGAGTGGGGCCCCAACTGGGACGAGGACCAGGGCGCGGGCGAGTACCCGAACTCCTACTTCTTCTACCTGCCCCGGCTGTGCAACCACTGCACGCGGCCGGCCTGCGTCGAGGCCTGTCCGAACGCTGCGATGCGCAAGCGGCAGGAAGACGGGATCGTGGTGCGTGACGAAGAGGCATGCCGCGGCGCGCGCGCCTGCATCCAGGCCTGCCCGTACAAGAAGATCTACTTCAACCACGTCCGCAACGTCTCGCAGCATTGCATCGGCTGCTGGCCGCGGCTCGAGCGCGGTGTGGCGCCGGCCTGCGTGCGCAACTGCCCCGGTCGCCTCGCCTTCGTGGGCTTTCTCGACGACGCCGCGGGGCCGATCCAGCGGCTCG
>Ga0209253_10004193_pt1 | contig 12571 bp, 8 predicted proteins | sample FrelakmetBRP12BR_FD_187145 | JGI IMG/M metagenome (GOLD analysis project Ga0209253, IMG submission 187145) | Freshwater lake sediment microbial communities from the University of Notre Dame, USA, for methane emissions studies - BRP12 BR (SPAdes)... | ecosystem: Environmental > Aquatic >...
CGGCGGCGAGGCGAGCCGCCTTCTCCCCGCCCCGGAGGCGGCGCTCGTCCGCGCCATCGGCGCCGGCGACGAGAGCGCGCTCTCCCCGGAGCTCCGGGACGCCTTCGCCAGGAGCGGCCTGGCCCATGTGCTCTCGGTCTCGGGCTTGCACCTCGCCATCGTGGCCTGGGGCGCCTGGCGCGTGGCCCTCTCGGCACTGCTGCGCCTCGACCCCGGGCTCGGGATCGACGCGCGGAAGGGGGCGGCGGCCTTCGCGCTCCCGATCACCGCCCTCTACGCGCTCGCGACCGGGGCGTCCGTCCCCGCGCTGCGCTCCGCGGTCGGCGCCGGGCTGGCGCTCCTCGCCGTTCTCCTCGACCGGGAGGCGGACCCGCGCAACGCGCTCGCGCTGGCGGCGCTCCTGATCCTGGCGGCGGACCCCGGCGCGCTCGGCGACGTCTCGTTCCAGCTCTCCTTCGCGTCGGTCGCCGGGCTGCTGGGGCTCGCCGGGCCACTCCGCGGGGCGCTGCCGGTTCACCCCGACGGGTCACGCTGGCGTGGAAGGGCCGCCGAGGCCGCGCTCCAGGCGGCCTGTGCCAGCATGGCGGCGACGCTGGCGACGGCGCCACTGGTCGCCCTGCACTTCCGCCGGCTCTCGCTGCTCGCCGTCCCGGCGAACGTGGCCGGCCTCCCCCTGGCCTCGGCCCTGACCGTCCTCGGGGCGCTCGCCTACCTCGCGAGCGCCGTCGCGCCCCCGCTCGCGCCGCTCTTCCTCTGGGCGTGCCGCTGGCCGGCGTCGGCGATGCTCGCGGTGAATGGCACCTTCGCGTCCCCGGGCTGGTCCACGGTCGGGATCGCCTCCCCCGGCTGGGCGGGCGTCGCCATCGCCTATGGCCTCGGGCTCGGCGCGCTGGCGCGGCCAGGGCGCCGCCTCACCGCTCGCGCCGTCTGCGGGGCTGCCGCCGCTGCGGCCCTGCTCCTTCCCGGGCCGGCCCGCTGGCTGGCCGCCCGACACGCCGGCATGCTGGAGGTGGTCTTCCTCTCGGTCGGGCAGGGAGACGCCGCCATCCTCCGCCTCCCCGACGGGCGCGCCGTACTGATGGACGCTGGCGGCGACGACCGCGGCCGCTACGACCCCGGCGCCCGGGACGTGCTCCCCTTCCTGCGCGACATGGGGGTCCGCCGCATCGCCGCGGCATTCGTCTCCCATCTCCATGGCGACCACGTCCTCGGCCTGCCGGCGGTGGCGGACGGCATCGCGGTGGAGCGGCTCTACACCTCCGGGCGCGCTGGCGACCCGGCCGCATCCGAGGCGCTACGCCGGCTGCCGCCTGCCGCGCCGCTCGCCGCCGGCCACGAGGTGGTTCTCGGGGGGGTGCGCTTCCAGGTCCTCGGCCCGCCACGCTCCGCCCGGACCTCCGGGCTCGCCGACAACGACGCCTCCCTCGTGGTGCGGGTGGTCCATGGGACCTCCGTGTTCCTCTTTCCCGGGGACGTCGAGGCGGAGGGGGAAGCGCTGCTCCTGGAGCGGGGCGGCCTCGCCGCCGACGTCGTGAAGGTCCCGCATCACGGCAGCCGCACCAGCTCGGGCCGAGCGCTCGCGGTCGAGAGCCGGCCGCGATGGGCGGTCGCCTCGGTGGGTCTCCGAAACCGGTTCGGCTTCCCCCACGCCGAGGCGGTCGAGCGCTGGCGCGAGGCGGGCGCCGAGTTCCTGCGGACCGACCAGGCGCCGGTCCGCTTCCTCTCGGACGGACGGACCGTCCGCCGGGCCGAGCCGGCGGCGGCGCTCGACGCCGGGGAGCTCTGGGCCGGACGCTGAGACTGCGGCGGCCTCTGGTCGGCGGCCGCCAGCCGTCCGAGTCGGTCGCGGGCGTGGAGCTCGCCTCGACCCGACATGGCCTTCGGGTCGAAGGCGCGCGGCAAGCCGCAGGAGCCGGCTGCGCGTCGAACCCGTGCGTCCGAGCTCCGTACCTCGACTGGCCCGTGGGAGAGGGACGGCTCTGGAGAGTGGCGTGGCATGGCGCTTGGAGGCGAGCCAAGCGTGGCACGTCAGGAGATCCCGGCGCCCGCCCCGAGGCGCTCCACCCGCAGCATCGCTCGGGAGCTGCTGCGAGCCGCGCTCGCTGGCGAGTCCCCCTCGCTCGGCCCGTGGCTCGAGGTGCTGGACGGGCCGCAGGCGGGACGGCGGGTGGGACTCTCGGCAGCACAGCTGCTGGGGCGCGGCCCCGACGCGCCCTTCCGTGTGGACGATCCTCACCTCTCCCGGCGGCACGCCCGCTTCAGCTGCTCCGGAGGCGCGATGGTGGTGGAGGATCTCGGGAGCAAGAACGGGACGCTCCGGAACGGCCGACGCCTGGAGAAGGGTCCGAATGCGCTGGCGCCGGGGGACGAGATCGCCGCTGGCGCGACCCGCCTGCGCCTCGTGCCGCCGGACGGCGAGGAGAGGGCCGACACTCCCGGGGGCTCGCCCGGACCTCTGCGCGCCGCACGTCTCCCGGGGTTCCTGGCGCTCGCGGCCGCCCTGCTCCTGGGGGCCTGCGCCCTCTCGCTCGCTTTCGCCGCCCTCGCCTGAACCGGCGGCGGGGGTCCTCCGCGATCGCGCTGGCCCGGTGGCGAGCCCTAGAACCGCGCGCCGAGGCGCCGGAGCGCCTCTTCCAGGGCGTCGAAATCGACCAGCACCTTGGCCCCGGCCGCCACCAGCTTCGCGGCCAGCTCTGGGGACTGCATGCCGCCCACGTAGAGGTCGACGCCCCGGGGAAGCTCGCGGGCGATGGACGCGGCGGCCTCGAGCGCCTGGGCGTCTCCGGACGCGCCGGTGACACCCAGGACCACGGCGCGGGCCGACGTGCGCCGAGCGGTCTGGACGATGTCCTCCCCCGGCAGGTCGACGCCGAGGTAGACGACTCCCAGCCCTCCCACGGCCGCGAGCATCGCCGAGGCGAGGACGCCGAACTCGTGCCGCTCTCCGGGTGGCGTGGCGAAGAGCACTCCCGGACGACCGTCGCGCGGAACCTGCAACCGGACCAGTGAGCCGAGCAGGTTGCGAAGCGCTGCCGAGGCGATGTGCTCCTGCCCCACCGTCAGCTGCCCGCGGTCCCAGGCCAGGCCGACCTCCCGCATGAGCGGCAGCGCCACCTCGCGAACCAGCTCGCGCGGGGAGAGGATCGCGGCGAGCCGCCCCAGTTGCCGCTCGGCGGCGGCGAGGTCGTAGCGCTGGAGCGCCCCGATGATGCCGCCGGGGGCGACGCCCTCCGCGTTGCCGGGCCGGTCCGCCGGCTCCGCGCCCGCCTCCAGCAGCGCGGCTAGATCGACCTCGGGCATCGCCGCGATGCGCCCGATGGCGTGCCCGCGATCGACGAGCTGGCGCAGGAGCTTGAGCTTTCGCAGGTCGGCGTCGGTGTAGAGGCGGCCCCGGTCGTCTCGCCCGGGCTCCACCGCGGCATAGCGCCGCTCCCAGGCGCGCAGCGTGTCGATCGGAATGCCCGTGAGCCGCGCGATGACGCGGATCGGGTACCTCCCCGCGCCCTTCTGCGCTGAGGCGTCCATGTTCGGTGTCTAGCACCGCGTGACGGGGCTTGCAATGCTGTTGTTTGGCCGTTAGCCTGGACAAATTATGATCAGAGCGGCAACCCCGACAAGGTCACCCGTGCATCTTCGTCCGGGTGCGGCGCTGGCGACCGGACGCTTGCCTGGAAAGCGCGGCGCTCTCCCCAGGGAGGCTGCGCGGTGAGCCGGGTCCAGGTCCTCGAACGCACCCAGCTCGTGCCCCGCCCCCGTGGCGAGGTCTTCGCCTTCTTCGCCGACGCCCGGAATCTCGAGGCCATCACCCCCGGCTTCCTGCACTTCGAGATCCTGCCGCCGGTGCCGTCGCGCCTCGAGAGCGGCTCGATCATCGACTACCGGCTGTCGCTGGCCGGCGTCCCGTTCCGGTGGCGCACCCGCATCGAGGAATGGCAGGCAGGGCGGCGCTTCGTGGACCTGCAGCTGCGTGGCCCGTACGCGCTCTGGCATCACACCCATACCTTCGACGACGCGCCCGGCGGCACGCGGATGGTCGATCGGGTCCGCTACCGCCTGCCGCTCGGCCCGCTTGGCGCGCTGGCACACCGGCTCTTCGTCCGGCGAACGCTGGACCGGATCTTCGACCACCGTGGCGAGCGGATCGCGGCGCTCCTCGGTCCCGCCGGGCCGGCGACGCGAGCCGCCTAGCCGAACGGGTTGTCGAGCAGGATCGTCTCCCCGCGATCGGCGCCGACCGAGACGGCCATCACCTTCACGCCCGACAGCTGCTCGAGGCGCTTCAGGTAGCTCCGCGCGTTCAACGGGAGGTCGTTCCAGGCCCGCGCCGCGGCGAGCGGCTCGGCCCAGCCCGGGAGCGACTCGTACACCGGCTCGCAGCGCTCGAGCACTTCCGGGTCGCCCGGCATCTCGTCGAGCGTCTTCCCGTCGCAGCGGTAGGCCACCGCCACCTTGATCTCGGGAAAGCCGGTGAGGACGTCGAGCTTGGTGATGGCGAGACCGTCGAGCCCGTTCACCCGGGCGGCATAGCGCATCGCCACGGCGTCGAACCAGCCGGTGCGGCGAGGCCGGCCGGTGGTGGCGCCGAACTCGTTGCCGATCTTGCGCAACCGCTCGCCGGTCTCGTCCTTCAGCTCGGTGGGGTAAGGGCCCCCGCCCACGCGGGTGCAGTAGGCCTTGGAGATCCCGATGACCTGGTCGATCTGGGTCGGCCCGACGCCCGACCCGGTCGCGGCGTTGCCGGCGACGGTGTTGGAGCTGGTGACGAACGGATAGGTCCCGTGGTCGACGTCGAGCATCGTGCCTTGGGCCCCCTCGAAGAGGATCGACTTGCCGGCCCGGATGGCCTGGTGGAGCCTGAGCGAGGCGTCGGAGGCGTAGCGAGCCAGCCGCTGGCCGAGCCTGGCGTACTCGGCGGCGATGGCGTCGGCGTCGAGATCGGACTCCGCGCCCAGCCGCCGGATCTCCTCGAGGGCCGCCGGCAGCCGCTCCTTCACCCTGCGCGCGAGCTTGTCGGGGTCGAGGAGGTCGCGGACGCGGATGCCGCGCCGGGCCACCTTGTCCTCGTAGGTCGGGCCGATGCCACGGCCGGTGGTGCCGATCTTGCCGGCGCCCATGGCCTGCTCCCGGGCCACGTCCACCGCCTTGTGCCAGGGCATGATGACGTGGGCGTCGAGGGAGATGACGAGCTGATCGTCGTCCTTCAGGAAGCCCTTCTGCTTCAGCCGATCGATCTCCATCACCGCCACGGCCGGGTCGAGCACCACGCCGTTGCCGATGACGCATGACTTGCCCGGGTGCAGGATGCCGGCCGGGATGAGGTGGAGGACGGTCTTCTCGCCGTCCACCACCAGCGTGTGGCCGGCGTTGTTCCCGCCCTGGAAGCGCACCACCACGTCGGCGAACTCGGTGAAGCGATCGACGATCTTGCCCTTCCCCTCGTCGCCCCACTGGGCACCGACGATCACCACGTTGGGCATGCTCTAGGCTCCTCGAGGCGGAAGCGCGCGGCGGCGCAGCGCCGCCGGCGGCTGGGACGATACCAGGGGAGCGCGGATCCGGCTACCGCCGCGCCGTGGGCTTCATCGGCCGCGGCCGCCCCAACGCGGACGGCTTGCGGGCCGCGCCCACCCGCGCCGGGACGGACCTGGCGGCCTTCACCGGCGCCGCCAACCGCTGCCTGGTGCGGCCGCTCCGCTCCAGCGCCTGGGTGGCGAACTCCAGGTCCACGGCGAACCCGATGGCCGGCCCGGGGCGGCCGAACCGTGCCAGCAGCCCGTCGTAGCGGCCGCCCGAGGCCACCGCCGCCCCGGCACCCGGGGCGTACCCCGCGAAGGTGATGCCGGTGTAGTAGCCGAGGCCGCGAACTTCCCCGAGGTCCACCTCCACGTCCCGAACGCCCCGGCGCCGCGCCAGGGCGAGCGCCGCCTCCAGCTCGACGAGCGCTCCGGCGGCGCCCGGGATCCCGGCGGCGAGCGCGCGCCCCCGCGAGAGCGCCCCCTCGCCGTAGAGCCCCGCCAGCGCCGGCAGCGCCTGACGCGCCGCCCGCTTGCCGCGCCCCCGACCCGCTGCGGCCGCCAGCGCCGCCTCGTCCTTGCGGGAGAGCGCCTCCTGGGCCTCCGCCCGCGCCGCCGGGCTCAGCCCGGCCGCGGCGAGCACCTCGCCGGCGAAACGGGCGTGGCCGACTTCCAGCACCGCGTGGGTGAGACCCACCCGGTCGAGCGCCCGCCTCAGCACCACCAGCGCCTCGGCGTCGGCCGCCCCGCCACCGGCTCCCAGGAGCTCCACGCCGGCCTGGTAGACCTCGCGCGGGCGGCCAGCGCGGGCCTCTCGAGCGCGCAGCACCGGGCCGTCGTAGCAGAGCCGCGCCGGGTCGGGGAGCGCATCCGGCCGGGCCGCGTAGAGGCGCGCGATCTGCGGGGTGATGTCGGGGCGGATGGCCACCACCTCGCCCGAGCCCGGCTCGACGAACTTCAGAACCCCGGCGAGCGCCGCCTCGGAGAGGCCGCGCTCCACCACCTCCAGGCGCTCCAGCGTCGGGAGCAGGAGGCGTCGGTAGCCGAAGGAGGCGAAGACGCCGTGGAGGCGCCCGGACAGCTCGGCGAGGTGCGCCGAGTGGTCCGGGGTCAGGTCGCGGATCCCCAGCGGAAGCGAGAGGTCGAGCATGGTCTCAGATCCGGATGCGGCGCACCTGGCGCACGTGCGGGAGGCGGCGCAGCCTCTCCAGGACGTCGTCGGCCGGCGCCTGGTCCACGTTGATCAGGGACACTGCCGAGCTGCGGGCGTCGTCGCGGGAGAGCGAGATGCGGGCGATGTTCACGCCGGCGGCGCCCAGGGTCGTGCCGATGTTGCCGACCACGCCCGGCGAGTCGTCGTTCTCGCAGAGGATGATGTGCCCCTCTGGCACCGCCTCCAGCCGGAACTGGTTCACCCGGACGATGCGGGCGTCGCGCTTGCCGAAGACCGTGCCCGCCACCACCGCCTCGCCTCCGTCGCCGCGCACCGCCACGGCCAGCAGGCTCGCGTAGTCCTGCGCGCCGGCGCTGCGCTCCTCGGAGACGGCGATGCCGCGCTCCCGCGCCATGGCGGGCGCGCTCACCGCGTTCACCGGGGAGGCCTCGAAGTGGGAGAGGATCCCCTTCAGCACCGCGGCGGTGATGGGACGCTGCGGCGCCTCGGCAAGGTCTCCGGCGTAGGAGATCCGCACCTCGCGCGCGCCGGGCGGCGCGATCTGAGCCGCGAGCGATCCGAGCTGCTCGGCGAGCCGCAGGTACGGGCCGAACCGCTCCAGCGCCTCGCGCGACATCGCCGGGACGTTGACGGCGTTGCGCACCTCGCCGGTCGTGAGGTAGGCGGCGAGCTGCTCGGCGATGGCCACCGCCACCGCCGCCTGGGCCTCCTCGGTGGCGGCGCCGAGGTGCGGCGTGCAGATGAAGCCATCGAGCTTCAGCAGCGGGTTGTCGGCCGGCGTCGGCTCCTTCTCGAAGACGTCCAGCGCCGCGCCGCCGAGGTGGCCTGCGGCGAGCGACGCGGCGAGCGCCTTCTCGTCGACGAGGCCGCCACGGGCGCAGTTCACCAGCATCGCTCCCTTCCTCATCTTCCCCAGCGTCTCGGCGTTCACCAGGTTCCGGGTCTTGTCGGTGAGCGGGACGTGGAGCGAGATGACGTCGGCGCGGCGCCACAGCTCCTCGATCGGGACCAGCTCCACGCCGAGCTGGGCGGCGCTCTCCGGCGAGATGAACGGGTCGTAGGCGACGACGCCCATCTTCATCGCCTTGGCCCGATCCACCACCACCGAGCCGATGTTGCCGATGCCCACCACGCCCAGCGTCTTCCCGGCGAGCTCGTGCCCCTGGAACCTCTTCTTCTCCCACTTGCCGGCCTTGACGCTGGCCGTGGCCTGGGCGATGTGGCGCGAGAGGGCCAGCATCATGGCCACCGTCAGCTCGGCGACCGTCACCGACGATCCACCGGGCGTGTTCATCACCACCACCCCGCGCCTGGTGGCGGCGTCGAGGTCCACGTTGTCCACGCCGACGCCGGCACGCCCCACCACCTTGAGGCGCGGGGCCCTCTCGAGCACCCTGGCGGTGATCTTGGACGCGCTGCGGACCGCGACGGCGTCGTAGTCGCCGATGATCGCCTCGAGCTCCTCGGGCTTCATCCCGACCCGGACGTCCACCTGCAGTCCCGCCCGGCGCAGGATGTCGATCCCCTCTGGCGACAGGTCGTCGGCTACGAGCACGCGTTGTCCCATGGCTCCTCCAGCGAAGACGGCGTCGGGAGCGGGGTTCGTATCAGGGGGCCCCCGGGGCGTCAATCGTGGGAGGCACCGTCGCCCGGGCGTCCTCCCCGGCCCCACGGCGCCACGATCGCCTGGAGGGCCACGTCCACCACCTGTCGCTTCATGCGCTCCAGCTCCTCCTCCGAGGGCTGCGGCGCGGTGAGCATCCCGGTGACCATCCCGGTCAGGCTCATGTCGAGGATGCCCAGGACGCTCGCGGCGCAGACCATGGGCTCGACGTCACTCCGCAGCTCGCCCGCCTCCTGGCCGCGCCGCACCACGTCGGCGACGAGACGAAGGGCGGTCTCGAAGGTCTGCCGGGTGCTGCCGGCCCGCAGGACGCCGGGCGTGCGCGGCACCTCCAGGATCAGGACCCGGACCGCCGCCGGTGCGGTGCGGAAGACGTCGAGCGCGAAGCAGATGACCGAGGCGATCTGCTCGGCGGCGCTGCCCGGGCCCTCGGCGATGGCGCGGATGGCGCCGATGAGGATGGCCCACTGCTCCTCGAAGACGCTCTCGAGCAGCTCGTCCTTGTTGCGGAAGTAATGGTAGACGAGGCCGTAGGCCACGCCCGCTTGCCGCGCCACGTCGGCGATGCGGCAGCCGTGGTAGCCCTTGTCGGCGAAGACCTTCAGCGCAGCGTGCAGGATGGCGCGTCGCTTGTCGGGCTCACCCTCCAGGGCGGCCTCGCGCGTGCGAGCGGGGGCGCGGCGCTTGTCTCGGGCCAGGTTGACTCCAGAATCAACGACCGGCCTTGAAGCTACCCAGGGGGTGGGCGGGAGTCAACGGGACCGGCAGCGGCGCTCTCGGCCTGCACCCTCATGGCACCAGACGGAACCCGCGGACCTCCGAGAGGTCGAGCGAGGCGGTGACCCCCCAGTAGCCGTTCTCGGCGACCCGAACCTGGACCAGGCCTCGCCAGCAGTCGCAGGGAGAGGTCCAGCTGGCCGTGAAGGTCTGCTGCTGTATCCCGGGCGGGGTCACCACCGTCGCCCCGGTGGCGTAGTCCGGGGTGAGGACGGAGCGGAGCGAGAACAAGGCGTCGTACCCGAGGTCGAGGCCGCCGAGGACGCGCACCTTGGCCCCGGCCGTCCCCTGGGCGAAGGCCTGGTAGGGCAGGGGGCGCGGGTCGAAGATCGGGTCGAGCCCGGCCTTCATGGCCGCGGAGGCGCTCGAGCCGAGCGCCAGGAACCCGAAGGTGAGCCGGTCGCCGCGCTTGTCGGCGGCGGCGACGTCGAGCCGAACCTCCGTGAATCGGTCGAGCCAGGTGGGAAAGATCGGCGCCCAGCTGCCCGGCGCGCTCGCGGCTCCGAAGCCGAGGAAGCGGGCGAGCAGCCCTCCCGCGAGCGGCCCCCAGGCCACGGCCCCGCGGACCCAGGTCTCGGAGAGCTGGCCGGGGGAGAGGCTGAAGTCCTGGCCGAGGTCGAGGTCCAGGCGCGTCTGGGAGACCCCCCCGCCGGGCGCCACGAGGCGGTTGCGCAGCGCCAGCCGAAGCTGGCTGTAGCCGCCCGGGATCGTGGACGAGAGCGACCGCAGCGGCAGGCAGCCCCCGGAGGTTCCTGCCGGCGGGCTCGCGCAGGGCGAGCCCGGCAGCACCGCCGCGGCGTCCACCTCGTCGTAGGCGTAGGCCGGCAGGCTCGGCCCGGCGACGCCGGTCCCGCCCCGCCACTCGACCCGGGGCTCGATGACGTGACGAAGGGTATCGCCCGGCGGCCCGTAGGCGCGCTCGAGCCTCGTCGAGAGCACGGCGCCGCCGGTGACCCAGCCGTTCGCCAGCGCAGGCTGGGCGCCCGAGCCGAAGACGTATCCGGCGGCGTTCCCCGCCACCCACGGCTCGATCTCGGCGACGTGCCCGAGCGCCACCGGCGCGCGCAGCTCGGCGCGCACCCAGGCGCGGCTCGCGGCGAGCCGCTGCCCAGGCACCCAGCCGCCCGGCTCCGGCAGCGGCAGCGGCCCGTTCCAGAAGCGCTCGCCGGGGCCGATCCCGCTCACGCTCCGGTCGGTGATCCCCGAGACCGGGGCGAAGCGCGCCAGGCCCGCCTGGCCGGAGAGGGAGACCGGGCCGGCGAGCCGGAGCGGGAGCAGGGTCGCCGCCACGGCCGGTAGCCGGTGGAAGGACGGAACCGAGCCTCCGAAGACGCCGAAGGGCACGACCGGCACGCCAGGCTGTCCGAGGGTCCCGATCTGCTCGTGATAGGAAAGGTCCGCCTGCAGCAGCAGGTGGTCGGACGCCCAGCCGGCCGCCACCGCCGAGCGGTAGTACTCCGCGTTCCGGAGCAGGAGGTCGCCTACGAAGTCCTGCGGGTAGGCGGCGTCGCCCACGAGCGCCAGCCGGGCGTTCAGGAACGCCCCCGGGGCGAGGGCCGTCTCGTTCTCCAGCGACAGCGCGTAGCGGTCGCCGGACGCCGGCTTCCAGGCGTACGGCAGCGTGTCGTGCAGGTAGTGGAGCCTCGCCTCGCCCCGCACCCCCTCCGCCGGCGCCCAGCGCAGCTCCGCGGCCCCGCCGACCCCGCGTACGCCCGGGTCCTGCCCCCGGCTCTGCGCGGCCTCCACCTTGGCCTGCGATGGCCCGAAGGCGTATCCGGCGGTCAGGGTGGCGTCCCAGCTCCGCCCCAGCGTCAGGAAGAACGGCTCCGCCAGCTCCCATCCGGTGCGGGAGCCGACGTTCACCGCCGGGAAGAGGAAGCCGGTCTGGCGGCTCGCCAGGGGGACGTAGAGCCAGGGCAGCGGTAGCACAGGCACCGGGGTGTCGATGAACAGGAAGCGGGGCGTGACGTAGACGACGGGCCAGCTCAGCACCGCGCTCTCGCCGAGGGTGACCTCGGCACGGGCGGCGCGGATCTCCCAGGAGGGCGCTTCCCCCTGGCAGTCGCAGAGCGTGAGCCGGACCCCCTCGGCGGTGAAGCGCTCCGGCCCTCCGGCCGACACCCCTGCCGGCGGGGCCTCTCCCGAGACCCGGTCGGCGCGAAGCGACAGCCGGTTGCGCCCTTCCCGCACGGCTGCGGCCACGTCGGCCGCGCCGTCGAGGTCCACCGGCCTGCCCTTCACGAAGACGGCGACCTCACGCGCCTCCCAGGGGCCGTCCAGCACGGCGTGGACCGCGTCGCCGGCCACGATGCGGCCCGGCGCGGTGAGGAGCACGTCGCCGGTGGCGTCGAGCGTGCCGGAGCGCGGGTCGTAGCGGGCGCTGCGGGCCCGCACCAGCACCACGCCGCGGCGCAGCCTGACGCCCCCCTCGAGGAGGAACCGCTCCGCAGCGGCGTCGTAGGAGATGCTGCCGGCCTCGACCTCCACCGGCCCCCCGGGGCCGGGAAGCGCCGCGCCGGCGGCGCGCGCCGTGCCGGGATGGGCAAGAAGTCCGGCGGCGGCCAAGGCGAGGAGCCCGGCGGCTGCCGGCGGGAGGAGCCGGTTCACCGGCGCATTCTAGTTGCCCGCGGGGCGGACCGGGGCCGGGTTCTCGGCCGGGCGGCCCGGGGCGGGCGCGGAGGCCGGCCGGAGGCTGGCCGGGCGCTCGAAATCGATGGCCAGCGTGTCGCCCTCGACGCGCTGCTGCCAGGCCACCCTCTCGCGCAGCCGGATCTCGACGACGTAGGTTCGCCCCTGGCGCATGGGCGTGACCATGGCCACCGCCGAGGGGAAGAACGAGGTGTCGAGGTAGTTCAGGTCGTTGCGGTTCGGCACCCGCGTGTTGGGCATCTCGACGCGCACGACGTTGCCGGCGCCCTCGCTCACTCGGAAGCGAGGCGCGCCACGGGTGCGAACGTAGACCTGGGAGACGTCGGCGAGCTGGCGGAAGCCCAGCGACTCGACGGCGTTGGCGCGGCCCGACGGGAGCGCCGGGACCTCGCGCACGGAAGGCGGTGGCGCGGTGGCGGGCGCGAGGCGCGGCTCAGGGGCCGCAGCCGACCGGGCGGCCGGGGCCGCGGCGAGCGCGGCCTGGGCACGGGCATCCTCCTCGCGGGAGCGGGCCGCGGCGGCCGCCTGCGCCCTGCTGGCCTGCGCCGCCTTCTCGGCCTGCGCGGCCCTCTCCGCCTGCGCAGCCTTCTCCGCCTGCGCGACCTTCTCCGCCTGCGCGGCCCTTTCCGCCTGCGCAGCCTTCTCCGCCTGCGCAGCGGCCAGGCGGGCCTCCTCGGCGGCGCGAGCGCGATCGGCGGCGGCCCGGGCCTCCGACGCGGCGGCGGTGCGGGCGGCGGCCTCGGCGCGCGCCTGCTCCTCGCGGGCCCGGGCTTCCGCGGCGGCGGCCCGCGTGCGGGCCTCCTTCTCGGCCTGGGCGGCGGCCTCGGCCTGGCG
>Ga0209253_10004194_pt1 | contig 12571 bp, 12 predicted proteins | sample FrelakmetBRP12BR_FD_187145 | JGI IMG/M metagenome (GOLD analysis project Ga0209253, IMG submission 187145) | Freshwater lake sediment microbial communities from the University of Notre Dame, USA, for methane emissions studies - BRP12 BR (SPAdes)... | ecosystem: Environmental > Aquatic >...
ACTAGCCCGTCACTGGACAGCCTCGGTAAGCCACGAATACCTTCGATTGATGTAGTCCCACCAGCCAGCCAGCTCAGGCAGGCGGCCGGTAGGCAGACGGCCAAACAGGTCTTCTGTAGCCACGCTGGCGAACCTGTCGGGTGTTCTTACTAGCCGCTTCCACACATCGATGGCAGAGTCCCCAAGGCCGCGCAGCGTGGGTGACGTCACCCGGCGAAAATCAGGGTTGTGCCCAGGGGCGATGTGCAACAGACTTACAGCGTCGGCACCGAGCTCGTGGGCCTTCTCCATCTCGTGGGCCAGAAACTGCTGCCGCATTAGCTGGTAGAACGGCTCGTAGAACAGGTCGCAGAAGCACGGCAGCAGCGACTTGTCGAGGACGCAGTCTTCGCACTCATACAGCCACGCGTATATCTGCCTTCGATCCGTGCCACTCCCGCGCGCAAACCTTAGCCATGTCTCCCCGTAGGACTCCGTGTACTTCCACTCGATCAGCACGATCTGCCGCCGCCCGTCATGGCGCCCAAACATGACTGCCGCGTCGGCGCTGGTGAAATTGGCGCCCCTGGTGCGTTTGGAAGTTCTGCACTTCTCCCGAAGATAGTTCTTCTCACCTATCCACTCGAAGGACACGAACTGGCCAGGATCCATTGGCAGCACCTCGCGGATGGTCGGGAACACCGACCGCAGGAGTTCCACCAGGGCATCTGGCTTGTCTGCGAACGGGAAGAGGAAGTTGACACAGCAGACCTGTGAGTCGCAGAGATGATTGCTCGGCTTGCCATCCTGCCCATCGTGCCACTTGATCTGATGCCGCTCGAAGTAGGCCGGGGCAGGCGCACGAATCCCCTGGAATAGGTTCTCCTCGGCGCACTCGCGCGGCACACAAAACGGGCGCGGCCTGCCCTTGTAGAAGCCGTCCACCCGTGCGGCATCGGTGAAGTAGGGTGAGCTTGTCCTGAAGGCGGCCTGCCGCAGCTTCTCCGCTTCGAGGAACTGCCCCATCGCCACTACCACCGCGCGCGGTGCTGCTCCACCCAGCCGATCATGTCCGCGACTTCGATCGCCTGTCCGTCGTCGGGGACGAGGATGCCCGAGAAGCGGCCGAAGACCTGGCGGAACTCCGAGTTGATGATCAGCCGGTTGGCCTTGGCGACCCGCTCGAAGAAGGGGAGCACGCGAAGGTCGATGCGCTGCGTGACCGGCGCGTTGATGGCCCAGGGTTTCATGAAGTCGGCCGGATCATAGGAAAACACCAGGTCCTCGCTGATCTTGCTCAGGCGGCCATCAGCGCAGATGCCGTTCTCGGTCATGCCCGTCCCATCCGTCCAGCGGCCTCCAAGATTCAGCCCAATGGTTCGGCCATTCTGCACGCCGGAGCAAGAAGCCCAGTTCCAGAAGGTCGAATAGGGCCAAATGCCCCTGCCGAAGTCCAGACAGGCGAAGGCTTTCCCCGAATCAAAGGAAAACGTCTCATCGCCGAGGGAGACGATCCCGCTGGTGGGGAGGCAATTCTGCTTGGATGTGAAGTTGAAGCGGTGCTCGCTCCAGGGGATGACCACGTTCAGGGTCTCGTGACCCGTCGGCCGCTCGACCAGCAGTTCCGCCGAGAGGATGGTGCCCCCAAAGGCGGGGTTCTGGACGCGGACGCGCGTGGCGCCCTGCTCGTCGAGGAACGAGAGGCTCATCGCCTTGCTCTCGAAGACGACGTCCTGACTCGGCCTCTCCGGCAGGTCGCACCCCCTGCCGAGAGGCAGGGTAACGGTCTGCTCGATGAACCGCTTCGTCGCGTATTCCAGGAAGTAGGCCTTGGCGAGGCCGACGTAGTCCATGTCGGCCAGGAGGACGGAGAAGCAACACGTATCGTTGGTGACGCCCCAGAAGTTCCATCTCTTCTTCCGGGGCCAGTGGCCGCTGAGGTTGCAGGTGTGGAGCGGATGCCGCGACCAGCCGATGCTGCTCTGGAGGAGACGTCCTTTCGAATCGCACAGCTGCACGGGCTCGGTGAGCTCGCGCTCTGGGTGCAGCCCGGCGCTCACGTTAGAGAGCGTTCGTTTGAGGCTAGCCATGGGAACCTCCCGCGCTGGTCAGAAACAGAACCACAAAGAGGACCAAAAGGCCCCAGAGCCACGCGTCGTCGATGGTCACCGGGATGGTGCCGGCGATCATCAGCGAGACGATGACAATGCCAGCGATGGCCGGGGCTACGCCGGCCCCGCCTCCTCGTCGTCTCTGCTTCATGAGTCACCTGCCTTCAGGGCCCGATCTCCGCCTGCGTCCAGGGCAACGGGTCGACCCGCACCCCGCGCACGATGAGCTCCCAGTGAAGGTGGGCCGCCGTCACCAGACCTGTCGCGCCCACGGCGCCGATGGTCTCGCCCCGGCTCACGGTCTGACCCTGGACCACGTTGATCTGCGACAGGTGATGGTAGCCGGTGAAGACGCCCGCCCCGTGGTCGATAACGATGGTGTTTCCCCGTAGCTGGAGCGCCCCCGTGTAGACCACCCGCCCGTCGTTGGCCGCCGCCACTGGCGCACCATCGGCAGCGAGGACGTCGACGCCTGTGTGGTTGCTGAAGGGTCCGCCGTTGAAGCTGCGCTTCATGCCAAAGGTGTCGCCCAGGGCGCCGGCCGCAGGCATGACGAATAAGCCCGACCAGTTGCGCTCCCGGGTGAGGCCGGCGTAGAGCGAGTCCAGAATCTGAGTCTCATCCTGGATGGCGGGCGCGTCGGTCAGGAGCTGCGAGGTCTCCGGCGGCAAGTCGATGTTCTCCTCGGGGAAGGCCGCGTCGTTCACGGTGACGGTGACAATGGGCAGCCCATCAGAGCCGACGCCGTTGCTGATCTGAACCGCCTGCTGGCCGGGGGGGAAGTTGGCGGCGACGCCGATGACCGCCCACCAGAGCTGCGCCTGAAGCAGCATGGCGTGCGATACGCCGGAGAAGAAGACGACCGGCGTGGGCTCCGGTGGGGCGTTGCGCAGGCGCACGACAAAGACGCCGCCCTGGGGCACGGCCGCCGGTGACACCTCAAGGCTCTGCTCACCGTCCGTTGGGGCTGCCGGCGTCGGCGCGGGCGGCTCCTCGGTCGGCGTGACCGGCGTCGGCGTGGGCTCCGGCGTCGACGTGGCGATGGGTTCCGGGGTCGCGGTGGCCGTCGGGGTCGCGGTGGGTGTGATCGTCACCTCAGGGGTGGGTAAGGCGGTGGTGGTGGGAAGCGATCGGATGAAGACTCCACCCTCCCCCTCATCCGGGCTGTCGCCGGCGGAGCAGGCCGCCACGAAGACGGCGGCTGCCGCCAGCGCCACGATGGCCCCTGCCCGCAGGATCGCCATTTCGAGGCGATTCTACCGCAAGGGCGGACGAGGTGCATCTTTGCTATAATCGAAGGTCGTGGTGGGGAGGTAGCTTCGCAAGGAAGGCGCAAACGTTCTGCAAGGCTCGCGCCCAGCAAGGGTTCGGGCGTTTTGTCTATCCTGAGCCCGAAGCGTTCGCAAGGAAACTTTTCCCGCCCGGCGGACGTTTCTCAAAGCAGGGACCTTGTCAGGAAAGGAGTCGGTGGTGGTTGAGGCCAGGGCGGCAGCCGAAAAGATCGTCACCAACGTAGAGCGGGTCATCGTCGGGAAGCGTCGGGAGATAGAGCTGGCGGTGGTGGCCCTCATGTGCGGGGGCCACGTCCTCATCGAGGACGTTCCGGGCGTGGGAAAGACCATGCTGGCCCGCAGCATCGCCCGTTCTACGGGCTGCATCTTCCGGCGCATCCAGTTCACCCCCGACCTGCTTCCCTCCGACGTGACGGGCGTCTCCGTCTACAACCAGAAGACGCGCGACTTCGAATACCGCCCCGGGCCGGTGATGGCCCAGGTCCTTCTGGCCGACGAGATCAACCGGGCGACGCCGAAGGCGCAGTCCGCCCTGCTGGAAGCGATGGAGGAACGGCAGGTCACCGTAGACGGCATGACCCGCGCCGTGCCGCAGCCGTTCATGGTGCTGGCCACCCAGAACCCGATCGAGTACGAAGGCACCTTCCCTCTGCCCGAGGCGCAGCTGGACCGCTTCCTCATGCGCATCCACCTGGGCTACCCCTCGATTGAGGACGAGGTGGTGATCATGAACCGCCAGCAGCACGTCCACCCAGTGGAGGAACTGGAGCAGGTGAGCGACGCCCAGGAGATCCTGGCCCTGCAGGAGGCGGTGAAGGACATCTGGGTCGACCCGCTGGTCAAGCAGTACGCCGCCACCCTGGTCGAGGCCACCCGCCAGCACGAGGCGGTGTTCCTGGGAGCATCGCCGCGCGGCTCCCTGGCGCTCTATCGCACATCCCAAGCGAGAGCGCTGCTGGACGGGCGGGACTATGTGCTGCCGGATGACGCGAAGGCACTGGCCTATTCGGTCCTGGGCCATCGCGTCATCGTCAGTCCGGCCGCCCGCCTGAAGGGCGTCACCGCCGAGGAGGTGGTGGCCCAGTGCCTGGAGGGCGTGCCCGTGCCGGGGGTGCGGACGCGCCGCGGCGCCTAACCTCCCGCCGCCGAGGCTACTGACATGCGGCGCATCTTCGGCCTGTGGCGTCTCTGGGTGCGATACCAGAACCTGGTGGTCGTCTTTCTCGCGCTGACGGCCGCCTGGCTTCTGGCCCTGGCCTCCGGCTTCTGGCTCTTCTTCCGACTGGCGTATGTCCTCTCCGCCCTGGTGCCGCTGAGCCTCCTCTGGGCCTGGGCGAACCTGCGCGGGCTGGAAGTGAGCGTGCGCCGCTACGCCCAACGGGTGCAGGTGGGCGAGAACGCCAGCGAGCGAATCTCGGTCACCAACCGCAGCCCGCTTCCCAAGCTCTGGCTGGAGGTAGAGGATCCTTCCGACCTGCCCGGCTATCGGGTGAAGGCCGTCATCGCCCTCGGCGGCCGTGGCCACCGCTCCTGGCGGATGGGGGCGCCGTGCCTGAAGCGCGGTCTGTACACCGTGGGCCCGCTCACGGTACGCAGCGGCGACCCCTTCGGCCTGTTCCGGCTCAAGCGCATCTTCGGCGCGGCGCATTCACTCCTGGTCTACCCCTTGCCCGAGGCGCTGCCCCACTTCTGGGTGCCGCCGGCTGAGCTGGCCGGCGACGGTCGCGTGCGACGGCAGACGCACTTCGTCACGCCGACCGCCTCCAGCGTTCGCGAGTACGAGCCCGGCGATAGCTTCGGGCGCATCCACTGGCCCAGCACTGCGCGGCTGGGCCAGCTAATGGTGAAGACCTTCGACGTGGAGCCGGCCAGCGACGTCTGGGTGGTGCTGGACCTCCAGCGCGAGGCGCAGGCCGGCGCCGGCGACCAGAGCACCGAAGAGTACGGCGTGCGTGTCGCCTGCTCCGTGGCGAATCACTTCCTGGCCGGCCACCGGCCGGTTGGCTACGTAGCGTGCGGCGCCGAGCCGACTGTTCTGCCGGCAGACCGCGGCCGTCAGCACCTGGCCCGAATCCTGGAGGCGCTGGCCCTGGCCCGCGGCGTCGGCAGTGTGTCCTTGGCCGACCTGCTGAACCAGGAGGGCGGCCGCTTCGGTCGCCGTTCGACCCTGGTGGTGATCACATCTTCGACTGAGGAAGGCTGGGTGACCGCCCTGGAAGGCCTGGTGGCGCGAGGCGTGAAGGTAGCGATCGTGGCGCTGGAAGCGGCCAGCTTCGGCGCGCGGCAGAGCCCGCTGCTGGCCTTCAGCGCCCTGGCTGCCAGCAGCCTGCCAACCTACTGGGTGCGTCGCGGCGATGACCTGGCGGCGGCTCTGGGGCCTCAGGCCCTGGGCCGCAGCCTCGCGGGACAGCTGGCGCGGGGGAGATAGCGATGGCGCAGGCGGATTGGGCCGACCTGTTCCGGCCGCCGGCGTCGCCACCGAAGCGGGCGCTGGGGCCCGCCTGGCGCTTGCCCCGCTGGTTCTGGCAACGCCTCACCGACTGGGAGGACTGGCTCACCCTCCTGATAGCCTACCTGACCTTTCTGGGCGTGGCCCTCTCCATCCAGGGCGCGGAATGGGTAGAGGACATGCCGAACCTGGCCCTCATGGGCTTCCTGGGCCTGCTCTGCGCCATGCTCCTGGCCCGCTCGTCCATGCCCGCCGTGCTCTCTCACCTGCTGTCCATCGTCTTCGGCGGGCTGGCCATCCTCTGGCAGCTCTTGTCCACCGTCCCCGGCGACGACTGGTTCGCCCGCTGGGATGCCTTCTACGCCCGCATGGACCACTGGTTCGACGTGGCGGCCCGCGGCGGCATCAGCAACGATACGCTGCCCTTCGTAGTGCTGGTGGTGAGCCTGACCTGGCTCTCCGGCTACGTCTTCGGGTGGAGCGTGTTCCGCTGGCAGAATCCGTGGCTGGGGCTGCTGCCCGGCGGTGGCGCCCTATTCGTCAACTTCACCTTCTCCGACCAGCTGAGCGCGCTGGCGCTGCTCTACCTGGGCGGCGGGCTGCTGCTGGTGATGCGCCTCAGCCTGGCTCGAAACCTTCGCGACTGGAAGCGGGAGGGCACGCCGTACCCCACCTTCCTCAGCCTTTCCTTCGCCCATCTCACGGCCTGGGCGGTGGGACTCCTGCTCCTCGTGGGCTGGCTGGCGCCCGTGACCGTACAAGCGCAGCCGCTGTCCAGCGTCTGGGACGACCTGGCCCGTCCCTTCCTCAGCCTTTCCGACGAGACCGTGCGTCTCATCGGACCCATCAAGACCCAGAAGGTGCTGCCTATCCACGCCTTCAAGGGGGTACTGCCCTTCCAGGGCAGCATAAACCTGCGCGAGCGCGACGTGCTCAGCCTCACCCTGGACAGGGCCGAGGGGTTGGCCAACTATCCCTTCCTGCGGGGCGCGGTCTACGACGAGTACACCGCCGGCGGCTGGCTGTCCGGCGAGCGACACGAGGCAGACCGACCGCCGACAGACCTAGACGCCCTGGCGAATGCCGGCCCCTATGGCAACCATCGGGTGATCGTCGCCCACATCCAGGTGGCCAACTCGCGGGTGGCGCGCTCGGTGCTGTTCACCATCGGCGAGCCCGTGGGGGCCGACGTGCCAGCCAAGGCGGAGGCCAGCGTGGACTGGGAGAACGCCGACATACCTGCCTTCAGCATTACGCTGATGCGACCGCCAGACCGGCTGGAACCCGGCGCCACCTACTCCACGGCTGGCGTGGTGATGGACGCCACCGCCGACCTCCTGCGGGACGCCGACGGGGAGTCGATTGACCCCGCGATCCAGGAGCGCTACACCCAGCTCCCCGGCGACTTGCCGCAGCGAGTGCGCGAGCTGGCCCAGGAGGTGGCGGCCGACCAGCCCACGACCTACGACAAGGTGAAGGCGGTGGAGGCATATCTGCGAACGATTCCCATCGCCTACCGGCTGCTGGAGGTGCCGCCCGGCCAGGACGCGGTGGACTATTTCCTCTTCGAGTCCAAGGAGGGCTTCTTCGACTACCACGCCTCGGCGATGGTGGTACTCCTGCGGGCGGTCGGCATCCCGTCTCGCCTGGCCGTGGGCTATGCCCTCGACCCGACCGCCTTCGACGCTGAGAACCGCCGCTACAACATCCGCGAGGAGCATGCCTATGCCTGGGCGGAGGCGTATCTCCCGGGCTTCGGTTGGTTGGCCTTCAACCCCTCGCCGGAGCGGCCGGCGGTCACACGCGAGGGCGATGCCATCATCGAGGGCGGAAGCGGCTGGTTCGGGAACATCGATCCGGCTATTCTCGGCTCCCTGGGCCTGGACCTCGAACCCGAGGCCGGCACAATCCAGCCAGAGGAGAACCCTCCGGCCGTGCCGGTCGAACCCACCGGCGGCGGGGGCGACATCCCCCTGGCGGTGTGGCTGGCGCTCGGCCTGGGCGCAGCGGCTGTGGCCCTGGCAGCAGGCGGCGGGCTGCTGACCTGGGAGCGAGGCCTGGCCGGCCTGCCCTATCCGCAGCGCACGTGGGAGCAGACGCTCCGCTTGGCCGGCTGGGCCCGACTGGGCCCGCGGCCGGAGCAGACGCCGATGGAGTACGCCCACGACCTGCAATCACGCCTGCCGGACGTGGAGGGCCTGGACTACCTGGCCGCGTCCTACGGACGCTCCCGCTTCGGGCGGAAGGCGGCGGACGCCGAGGAAAAGGAACGGCTGCGCGCCGTATGGCGGCGGCTGCGGGCCAAGCTCCTGCTGCGGGTCGTGTCCTGGCGATGACGGGCCGACACCCGAGACACGACGTTTCGTGTCTCGGGTGAGGAGGGGTACATGAGGTTCCACATCTGCGAGACGGAGCTCGGCTGGATCGGCGTGGTGCTATCGCCGGCGGGCCTGCGGGCGACGACCCTGCCCCACAGATTGCGGGACGGCGCCCTGGGCGAGGTCCTAGCCCTGGGGGCCAGCGAGGAAGCTCCCGAAGACGAGCTCAACGGTCTGGCAGGGAGGCTCCGTCGCTACGCCCGCGGCGAGCCGGTGGCCTTCGCCGACGCCCTGGACTTCCAAGGCGTGTCCCCCTTCCGGCGGGCGGTCTGGGAGGCCGCGCGGGAGATCCCCCACGGCCAGACGTGCAGCTACGGAGAGCTGGCGGTGCGCGCCGGCCGACCCGGCGCCGCCCGGGCGGTGGGGCAGGCCATGGCCCGCAACCCCTGGCCGATCATTGTGCCCTGCCATCGCGTGGTGGCCAGCAACGGGCTCGGGGGCTACGGCGGCCGCCTGGACATGAAGGAGCGCCTGCTGGCCCTAGAACGGTAGCGGGAGCAGCTACTGCGCCCGGAGTAGCAGCGCGGCCACGCAGACGGCGACGACCGTCACCACCAGCAGCATCAGGGCGCGCTCGTCGGGGCCCACGAGGGCCTGCCTGTCCACCTCTTCCGTGGAACCGTCGTCGTACGTAATCATACCCCCGACCGAGCGAGCCTTGCGGCGGAGCGTGCGCACTCGGCTGCTGAGGGTGCGCTGGGCGAGGCTGAGGGCGAACACGGCGACAGCGCCGGCCAGCGCCGACCACTCGAGCTCCTCCGCGCTGGCCCAATAGGCGGTGAGGAAAGGGAAGACGCCCCAGGCCAGGGCAAACCACAGGTCGGAGTGGAACCGGCCCCGAAACCATTCCAGATTGTAGGCAGGCACCATGAAGACGCCGAAGACGATGAAAGGGAGGAGCCAGGGGGACACCAAGAGCGCGCCGGCAACGCCGAGGGCGATGGTGCCCGCCAATGCGAGGGCAGCCAGAAGCCAGAGGATGCGACTGGGGATGGCCGTCCTCAGAGGGCGGCCGGAGAGCTCGTCCAGGGCGTGGGCGGCGACGCCGACCGCCAGGAAGAAGGCCAGGAGGGTCGCTCCCAGCCTATCGTAGCGGATGGTCGGGGCAAGGGCGGCCCCCAGGACGACATAACTGAGGTGCCAGAGGGTGTAGGGCGGATGGAGGAGGGTCACGTAGTCGCGCCAGGAGCCAAGCTCCAGGGCATAGAAGGCGGGGCGATCATAGTAGGCGGGCCGAGGGGCAACCGGCCTCTGGCGACGCAGGAGCCTCACGAAGCCTTAGTCCCCCACATGACGAGCGCCCCGCCCAACGACAGCCGCTTGGCCTGCACGTCCGGGAAGCCGCACTCGCGCCAGAGCCGGACGATGTTCTCCTCCGGCCAGCGCCGGTAGAAGTCGCGGATGCTGCCTCCCAGGAAGGCGCCGGCCCGCCGCCAGCCGGGGGAGATAAGAGCGCCTCCTAGGCGGAGAACCAGGTCCGTGTGCAACCGCCAAAGGGGGTAGAAGACGCCTCGAGGCACAGCGAAGTCCTGGGACAGCATCATGCCGCCGGGTCGGACGACGCGGGTCAGCTCGCGCAAGGTCGCCGGCACGTCGGAGACATAGCGGAGCAGGTAGGTGAAGATGACAGCGTCGAAGGCGGCGTCGGGGAAGGGCATAGTTTCCGCCGTGCACTCGATCAGATCGATGGGCGGCGGCTTGCGCTCGCGGACGGCCCGCTCTTGGGCCTGGAGCAGCATCGCCCGGGTGATGTCGGCGGCTACCACTCGCACCTGGGGCCGCCGCGCGATGCGAAAGGCGATGGCGCCGGTGCCGGTGGCCATGTCCAGGACCAGCGCCGGCGCCGGCAGCGTGAGTTGCTCTACTAGATACCGATGCCAGCGGCGGTACTGGCCGTAGCTGAACAGCTGGGATGCAAACTCGTAGCTGGAAGCGACGCCAGAGAAGAGGGGGCGCGCAATGTCATTCGAGGGCATGCCTTCCCGCCTCTCAGCCGGCGTAGAGGCCGTGCCGCTGCACGTACTGTTCCACAGCCTCAGGCACCCAGTAGCGGATGGAGAGCCCTTGCCGCACCCGCTGCCTTACCGCCGAAGCGCTGATGGCGATGAGCGGCATCGTTAGCCAGACGACGCGCCCTCGCAGGTCCTCTGCCAACTCCTCAGGGATTCCTTCCTCGAATCCCTCGTCGCCCACGGGCGACCGTTCAGCCACCGCCAAGCGCGCCAGCTCGAGGATGCGCCGCGGCTCGTGCCAGTGGGGGAAGTCGGCCAGGGAGTCGGCGCCCATGATGAAGAACAGCTCGCTCTCCGGGCCAAGCTGCGCGCGCAGTTCGGCCAACGTCTCCGCGGTGTAGGACGGGCCCGGGCGGTCGACCTCGGCAGTCGAGACGGCGAAGGCCGGGTTGTCCGCTACAGCCAGGCGCAGCATCGCCAGGCGGTCCTCTCGCGGCGACAGCTCGCGGCCAGCCTTGCGCCAGGGCTCGCCTGCCGGCACGAACAGCACCTGAGTCAGGCCGAGCGCCTGATAGGCTTCCTGGGCGAGGAGGAGGTGCCCCAGGTGGGGAGGGTCGAAGGTTCCGCCCAGGAAGCCGACTCTCATCCCGGCCACTCGACCTGCACGTGCCCTATGCGAACCTGCGCTCCGGGCTTTGCGCCCGCCCTCTTGATGGCGTTGACCACCCCCCAGCGTGCCAACCGGCGCCAGAATTCCTGGCGTCCCTCCTCCTGCTCCAGCGGCATCATCTCCGCGAAAGCCTCTACCCGTTGCCCCCGGACAGTGCATATCCCGTTCACGACGGCCACCTCGAACCGCTGGCTTAGAGGCCGGGGAGCGATGACGGGCGCCTCCGTCACCCCGGGTCGCTCCGGAGTCAACCGGTCGAGTTCGGCTGCCACCTGTTCCAGGAGAGGCCCCACGCCGGTGCCCGTGGCGGCGGAAATGAAGTGCGCCGCGATGCCCCGCTCGGCCAGTGCCTGGCGTATCTCGCCTTCCCTGCTCTGCACCTCGGGCTGGTCAAACTTGTTCACGGCCACCACCTGCGGCTTCGCCGCCAGTTCGCTTTGGAAGTCCCTGAGCTCCCCGTTGATGATGTCCAGATCCCGCAGCGGGTCCGGCCGACTACCATCGAGAAGGTGGATGAAGATGCGGGCCCGCTCGGCGTGGCGCAGGAACTCCTGGCCGAGGCCCGCGCCGCTGTGTGCCCCCTCTATGAGGCCCGGTATCTCGGCTACGACGAACGTACGGTACCCCATCTCCACAACACCGAGCACTGGCTCGAGGGTCGTAAACGGGTAGGCGGCGATGCGGGGGTGCGCCGCCGAGATCAGGCTCAACAGGGTCGACTTCCCGGCATTCGGCATGCCGATTATCGCCACGTCGGAGAGAAGCTTCAGATCGAGGACCAGCAGCGTCTCCTCTCCTCTTCCTCCCCGCTGCGCTATGCGCGGCGCCTGGTTAGTGGACGTAGCGAAGCGCGCGTTGCCGCGGCCGCCCGCCCCACCCCGCGCTACCACCACGCTCTCCCCTGCCTCCGACAGGTCCGCTAGCAGCCTCTCCTTCCCCTCCGACCCCCTCCTCCGAACCTGCGTCCCACATGGCACGCTCATCACCAGGCTCTGTCCCCGGCGACCGTGCCGGTCCGAGCCCTGGCCATGCTGACCATCCTCGGCACGCCACTGGTGCCGCCGTCCCACCTCTAACAGCGTGCTCACCGACGGGTCGGACACCACGATCACACTGCCCCCCGACCCACCATCACCACCATCAGGTCCGCCTTTAGGCACGAACTTCTCCCGGCGAAAGCTAACCGCGCCGTTCCCACCAGCTCCGCCCTTCACAGAGAGTTCGACGTGATCGATCATAGGTTCTCACTCAAGCGTCATTATACCCATGTATATCAGGTGTAGCTGTGGCTGCCTAGTCTTCATAGTAGGGGCGTGGGTTGGTTGATTGATATCAGCCGCAGGGTGGAGTACGCCGCATAAGGAGTGGGGGAGCCAGCGAGGTAGTTGGCAGGGCCCGCGGGGACGACTGAGGGGTATGAAGAGCGAGAGATGCCTGGATGTTTTCCACGAATATCGTGGGATATCCACGAAGAGGGTGGAAAACATCCAGCAAAGCTAGGACGATAGAAGGGCCCGGATTTCCGCTATCTGTCGGGGCAAATGGGTGTCGGTTGCCAGGGCGGACTCGACTTTGCGCAAGCCGTGGATGACGGTGGAGTGATCGCGGCCGCCGAGGGTGCGGCCGATGTCGGTCGTGCGCTGGTGGCTGTCCTCCCGCAACAGGTACATCGCTGTGTGGCGGGCATCGGCGATCTCGCGGGCGCGGCTCTTGCCGCAAAGGTCGGTGGGTGTCAGGTTG
>Ga0209253_10004195_pt1 | contig 12571 bp, 8 predicted proteins | sample FrelakmetBRP12BR_FD_187145 | JGI IMG/M metagenome (GOLD analysis project Ga0209253, IMG submission 187145) | Freshwater lake sediment microbial communities from the University of Notre Dame, USA, for methane emissions studies - BRP12 BR (SPAdes)... | ecosystem: Environmental > Aquatic >...
CGGCGCTTACACTCGTCTATCGGGTATCGCATCCCGGCACACGTAGAATCAAGACTCATGGCTGCGTAGCCTGGTGTACGTCAAATCGAGGCAAGGTCAGACTGCAACGTTTCGTCTATGACGCGGGTAAGGGCAGCCTTAATGTTTAGCAACTTCCCTAATCTTCGTGAATCGGATACCACACTTTCAACGAGTTCGTTGAGCTCCTGAAAGAAGTTGCCGGGATGCTTGCGCGGTCTACCTATCGGATTCTTTGGCGGCGCCGGAACGCGCAAGCCCGCTAGGAGGCCCGAGGAAGTCTTGCGAGGTCGGCCCCGGGGACGCTTCCAATTGCGCACCGCTTGAGCAAGCCACATCTGCCGATACTCGATAGCGCGTTGTTCCGCCGCTCGGTAATTTTCCAACACCCCGCGCAAGTAGCGATGTAGCGAAAGGTAGTTTCGAATATCTATCGCCAGCCTGGTTTCGCCAGCGTCCAACACGGATTGGATGAGGCTGATTTGCGCGTCAACGTCGTCGATGTGCTCGGCGATCCAATCGCCGGAAAGGTTGCCCTCGGTTGGGTTGTTCGATTGACGCATTGCGCCCCCTTCGTGCGCCCCCTGTGAGGATGCCGCGCCAGCCCGCCAAGGGTCGCGGGTTTTCGGGGATCAGCTTAGGCGCGGCAAACTGGTATGCGTTACGCCGCCTTGAACGGGATCACGTCCGCCGTTGTGAGCGGCCCGGCAAACTGGGCCCATTCGGCGAGCAGCTTTTTGCGATCCTCGGCAAACTGCGCCCGGTTGTATGCCGCCTTCACCTTGTCAGCTTCGGAGTGTGCGAGCGTCGCCTCGATCACGTCGGCGCGGGCCTTGTCGCCTTCATAAGCCCAAGTGCTAAACGACGCGCGCAATCCGTGCACCGTCGTCCGGTCGCGCATCCCCATACGTTCCAACTGCATCAGCAGCGCCATACTGGATAGCGGCTTGTCGCCCGCCGGGCTGCGGAAGACGTAGCGATCCGAAAGCCCGCGCACGCGCGCCAGTACGGCCCGCGCCGCGTCCGACAAATAGACAACGTGCGGCTCGCCCGCCTTCATCCGCGCCCCCGGCACGGTCCACACGTCGCCAGCCGGCGAGATTTCATCCCACGTCATGCCGAGCACTTCCCCGGTACGCGCTGCGGTCAGGATCAGGAATTCCAGCGCCCGCGCGGCCGTGCCGGTTTGCTGGCGCAACTGTCTTACGAACGCTGCAATTTCGCCGAACGGTAGCGCCTTGTGGTGCGCGCCGTCGCGTTGCTGGCGCAATTGCGTGGCGATCACGCGCGCCGGGTTTTCCTTCGCCAGCTTCCGCACAATCGCCCAATCAAAGGCAACCTCTAACCGTTGCCGAATGCGTCGCGCCGTTTCCGGCACCTTCAAGTAAAGGGGCGTCAGGGCGTCGAGCAACTCGGATGCCTCAACGTCAGCAATGGGCTTTGCGAGCGTTTTCGCCGGAATGTGCGCCTCTACCGATGCGATCCATTGCGCCGAGTGTTTGGCGCTGCGCTTAGGCTCGACGTGCGCCGCGTGATAGTCGCGGATGACGCGCAACAGGGTTGCCCGTTCGGCAACGTGTTCGGATTGCTTGCGAATGCGCTCGGCCTCAGCCGCTTCGCGCTGCGCCGCCCGCTCGGCCAGGGGATCAACGCCCCGGCGCACCTTGTCGCGCAGATCGGCCGCAGCGTCCCGCGCCGCCTTCAATCCCACGTCCGCCAATGCGCCGAGTCCAACATCGCGCCGCCGTCCGTCCGGCGCGGTATAGCGCAGCGCCCATGCCCGGCTCTCGCCCCGCACGATCAACGACAGCCCGAGTCCGTCGGCGTGTTTGCCGTCGCCCAGTGTCTTGCAATCCAACGCCGTCAGTAGCTCGATCTTCTTGCCCATCGCCCGCCTCCGTTCCCCGTCCATTCCCCGAGTTATGCACCGGCGAAACGCCATTCCCTAGCCGTTCCCCGTTTCATTCCCCGCCTATTCCCCGAAATGGCGCGCGCTCTGATGATACCGCCAGCGCCCTAACCGGAACAATAGGGAATCTTAAGCCTATGTCTAGAAATGAAAAAAGCCCCAGTTGCGGGGCTTCGTGGGATGCTGCGGGAACGTGCGGGAAGGGCGAATTGGCGGAGAGGGCGGGATTCGAACCCGCGTTAGGCTGTTAACCTAAACACGCTTTCCAGGCGTGCGACTTAAACCGCTCATCCACCTCTCCGGACCGCGCATTTTACCCGATCCGCGGTGGCTCAAGGCGCCGGGCGGCCGTGCCATTCCACCCGGACCCGCGGGGGTGGCGCCTCTCACCGCAGCGAGATGATCCGCCAGCGGCGGGCGCGCGCGCGCTCGGCGAGAACGTCGTCCGGCTCCACGGCGACGGGATGGGTTACCTTTTCCATCAGCGGCAGGTCGCTCTGCGAATCGCCGTAGAAGTAGCTCTCCGCGAAGTCCGTCAGCGCCTGTCCGCGGCTCGCGAGCCACGCCTCGAGCTTGATGACCTTGCCTTCGTGGAAGCACGGAATGCCTTCGATCCTTCCGGTGAATTCGCCGTCGCTCGTCTCCGGAACGCTGGCGAGCAGATTCCCCACGCCGAACATCTCGGCGATCGGCGTCGTCACGAAGCTGTTCGCCGCGGTGATGATCGCGGTGACGTGACCGCGCGCTTCGTGCGACGCGATCAGCTCGCGCGCCTTGGGCAGCATGATCGGCGCGATCGCCTGCTGCAGGTACTGCGCGCGCCATCGCTCGAGCTGCGCGCGCGGATTGCCCGCGAGCGGCCTGAAGTCGAAGTGCAGGAACGCGTGAATGTCGAGCGTGCCGGCCGCATAGTCGTCGTAGAAGCGATCCAGCTCGGCCACGGTCGAGTCGCGCTCGAGCACGCCCAGCTCGATGAGGAAGCGGATCCACTCGTAGGTCGCGTCGCCCCCCAGCAGCGTGTAGTCGAGATCGAACAGCGCGATGCCCGGCGCACTCATGCGGCCTCCTCGCCGTACTTGCAGAGGTCCAGCGTCACCCTGTCGGCCGCGTGCGCAATCGTGCGCCGACGCGCGCTTCGCGCCTTGGCTTCGCCCGGCGCACTCATGCGTCCACCTCGAACCCGTATTCGGCGGCCGCATCCTCGAGCCAAAGCCAGAGATAGTCGGCGAAGCTGCGGCGAACGATGATCTCGAACGCCGGCTCGCCGGCGAGCGGGCGCAGGAGGATGGGCGCCTTCGCGAGGTGGCTCTGCGCGCACTGCCCGAAATCGAACGCGTGCGGATGGAGGTCGAGCCCGCAGCCCTTCGCGAGCAGCTCGCGCACCGGCGCGCCGCGCACGACGACGACGGTCTGCCCGCCGCTGACGTCCGTCAGCGCGAAGCGCATTCCGCGCAGCGCGCTCCGCAATCCGTTTTCGACCGGCACGCGCCGCTCGTCCGGCGTGACGACCAGCCACTCGTCCGGACCGAGCCAGTACACCGTGTTGCGCTGGGCTTCGTTCACCGTGTTCGGGGTGATGGGCGGCGCCACGCCCAGCACCGCGCGGACCGCCGCCACGAATCGCTCGTCCTGCGGATCGCCCCGCAGGTTGAGATGGCCGAGGAACGCATGCTCGCTCGCGGTGATGCCGGCGTCGCCGCGCGACGTTTCCGTCCCCGCCGGAACGACGTAGCGCCCCAGGGGGCTGTCGCGATGGATCGGTTCAGACATTCTGCCGGGCTCCTTCCGGATCGATGAAGACAGAGTTCGCGATGACCGCGCGCAGCGCGCGCCCGTCGGCCAGCGGGATCTCGACGCGCTCGCCGACGCGCTTGCGCCCACCCTTCACGAGAGCGAGCGCGATCGAGCGGCCGAGCGACGCGCTGAAGTAGCTCGACGTCACGTGGCCCAGCATCGGCACCGGCGCGGGCGCCCGCCCGTCGACGACGATCTGTCCGCCCTCGGGCAGGACCTGCGTCGGTTCTTCGGTCAGCAGGCCGACGAGCTCCTTGCGATCGTCGCGCCGCGTGTCGGCGCGCAGCAGCGAGCGCCGGCCGATGAAGTCCTTGCCCTTGGCGACGATCCAGTCCATGCCGAGGTCCGCGGGCGTCACCGACCCGTCGGTATCCTGGCCGACGATGATGAATCCCTTCTCGGCGCGCAGCACGTGCATCGTCTCCGTGCCGTAGGGCGTGATGCCGAACGCCGCCCCCGCGGTCATCAGCGCCGCCCACGCGTGCCCCGCCTCGTTCGCGCACACGCTGACCTCGTAGGCGAGCTCGCCCGAGAAGCTGATGCGCATCACGCGCGCCGGCACCCCGGCGACGGTCCCTTCGCGGCAGGACATGAACGGGAATGCCGCCGGGGCGAAGTCGATGCCCTCGCACACCGACTGCACGACCTTGCGGCTGTCGGGGCCCGCCACCGCGATCGTCGCCCAGTGGTCGGTCACCGACGTGAGATAGACGTCGAGATGCGGCCACTCGGTCTGCAGCCACCGCTCGAGCCACGCCATGACGCGCGCCGCGCCGCCGGTGGTCGTCGTCATCAGATAGTGCCGGTCGGCGAGCCGCGTGGTGACGCCGTCGTCCATCACCATGCCGTTCTCGTCGAGCATGAGACCGTAGCGGCAGCGGCCGACGTCGAGCTTGCCCCACGCGTTCGTGTAGACCCAGTCGAGGAGCGTCGCGGCGTCGCGCCCCTGGAGGTCGATCTTGCCGAGCGTGGACGCGTCCATGATGCCGACGCCGTTGCGTACCGCCAGACACTCGCGCCGCACGGCCGCGTCGAGGTCCTCACCCGCCTTCGGGTAGTACCAGGGGCGCTTCCATTGGCCGACGTTCTCGAACGGCGCGCCCTGCGCCTCGTGCCACCGGTGCAGCGCGGTCCGGCGGATCGGCTCGAACCGCTCGCCGAGGTCGCGCCCGGCGATGGCGCCGAACGTGACCGGCGTGTAGTTGGGGCGGAAGGTCGTCGTACCCGTGCTCGCGATGTCGTGGCCGAGCGCCTGCGCGAGAATCGCCATGCCGTTGATGTTGCCGAGCTTGCCCTGATCGGTGCCGAAGCCCATCGCCGTGTAGCGCTTGACGTGCTCGATCGAGCGATAACCTTCGCGGGCGGCGAGCGCGATGTCCGACGCCGTGACGTCGTTCTGCAGGTCCACGAACTGTTTCGGACCGCGACCGGCGGGCTCCGGCGACGGCACCACCCACACGGGCGCGAGCGGCTCTTCCGCGAGATCGCGGACCGCCGGCACGGCGGGCACGGCGACGTCGCGGATGCCGACGAGCCGCGCGGCTTCGGCGCCCGCCGCGAGGCCGTCGGCCAGGCAGTCGCCGAGGGCGAACCGGCCGTTGCACGCGCCGGCGGAGCGCTCGGCCTGGACCGAGGCGCCCGGCACGAAGCACGCCATGCCATCGACGAAGCGCGGCCTGCCGCCCGACTGCGCGTGCAGGTGGACGACCGGGTTCCAGCCGCCGGACACCGCCAGCAGGTCGCAGCGGACGACGGTGGCGTTCCCCGTCACGCCCTCGCCGTGCGCGTCGAGCGCCATCACCTTGACCCCGCGCACCCGTCGGCCGCCTTCGACATCGACGACGACGGCGTTGGCAATCACGTCGATGCCCGCCGCCCGCGCGCGCTCGACCCAATCGCCGCGCGGGACGCGACGCACGTCCACCACCGCCACCGGAATGCCGGCTGCGGCGAGATCGAAAGCGGTCCGATAGGCGCTGTCGTTGTTGGTGAACACGACGGCGCGCGAGCCCGGCTCGACACCGTGCCGATTCAGATAGCACGACACCGCGGACGCGAGCATCACGCCCGGCCGATCGTTGTTCGCGAACACGAGAGGACGTTCGTGCGCGCCCGCCGCCAGCACCACCCGCCCGGCACGCACGCGCCAGACGCGCTCGCGCGGGCCCGCGCGCTCGCGCGGCGGCAGGTGATCGGTGCGACGCTCGGCGATGGTCAGGAAGTTGTGGTCGTGATAGCCGAAGACCGTGCTGCGCGGCAGTAGCCGGACTTCCGGCATCGTCTTCAGCTCGGCCACCGTGCGCGCAACCCACGCCATCGGCGCCATGCCGTCGATCCCGCCCTGCGTGGAGGGATCCGCCTCGCCCGCGGCGGTGTCGCGCTGGTCGAGGAGGCTGCCGCCGAATTCCTCCTGCAGGTCGGCGAGGATGACGCGCGCGCCCGCCCTGCCCGCGGCCAGCGCCGCGGCCAGCCCGGCCGGCCCGCCGCCGACCACCAGGACGTCGCAGTGCGCGTTCATCTTGTCGTAGAGGTCGGGGTCGGGCCTGTCGGGCGCGGTGCCCAGGCCCGCCGCCTTGCGGATGAAGTGCTCGTACTTCATCCAGAACTGCCGCGGCCACATGAACGTCTTGTAGTAGAAGCCGGCCGGCATGATGCGGCCGAAGAGGCCGGCGAGCGCCATGAGGTCGACGCCGACGCCCGGCCACGCGTTGACGCTCGCCGCCACGAGACCGTCGTGGAGCGCCACTTCGGTGGCCCGTGCGTTCGGCACCGTGCGGGCGCCGGTGTCGACCTGCACGATCGCGTTGGGCTCCTCGACGCCGCTGCCGACGATGCCGCGCGGGCGGTGGTACTTCCAGCTCCGCGCGACGAGCGTCACGCCGTTCGCGAGTAGCGCCGAGGCGAGTGTGTCGCCGGGGTGACCCGTGTACCGCCGGCCGTTGAACGTGAATCGGAGCGTGGTCGCGCGGTCGATGCGCCCGCCGCTCGGCAGACGGTGGGTCTGGCTCATCCGTCCGACCCACGCGTGGGGCCGCCTTCGGGCGGCTGATCACGATTCGCCGCCTCGCGTCCGGCTGAAGCCGGACCCACGCCCCGCGGCGGTTCGTCGCCAGGCTTGTACACGGCGGTGATCCGGTACGTGACGGTGTCGCGCTCGACGTTGAACCAGCGCCGGCAGCCGTACGTGTGCACCCATTGCTCGAGGTGGCGGCCGCGCGGGTTCTTGCGCATGAACAGGTAGTCGCCCCACTGCTCGTCGGTCAGCGCGTCGGTGTCGACGGGCCGCACGATGTGCGCCTCGCCGCCGCACGAGAATTCCGTCTGCTCGCGCGGGCCGCACCAGGGACAGTGGATCAGCAGCATCGCCGGGACTCCCGCGCCTCAGTGCGCGACGGCGGCCGCGCCGTGCTCGTCGATCAGGCGGCCGGTGAAGAAGCGGTCGAGCGAGAAGGCGGCATTGAGCTCGTGCGGTCGGTCCTGCGCGATCGTGTGCGCGAACACCCACCCCGATCCCGGCGTCGCCTTGAAGCCGCCCGTTCCCCAGCCGCAGTTCAGATAGAGCCCCCTGACCGGGGTGAGCCCGATGATCGGGCACGCGTCGGGGCACACGTCGACGATGCCGCCCCACTGCCGGTTCATCCGCACGCGGGAGAACGTCGGGAAGAGCTCGAGGATCGCCGCGAGCGTGCCCTCGATGATCGAGAAGCTCCCGCGCTGCCCGTAGCCGGTGTAGGCGTCGATGCCCGCGCCGATCACGAGGTCGCCCTTGTCGGACTGGCTGATGTAGCCGTGCACGGCGTTCGACATGACGACCGTGTCGAGCACCCGCTTGATCGGCTCCGACACCAGCGCCTGCAGCGGGTGGCTCTCGATCGGCAGCCGCAGATCGACCATCGCCGCGAGCACACTCGAATGGCCGGCGGCGACGACGCCGACCTTCTTCGCCTTGACGAATCCCCGGTTGGTCTCGACGCCGACCACCTGCGCGCCGTCGCGACGGATGCCGGTGACCTCGCAGTTCTGGACGATGTCGATCCCGCGCGCGTCGGCACCGCGCGCGTACCCCCACGCGACCGCGTCGTGCCGCGCCACGCCGGCGCGCCGCTGGAGCGACGCGCCGAGGATCGGATAGCGGGCGTCGGGCGCCGTGTTGATGATCGGCACCATCGCCTTCACCTGCGCCGCGGTGAGCACCTCGCCGTCGACGCCGTTCAGCCGGTTGGCGTTCACGCGGCGCGCGATGTCGCGCATGTCCTGCAGCGTGTGGCCGAGGTTCAGCACGCCGCGCTGGCTGAACATCACGTTGAAGTTGAGGTCCTGGGAAAGCCCTTCCCAGAGCTTCATCGACTTCTCGTACAGGTGCGTCGCCTCGTCCCACAGGTAGTTGGAGCGAACGATCGTCGTGTTGCGGCCGGTGTTGCCGCCCCCGATCCAGCCCTTCTCGAGCACCGCGACGTTCGTGATGCCGTGCTCCTTCGCGAGGTAGTACGCGGTCGCGAGCCCGTGCCCGCCGCCGCCGACGATCACGACGTCGTACTCGCGCTTCGGGTCGGGACTGCGCCACGCCGCCTGCCATTGCTCGTGGTGGCTCCGCGCGTTGCGGACGAGGCTCCAGATCGAATACCGGTTCATGCGGACTCGGCGCCGATGCGTTTAACGGTCACGGGTCGGTCTCCTGCTCGTCAGCACTCGATCACGTTGACGGCGAGCCCGCCCCGCGCCGTCTCCTTGTACTTGAGCTTCATGTCGGCCCCGGTCTCGCGCATCGTCTTGATCACCTTGTCGAGCGACACGAAGTGCGTCCCGTCGCCGCGCAGCGCCATCCGCGCGGCGTTGATCGCCTTGACCGAGCCCATCGCGTTGCGCTCGATGCACGGCACCTGGACCAGGCCCCCGACCGGGTCGCAGGTGAGCCCGAGGTTGTGCTCCATGCCGATCTCCGCCGCGTTCTCCACCTGCTCCGGCGTGCCGCCCATCGCCTCGGCGAGCGCGCCGGCGGCCATCGAGCAGGCGACGCCCACTTCGCCCTGGCAGCCGACCTCCGCGCCGGATATCGACGCGTTCTCGGTGTACAGAATGCCGATCGCGCCGGCCGTCAGCAGGAAGCGGATCACGCCTTCGTCGTTCGCGCCGGGAATGAAGCGATGATAGTAATGGAGCACCGCCGGGACGATGCCCGCGGCGCCGTTGGTCGGCGCCGTCACCACGCGCCCGCCAGCCGCATTTTCTTCGTTCACGGCGAGCGCGTAAAGATTGACCCAGTCGAGCGCCGTCAGCGGATCGCGCAGCCCGGCCTCCGGCGCGGCGGAGAGCTTGCGGTAGAGCTCCGCGGCGCGGCGCTTGACCTTCATCCCGCCCGGCAGCACGCCGTGCGCGCGGCAGCCGCTCTCGACGCAGCGCTGCATGACGTCCCAGATCGCGAGGAGCCCGCTCCTGACCTCCGCCTCGGTGCGCCAGGATTGCTCGTTCTCCAGCATGAGCTGGCTCGGCGACAGGCCACGCTCGCCGCAGATCCGCAGCAGGTCGTCGCCGCTGCGGAACGGGTGCCGCAGCGGCGTGTCGTCCTCCTTGATGCGGTCGGCGCCGGCGCCCTCCTCGTTCACGACGAAGCCGCCGCCGACCGAATAGTAGACCCGGCTGCGCAGCTCGGTCCCCGCGCCGTCCTGCGCGGCGAAGCGCATGCCGTTCGGGTGGAAGGGCAGCGCGCGCCGCCGGTGGAACACGAGGTCGCGCGCCTCGTCGAAGGCGATGCAGCGCGTGCCGAGGATGCAGAGGGCCTTCGCTTCGCGGATCGCAGCCATGCGGCCGGCGATCGTCGTCGGGTCGATCCGGTCGGGCGCCTCGCCTTCGAGGCCGAGCAGCACCGCCTTGTCGCTGCCGTGGCCCTTGCCCGTCGCGCCCAGCGAGCCGAACAGCTCGATCCGCACGGCGGCGACGCTGCCGAGCAGCGCGTCGTCGCGCAGGCCCTGCGCAAAGCGCAGCGCGGCGCGCATCGGCCCGACCGTGTGCGAGCTCGACGGACCGATGCCGATCTTGAACAGATCAAAGACGCTGATGGCCACGGGAAGGCTTTCGAATTGACCGGCAAGGGTACCGCATCGCGGCGATCCCGTTGGCCAGGACGGCATTTTCGGGACAGCGGGCCCCGGGCGAGGGCCGGATTGCGACGCGGGGCATCCCTGCGACGACAAGGCAGCGGCGCAGGGGGCGCCGGGCCGGAGCGCCCCGCCGCCGCGAGCGACACGACGGTTGGCGCAAGCGGCGAGCAATGGCGCATTTGCGCAACCTTCCGTCGCAAAATGCGCCATCTTCGGCCGCAGGGTCGCTAAACTTCACGCTGGCGCGGCCCCCGATGAAGGCGCCGCAAGCGACGCCATCGGCCGCCGGGGATCAGGCCGGTCGCGGCGGCGAACACCCGCAGCAACGACCGCAAACCAGGGGATCGAAGCGATGAGGACGCACGCACGGGTGGTGGTGATCGGCGGCGGTGTGGTTGGCGTCAGCACGCTCTATCACCTGGTGAAGAAGGGCTGGTCCGACGTCGTGCTGCTCGAGCGCACCGAGCTCACGGCGGGATCGACGTGGCACGCCGCGGGGCTGCTGCCGCTCTTCAACATGAGCTACACCGTCGGCCAGCTGCACAAGTACTCGGTCGACCTGTACAAGCGCCTGCCGGAGGAGACCGGCCAGGAGGTGGGCTTCCACGTCACCGGGAACCTGCGCCTCGCCACCTGCCGCGACCGGCTCGACGAATACCACAAGTACTGCGGCACGGCGAACACGATCGGCGTGCCGTTCGAGGTCATCGGCCCCGCGCGGGTCAAGGAGCTCTGGCCGCTGGTGAATCTCGGCGATGGCGTCGACACGCCGAAGATCGTCGGCGCCCTGTATCACCCGCACGACGGCCACATCGCGCCGGTCGACCTGACGATGGCGCTGCGCAAGGGCGCGCGTGCAGGCGGCGCCGAGATCCTCGAGCAGACCGCGGCGCTGGGCGTCGAGCGCACCCCTTCCGGCGAGTGGCGCGTCCGGACCGCGCACGGGGACATCGTCTGCGAGCACGTCGTGTGCGCCACCGGCAACTACGCGCGCGAGACCGGGCGCATGTTCGGGTTGAACGTGCCGGCGATTCCCGTCGAGCATCAGTACATCGTCTACGACGAGTCCCCCGAGCTCAAGGCCTACCGTGCGCAGGGCGGGCGCGAGCTCGCCGTGCTGCGCGAGTCGGATGCCTCGTACTACCTGCGCGAAGAGCGGATGGGCTGGATTCTGGGGCCCTACGAGAAGGGGGCGCCGGCGCGCTTCGCCGACGGCGTGCCCGCCGAGTTCGGCAAGGAGCTCTTCGCCGGCGACCTCGACCGCATGCTCCCGCACGTCGAGGCCGCGATGAAGCGCGTGCCCTGCCTCGAGCACTGCGGCATCAAGACCATCGTCAACGGACCGATCTCGTACACGCCGGACGGCAGCCCGCTGATCGGCCCGGCCTGGGACGTGCACAACGTCTGGCTGAACGAGGGCCACAGCTTCGGCGTCACCGCGGCCGGCGGCGCCGGCTGGCAGCTCGCGGAGTGGATCACCGAGGGCGACCCCGGCATCGACATGCTGGGTGTGGACCCGCGCCGCTTCGGCGCCTACAGCGGCAAGCGCTACACGGTGCGCAAGAACGAGGAGACCTATCGCAACGTGTTCACCGTCCATTATCCGGACGAGGAGCGTCACGACGCGCGCCCGGCCAAGACGAGCCCGGTCTACGACAAGCTCGATCGCCTGGGCGCCGTCTGGGGACAGCGCTACGGCTGGGAGCGCGCCAACTGGTTCGCGCCGGCGGGCGTGGAGCGCAGCGATCGCTGGAGCTTTCGCCGCACCAACTACTTCGAGCACGTCGGCAACGAGTGCCGGCTGATGCGCGGGAAGGTCGGGGTGATCGACCTCACGCCGTTCACCAAGCACGAGGTGACGGGATCCCGCAGCGAGGCCTGGCTCGACAAGCTGGTGGCGAACAAGGTACCGACGAAGACGGGCCGCATCGCGCTCTGTCACGCGTTGACGAAGAAAGGCGGCATCCGCTCCGAATTCACGATCACGAAGCTCGCCGACAACCGCTTCTACCTGGTGAGCGCCGGCGCCGGCGAGCGCCACGACGGCGACTACCTCGGCAAGATGCTGCCGAAGGACGGTTCGGTGCAGCTCGCCAACGTCACGACCGGCCGCGGCACGTTCGTGGTCGCCGGCCCGAAGGCCCGCGACGTGCTGGCCCGGCTCACCGACACCCCGCTCGACAACGCGCATTTCCCGTGGCTGACCGGGCAGGTGATCGAAGCGGGCCTCGCGGTCGACGTCTACGCGCTGCGGGTCAATTTCATCGGCGAGCTGGGGTGGGAGCTGCATTTTCCGATCGAATACGCGAACGGCCTCTTTGCCGCGCTGTTCGCAGCCGGCGCCGAGTTCGGCATCGGCATGGTCGGCATGCGGGCGATGGAATCGCTGCGGATCGAGAAGTCCTACCGGATGTGGGGATCCGATCTCACGCGCGACTACACGCCGCTCGAGGCAGGTCTCGACCGCTTCGTGCGCATGGACAAGGGCGATTTCATCGGCAAGAAAGCGCTGGTCCGGCAGCTCGCCGCGGGCGTTCCGCATCGATTCGTCACGCTCGAGGTGCACGGCGTGACCGACGCCGACCCGCTGGGCAACGAGCCGCTGTTCGCGGACGGCAGGCTCGTCGGGCGCGCCACGGCCGGCTGCTACGGGCACGTGCTGGGCAAGAGCCTGGCGCTCGCCTACGTCGAGGCGCCGCGCGCGGCGGTCGGCGCGCAGATGGAGATCGAGATCCTCGGCGAGCGCCGGAAG
>Ga0209253_10004196_pt1 | contig 12569 bp, 12 predicted proteins | sample FrelakmetBRP12BR_FD_187145 | JGI IMG/M metagenome (GOLD analysis project Ga0209253, IMG submission 187145) | Freshwater lake sediment microbial communities from the University of Notre Dame, USA, for methane emissions studies - BRP12 BR (SPAdes)... | ecosystem: Environmental > Aquatic >...
CCTATCTCGAATACGGATGGGGAAAAGCCCTTCAGGAATTCACCTGGACCGAAGGACGGAAATCCATGCTCACGCTTCCGGTCACCCCCCCGTCCTCGGACCTGACGCTGAACGTCTCCTTTCGTCCCCGTCCCGACTATCTCGCGTCCCGCCGCTCTAGGCAAGGCTCCCCGACACCGGGCGGCACGAGTCAGCGGGACGGGCGCGACGCGAGGCTGGCGAACCCGCCGAACTGCTGGCCGATCACCTTGTCCACGACGGGAGCGAGCAGGTCGAGCTTGTGCGACGCGTCGCCACTCACGCGGTATGTCACGGTCGCGTCGGTCTCGGCGCCAGCCGGAGCCAGAGTCACCGTCAACACGCCGGTGACCGCCATGTCCTGCAGCGGCCCAAGTGCGCCGTTGAAGCGCAGCAGCTGGGGCTGCTGCACCTGCACAACCCGTCCGTGCTCGGCGCTGCCGCTCGCCCAGCGCTCGCAGAAGCAACCGCCGGCCTCCGGCGCCAGGCTGAGATTCGTGGCGCTGCCCGACCACGTGTGATCGCCGGGCCACCAGCGCTCCGGATGGACCAGGACCTGCCAGGCGGTCGCGGGAGGCGCCGCGACGTGGAACCTGTGCTCGACGACGAACCCGTCTGCGGTCGACTGCAGCAGCGCGCCGTGGGCGACGACGGGCATCGCGAGCGCCAAGCAGAGCAGTGCCGGCCCGGGCTTCACGTCACCGCCCCTTGCGCAGCAGGAAGTACGCAGCGATGGTGACGATGAGCACCACCAGCGTCGTGTAGAACTGGCTCGCCAGTCCAGGCGTCAGGATCATCGCAATGGGCACCGCGGCCAGGCCCGCGATGGCGAGGTAGCTCAGCCAGGGGAACAGCCACACCTTCACCGACTGCCGTTCGGTCTCGGGATGGGCACGACGCAGCCGGATGTGCGCGAACGCCGTCATCAGGTAGAGGAACACGATGATCGTCCCGGTGGCGTTCACGAGGAACGCGAACACCACGTCCGGCGACACCGTGCCGACCACGACACCGATCACACCTGCGAGGCCGCCGATGTAGATCGAGCGGGCCGGCACGCGGCGCGCGTTGACCTCGACCAGCCAGTGCGGCGCGTCGCCCTTGTCGGCCAGCGCGTAGAGCACGCGCGAGGAGACGTATACCGCGGAATTGAGGCAGGAAAGGACCGCCGTCAGGATGATGACGCTCATTGCCGTGCTGGCCCAGCCGAAACCCATCATGTTGAGGGCGAGGGTGAAGGGCGATTCGCCCGGGGTGACCTGCGGCCAGGGCACGACGCACACGATCAGGAACACCGACGCGACGTAGAACAGCAGCAGGCGCCACGCGATCGACGTGCCCATCTTGACGATCGCCTTGCTCGGCTCCTTCGATTCGGCCGCTGCGACCGTGGTGATTTCCGAGCCGGTGATGGAGAAGAATACCGTCGCGACTGCGGCAAAGACGGGCGTCCAGCCTTTCGGCGCGAATCCGTCGTGCGCGAAGAGATTGCCGAGCGTGGGGCCCGAGGGGGAGGTGAAGCCCAGTGCCCAGGAAGCCGCGACGATGACGAACGCGAGGATCGCGCCCACCTTGATCGACGAGAACCAGAACTCGAACTCGCCGTAGGAACGGGCCGACATCAGGTTGACCGCGGTCATGACCGCCATCAGCACGAGCCCGATCTCCCAGATCGGCAGCGGGATCCACTGCTGGATGATCTTCGCCCCGGCGATGGCCTCGATCGGCACGACGATGATCCAGAAGTACCAGTAGATCCAGCCGGCAACGAACCCCGCCCCGTGGCCGAGCCCGTGGCGCGTGAACTCGGTGTAGGAGCGGATGCCGGGGTGCGCGACCGCCATCTCGCCGAGCATGCGCATGATGATGTACACGAGCGCGCCGGCGAGGATGTACGAAAAGATGATGGCCGGGCCCGCCGCGGCGATGGCGGCGCTGCTGCCGACGAACAGGCCGGCGCCGATCACGCCGCCGATCGTGATCATGGTCACGTGCCGGCTTTCAAGCGAACGGCTGAGCTCGTGCGCGGCCGGGGCCGCGGCCGTCGAAGTGTCGTCGGTCAAGGGGCTCCCCCGTTGTCGTTGCAACGCGCCCTACATACACGAAATCCCGGTCAGTGTCCCCGATCTTCCCTATTTGCGCAGTGCAGCGAAGGCGTCCTGGACGTACCGGGCGAGGCTCTCGACCTCCGGCAAGGCCGCGCCGTTCGCCGTGAAGCCCATGTCCACGTCCTTGCCATACGACATGAACGTGACGTTCAGGCCGACGCCGCCGATGAGCGTGGAGACGGGGAAGAATGCTTCGAGCCGCGCGCCGTTCAGATACAACTTCCGGTCAGGGCCACGGACGTTCGAGACGAGCACGTTCGCCGGACGCAGGCCGAGAATCTCCGGCTGCGCCAGCACCAGCGTTTCCGACAAGGCGAATGCCATCACCGCGTAAGCGTAGGCCGCTCCCTTGCCGAGGCTCCTCAGTTCCGCCTTCGCGGCGCGGGTGCTTGCGGCAATCGTCACCAGGCGCTTCGCCGGCGAATCCGTCGCACCGCCGAGCGGCGGCCAGATCGCCGAAACGTTGGTCGTCGCTTCCTTCGCGCCCGGGTCGTGCAGCGATACCGGGCACAGCGCGACCATCGGGTGGTCCGGCGTCCGGCCCATCTCGCGCAGATAGCGATTGAGCCCCGCATCGATCACGCACAGCGCGACGTCGTTGAGCGTGCACTTGTACGCCCGCGAGATGGCCTTCATGGCCGGCAGCGGGAACACCGTGTGCGCGATCGCCCGCGCATTGTGGATGGGCTCGTTCATCGGCGTATGCGGCGCGGTGAACGCGCGGTGCTGCGACTTCGAGAAGCCGCGCAGGCCCTGCAGCGCCTCCTCGATGAGATGCATCGAGCCGCGTCCGATCGACAGCGTGCGGCGCGCAACGCGCTGCGCTTCCTTCTCGATCGTCTCGCGCAGGTCGTGCGGCACCGGCCGGGGACGTGCCTTGAGGCCGAGGCTCACGGTCGTGCGGATCTTCCGGTCGCTTGCCGACGTCGACAACGAGCGTTCGAGGATCTGCATGCCCGATTCGCCGTCGACGAGCGCGTGATGCACCTTGTGGTAGACCGCGAAGCGGCCGCCGCTCAGTCCCTCGATCACGTACACCTTCCAGCCGGGGCGATGCCGCTCGAGCATCGGCGCGTGCAGGTCGGCGACCAGCTGGTGCAACTGCTCGTCGCTGCCGGGCGAGGGCAGCGACAGGTGGAAGACGTGATAGCGGCTGTCGATCGTGTCGACCTCCCGCCACTGCGGCATGCCCGTGCGCTGGAAGACCGGCACCCGGTTGAACGGCGCCTGGGGCTTCATGCCGGCATACGCTGCGACGATCTCGCGCACGCGCGTCACGCCGCCGCGCTGCGGCAGGCTGAAGATCTGCACGGCACCGACGTGACGCGGGTTGTCCACGCTCTCCGTCAGGAAGAACATGAGATCCAGCATCGGAATGGCCTTCGACATGGCGGCTCCCCCGGTCGTTTGCGGTCATTGCATGCCCGTCGCATGGATCGTGGCAATACGGGATGTGCGGATCCCGGGGGTTGAGGTAGGCTCCGCGCCGAGACCGCCGTCCGGGCACCGCTGCAGGAGTACCGACATGAACCGATCGTCGCTGGGATCGAGAGCCACGGCCCTGGCCAGCCTGGCCCTGCTGGGCCTCGCAGCCTGCTCCCAGTCGCCGCCGCCAGCTCCGGCTGCGGCCGCACCCAAAGGCCCGCCGCCGGCGCCGACGCTGGACCAGGTGCGTGCCGCGACCGTTTCGGGCGTATTCGGCCAGCCCGTGACCCTGGTCAATGGCGTGTATGAGGGCCCGCCGGTCGAGCCGGGCGCGGCCACCCATCCGAGCCTGATACTCTGGACACCGGCGGTGATCTTCAGCGACGTTGATGGCAAGCCGGGCAGCGAAGCGATCGCCGTCATGGCCGCCGACACCGGCGGTAGCGGCGAGTTCGTGCACGTCGGCGTGTTCGCACTGCAGGACGGCAAAGCCGTGAGCCTGGCCACGGCACTCGTGGGCGATCGAGTGAAGCTGCACAAGCTCTGGGTGGAGCATGGCCAGGTCCACATGGACGTCATCGAGGCCGGACCCAAGGATCCCGCCTGCTGCCCGACCCAGCTGACGCGCAAGGTCTACGCGCTCGAGGGCGGCGCGCTGAAGCAGGTCTCGAGCGACGTCGTGGGATCGCTGTCGGTGAACCTCCTGGCCGGCATCGACTGGATGCTGAGCGAGATGGACGGGCAGCCGGTCGACGCGTCGGGCAAGCCGCCGACGCTGCTCGTGCAGTACGGCAAGGTCGTCGGCTTCGGCGGCTGCAATCGCTACACCGGGTCGCTCAAGGAGAGTGCGCCCGGGAAGATCAGCATCGGCCCGCTCGCATCGACGAAGATGGCCTGCCCGCCGGCCGCCACCGAACTCGAGGACAAGTTCACCGCTCGCATGAACAAGGTCACGGGCTACACGTTCGTCGCCGGGCAGCTGGCGCTCAGCTGGGAAGACAAGAAGGAGCGGGGGCTGCTCGTCTTCTCGAAGTAATCGCCTACGGACCCTGGCTGGGCGCGCGCGTTCAGCCGCCCTGCTGCTTGCCGCGGTTCATGACCGCGGAGCGCGTCGCGGCGAACCCGGCCGCGTCGAAGCGTGCCGCTGCCGCCTTCGACAGGCGACCTTCCAGCGCCAGCCCCTCGGCCAGCGTCGTCCCGAGCCCGCCGTTGATCGCGCGACGCACGTCCGCGAGCGTGGTCGCGTCGCACGAGGCGATTTCGGCCGCGAGCTTGCGGCAGTAGGGCATCAGTTCCTCGGGCGGCACCACGTCCAGCACCAGTCCCCAGGCCTTCGCCGTGGCCGCGTCGATGAAATTGCCCGTGAAGCTCATGTAGCGGGCACGCACGGGCCCGACGATGCGCGGCAGGATCTGCGACATGCCCCAGCCCGGCACGATGCCGACTCGCGCGTGCGTGTCGGCGAAGCGCGCGTTCGTCGAAGCGACGAGGATGTCGCAGTTGAGCGCAAGTTCCATGCCGCCGGTGATGGCGAACCCGTTGACCGCGGCGATCGTCGGCTTGCCGAGCGACGCAAAGGCGCTCGTGATCGGGCTGTCCGGTCCCAGTTCGGCCGCCGTCAGCGGCGACGTTTCGAGTTCCTTGAGATCGACGCCGGCGCTGAACGCCTTTTCGCCCGCGCCGGTGATGATTACGACCCTGGCGCCGGGATCCTGGCCGAGCGCGACGAGTTCGGCGAGGAAACGGCCGCGCATCTCGACCGACAGCGCGTTCATCTGGCGCGGTCGATTGAGGGTCAGCGTGACCACGCCTTCGTGCTGTTCCTTGATGAGAATGTCTTCGCTCATGGGCCTGCCTCAGGTGGAAGCGAGAATTGTAGCTCTTGCGCGCCGCCGATCACGAACTCACGGAAGGCCGGCGCGCGGGGTCTGCACCGCGGCCGTCATGATGTGGCCCTGCCGCGAGGCGGAAGCGATCTCCGCCAGCGACGACGGCGCGGTCATCATGAATAGCGTCCTGCCGTCCTCTCCGCCGAGCATGCACGCGAAGCATGGCTGATCCGTGCTCACGGTGGCCACGATCTCGCCCCCCGGGGCAACGAGCACGCACTCGGGTGCGATGGCATTCGCGATCCACACTTTTCCTGACGCATCCAGGCAGATGCCGTCCGGAGCGCGCATTCCCACCGGCGCCCACACGCGGCGATTCGACAGGGAACCGTCCGCTGCGATGTCGAAAGCCGTCAGTCTCAGGGCGAGGGTCTCAGCAACAATCAACGTCCGGCCGTCGGGCGTGATCACCGACCCGTTCGGGAAGTGCAAGTCGCCCGCGGCCACGTGGACGCTGCCGTCCGGGTCGACGCGCGCGAGATTCGCGACCGGGTGATCGGCCAGCACGCCTTCGACCCCGCGGCTCTTCAACTCGTCGTCCAGGCGGAAACCGAAATTGCCGACGTAGGCCCGGCCCAAGGCATCGACGACCATGTCGTTCGCGCGGTGAGCGGCCACTTCCGAGAGATCCGCGTGGACCCGCACCGCGTCGTGATCCACTCGCAGCACCTGCCGCTTGTTCATCGACACGACCAGCAGTCGGCCGTCCGGGAGCCAGCCGAGGCCCGAGGGATGATCGTCGATCGTCAATTCCGTCCGGACGTTTCCGGACGCATCCACCGACTTCACGGCGTGATCGTAGAAGTCGCTGAACCAGAGCCGGCCCGCGTGCCAGCGCGGTCCCTCGCCGAAATACAGGCCCGTCACCAGAACCTTTGCGTCGCTCATCGGATGCGCCCCTATTGGATGACGTTTTCGGACTTCAGCCGCGCGATGTCCGCGTCGCTCACGCCGAGCGCCCGCAGGGTCTCGTTCGTGTGTTGTCCGACACGGGGCAGGGCGCCGCCCTGGGTGGGCCGCACGCCGTCGAGCTCGACCGGCAGCAGCGGCAACTGCGTCATGCGCCCGTCCTCGAGCGTGGTCTCACCGAGGCCGCCGCTCGCGAGCAGGTGCGGATCGTCGAAGAGTTCCTCAGGCTTGCCGATCGGCGCAAAGGGCAGTCCCGTGCGTTCGAGCTTCGCGACGAGATCGGCCTTGGTGTAACCCTTGAAGACCTCGCGTACGTGCGGCAGGAGAGTCTCGCGCGCCAGCACCCGCTGTGAATTCGTCCTGTACTGCTGGTCGGCACCCAGCGCGTGCAGATCGAACGCGGCGCAGAACTTCTCCCACAACGAATCCGACACGATGCCGACGAACACCTGCTCGGCATCCTTCGTTTCGAAGACGTCGTAGATCGCCCACGCCGAAATGCGCACCGGCATCGGCTTGGCGGCCTGGCCCGTCACGGCTTTCTGGGCCATGTGCTGGCCGACCAGGTAGACCGTGGTCTCGAACAGCGAGCTGGCGACTTTCTGGCCGCGCCCCGTGCGGTGCCGCTCCTCGAGCGCCGCGAGGATGCCGATTACGCCGAACATCCCGCCGGTCACGTCGATCACGGACGCGCCGGCGCGCAGCGGACGTCCCGGTGGCCCGGTCATGTAGGCGAGTCCGCCCATCATCTGGGCGACTTCGTCGAGTGCGGTGCGCCGTTCGTAGGGTCCGGAGAGAAAGCCCTTCTCGGAGCAGTAGATGAGGCGGGGATTCGCGGTGCAGAGCGCCTCATGACCCAGCCCAAGCTTGTCCATGGTGCCGGGCCGGAAGTTCTCGACGACGATGTCCGCGCACTCGACCAGCCGCTTCGCCAGCGCGAGACCTTCGGCGTGCTTGAGGTCGAGGCACAGGCTCTTCTTGTTGCGGTTGTACATCGAGAAGTAGCCCGCGCCCGCGCCGAGCAGCTTGCGCGTGCTGTCGCCGCCGATCGGCTCGATCTTCACGACCTCGGCACCGAGTTCGACGAGGATGGCGCCCACGGCGGGCCCCATCACCATGTGCGTGAACTCGACGACCTTCAGGCCAGCGAGCGGCGCCGGCCGTTGCTGTTGCGTCATGCGGTGCGCGCTCCCTCGATGGATGCGGGGCGGAAGTCCAGGGGCAGGCCCGCGTCCGGCGTGAATCCATAGAGTTCTTCGCCGGGCAGCGCGGCGCGCAACAGATTGCGTACCGCGAGGAGCTTCGGCAAGTCGACCCCGGTCTTCAGTCCCATCGCCTCGAGCATGAAGACGAGGTCCTCGGTGACGATGTTGCCGGAGGCGCCCGGCGCGAACGGGCAGCCACCGAGTCCGCCGAGCGAACTGTCGAATGTCGTGATGCCCACCTCCAGGCCCGCGTGCACGTTGGCGAGCCCGAGGCCGCGAGTGTTGTGCAAGTGCAGTCCGGAGAGCGCGTGCTCGCCCACGGCTGTGCGCACGCGGCGCACGAGGTCTTTCACCTGCGCCGGGTTGGCGTAACCCGTGGTGTCCGAGAGACCGACTTCGTCGCAACCCGCTTCCATCAACGCTTCGGCGAGCCGCACGACCTCGTCGGCCGGGACGTCGCCTTCGATCGTGCAACCGAACGCCGTGGACAGGCCGCCTTCGAACTTCGGGCGCCGATCGGCCGGCACGGACCGCAGCAGCGAGACGATGTTGCGCGTTTCCTCGAGCATCTGTGCGTGGGTCCGGCGCACGTTCTTGAGGCTGTGCGTTTCCGAGACCGAAAGAGGCAGCGTGATCTTGTGCGCGCCAGCCGCCAGCGCCGCTTCGGCGCCCTTGAGGTTCGGGACGAGGACCGCCACGGTGAGTCCGGGAATCGTGCGCGCGAACTTCACGACCTCGGCGGTGTCGGCAAGCTGGGGCAGCAGCTTCGCAGGCACGAAGCTGCCCACTTCGATTTCCGTCACGCCGGCCGCGGCTTCGGCCGCGATCCAGGCGCACTTCGCTTCGAGCGGCATGATCGAGCGAATGCTCTGCAACCCGTCGCGGGGGCCGACTTCGCTCACCAGGATGTCGATGGGCATGGCGAGTCGCGGTGTCCCTTAGTCGAGGTAGATCCACGGCCGCAAGTCGCGGTCCCGGGCTTCGAAGGCGGCGATGTCCTCGCGGCACTTCAGCGTCAGGTCGATCGCGTCGAGGCCCTCGAGCAGCATCTCGCGCGCCTCGGGCTCGATCTCGAACTCGTGCACCCGGCCGTCCGGCGCGATCACGCGCTGCGTGGCGAGGTCCACCGTGACGCGCCGGTTGGGCGGGTCTAGCGCCACTGCGGCCGCGACTTCGGCGACGATGGTCGCGGACAAGCGCACGGGGAGGATGCCGTTGCGCACGCAGTTCGAATAGAAGATCGGCGAGAAGCTCGGCGCCAGCACCGCGCGGATGCCGTACTCGAGCAGTGCCCAGGCCGCGTGCTCGCGGCTCGATCCGCAGCCGAAGTTCTCTCCGCTCAACAGGATCTGTGCGCGAGTGTAGGCCGGCTGGTTCAGCACGAAGTCCGGGTTCGGATCACGCCCGCCGACCTGGCGATAGCGCCAGCCCGCGAACAGGCCGTCCGCCAGGCCGCTCTTCGCAACGCTTCTCATCTCGCGCGACGGAATGATCGCGTCGGTGTCGACGTTGGCGCGAATCAGCGGCGCGGCCACCGCGGTGAGTCTCTCGAAGCGCTGCATCGCTGGTATTCTAAGGGCCGTTCAACCGACAGACACGTTTCCTTGCAATCCCCGTCACTCACCCGGTTCGCCTGGCTGTCCATCGGCGCCGCGCTTGCGACGATGGCGCTCAAGACGGCCGCGTACTACCTCACCGGGTCGGTCGGCCTCCTGTCGGACGCGATGGAGTCCCTGGTCAACCTGGCCGGGGCGCTCATGGCGCTGTCCATGCTGACGGTTGCGGCCCGGCCGGCGGACGAAGACCACCCTTACGGCCACGGCAAGGCCGAGTATTTCTCGGCGGGTGTGGAGGGCGCGTTGATCCTCATTGCGGCGGCGAGCATCGCTTATGCCGCCGTCCAGCGCCTGTTGCACCCCAGGCCGCTCGAGCAGCTCGGACTCGGCCTGGCGGTGTCCGTGCTGGCGTCGCTGGTGAACCTCGTCGTCGCGCTCATCCTGCTCAAGGCGGCCAAGGCGCATCGGTCAGCCACGCTGCGCGCCAACGCGCACCACCTCATGACGGACGTGTGGACCTCGGCGGGGGTGCTGGTGGGCGTCGGCGCGGTCGCCGTGACCGGTTGGCAGCGGCTCGACCCGATCGTCGCAATCATCGTGGCCGCCAACATCGTCTGGACCGGGAGCCGCATTCTCCGGGATTCGGTCTCAGGCCTCATGGACGCCGCGCTGCCGGCCGCCGAGCTGGAGATCCTCAAGAAGCTGCTCGATCGCTATGCCGACGAGGGCGTGCACTATCACGCGCTGCGCACACGGCAGTCCGGCGCGCAGCGCTTCGTTTCGCTCCACGTGCTGGTGCCGGGCGACTGGTCGGTGCAGCAGGGACACGACACGCTGGAGCGCATGGAGGCGGAAATCCGCCGCGCGCTGCCGCCGGTGACGGTCTTCACGCATCTCGAGCCGATCGGCGATCCGGCCGCGATGAACGACCTCGACCTGCACCGCCCCGATCGCGCCTGAACGTCAGGTGTTCGCGATGCTGCGCACGTCGGCGAGGCGACCGGCGAGGGCGCTCGCCGCCACGGTCTCCGGGCTGGCGATGTGCGTGCGGGTTTCCGGGCCCTGTCGGCTTTCGAAGTTCCGGTTGGTCGACGAGACGACGCGCTGCCGCGGACCGAAGCTCTCGCCGCCGGCGTAGAAGCACATCGAGCAACCCGACTCGCGCCACTCGAAGCCCGCGGCGAGGAACACCTTGTCGAGTCCTTCGGCTTCCGCCGCGCGCTTCACCGACATCGATCCCGGCACGCAGATGGCCTTCACGCCCGGGGCCACGCGCCTTCCTTCGAGCACCTTGGCTGCACGCCGCAAGTCCGAGACGCGGCTGTTGGTGCACGAGCCGATGAACGCGGCATCGATGCGCAACGATTCGAGCGGCACGCCGGGCTGCAGGTCCATGTAGGCCAGCGCGCGGTCGTACGACTCGCGGGATGTCCCGCTGTCCGCGAACTCCGGCACACGGTCCGTGATGCTCGAGGCGTGCTGCGGGCTCGTGCCCCAGGTGACCATCGGGGCGAGTTCGCCCGCATCGATGACGAACTCCCGCTCAAAGATCGCTCCGTCGTCGGTCCGCAGCAATCGCCACTGCGCGACCGCTTTCTCCCAGGCGGCCCCGCTCGGCGCGTACCGCCTGCCTTCGAGGTAGTCGAAGGTCGTGTCATCGGGCGCGATGAGGCCGGTCATCGCCGAGAATTCCGTGGCCATGTTGCAGAGCGTGAGGCGAGCTTCGACGTCGAGCGCGCGCACTGCGCTGCCGGCATACTCGACGGCGTATCCATTGCCGCCCACGGCGCCGTACTTGCGCAGCATCGTGAGGCTGAGGTCCTTCGCCGAGACACCCTCGGGCAGCGTGCCTTCGAAACGCACTCGCATCGAGCGGGGCCGCGCGACGCGCAACGTGCCCGTCGCGAGCGCGTGCTCCGCCTCGGTCGAGCCGATGCCCCACGCGAGCGCGCCCATCGCGCCCTGCGTGCAGGTGTGGCTGTCCGGGCAGACGATCGTCGCGCCCGGCAGGACGATGCCGAGTTCCGGCGAGATCACGTGCACGATGCCCTGGTCGGGATCGCGCACGTCGAACAGATGGATGCCCGCCTCATGAGCCGCCTCGCGGGTCTCCGTGATGAAGGCCCGGCCGCCTGGCATGAGCGTGTCGTCGCCGCGGCCCGGGAACGTGTCGACGATGTGGTCCATCGTGCAGAAGACGCGCGATGGGGAGGCGACCCGGCGCCCCGCCAGCCGCAGGCTCTTGAGCGCGATCGAGCCGGTGCGCTCGTGCAGGAACACACGGTCGATCGCGAGCAGCGAGAGCCCGCCGGGCAGGGCCCTCACGAGGTGGGCTGCCCAGATCTTGTCGAGCAGCGTGCTCGGCACGGGCGCGCTGTCAGTAGCCACGGGCTGTCCTCGAAGCGGGGAGTCGCACGCTGGTATTCTATGCGACATGAACACGCCCACCATCGAGTTCCTCCGCACGCCCGAAGAGCGCTTCGCGCAGCTGCCGGGGTTCCCCTATGCGCCTCATTACCTCGAGGGCCTGCCGGGCTTCGGCGGCATGCGCGTGCATTACCTCGACGAGCGCCCGGCCCCGGCGAGTGGCCGAACGTTCCTGTGCCTGCATGGGCAGCCGACGTGGAGCTACCTGTATCGCAAGATGATCCCGGTGTTCACCGCTGCCGGCCATCGCGTCGTTGCCCCGGACCTGTTCGGTTTCGGCCGCTCGGACAAGCCGGTCGCCGACGCCGTCTACACCTTCGATTTCCACCGGACGATGCTGATGCGCTTCATCGAGGCGCTCGACCTCACGCAGGTCACGCTGGTCGTGCAGGACTGGGGCGGGTTGCTGGGCCTGACGTTGCCGATGGAGTATCCCGGGCGCATCGACCGGCTCCTCGTGATGAACACGGGGCTCGGCGTCGGGCGCTCGCCCGGGCCCGGATTCGATGCGTGGAAAGCGTTCGTCGCCGGCAATCCGGATTTCGACATCGCGCGCATGATGCAGCGCTCCACCCCGGTGCTCTCCGAAGCGGAGGCTGCGGCCTATGCCGCGCCGTTCCCCGACGCGCGTTATCGCGCAGGCGCGCGTCGCTTTCCGGAACTGGTCCCGGTCTCGCCCGGGATGCAAGGCGCGGAGACATCGCAACGCGCCGCGAAGTTCTTCCGTGAGGAGTGGACCGGCGAGACGTTCATGGCGATCGGCATGCAGGATCCCGTGCTGGGCCCGCCCGTGATGCAAGCGCTGGCGAAGACCATTCGGGGATGTCCGCTGCCGCTCGAGATTGCGGACGGCGGACACTTCCTGCAGGAGTGGGGACGCGAAATCGCCGAACGGGCACTGGCCCATTTCGGCGACACGCGGTGAAGGCTCGAATCAGAATTCGTACTCGAGCATGAAGCGCACGGTCGCATCGGGCGTTTCGTCGTTGAGCCCGAACAGCATGGCTGCCTCGTACTTCCACGCGCCGGTGT
>Ga0209253_10004197_pt1 | contig 12568 bp, 6 predicted proteins | sample FrelakmetBRP12BR_FD_187145 | JGI IMG/M metagenome (GOLD analysis project Ga0209253, IMG submission 187145) | Freshwater lake sediment microbial communities from the University of Notre Dame, USA, for methane emissions studies - BRP12 BR (SPAdes)... | ecosystem: Environmental > Aquatic >...
TGAGCCCTGAGGCAGAACGATGGGCTCCTCTTTCCCGCCCGCCATGCCGAATTCCCCTTGTGTTGTGTGCCTGAAACACGTTGACTATGGTTGAAGCCCACTGAAAACCTTCTGTCAACGAAGAGCAGACTGATTCATCAGCCTTTGTCTGTAACGGCGTAACCCCGCAGGAGGTGAGCGGAAAACCCCCTTCGCGCACGATATGCCGTCATTTCTACCTCTTCACGCTGAAAATGGGGATACGGGGAAGTCTGACGATCCCTTTTCGGTCGAACCACTTCAGGGTCACGCGCGACCAAACAGGCATTCCACCTCGTCAATGAATTCCTGACACGCTATACTCGTCCCCCGCCAACGATCATTCCCTATGAACGACGGGGCACAGTGCTCGCTCCAACATAGACCGTGTCCAAGGGTTCGTAGCAATTGACAGATGGAGCGGCACTAGTCTTTTGAGGTTCTCCCGCCATGGTCACCAATCATCACCCATTTGTCCCCCTGTTTCATCAGGATGTCGGTCCAGCGGCCTGATACCGACTTCTCCTTTCCATCTGCATCTTTGTAGATGGAGGTGAAATAGTAGTGGACGTAAGCACAATTTCCGAATACGCCGATCGCCACAGGTTTGATGTTCGAGAGAATGGTCTTGGACGTCTTGAATTCGTACTCTACGTACTTTCTCACGGCGGCTCTGTCGTTTGGCAAAGCACTCTCATAGTTCCAGCCGAGGTAGTCATTGTGGACATACGCCATGAATCCGTCAACATTTCCGGCATCGGCCAGAGCGTTGTATGCCTCAACATTTTTCCAAACTTCCTTCTGAGCAGCTGACCATTCTTGTGAAAAGAGATACGCAGAAGGCAGGAGCACAAGGATTGCAGCGACGACCCAAAGCTTTTTCATGTTGCCCTCCATAGGTGTGGTTATGAATCGGTGCTACCCCGGGGATCGGTCGGTAGCGCCTCGTTGGAAACCTCATTCGCCCGCTGTCGGCGGAATTGTAGGGAAACGCTCAATGAGTGTCAATCCCATGAACATGGGATGCGGCTACCCCAAATTTGGCCGAAAACGACAGATAGCTGCGCTTGGCCCCCCTTCCCGACGGATCCGGACCTTACCCCACTGATTTGAGTTGTAGAGCGACGAAGGGGGCTCACCCTTGAAGGAAACAGGCTCTTTGGGGATGCGAGTGCTGAAGGAATTGCGGACAAACGAAATGAGAAATCAAGCTAGAGTGAAGACAGAAGGATAGATCCCGACTGAGAAACCGAGGTCAAGTACAAACTCACGAGTTCAATAAGGAAGTGCAACACCCAGGGAATAAATTCATGAATCTGTGTATCCTGAGTGGATAGCGCAAACGACATATTCGCAGCTAGCTCTGGCGGAAAACGACCGGCACCAGCAAGGAGTTCCGTCGGGCGGCCCCCCCCGCTTTCAGATGAACGGGCGGGCGGACTGGTTCCGGTACACGCCCGTGCTAACATGAGCGCACCGCCGAAACAACCGTTGTTTCGTCGAAATCCATCGTCCCGGATTTCTACCAGTGAAGAAGCGAATGCGAAAGACAGAGGAGAAGGAGGTCCCGACCGCAATTGAGACATCTCGTCGGGATCTATGATTGATAGCAATCTGTTCTATCAAGAATACCACGTTCAGTAGTTATGTCTCAATGGCTTGTCGATTTTCACTGATAATCAGATGAGCATGGAAGATGTCCTTCGACCTTTCTGAAGTACCCCATGGGAGCTGGGGTCTCTCACGGCCTCGTGTCCGGCAGCCTGCACGGCGACTCCCGTTTCGACACACAGCGCGTCCATGGCGCAAGAGGTCCAGTCCACCGATCCGCGGAAGAACTCAGCACAATCAGCGGGTCGTGCCCTTCTGCTCCCGTGCTGCTGGGAGTGAGTTCAGAAGGTCGGCATTCCTGAGCAGCGATATCGCTGTTTGAAGGGATGCATTCATCCAGTTGAGCTCGGGCATCACGGTGCGCAGGTGTGTCGGGATCTCTCCCCCACCCCAGTATCTCTGCGCAATGGTGAGCGTATTCGCCAAAGCGACAGCTTTCGCGAGATAAACCGTGTCCCCTGTGGCCCTGAAAGCGTCTGCAAAAGCATCGATAAAGGCTGCGGACGCTCCGTTGATCGGTGTGAAGAAAGCGTATTGCTCCAGGGCACACGGGACAAACCAATCACTCCCGAAGTAAGGATCGTTCCCGTTCCATCGCGTGTTCGGCTTGAACCAGAGCGAAGTGAGGATAGGATCGATCCGATCCCACACCACGAACGAGTCCTCGGCCCAACGGAGCAGTTCGATAGCACGGGGCAGGTATTCGGGACGAACACGGGACTGACGGAAAAGCAACGCAGCGAACATGACAGCTTCGCGGTGCGACTGGTTCTTGTACTGGTCACGGGGCCTAGTATCCTCGAATTGGGCCTCCCAGTTAAAGGTCACCATCGGATGATCCATGCACCAACGGAAAGCGTGTTCACGCGCCCCCCGCAATTCCTCCCTGCCATAGTGCGCAATGAGTCTGTCAAAAAAGACGATCACCGCGGCAGGCACCATCAGGGCTGGTTCACGCGGCTTTCCGGTCTTCGTGTCAATCCGCTGGTGCCAGGTTCCCTGCGACAATTGTCTGCTCACGTAGGTCCTGCCGATGCGCAGAGTCGCCCCCAGGTATGCCGTGTCCCCAGAAGCTTCGTAGAGGTCGAGGTAACACATTCCCGTTTCCGCCGGCTCAGAGGTCATCAGCTCACCCATGAACACCGGATGGACGTCAGCGTTGACGCCGTCCCAGAATGTAGGAGGGCAATATTCCCAAGGTGTCCCGGCCGGTTCGCTCCGGGAGATCAGGAAATCCGCAGCCCGACGGGCAACAGTAAGAACAGCAGCCCTCCTGGACTGCTCCTCTACGAGGCGGGCGTAGTGCGCCATACCGGCGGCCAAAGACCCCATCATCTTCGCCGGATAGATCCATTTCGGGTAGAATGGATACGGATCTCCCACCGTTAGCCAGGCCTTCACCTTCTCTTGGCTGAACAGGTCCGCGAAACACCGTCTCGCACTCTCAACATACGGGTAGGCTGGTGTTTCAGTGATGCCTCTAAAGTGCGGGCTTTTCATGAAGAGTCTTTCTCCGACACGCCGCCCACTGGGCAGGGACTCAACGCGGAGTACGTACTCCCCAGGAGAAAGCGCTCTCCACACAGGCGTCAACGGTCCCCACGGTTTCACCGCAATGAAAGAATAGAGATGGGAATCCTTGACCGACGTAACTAAGAACCGATAGGGGGGGGCACCAGTGCTGTCAATGAAGTTGAACGCTGGAGGATAGATGAACCGACGGGTGAACTGGTTCCAGAATGGCACATGCCCGGGATCCCCCGGGCGGACGGGAGAGGCATACGTTGTGTCTTCGAACTGCGTCGTGCCCGGCTCCTGCCCGAGAAGAAGAGAATGTGAAAGACAGACCAGAAGGAGGACCGCATCACAACAAAGAAGTCGCATGGTCACCAACCATCGATAACGTTCTGTCTTACCAGCAATACGAAGTCTATTCTCGTCGTATCAAAGAGTTAGCGTCTCTTGCTGATATTCAATCGAGCATAGACAATAGTGCTCCACATCATGGCAACACCCCATGGGCGCCGGGATCTCTCACTTCCCCGTGACCGACAACATGCACGTCGATTCCCGTCCGGGCGCATAGTCCGAGTGCCCTCGGAGGAAAACCAGCTTGGGCTTCCCGTAAGTTGAACGCACCCGGATATGGCGGGATCTTTCCGCATCTAGAGAGCTTTGGAATGCTCAAACCATAGTACCACCAGCTGTGGCACAAAGAATTTCCGAATTCATCAAGGCCTGTGGTCGCCCGCAATTCCGGACGCATTCCAAGCTCTTTCCCGCTGATTCCAGTTCAGCCCGACGGGTTAGCCGATGCCTTTCCCATACAAGGAATGACAAGGGCTCGGACAATGAGATCGAAATTGTGCATCGATGTAAGGGGTATATCACCCCCTCCTGTCCAAAGGCAAACGCCCCCTATTCGGAGAAACGGATCACTACCGGCCCAAGCAAACCCGAGGTTGTGTTTCCGACATACTGACTCGGCACTGTACGATAATGATTCCCCAGCGTGTTGTGTACCAGCACCTCTATCCGATTGAGACCGACCTTCGTCTTCCCTGTGATGTCAAATGTCCAGGGCGGAGCCGGGCGCGATCCAACCAGATCACCGTTAACTCTGACTTGGGCAGAAGCGACAAGATCCCCCAGGTCAAGCAGGATTCTTCGGGAAGAAACCTGGGAAAGTGAGAGCTGAATATCTCTTCTATACACAAGCCCCCCGGAATAGGTGCCGAGAACATCATTCCCGGAGAGATCACCAAGCTGAATCAGCCCCGTCGAACAGTCGAACATTACTGGTTCTGGTATCGCCCCTCCACCGTAGAATCCTCGTTTCTGCTCAATCCTTATTGCCACCGAGGAAGAGCGCACTACAGGGGCAGGCAAAACAGCTTGCCAGCCGTCAACACCATCCTCCGGAGTCCGATCGGTGTCCGGCGTTGACGGCTGGACAGGGACTTCAGCTCCTTCGACCCAAATCCGGACAATCCCCCTGGCGCCCAAGCGAATCGAACGGAGCCCCGGAGGCGCCGTGCACCGGTACCAGCCGACAGGTTTCTGCACTTGGGGCATCACATCGAAACGGAGCACTGAGGGCTTGTTGAACCAGTCGGAAGCGAGAGACATCGGCTGCAGTGATTTGGACCGCCGCGACGAAGCTTCAAACACGTAGTAGCCACGACCCGCCCCTTCATATCGAAGAAGGAGAGCGGTTGCCCCGGCCTCAAGATCCACGGCTTGAGCAGTGTCACCTAGCAGCTCATGGTTCAGCCATACACCCGTCGGTTTCAGCCCCCCTTCTCGTATTTCAGCCCGGCAACCACGATCTGCAAGCACGGTCGACCAGAGGTAGTACACATTTTCCGATTCGGTCTTGAAACTCGGGCCGGGTACTCCCCGCCAGTCCCTGAGAGGTCTTCCCAGCTCTATCAGGTCGTTGTGAACCACACCTTTCAACCCGTGATACCCCTGGTGCCCCGGATCTCCCTTCACTCCCCAGCGCCACGAGAATTCATGGGAGGTCCAGTAGAAGGGCTTCCCGTTCACCTCAACGGGAATCCTCGGATCAACTGAAGTGATCCGGGAGAGCTTCTGAGCGACTTCTTGAGAATGCGGAGGGAGCGGTCCCAGTTTCCAGAATTGAGCGCCATACGACACCTCCGCACTACTCCACCCACCATCTTCGATCTGGGGAAGATGCCAGGGGGGGAGCGGTTCGATCTCGACTTTGTACCGGAAAATCGAAGCCTCGGCTGCGAGGCGGCCGTCGAATGCAGGCAAGCGGTAATCCCCCCATCGATTGTCGAGAGTCGGACGCAGCTCGAATTCCCATTCCCCGTCCAGAGAGAGTTGGACTTCCGCGCCGGTCTCAGTCTGGACTCGGCTCTCTCGCTCAGGCTCTCCCGGACCAAATACAACGACCTGTGGCTCATGTTCGGTCAGTGGCATCCGAAGACGGGTGCCTTGCTGATCCGTCGAAACAACCGGGAGGACCTTTGCGCTGCCGTCCCAGGGGTTCCAGAGTTCAGCTCTTCCCCTGGAGCGAAAGTAGCAGTCCGTCCCCTTCGACACACCATAGACGTAGTAGATGTCTCGCGGCCCGACTCTTCGATGGAGAACATTTGCCGCCGGCGATTTGCCCGACAGCACTTCAAAGTCCCGTGGGATTGCCCTGTTCACTTCGGCGACAGCCCGGGCCGGGCTCTCCACAAACACCCCAGGCCGAGCGGATTTGCCGAAAGGCGGATGTGTCCGGGAGGAGTCGGCAATCTCTGCAGTAGTGATGCCGAAAACTTCCTTGACCATGGATTCCAGCCTGACATCACTTCTCCCGATGCGATCACTCGCTTCGGGCAGTGAACCAACTGCCAGTACGAGTCCCCCCGCCCGACTGAATTCCAGCGCCTTCTGCATCGTGGAGTATCGCACCGCTGACATCGCTGGCAGGACGAGTACTCGGTACCGTTCACCGCTTATCTGTAACTCACCGTCGCTCACACGTGCGCGGGCGAGGGATTCGAAATCCATGAAATCAAAATCGATACCTGCCGCATAGAGTTCACTTCCGGTGCTAAACGCGGTTCGCACCGATTCCTCTCCTCGTATTCCCGCCTCCACGGGGGCGACCGGATAGACGATGGCTGCATCGCATCGGTGGTGACCCTGGCTGAGCAGATAGCTGAGGCGTTCGGTGCATTTCAGAAGTGTGGCCATGTCAGCCCAGTACGGTTGGCGGAAATGGTTGTCGGGGGGAGCCCATTCCCACCAGCTTCCATGGGTGCTGTAGTACAGGCCGTGAAGGCTCAGAAGGTTGTGGCCCATCGCGAAGTTGGCGAACGTCGCATCGGCAACCTGAGCGCTGCTCGTTCCCCAGTTGCTGCTGTGATATCCTTCCAGCCATGTCCGCGGCCGTTCGTAGAGATGGGCAATGGAACTGGCGACCTTGTTCTTCACGACGTTTCGGGACAATTCCGGCTGGTCGCATCCGGGACCAGACATCCACCGCTGTGTGCGGAAATAGTCGCCGAACTCAGCAACATCGGTGCCCCTGCCTCCATGGTCGCAGCCAAACAGCATGCCCCGCTCCGTGTGCCAATCATACAGCGGCTTAAAGAAATGTTCTTCACTGAGAGCCACCATGACGTCGTTGTAATCCATCCGGACTTTCGGCGTGCGTGGACCGATATCAAGAAAGAGCGCCGGCAACTCCGGAACAATGTCATACTGTTTTCGCTTTTTGAATTCGCGGGCAAAGAAGTCGTTCCAGAGGAACCCGCGTATCCCGAAGTCGAGCTCATCAGAGAAAAAGAAGTTGAGTCCCTTGCCGGCTTCTCCCGGACAGTGATTCTCGAACCGCTGGAAGAATTTCTCGACGTACTTCTTCCCTATCAGCGGATTCATCGGGTCGATGGATGCCGGCACTGTCGACCGGCATACAAGCAGAATCTTCCATTTGCCCGACGGGACATTCCACGAGATCTGATTCCTTTGCACAAGGAAGCCCAGATCCACCCCAGAGGAGGAAACGCCGCCGCGGCTCTCAAGTCTGTATGCCCTGGCTACCAGAAGCGTTTGCGGGACATCCAAACGAAATTGGGAGCCTCCATCCCTTTCATACTGCAAACAGGACAGTTTCGTCCCACGGAGAGTTGAATCCTCTTTCAGGATCTCATCCACATACCACCCCTGCCCTGCCCGGCCAAGCGTGTAATCGCTCAGGCTGACCGACATCCCTCGCTTCTTTGCCTCGCTGAGGAACCACTTGAACAGTTCCCACCACTCGTTGCTGAAGAGTCTCGGATGGCTCGGAAGGGTGAGTCCGTATGAGTAACCGCCGGAGTCGCTGTGGGCATAGTTGACTTGAAGACCCGTGACCCCTCTGCCTGCCAGCTGATCCATCTGCCAGAGCAACCGTTCTTGCGTGAGCGTATCACCCAGCCACCAGTAGAAAGCCACCTCGCCGTATCCCGGCGGAGGATTCAAGAATCCGGGCAGAACATCAAGGTCAGCCGCGCGGATGGGATACCCGACGGGATGCCCGCGTTGGGGCGACGTTTCTCCCGCCACAAGCGAGCCACACAGGAGTAGAGCGAAAACCAACCACGAGAATCTCGTCAAACGCGGATTTTCACTGCATTGCATTGGTGCCTCAGAGACGTGCTACATCGAACAGTTGTGGGAATCACCGCAAGTGGAGGGTAACAGCGTCCACCCCCAGGTCCGCTGCACTCCAGTGGGTCCACAAATTTGAGGGAACCAAGGGTGAGACGGGGCTCATTCCACTTCTCTTCGGACCTGTGTTGGAGATGCCCCTTCGGCGCGCACGTCTGTACGGCGGACTAATGTGCCGATTCGTATAGGAGCGGATTAAACGCGCTTGCGGCCAGATCCCCCGCCTTCAAGCCGGGAAGATATTGCTCCATGTCGACCCGTCGATGTTCATGGTTTGGCTGCATGATGTGCGTTCCATCGGCATAGTAGATGACCGCAATGCTCTCGCGGCGCTGCGCGCTGCTGTTGGCAAGGGCAGCATGGAGAAGCCCCCCCGAATGAAACGTCGCGTCCCCCGCCTTCATGGAGTAGCTCACGATTGGTATCTTGTGATCCCGAATGATCCGGTCAAAGAGCTCTTGGGAATCATATGAAATGGGGACTTCAGGAAAGAGCCCGCTGCGATGGGTGCCGGTTGCGAATCGCATCGCCCCCATCTCCACCTGAATGTCCACGAGCGCCAGCGACATCTTGACGGCATCGTGCGTCAACAAAGGCCAGTAGTAATGGTCCTTGTGCCACGGCGTCGCTTCCCCCCCTGGTTCTTTGATGAGCGCCTGGTCGTGATAGAGCCGGACTCCCCTGACTCTCATCAAGTCGGTAGCAATTCGGGCAAACCTCTCTGCAAAGATGAACTCCCGGATCGCTTCCCTCTTTCTCCAGACGTTCGTCACCTGGATGAACAAGGGAGTTGTAGCATCTACCCTTACCAGCAGGTCCTTGCCGTTGGCAAGCTCGTCAACAAGCCCTGTAATGAGAGGCCGGAAATAGTCGATCTCCTCCTCCGATGCAACGTCACGGAGGAGAATGTGCCCATCCCGGTGATACTGTGCGGACTGGTCGGGAGCGATTAGATACGGTTTCGCAAGGTCAAATGCTGTCGTGTCCATATCCGTCTTCTCGCGTTGTGGAGTTATTCTGCACGCTATTGAGCCCGCTATTTGCAGGGCCTCATTTCACTGTCTTGAACATTTGTGCCGAGCGATTTGGCCTTCCTGAGATCTTGGCATCCCGCTTCAAGCATGCCGGCTTCTTGTCGCGCGAGTCCTCTCCCCCAATAGGCCAATCCATAGTCCGGTTGCAGCTCGACAACCTTGTCGTAGTCGTTGATCGCTCCCCGGTAGTCCTGGACATAGCGTCTTGCGCTTGCTCTGCTGTAGTATGCACGTGCAAAGTTTGGCCGCAGCCGGATGGCCTTGCCGTAGTCATCGATCCCCCCCTGGTGATCGTGGAGTTCACATTTCGCAACCCCCCTGGCGTAATAGGCCGCGACATACCGTGGTTGCAGCCCGATAGCTTTATCGTAGTCCTTGATCGCACCACGGTAGTCTTTGAGCTTGTACTCCACAATTCCTCTGTTGAAGTAGGCCCAGGCATAGTTCGGTCTCAACTCAATCCCTTTGGTGAAAGAGGTGACCGCGTCTTGCAGGCGACCCTGCCGATGTGCATTCACGCCCTGCTCAAACCAATCAGATGCGCTCAGCGCATTTGTCTCTTCCACGAGGCGTGCACGTACCCTCATTGTGTCACTTCTGGATTGAGCCTTCTTCAGCTCATCTTTCAGGTTCTCCACCTCCTTCAGAGCCTCGTCAGCTCTTTGACGTGACGCCTCCAGATCCGCGAGTGTGCCCTCCTGATCCATCAGGTTCTGGGATCTCTTCATCACATCCGAGGTGTCTAGAGCGATGTGAGCACGGATGAAGAAATGCTCCCCGTCCCACTTTTCCTCGAGTATCCTCGTTTCGGTGATGCCCGCCGTAAGAGCCGTTATGTGTCTCTTTGCGGTCGATCCAGACTTCCACTCTTTGCCCTCACGCCTTTCCCAATCCTCCATTTCGAACTTGCTCTGGATGCAGATCCCGACTTCTTCCAGGAGGATTCTCTTGACCTGCTCGAGGGCTATCGCGCGTGCCGTGATCTTGCTGTCAGCTTCACTTGCCGTGTAGGTGTATTCGCGAACGAAGGTCCTTATCTGAGAGGATGCCGATGCAAACGACAGAAGAAAGACGATACTGAAGAGCAGAGTGTTTGTCATGGTGTTCCCTTTCAAAGACGTCGGCCGCCTTTGACCCTTCTGGCCCGGGCCCGTCATGGCATTTCCCCTAGATCTCTCCGCCCACCGCGACGACGCTGTTTGGGAGTATGACGGCCATCCTGGCCCACGGCTCACTGGAGAGCTTCACCATGATTTGCTCCTCCGGACGCCGGCATGCCGAGTCCTGTCGTTCGACCATCGTTGCTCCTTGAAGGCGACGTTCAGATTGTCCGCGCGGTGATGAACTCCGCTCGAACCCGCTGGTCGAATTGGAGCGTCCGGATCATATAGACGGAGAAAGCGAGTGACGCGACGTTTGTGGCTACACTCGTCAGACCGATGATGCCCCAATTGGCTTCGGGCATCATCCGCGAAAGCCATCCTGACGGGGAGAACAGCACACCTGACGAGAGCAGGCTCATCCCGGCGCTAAGGGCTGTCAGCCACGCGATCACCAGCATGGTGACCCGTGCCCAATCCCTCCGCTGGAGCAGTTGGTGAAACAGTGCGAGTGCCACGCCGAAGATAACCACCCCTACCAGGAGCGAATAGGCGGTCACGAGGCCCCCGGAGACATGTTCCAGAACGCGCACATCTGGTACCGCCGAAAAACGAAGCGCGTCAACCACAATCACGGAAGCCCACGTCGCCACAATCAAGTTGAAGGCGTAGTAGGCCACAAACCACGTGCGCAAGCGTTGCAGCCGCTCCGTTATCATGGTCGTCACGGGTTCTCCTTCTGCAAGTCCACGTCGAACAATGGGCATGTCGCGGGCATTGACGCTGGCAGCCGGCGGAACGTCGGCCCTTCGACTCATCAATTGTGAACTATGAGTTCACGCTTGACAATTCCTCAGATTGTTCCTTCCGCTTTCGTTCGCTGTCCGGCAAGGAGATGCCGTATAGGCCGTCTTGCTTTCAGCGAGCCGAGCCTCGTCCCGCTGAAGGCGGGACGGATACGGCAGAATGACGGTCGATCTGCAATTCTACTCCCCGTGCCTCTCTACGATTCTACGAATCGCCAACGGTCCCCTGGGCCCGATGGCTGAAGAGCCGCTGAGCGTGCCGTCATCTGCCGGAAAGGTATCTCTCCTCCTTTCGAAAGTCAAATAAATCTCGAATACCGAGGGGTTTCGGGGGACTCTGAGCATCGGCCCTATCGAAACATCATCATTCACCAACGGCAAATCGAAGTCGCACAGTGAACGAGAGAGACGTGGGGGGGGTATGTTGCCCTCACTTCCGGGCGAATTCCAGACCGATCACCATTGAATACCGTTGTCGTTCGACATGTTGACTTCACCGTAGAAGTGGACAGACCGAAAAAGGAGCACCTGCTGACAGAATCGCTGACAATCGAGATGATGAAGGAAGATGGAATGAGGGCAGAAAGCAAAACCCCGACCGTCAGGCCGGGGTCAATTGCAAACTATTGATTATGAGTTCACAGATAATGATTCTGAACTTCAACGGGCTACATTGAGTGGTAGCCAGACCTGCACCTCGCCGCCAGTCTGACTTGCGTCGGCATAAGGAACCAAGACTATCTCTCTTCTCAGGGAGTCCGTTTCAGTGCCTTGTACCAAGACAGAATACGATTGGCTACCGATCCATTCCTTCGGCAACAGTTGAGGTTGATATGTGAACGTAGATGTATCGACATGACATGGTTGCAGTGTTCGCTCTTTGAATTGTTCTGTATTGAAAGATCTGTCGTACGCCAGTACTTGCGGCCCTCTTTGGAAAGCAATGTGACCCGGATAACTTATTCCTCCTGACAATGAACGGACGGGCATGTCAAATGCTATCATGATCTTGTCGTTCGATTTCCATGTTCGCGCTATTGTGAGATATTGGTCAGGAGTGCCCGCATATGTTTTCCCGTTCACCTGTGCAACAAAAGAAGTGCACCATGAAGGCACCCGCAGCGCAATTGGGAATGACGCGGTGTGCGAAATGTTGATACGCAGGGTCACTTCGCCGTTTTCTGGAAAACTTCCCAACACTCCTACGGAGAGGATAACGTGTTTCTTCTCCATCGTTGTAACAGTTGCTTTGTATGATGCCGGTTCATACATCATCAGCGTCGGAGTATCGTGGACTTTTCCAAATGTGAAGTACGGGATCATTGCAATGCCGCGGGGAACGCTTGACTGGCAACAACTGACACTTTTGACGAACGGTTTCTTCCCTATGAGCGGAGTGAAATAGCTCACGCAGCCATTGGTCGGATTTTCTGCCGCAAGCAAATGATTGTATGTTGTTTTTTCAACTTGTTCCGCGAATCTGGATTCTCCGGTCACTGCCAGAAGCAAGTGATTAAGTTGAATCCATGTAGCAGTGACACAGCCTTCACCGACATTATCGCTAGTGGCACCAGGCAAGAGATCATCATCTCTGAAATATTCACGCGAACTGGTCGTTCCGGTAATGTAGAGCCTTCTTGTTACCACATCCTGCCAGGCGATCAAGGCTGCCTTCAACAATGTTTCATCGCCGGTAACACGATACAATTTCACCAATCCAACAAGATTCGACAGCATTTCGTAGGCTTTTCCATTCGCGACTTTGTTCACCCGACCGGTTGCCAGTAACGAACTGATAATTCTGGGCCCGTTGTTTTGCTCGTAT
>Ga0209253_10004198_pt1 | contig 12566 bp, 8 predicted proteins | sample FrelakmetBRP12BR_FD_187145 | JGI IMG/M metagenome (GOLD analysis project Ga0209253, IMG submission 187145) | Freshwater lake sediment microbial communities from the University of Notre Dame, USA, for methane emissions studies - BRP12 BR (SPAdes)... | ecosystem: Environmental > Aquatic >...
ATGTGTGTGAATGCGGGTACTTGCTTGCGCTTTAACTGGGGGATTAAATGGGAATAAGCGTTGGTTGCGAAGATGACTTTTTTGGCACTGACTTTACCATGGGGTGTTGTAAGGCTAAAATCAGCATTACGCTGGATATCCAATACAGGTGTCTCTTCATACACCCGGACACCCAATTGGATGGCAAGGCGTTTTAATTCACGCACATGTTTGGCTGGATTCAGCAGACCAGACCTTGGTTCCCACCAACCACCCAAAAAACGAGGTGAATTGACCTGTTTTTTGATTTCATCCGTTTCAATCCAGGTTATCCCGGTTATGCCCAAGCTGGTCAATATCTCCAGGTCATGCTGGATGCGTTTAACATATCCAGGCGTGGTAGCTGCCCTCAGGAAACCTGGGAACCAGTAGTCTGATTGAAGATTGTGCTCCCTGATCAGCTCATCCACGTAATCGACGGAACGTTCCATGTAGCGGTGTGCCTCTACTGTTCGCTGTTGATCGAAAAGGGCTTTGGTGACTGCCGGCTCAAGACCAAAAAGGGTCATCGAAAATCCGCCATTGCGTCCACTGGCACCAAAACCCACCACTTCCGCTTCAAGAACAGCCACAGAAATCCCAGGGTCTTCTTTACGCAGGTTATACGCCGTAGATAAGCCTGTGAAACCCGCACCGATGATGGCAATATCAACTTTTAAATCACCCTGTAATGACGGATTGGGAATATACTCGCCATAGCTGGCTAACCAAAATGATTTATCACTATAATCTTTCATATCGTTCCTCCTCAGGCATCAATATTATTGCACAGTATTGGGAAGATTGATATTAATAAATCTACATATTTTGCCAATTTTTACAATCTTTTTTACACCATCGTTGATAGATCACCACGGTATGGAAATATTGCTGTTCAGGCTATTGACTTTTAGGCTACCTGGTATAACATTTAACTATCCGGATCCATCTGGAAAGGAGGAAAGCATGTTGAACACCCTGCTGTTAAATCCCAAGAAGCACGATCGTTTTTATCCCGATAAACGCTCCGACGAGATCATGTTGAAGATGATCGGTTTTTTCGAGAGCAAGGGGAAAGGAAAGCTCAAAGCCGATGACCGGGAATGTTTATGGTATGCGGATTTTCTTGACTTCCAGAAACAAGAGAAAATATTTACCACATTATTGACCCCCGCGGGATATGGTGGGGAGGATTGCCGATGGGATACCTGGCGGAATTGTGAATTCAACGAAATCCTGGCATTTTACGGGCTGGGCTACTGGTACACATGGCAGGTGTCGATCCTGGGATTGGGACCTATCTGGCAGAGCGAGAATGAAGCACTCAAGCGAAAAGCAGCTCGAAAATTGGAGGATGGCGAGGTCTTCGCATTCGGCTTATCCGAACGCCAGCATGGGGCAGATATTTATTCCACGGAGATGAGCCTGGCATCTCAACCGGATGGGACTTACCTTGCCAATGGGGAGAAGTATTATATCGGCAATGGTAATATCGCCCCAATGGTCTCGACGTTTGGTAAGCTCATACCATCTGGCGAGTATGTCTTCTTTGTGGCTGATTATCGCCAAAAAGGCTATGACCTGATCCGCAATGTGACCCACAGCCAATCGTACGTGGCAAACTTCGCCTTGAAGGATTACCCGGTCAGTGATGCTGAAGTCCTTTCCAAAGGCCAGGCTGCCTGGGATGCTGCACTGAACACGGTGAATATTGGCAAGTACAACCTAGGCTGGGGGTCGATTGGAATTTGTACGCATGCCTTTTATGAAGCCATCCAGCATGCTGCATACCGCAGGCTGTATGGCATGGCAGTGACGGATTTTTCACACGTCAAGCTGATGTTCACCGAAGCCTATGCCCGGTTGGTGGCAATGAAGTTATTTACTTTACGGGCAGCAGATTACATGCGCGCAGCCTCACCGGATGACAGGCGCTACTTGTTGTATAACCCGGTGGTGAAGATGAAAGTGACCACCCAGGGTGAACAGGTGATCAACCTGCTTTGGGATGTCATCGCCGCCAAAGGCTTCGAAAAGGATATGTATTTTGAGATGGCTGCCCGGGATATCCGTGCCCTACCCAAGCTGGAAGGAACAGTCCATGTGAACATCGCCTTGATCGTGAAATTCATGGCGAATTATTTCTTTTTCCCCAAGGATTACCCTGACCTGTTACGCCAGGATGCTGCCAGAAACGATGATTTTCTCTTCCAACAGGGACCGGCTAAAGGTCTCAGTAAGATCCAATTTTGTGATTATTCCAAGATATTTGCTGATCATGATCTACCGAATGTCAGAGCATTTCTGGAGCAGGTAAATAGTTTCAAATCAATGCTTGCCCAAGCAACTCCCAGCCAGGAGCAGATCAAGGACACGGATTTCATCTTGACACTTGGAGAAGCATTCACCCAAGTGGTTTACGCCCAGCTGATCCTTGAGAATGCGGATATTTATGCTATTGGCGAAGACTTGCTGGACCAGATATTCGATTTCATGGTACGCGATTTATCTGGTTTTTCACTAAAACTCTACAGCCAGGCGAGCACAACCCACGAGCAAATGGAGTTTTGTTTGAAGATGATAAAGCGACCGGTGATGGACACAGACAGGTTCAAACGCGTGTGGGCTGACCAGGTTTACCCATTAAAGGATGCGTATGAAATGACACCCTGAGTTAAATGTGGGGGTGATTTGTCAGTAAAATCCTGGCCTGATCGATCAGGCTGGCCAGTAAAGTGCCTTCAGGTGAATCCACTCCACCCAGGTCATCAACAGTCAGGGGAGCAGAAATAGTGACCTTGGGTGTTGATTTTGGCATTTTCCCGGTGATTAGTTGTGTTGCGATTTGGAAGATCTCCGCAACCTTTTGACGCTGTTCATATTTCTTCCATAGCTTGATCAGTGGATTCTTGAACCATCGTTTCGAGAGGACTCCGCTGGTGATAGCAACAATGGATATAGTCTCTGGGACTTTCTTCAAGAATAACTCCAGGCTGGGAGACCACCCTGACAGGCTCTGCTCTGCACCCGGAGAAACAGTCGGGTCCGGTTCCACATCGCCACGTGGGAAAATCAGAAGTGCTCCACCGTTTCTCAGGTGGCTAATCGAAGCTCTCACCGTGGATAACCTGGAGGGGATATTGTATGGTACGGGAATAATATGGTTGGCTATGTTGGGAAACTTTTGAATCACCTGTATGTCAGAACCAAGGGCTTTAAGATCATCCCTTCGGATGCAGGCTGCCAGGATGATGACATCGTAAGCCGCGGGATGGTTGGACATGATTAATACGGGTCCGTGTTCAGGGATGTTTTCCACCCCGCTCAGGTCTACGTCAGTCACAAAATAAGGCATGAACTGGATCATCGCCTGGTTAATGCCATTTTGGGCGATATTATGGTCCAACTCCACCAGCATCCTGGACATTCTTGTTACAGGTTTGGAGAGTATAAAAAATAAAACCCTTGAAAGCCAATTTGGGCGCTTCATACCCATCACCTTCAACAGCTGGTTGAACAGGACTTCCGTTATGACATTGACATCGGGAGTTGGTGTGGGGGGCAGGTTGGTGGTCATTTTATCGGTGATGAGAATGGATAGCGTGCATAATTCTACTATGAAAAGGAACATTCTATCCTGGTGCATTAAACCAGCCATTAGCTGTTTCAATGAATGCCTGTTAGAATAGCCTGGTTGCCTGGGATTTGAATCCCAGAATGGAGAATTAGGTTGCCCGTTATTAATCTTCGCATACCCAAACAAGCTTTTTTTGGAATTTTTAGTGATCGTGAATACTATCGCCGATTAGTAAAAATTGGTGTACCGATAGCATTCCAACAATTGATCATGTCTTCCCTGAACATGGTGGGTGTGATCATGATCGGCCAACTGGGGGCGCCACCTGTGGCAGCTGTTGGGTTGGCAAACCAGATATTCTTCCTATTAACCCTGATCCTGTTCGGCATCACGAGCGGTTCTGCGATGTTCACCGCTCAGCTTTGGGGTGTTAGAGATATCCGTAACATCCGCAAGGTGCTTGGATTAGCCATCACATTGGGTGTAATCGTCGCAACATTCTTCCTGATTATTGCCGAGTTTTTCCCTGCTTCTGCTTTAAGTATCTATTCAAAGGATCCTGTCGTTATTGCACTCGGAAGTGAATATCTACGCATCATTGGTTTTTCGTTTGTATTTTATGCCATCACGTTTTGTTATTCCTCAGTGCTCCGAAGTACAGGTGATGTACAAACCCCGCTTTTTGTTACATTTACCGCGCTATCTCTGAATGCCATACTTTCTTATGCACTGATTTTTGGGAAGTTTGGCTTTCCTGTCATGGGTGTACAAGGCGCGGCAGTCGCAGTATTATCCACCCGTTCTTTGGAATGCATCTTGTTGCTCTTTCTCATTTATCGAAAAAAATCTCCCGCGGCTGGAAAGATTAAAGAGCTGTTTGGTTACGATCGTATTTTTGCCAGACGGGTATTAAAGCCAGTCCTTCCGGTGGTGGCAAACGAGTTACTCTGGTCAACAGGCATCACAGCTTATTCCATTGTGTATGCCCGTATCGGGACGGATTCGATCGCTGCCATGAATATCGCTGGATCCATTGAACAAATGGCATTTGTGCTTTTCCAGGGTATTGGACATGCCTGTGCCATACTGGTCGGTAACCGAATTGGGGCAGGAGATGAAGAACAGGCTTATCGATATGCAGCCCGCTCAGAAAGTCTGGGGATCCTGAGTGGGATTCTCATCGGCTCCATCATCCTGGCAAGCAGGAACCTGCTTCTTTCTTTATACAACGTCTCACCGACGGTTCTTGAATATACCTTTTGGGTGCTGACGATCATGAGTCTGTTATTTTGGCTCAGGGGAGCCAATATGATTTTATATATTGGTGTCATCCGCAGCGGGGGTGACACTCGCTTCGGTTTCCTGATGGATGGGGTGGTCATCTGGGTGGTAGGCGTGCCATTGGCGTTTCTGGGTGCCTTTGTATTTCACTTACCGGTATATTGGGTTTACCTGCTTGTGATGTCTGAGGAACTTGTCAAATGGATATTAGGTTTGTACCGTTTCTTTACCCGAAAATGGATCCATAACCTGACACAAACCGTGGGGAATTGACCGGCACCCTGTTCAAAAAGCCTGCTCTCTGATAAGATTAATCTTCATTGGAACCGACCTCGACCTCATTGGTCGGGGTTTTTGTGTGCTTATAGGAAGAATAATGTGATTATAGAAAGAAAAGATTTACGCAATATTGCCATTATCGCCCATGTTGACCACGGAAAAACAACCCTGGTGGATGGTTTGCTCAGGCAGGCACGTGTTTTTCGCGAGAATCAACTGGTGATGGAGCGAGTGATGGATTCCAACGACCTCGAACGTGAGCGGGGGATCACCATCCTGGCAAAAAATACTGCCATTGAGATTTGGGATGAACAGTTTCAGGGGCAGGTGAAGATCAACATCGTGGATACACCCGGGCATGCCGATTTTGGGGGCGAGGTCGAACGCGTGATGAATATGGTGGATGGTGTCCTGCTGCTCGTGGATGCCGCAGAAGGACCCATGCCCCAAACTCGTTTTGTGCTCAAGAAAGCCCTCGAGATGGGTCACCGGGCAATCGTGGTGATCAATAAAGTGGACCGGAAAGACGCTGAACCTGAACGGGTGCTCAACCAGACGTTTGACTTGTTCATTGAGCTTGGCGCATCCGATGAGCAGGCAGAATTCCCCATAATATATGCGAATGCCATCACAGCCCAGGCAGGTTTAACACCAGTCCTTGGTCCTGATCTGCAGCCTCTATTTCAAGCTATCCTACGGCATATTCCAGCACCTTTCGTGGACCTGGATGCGCCTTTGCAAATGCTGGTTACCACCCTTGGATACGATGATTACCGGGGTGTGACCGCCGTGGGACGTATCTTTGCAGGCCAGATGCAAGTCGGTCAATCCCTTGCGCGTCTCACGGTGACAGGCCAGGTACTCCCCGAAAGAGCACGCTATTTGTACGTCCATCAGGGCTTAAAACGCGTGGAAGTGGAAACCGCCCAGGCTGGGGAGATCGTAGCCCTGGCAGGATTGGAAGGGATTGGCATCGGTGAAACACTGGCAGATCCAGAAAACCCGGTTTCTCTCCCTCCCATCAAGATTGAAGAACCAACCGTTCGCATGACCTTTGGTGTGAACACCTCCCCATTATCTGGTCGCGAGAGCCGTTGGAATACCTCCCGCAGGTTACGTGAACGCCTTTTCGATGAGCTGCGTTCGAATGTTGCCTTACGGGTGGCAGAGACAGATTTCCCGGATTCTTTCCTGGTCTCCGGCCGTGGTGAACTGCACCTGGCAATATTGATCGAAACCATGCGCAGGGAGGGATACGAATTCCAGGTTTCTCGACCGGAAGTCATCCTGCGGGAGGGCGATGCTGGCGAGATTTTGGAGCCATTCGAAGAAGTGTACATCGAAACAAGCCAGGAGACGACTGGTGTGGTGGTGGAGATGCTTGGATCCCGCCGGGGACAGATGTTAGACATGCAGGACACGCAGGAAAACAGCGTGCGCTTAAAATACCTGGTGCCCACGCGTGGATTATTGGGTTTCAGATACCAATTCCTGACTGCCACCCGTGGGGCGGGGACAATGCACACCATTTTTTATGACTACCTGCCATTGGCGGGTGCCATGGAGGGCCGCGATTTCGGGTCGCTCGTATCTTGGGAGAACGGCGTCACCACCACCTATGGCTTGAAGAATGCCGAAGATCGCGGGGCTTTGTTTTATGGCCCGGGTGTCGAGGTATATGAGGGCATGGTAGTGGGTGAGCACCAACGCCCTGGCGACCTGACCATCAATGTGTGCAAGAAAAAACACATGACCAATGTGCGGGCAGCCCGGGGTGATATGGAGATCCGCCTGACCCCTCCTCGCCAGATGAGCCTGGATGAAGCCATCGAGTATCTCTCGGATGATGAGCTGCTTGAAGTGACCCCGCTGAATTACCGTATCCGCAAGCGCATCCTCGAAACCGAGGAGCGCGGCAAGCAAACCAAGCTTGCAAAGATAGAGAAAACAGGTTGATTTCTCGTTAGATAATTAAACGATAGACTCGGTAGCGTTTATACAGCCGTGCCCCTGCCCGCCTCGCTAAGGTGGGTGTGTACGGGTTATCATCGGAGGTCAATGACAGGTCGATCCAGGTGTAACCCTTGGGAAAAGCCCGTTTTGCCATTTCATCAAATAACATCACAGCCACGCCAGTTTCCCAGTATTCGGGTAGCACGAGCACACTCTTGATTGCCAGGCATTTCGGTTGTTTTCGCAGGTATGGCATTAATCTCAAATAATCCCATGGATAGCGTAGTCCATTGGCATGGATGAGGGCTTCATTAATATTTGGGATACCCGGGAAAAATCCAACCGTTTCCCCATCTACTTCTGCAAAGAGAACCAGCTCAGGATCGATGATCTGCCTGAATTGCCCCAGAGAGGCTTGCAGAGCATCTTTCGACCAGGGGATGAAATCTGGCAGGTGTGCCAGGGATCGATTAAGCAGGATATAGATGCGTTCCACTTCATCATCCCAATGCTCCAGGTCTCCCGATCGGATCGTGATCCTATTCCGTGCCCGCAATCGGGCTGATAGGCGGGATATTCTTTCGATCTCAGCTGCTCCCATCTCTTGGGTGATTTCATAGGCAAGGTTGTCACCCCGTGCAGGTTGGAATCCGTACTGCTCGAAGAAGCCCTGGTAGTAGGATGGTGTGTGCCCACACAAGAGCGCTGGAGGCCGATCTCTGCCTTCAACCAGGATGCCATATCCATCCTCATAATCCAGGTTGAAAGGCCCATACAATGTTTCAAGCCCATGCGTTCTTGCCCATTTACAGGCGTGCTCAAACAACGCTTCAGCCACATTTTTATCCTGGATGCATTCAAAAAAACCGACCAAGCAATCTTTCAATCCCCGAGCTGCGTTGGTAGCCCGGTCATCCCCACAGCAGATGGTTCCGACAGGTCTCCCATCCCTGGAGGCGATAAAAAACTCTGCCACCCCGCGTTTGAAAAATAGACCACTGGCAGGATTAATGAACTTGAGTCGTTCCTTGACCAAAGGTGGCACCCAAAGTGGATCATTTTTATATATCTGCCAGGGGAAGGTCACAAAACTGCGGCGTTGGGAGATATTCTCAACCGGGGTGATCTCTATCGTACTCATCATGGTTCCTCTGGGTTTCCAGAGCGCCTTTTTTCAAGTTCTAGGGCAATCTGGGTGTATTTCTCTCTGCCCAGTGGGTAGAAGATGGCAAAGAGAATGCCCAGGCAAATCATCACGGCTGGGATTGGACCCGTAACGGTGCGGATACCCAACTCAGCACTGGGGGGTTGGGTAGCACTATTGGGAATGTACCCGGTGGTATCCAGCACCAGCAGTGCCAGCGGGATCGCAAAGGACGAGGCTACTTTTTGCGTGAGAGAGATCAGACTGTAAAACATGCCCTCGTGTCTCTTGCCGGTTTTTAGTTCATCATATTCGATGGCGTCAGGAATGATCGCCCAGGGCATAACATGGGCAGCAGATACACCAATACCAGCCAGCACGCATAAGACCAGGATCCAGCTCAATGGTGTTGATGGGGTGAGGCTGATCATCACCAATAGCACCGCAGCTAGAAAAGCCATGCCTGCAATGTAGGCCAATCTTTTATTAAAGCGGCGTGATATCAATGTCCACAATGGTAAAGCGCAGATTCCAACCACGAAAATCGTTGCCATGATCAAATCACTCTGGTTTTCCCGATCGACCACGTACTTGATAAAGTAAAGCAGGATGGTTTGCAAGATATCAACCGCAAGCCATGTAAAAAGATAAATGCCAGCACTGAATATGAATGGACGGTTATGAATGCACGCTAGAAGGGATTCAATCAAACCGGGCTGGTTTTGATTCATAAACTCCGGGCGTTCCCGCGTGCCAAAAAAAACTAAGTACATCGGTATCGCTGAGATGATGGCAAACAGCACCCCCATGAATAAGACTTGGGGGTAATTCTCGGGTGAAAAACTGCCAATGATCAATAATGGGATCGTGAACGCCACCAGACTACCAGCGATTGAGAAGAATGCCCTGACCGAGGTGATCGAGGTGCGTTCGTCATAATCCGAGGTCAGCTCAGGTGTGAGGGCAAAATATGGCATATATATGAGAGTGGCTGCTGCATCATACAACACATAGATAATGGCATAATAAACCGCCAGAGATATGTCACCCTGGAGAGGTGGTTTCCACCACATTAAGGTAAATATGATTGCGAATGGGATTGGACCAAAAAGGAGGAAGGGGCGTCTTCTGCCCCAACGTGTACGGGTGCGGTCGGAGATATATCCGAACAGGGGATCATTAATATAATCCCAGGTTCTTCCGATAAAGATAGCTACTGCTGCGACCCGGGCGGACACGCCGACCACATCCGTCAGGAAGATGGCAAAATATGCTGCAACGATGGTGCTGGTAAGGCTGAATCCCAGGTCACCGGAGCCATACATCCATTTTCGCCAGGTGGGTAATTTAATGTTCAATTAACAGGTCCATTCGTTGCCTGCAATATTGTTGTTAACTCCATCCTGACCATATAGTTTCGAAAAATAGTATAAAATGAATAATGGATTGGAGGAGTATATCATGGTCGAAAGTTTCAGCTGCCCCAATTGCTCAGCCCCCTTGGATGTGGATGGAGATGGCTCTACCACTATAAAGTGCCCGTATTGCAATTCCTCTGTGATCATCCCAGTGGAATTGCGAGTTAGAAAGCTGAACGAACCTCTCCCTACAGCAAATTTAAATACATATAATGCACGTCCTGATATTGATCTCACAGAAAGGCTTCTCTCCATCCGAGAGAAAGCGATGGCGGGCGATGAAATTGAGGCCATTCGGTCTTTGCGCTCGACCTTTGTGATCGGATTGAAAGACGCAAAAAGCCTGGTTGAAGCCATACAGCGCGGTGAAGAGGTAGACATAAGAGATCTCGAGCTGGTTTCGCCTGCATCTATTCAATCCACAACCCTCGACTCGTCCACAATGCATAAAACAATGGAACTGATCCTTGCAGGGGACAAGATCGAGGCGATCAGATTGTTTCGCGAATCAACCGGTGCCGGACTGAAAGATGCCAAAGATGCGATCGATGGGATCGAGGCTGCCTTATCGGTATCTCAACCTGAGATGATTCATGAGCCACAGCCCTTTCAGCCATTTTCCACGCATGATCAGGAAATCAAGGTGTCCGTGAAGAATTCATTCACTGGGCGGAACTGCCTGATAATAGGATTCATTATCTTCTTGCTCATGGTAATTGTTGTACCTATCCTGGCAGGCATGACTTCCCAGGGAGGTCCTCTGGCAGGAATCTGGGCTAGGATTAATCCTTTTGCGGTTGGAAATGTTACCCTGCAGTTTGGTCAGGAAGGCACCGGACCTGGCTATTTCACGGAGGCTCGCTTTATTTCTGTTGATAACAATGGTCACATCTTTGTGGGTGAGTTCAGCGGGGGACGGGTGCAGGTATTTGATGAAAATGGAATTTACATCACAGAATGGAAAGCTACCGGGGAGGAAACAGGAGATATATACCTCTCCGGGATGGCTGCTGACCGCGAAGGTGCGGTCTATACGGTGATAGGGAGCATGCTGTATGTTTATGATGGGATGAATGGTAGCCTGCTTGGCAGGTTGGATCATCCGGATGGATGGGGATTCGATGATGTCTCCGTTGCCCCAGATGGGTCAGTCGTGGCAGTCTGGTATAAAAGTACGGATGACCTCCTTCGATATGATCGAAATGGCGATATCGATCTATGGGTCGAAAACGCCATCGGTAATGTGACCAACGATTCTGAAATGAATATGAGAGTGGCAGTGGATGGGACTGGCAATATTTATGATTTAGCTTATTTCAATGAGGGTGTGTTTATCTTTTCACCTGCGGGAAAATACATCTCACGTTTTGGCAGCCGTGGAGACGAAGATGGGCAGTTCACATCTCCCAGGTCGATTGCGGTGGACAACCTGGGGAAGGTATATATTGCCGACTTCCCAGGGGTGATGATCTATGCCAGTGATGGGCGCTACCTGGATACGCTGCAAGTTAATGGGGCGGTGATGGGAATAACCTTCGATGACCAGAATAATCTCTATGTAGTCGTTGATAACCAGGTGCTTCGTTTCAAACTTAAGTAGGTGGGTTTATTTCTTACCATAAATCATTCTGTTTGACGGGCATATAACCTGCAGGTTAACCGGCATGCTATAATCACGCCATGATATTGGTAACTGGAGGCACGGGTTTTATTGGAAGGGTGCTGGTTCGCCAGCTGGCTGAGGCGGGCTACCCGGTGAGGTTACTTATCCGTCCATCCAAGAAATCACCCAATTTACCCAAGCGGATTCCTGTTGAAGTGGTTGTATGCAAGCTGACCGATTCGCGGAGCATTCGATCCGCCATGGCGGATGTGGATATCGTTTATCATCTGGCAGGGGTCGAGTGGCATGGCGCACATGCCAGCCTGATGGACATTGATATCCAAGGAACGCAAATGGTCAGCCAGGTTGCTGCAGAAGTTGGGGTTAAACGCTTCTTTTACCTAAGCCATCTCGGCGCTGATAGGGCTTCAGCTTTCCCCGTGTTAAAAGCCAAGGCTATCTCTGAGGAACACATCCGGCGTAGTGGGGTTTGCCATACTATCATCCGGACTGCCCTTGTGTACGGATTGAATGACCATTTGACCAGCGGACTGGCGCGGTTGTTAAATGCGCTGCCTTCTGTTTTTTTTGTTCCAGAAGATGGGGAGTCTTTGATCCAACCCATCTGGGTAGAAGACCTGGTGACATGCCTGATATGGGCCCTGGATAATAACCTGACGATTAACCAAACCTATTCTGTCGGTGGTCCTGAATATCTGAGCTTTAAACACATCGTACAATCCGTCTTGGAGCAAATAAACCTTAAACGAAAGTTGCTTTATGTATTTCCCCCATATTTACGTGGAGCAACAGTTTTGTTTGAATCCATGTTTCCTGGGTTGCCTGTTTCGGTATATTGGCTGGATTACCTGGCTGTTAATCGCACATGCAGCATCGATGTGTTACCCAGGGTGTTCAACTTGCTGCCATCCCGTTTTGATCATCGGCTTGACCATCTTAAAGAAATCAATTGGCGCACTTCTCTATTGCGTAATCTGTTCCGGCGGCATTAAACATATGATGAAAACACCCTGGACAATCAAGATCATTGAAGGCATCGATGAAATGCGCCAAGTGGAGCAGCTTCAGCGCCAGGTATGGCTTGCGAAAGATACCAATATCATCCCAGCACATTTGATCAACTCGGCTGCTCACAATGGGGGTTTGTTGATTGGCGCTTATTTGGATAGTGAGCTAGTCGGGTTCGTGTTTGGCTTTCCCGGGGTGTACACTACACCAGATGGCCCGCGAGTAAAACATTATTCGAGCATGCTGGGAGTGCGTCCGGACCTT
>Ga0209253_10004199_pt1 | contig 12566 bp, 17 predicted proteins | sample FrelakmetBRP12BR_FD_187145 | JGI IMG/M metagenome (GOLD analysis project Ga0209253, IMG submission 187145) | Freshwater lake sediment microbial communities from the University of Notre Dame, USA, for methane emissions studies - BRP12 BR (SPAdes)... | ecosystem: Environmental > Aquatic >...
GGCGTATGCCTGGAGGGTGATTGGTACGTGGGAGAAGGGTTCGTCGAGCTCGAAGGCCCCAGCGGAATAATCAGCCTCAGATATATCGGTGAAGGGGTGGACCTGGTACTCTCCAGCCCTAGGAAGAAGAGGCTCGAGGTTACCATGGGGGGCGCGCCGATAGATGCATCCCTCGCGGGGAAGGACGTCATCCTGGAAGGCCGCAAGAGCTTCCTGCTCATCGGAAAGGAGAAGCGCCATCAGGTGGTCAGGGAGAAGCGCAAGGTCATGCGCGAGATTGAGATGAAGGTCCATGGCAAAGGGTTCCGGTTGATAGGTTTCTGTGTTGTGGAATGAGCTCTGACATGAGTTAGCCGACATCAATTTATGAATCGCCTTCAGAAGCTTCATTAAGGGTCCGCTCCGCTTGCCATTACATGAGCTTGCTCTCCAAGGCCAAGGCGCCGGAGCTTCGCGCCACCACCTGGCTCAACTCTCCCCCCCTTAATTGGAAGATGTTGAGGGGCAAGGTGGTGATGGTCGACTTCATGACCTATTCCTGCGTCAATTGCGTGCGGACCTTCCCCCACATGCGCTACCTTTGGTCCAAGCTCAAGGACCAAGGCTTCGTGCTCATCGGCGTCCAGACGCCGGAGTTCGTCTTCGAGAAAGACCTCCGCAACATCCAGGATGCCGTCAGAAGGCATGGCCTCGAGTACCCTATCGCCGTGGACAATGACTACGAGATATGGAACGCATTCGGGAACCAATACTGGCCAGCCCAGTTCTTCGTGGACTCGGAGGGGTACATAAAGCACTTCCGCGCCGGTGAGGGCGGGGCCCAGGAGATTGAGGAATGGGTCGCTTTGCTCTTGAGGCAGGCAGGTGGGAACGTAAATTTCGAACCAGGCCCGCACGAGGAAGAGCCCCATCTGCCCGATCCCATCACCCCCGAGACCTATTGTGGCTTCCTTCGCAACACTGGCATGGGTAATCCAGCAGACTGCGATGCCAAAGGGAGATGCACCTATGGGGACCTGGAAAAGAACCATCAGATGGGCGTGATCTACCTTGACGGCCAATGGAAGCAAACGGAGGAGTACTTGCAGCACGAAGGCACCGAGCGAGGGCACGTCCTCCTGCGCTACGTGGCAGGGGAGGCCAACCTGGTGATGACGTCCGAAGGCGTGGCCAAGGTCGAGGCACTCATCGACGATAAGCCCATCCCAGCCAGCCTGAGGGGCGCGGACATACTTGAGGAGGGTGGGAGGACCTTCCTCCGCATTGATAAACAGGACATGTTCCGCATCGTCAAGGTGAAGGGGGCGGAGATGCACGAGCTCAAGCTGGTAACATCGGAACCCGGAGTCAGGTGCTTCGCCTTTACCTTCGGGCCATGAGCAGATATATTGAATTAAAGAAGAATCCTGGAGAGGGTGAGCGAATGACAGTTCAGAAGAAAGAGAAGATGGATATCAGGGGAAAGAAGATGGCCTGGAACGACCTATTGCAGTACCAGGATGACGCGGTCGTCTCGCGCACCCTCATCGACAAGAAGGTAGGGACGGTCACCATGTTCGCGTTCGACGAGGGCCAAGGGCTCAGCGAGCACACCGCCCCCTACGATGCCATGGTCATGATAACAGATGGCGAGGCGGAGATCAGGATCGCCGGAGAGCCGTCCCATCTGAAGCAAGGGGAGACCATCATCCTACCGGCCAACAAGCCTCACGCGCTCAGGGCTCTTGCCGCCTTCAAGATGATGCTCATAATGATACGTTCCGAGGATACCAAGCCTCAGCTCGTTCAAGAGAAGATTTGAGTTAAAAGATGGCGGCTTGCGTGTTCTCACTGCCAATAGTAGGCGACTCTGCCATTGGACCGGAATTCGAAGAGGAACCAATAGGTGCCAGGCTGGACGGCGGCATCCACCATCCCAGGGTTCCCGGCGGTCCTTGAGAGTGTCGAATTAAATAGGAACGCTCCGGTCGTGTGCATCTCGCTCAATGTCTCGGAGTCGAAAATAAATGCACTCGACATATTACCTCGGATTTCATAACTCAGCCTCTCTCCGCTGGCAATTTCCAAGGAGCCGAAGCCACTGCTATACCCCCCATACATCTCCGAGCCATTTTCGCTCCCACACCAGAAAACCTGCGGGACCTCCGACGGACGGCTAATTGCATGAACCTTCGTGGGGTGGACGAGGTTGTCGTAGCCACCCAGATTCGAGTTGTTGACGAAGGATAAGGCATAGCAATAATGGTGCTGTGGGCTGGAGACCACCATCCGATAAACGATCGAGCTCTCGATTCCTACGTCGTAGAAGATCAATTGGCCGGGATCAATCTTCAGCCAGATCGACACGCTCTTCTCTCCAATTGGCGTCTGGATACGGCCATATCCAATGAGGGTACCTGGAGGCTCCTGCTTCCAGAAGAAGGGGGGCGGGTTGGAAATATCGATATCAGGGTACCCCTGATACGTTCCGAAAGCCATGAAGGAGTAGCCCTCCTTGCTGAATTCGGACAACGAAACATTGTACCTACCATTAATGGGCAGGTTGGCGGTGGTGTTGTTAATCGAGCCGGAGAGGGTATAGTCCAGCTCGCTGGTAGCCATCAGAGGTAATGGGCGGAGGTCCGGTCCATTGATAGCGATGAGGGAAAGGGCCACAAGCAAGCTCACCAATATGAGAGCGAGAAGAGTCTTTGTCGATTTCGGTCTCCTCCAACGGCTTTTAATCGGGGGTATGCGATCTTCCCCAACGTCATTCGATATCGGACCCAAGGTCCTTCCCCTAATGTAATTCCAAGAAGGGGATAAAGGGATTTCTGTTATTAGGGCTCGAGCAATCGCAGGGGAGCGATTGGAGAAGGAATGGCGCCGTCGAACGGGATCGAACCGCTGACCTTGTGATTAACAGTCACACGCTCTACCGACTGAGCTACGACGGCCTAGTGGTGCGGAAAACTACCGCCTCGTATTAAGCTTTTGGGGGCGGGGCTCGGCTCTATGGCAAGGAGCCCCGCAGCTTATTCACCGTCTCATCCATGGAGGAGAGAATTGCCTTAAGATCCTGGAAGAACTGCTGCAGCTTCTCGGTGGTCACCGCCCCCTCGGGAGAGGGTGCGATGAGCCCTTCCTGCTCCAAAATGCGCAAGGAATAGCGGACCTTGTGCTGCGGGACGCTTAGGAGCTCCGACAGCCGGATGATGCCGATGGGCTCGTGCTCCATGATGGCCTTAAGCATCGTGACGTGCCGCTCGAGAAGCTCGATCTCGCTCTCGATCTTGCTGGTAAGGACGCTCCTCCCCTTCACGCTTTCACCCCAGGAATCATCTACTGAGCTACATGATAGCATTTGACTCTTAAATTCATTGCTGAATCCCCCAGATGCAATGTGGTACCATCCTCGCCTCCTTCTTGGCCAAGAAGAAAAAGCTCATTTATCATCGAGTACTCACTTTCAGTGAGATGTCGGAACGAGGCCCACTGGAGCGCGGTCTATGGATTGGGTTGGGCACGACCTTCGTTGCCATTGGCGCGATAGGCGTGGCCGTTCCACTGCTCCCTACCACACCCTTTCTGCTCCTTGCAGCATTCTGCTACGCTCGCGGATCGAAGAGGCTTCACAGCTGGCTCCTAGAGCACCGATATCTTGGGGTATATCTGAGGGCCTATGAGCGCGGAGAGGGAGTGAGTAAAAGTGCCAAGGCAATCAGCCTGCTTCTGCTTTGGGGGGCGATGATAGTGACAATGATATACCTCGTCGACAACGTAGTGGTCATGGTAGTGATTGTCGCCATCGGCCTAGGCGTCTCTGCGCATATAATAACCATTAATGCACGTTCGACGTCATAGGCGCCTGATATCACAAACCCAGTTGTCGTAGAAGGCCTCGCGCTTATTCTCCAGAGCCTCGGCCCTCCGCTTCCTCTCCTTGGCCCAGGACTCGACCAGCCTCGCCTCGCGCTCCGTGCCCACGGTCACGATGGCGTTGTCGGCAACTTCCAGCACCTCCTCGATAATCTTCTTCCAAACGATGGAGTTGTGCGACCCGATCTCCCCGGCCATGAGCATGATCGCGAAATGAGCGTGCTTGAGGTACTTCGAGGCCCGGGTGCCATCGATGCACACCGCCTCATCGGGCAGGAGCCTGCCCGTCCTCAATCCCAGCGAAAGGAGTGCCGGATCGTTGTCGAAGGAGATGGGAACCATCCCCGAATCCCTGAGCGCCATCGAGCCCACCCCAGAGCCGCAGCAAGCATCGATGCACACCTCGCCCTCGGTACCGTTCCAACGCTCCTTGAGCAGGTCGGATATGGCAAGCACCCTCGCGGGGGTGAAGTCCTCCAATGCTGGCACCACCTGCTTGGCGATCCTGAGGGAATAATATTCTCGGACCGCGGCCTCCCATTCCGAGCGCTCCTCCTGCAGCACCTCGGCATCCAGCTCCTCCAATTTCTCGAAGATGTCTGGCACAGGCTTGCGCAAGAGGAAGGAGGTGCATTTCCATCCCCTGCCATCGTTGAGCGCCACGGCCAACGGGTACTCGTCCGTGGAAATCAGCAGCCTGGCCTCCTTGGCCGGCATAGTCAATATCATACGGGTGAAGGAATCGTCGGTCAGCCGCTCATAGCTTGGCTCGATGAACTCCACAGCATCCACGTCAAGAAGCACGGCGGCGCGCATCATAGGACCCCAAGCCCTTCGCCAACTGTATCCAGGGAGATAAAGGCTATCATCCTCCCTCGAGGTCTCGACGATTTCAACTTGGGAACTCAGAGGAAACTTTTCAAATAATCCCAGGCACGTAGGAGCGGGGGATGAAGGCCATCGAGGTTCGCGGGCTGAGCAAGTCCTACGGTGACAAGCTCGCCCTGGACTCGGTGACCTTCGAGGTCGAGCAGGGCACCTTTTTCGGGTGCTTCGGCCCGAATGGGGCGGGCAAGAGCACGCTCCTCCGCCTTCTCACGGGGCAGATACAGCCCAGCGCGGGCCAGGCCACCGTCCTCGGCATAGACTGCGCCACCCAGGGGCTCGAGGTCAAGAGGAGCATCGGCATAGTTCCCGAGGTGGAGAGCCCACCCTCCTATCTGACGGCCTGGGAGTTCCTCTACTTCACCGGGAAGGTGCGGAAGGTCGACGACCTGGAGAAGCGGATCGACCGCTGGTTGGACTTCTTCGATCTGCAGGAGGCGCGCGGGACCCTGTGCCGCGACCTGTCCAAGGGGATGAGGCAGAAGGTCATGCTTGCCTCGGCCTTCATCCACGAGCCCAAGCTCCTGTTCCTGGACGAGGCCTTCATCAACCTCGATCCAATCTTCCAGAAGAGGTTGCGCGATTACCTGCTCAAGCTGCGCTCCGAGGGGCGCACCATCTTCCTCTGCTCCCATATCCTGGAGATCGCTCAGCGCCTCTGCCAAGAGGTGATAGTCCTGGACAAGGGCAGGCTGGTGGCCAGGGAGCTGATGAGCGACCTGCAAGGGAGGAACGAGAGCCTGGAGCAGCTCTTCATGCGCCTGGTAGGTGAGGGAGATACTAACCGTCCTTAGGCTGATGCTGAGGGAGGAGTACCGCCTGCACGTGAACTACTCCTCGGCGCGGGTGTTCTTCTCCATGCCTGCCTACGTTTTCGCCATCGCCTTCTTCTTCGCCGCCACCCTGCCCATCATGGAGGACAGCATCCCCGTGGGGGACGTGCTGTTGTTCACCAACGCCGGGGTATTCGTCTACGGCCTGAGCGTGGGAGCCTTCGGGTTCCTGGGAAAGACCTACCTGGAGAGGAGGTACGGCCGCACGAACTTCCTCGTGGCCATGCCCTTCCTCCTGCCCTTCACCTTCCGCCAGGCCTACGCCTCGATGTACCTTAGGGACGTGATCTTCTACGTCCTGCTCATCCTGGTCCCCGGCCTGGGAGGCGTCTTGGTCGCCAGCGTGGTGGCTGATTTCTACGTATCCTCGGTCCTGGTGGCCTTCGTAACGGTCACCCTATCCTTTCTGATCGGCATCTCCTTCTCCTTCCTGGCCTCCGTCCTCTACCTGCGCTCCAAGGCGTTATTCCTTGCGATGATATCCGCATTCCTGGCCTTCGCGGTGGCCTATGGCGTCCTCGCTCTCATCCCTTTGGAGTTCCTCCTGCCCTCATGGGGGTTCCAGGCCAACCTGCGCCCGCTAGGAGACGACCTGTGGCAGGCCGCCTTCTACCTCGTGGTGAGCGTCGTCGCCTCCTTTGTCATGGCCATTTTGGCCGTGGTATCGGTGGCCGAGGCCCCCTTGGGGAAGGCGCAGCGGATCAAGGAGAGCTTCCCTCGCTATCACGAAGCGACGCGCTTCGCGCGCTCCCTGCAATCGCTCCTGGCCAAGGAGTTATCGGACATGGCGCGCTCGGGCGGGGCGAGCAAGATGCTCTTGGCCTACGTCGTGCCCCTCCTCCTTCTCTCCTTCACCACCTGGTACGTCAACAATGGCCTGGCCATCCCGGTGGGCTTCAACACCGTCTTCTATGCCGCCATGGTGGGGTCCTTCGGAATCATGCTCTACTCCTGGATATCCAATGTGGATGCGGTGGACTACCTGGAGACACTTCCTGTGAGCGTGCCTCAGGTGATCAAGGCCAAGCTGGCCGCCTTCTTCCTCCTCACCGTGGTCATCGCCACCGGCTTCGTGGTGGGGATAGCCTTGGCCAACGACGAGACACAGCTCCTTTGGCTCGCTCTGCCAGTGCTTTACATCACCACGGCCTTCTTGGTGATCGCCACCGCCTATCTCACCGGACTGAGTCCGAACTCCGTTCTGTTCAACCCTAGCGTGATGACGCGTTTCATGGCCATCTCCCTCCTGCCGGACCTGGGCATAACCATACTCTCCTTCAGCCTGAACAGTAATCCAGTCTTCGCCGCCGCCGGCATAGCTTTGGTCTGCTTCGCCCTCCTCGCCTCGACCTTGTTCTTCTACCGTGCCTTGGAGGGCAAGTTCTCCAAGGCCGGCTTCCTCTGAGCCAGGAAGGATTTTGTAGGAAGTGGCAAATAGACCTGCATGGACCTCGGCCATTGGGCGCGGCGCTTGGTGCACATGATGGCGCCGTTGTTCCTGGTGTACTACCTGATACCAGAGGAGATCTACGGCGTGGACAAGCGCGTCGGGCTTGTGATCCTGCTCGCCGTGGTCCTGGCCTTCGAGGCCATCCGCCTCTGGCGCGGCTGGACCTTCCCAGGTTTGCGCGACTACGAGGCGGGGAGGATCTCGGCCTTCGCTTGGGCGTCGATCGGGCTGACCTTCACCTTCCTGTTCTTCCCATTGGAGCTGGCTGCTCCAGCGGTGACGGGCATGGCCTTCACGGACCCCCTCATCGGCGAGCTCCGCCGCCGCAGGAGCGCGTTCTACCCCCTCCTGCCATCGGTCTTCTACTTCGTCGTGGTCCTTACCATATTCATCGCGCTCATGGGGTGGAGCTGGCAGGTGTTGTTGGCCAGCTTGGTGGGGACCATCCTTGCCATAGGGGTGGAGAGGATCAGGACAAAATATGTGGACGACGACTTCCTAATGATGGTCGTCCCCCTTCTCGGGATGGCGGCCGTCCTCTTCCTTACTTCTTCTTATCCTTCCTGATCATGTTGCCATAGAAGGCGCGGTAGACGTCGCGCTTGACCTTGGTCTCGATGGCTTGGATGGGACCCTCGTGACAGTCCAAGGCCGCCTGCTCTGTCTTGTGCCGCCTGCCACAGGTGTAACATTGATATACGATTGGCATCCGTCCCTCGAACGCGCCCGACTGATAATAATCTTTTCCCGTCCCCATCCATCGCGTTACTTTTTGCCTCTACGGGATCCTTCGAGGGCGATCATCAGAGCCAGATAATCGAAAATGAGGAGAAAGGAAACGAGCCTGAATAGGTTGCCGAACGGGGAATGCCCTGCAGCGTCATTCCCCTTTATAAAATGGATGGGTAAGATATCATTCGGTCGAGGTCATCCACCTCCAAATGGCATAACGATAGATAATGTGGGTATTATTCTCCCCGAGACTCTCATCTATTTATAGTTCCGTAAGCCAATTAGAGGCGCTATGAATAGGATAAAGGTCATCAATGAGCCCTCAGAGCTCGTTCCGATGCTGCGGGCCGTTGATACCAAGGTGAAAAGGGAGGTGTTGAAGGAAGTCACCTTGGAATGGAGGACCTCAAAAGAGCTCGAGGATAAGTACGGGGACGAGGGAAAGGAGGCCATCCGCTTCTTCGAGAAGATGAAGTTGGTCGAGACGAAATGGCAATCGACGGGCGGTAACTATCCGGAGAAGGCTTATCATACATATTACAACTCATTCCATATCAACGCCTCCTGGCCAGTCTATGAGATTTCTGACGTGCTCTCGGCGGCCATGATGCCCGAGGACGAGTTCGAGGAGCTGGAGGAGAAGATATTCAAGCTCGTCGGCGCGGAGGGCAAGTTCTCGGGGGATGTGGCGGAGAAGCTGGGAATAACATCGACCATGCTGAAATCGTTGGTCAAGAGGTCGATACGCCTCGACTTCCGCGGGCATCGGATCGAGCGACTAAAGGATTGAAGTGGGGGTCGACCATGGATATTTTCGTTCTCAGGCTCGGCCATCGACCGGCCCGTGACAAACGTATCTCCACCCACGTCGCCCTGACCGCCAGGGCCTTCGGGGCCAAAGGTGTCTATGTCTCCACCAAGGACGAGGAGCTTGAGGAGAGCGTTCGGGACGTGGCGGGTCGCTTTGGGGGCGGGTTCGAGATCAAGACCGGGGTCAAATGGAAACCGCTGCTGAGGGAGTTCCAAGGCACCAAGGTGCACCTGACCATGTACGGGGTGCACTTGGACGATGCCCTGCCAATGATCAAAGCCGAGGCTAGGGGTCGAATGCTCATCGTGGTCGGGGCGGAGAAGGTCCCTGCAGAGGTTTACCAGCTCGCCGACTTCAACGTGGCGGTGGGGAACCAGCCGCACTCCGAGGTCGCAGCATTGGCGGTCTTCTTGGACCGGCTGACCGAGGGGGAAGGACTGAGGGGAGAGTTCGAGGGGCGGCTGAAGGTGCTGCCATGCGAGAGGGGGAAGAGGGTTGTCGACCGAAACCATGCCGAGTGAGCGCCAGTGCCTGCGCATCCTGAGGGAGGAAGGGTGCAAGGTCAGCGTCATCCAGCACGTCTGCACCGTCAAGTCGATCGCCGAGGAGATGGCCAAGAGGAGCGGCGCCGACCTCAAGCTCGTCAGGGCCGGGGCCCTATTGCACGACGTCGGCAGGTCCCGGACGCAAGGGGTGATGCACGTGGCGGAGAGCGCGCGCATCGCCAGGCAGAGAGGACTTCCCGAAGAGCTGGTGCGCGTCATCGAGAGGCACGTGGCCGCCGGCCTGACCCAGAGGGAGGCGAAGGGCCTTGGCCTTCCGGACGGCAACTACATGCCTGAGACGCTGGAGGAGAAGATTGTCTGCCACGCCGACAACCTGGTCAAGGGCCCTAGCGGAACGCAGACCCTGGAGGAGGCATTGAGCGAGATCGTGCGCCGGGGATACCCCGTGACCGCGGAACGAATGAGGGCGATGCACACCGAGCTTTCAGAAAGATGCGGGATCGACGTCGATGACATAGTGAGGATGCTTCGCGCCGAGCCCCCCCTCAAGGGACCGTGCGCCGCCTATACTTCCCAGAAAGGTGCTCATCCCTAAGGACGTGATAGGTCCTCGCGCTATCCATCGCCTTGGTCCTGATGGTGGGGTCGTCGCTCTTGATTATTCTTCCAGGCACGCCCACGACCACGCTGCGAGGCGGTATCAGGCTGTTCCCGGTGACGACCGCGTTGGCGCCGATGATGCACTCGTCCCCCACCACCGCATGGTCCAGGATCGAGGAGTTCATTCCGATGATGCAGTTGTCGCCGACCGTCGCGTTATTGATCACGGCGGAATGCCCGACGGTTACGTTCTTACCAACGACCCCGACATGTATCACGGCGTGGTCCTGAACGTTGCTGCCCTCTCCGATGACGATTCGCCCTTCGTCGCCGCGCAGCACGGCATAGGGCCAGATGCTGACACCATCCCTTATCTCGACTTCCCCGATGATGATGGCGGTAGGGTCTATGTAGATGGACATGGGAAATAGGAAAATTCGCGGCCTCGCCGCAGCCTCACTTCTTAGGGGCAGGGCCCTTGCGGGTGGTTACCCTCTTGGGGAAGTACTTCAGGACGACCACGTCCCCGACCGCCTGTATCCAGCGATACGGCACATTCACGGCCTTGGAGTCCTCCACCAGCAGCGGGTTGGTCTCGTTGATGAACAGCCCGTCGACCTTCTTATGGTCCAGGTCCAGGACCAGGTTGTTGACGTTCCCCAGGAATACGCCGTTGGGCGTGTACACCTGCAACCCGATGAGCTCAGAAGCTTCCACCATCATCAGCCATCACTGATGGCGGAATGATTATCCGCTTTAATAAAGCCTTCTGGCCAGGGAATGCCTTAAAGAAAGGAGGAGGATTGGGGGCTGGGAGAATTGTCGGGGCTTTCGGTCCTTCAAGGGAAAGCTATTTATTTGATGACCGGTATCGGTTTTGCGTTACACTTGCACAACCGAATAAGGGGAGTTGCATGGACGAAGAACTGGAAGCAATAAGGAGGAAGAAGATGGAAGAGCTAAAGAGCGGCGCCGGGAAGGGCGCCCAGTGGCCCAGTGAGCCTGTCGTGGTGACCGATGTCGACTTCGATGCCTTCGTGGCCAAATATCCATTGGTCGTGATCGACTGCTGGGCACCTTGGTGCGGGCCATGCCGCATGGTCACCCCAATAGTGGACGCCCTGGCCAAGGAGATGTCCGGCAAGGTTGCCTTCGGAAAGCTCAACACCGACGAGAATCCGACCATTCCCAACAAGTTCAACATCAGCGCCATTCCCACCTTACTGGTCTTCAAAGGCGGGAAGCTGGTGGACAGGATCATCGGCGCCATGCCCAAGGAGCAGCTGGGCACGAAGATCAAGAAGCATCTGTGAGCAACTCCGCCCCATCCCCTTGCTCATTCCTGGGATGGGGCCATTTGCCCTATTTTCCTTTAAAATCCACTTCTCAAGCATTCATGATTTTGAAATAAATGCAGAATGGTGACCAAACTGCACAAACGTCCAAATATGGTACAAATAGACATATTACCCCCTTCATCCTTTATCGTCCAAGGCGAAGGAAATGGACTACGATGTGGTCATCATAGGCTGTGGCCCAGCTGGTCTTCAGGCATCCATACATGCGGCCAGGAAGAAGGTGACGGTCGCCGTCATCGGTCGCCCCGAGGGAAGCGGACTGAACCGCGCCGAGGTCGAGAACTATTTCGGCATCGACGTCATGGGCGGAAAGGAGCTTCTGGCCAAGGGCATGGAGCAGGCCAAGCGCTTCGGAGCCGAGATTTTCGAGCAGGACGTCATGAAACTGGAGAAGAAGGACGACGTCTTCATTGCCATTACTGACCATGACATGGAGTTCAAGTCCAAGGCGCTGGTTCTCGCGCCCGGTATCTCGCGCAAGAAGCTCAACGCTCCCGGGGAGAAGGAGCTGCTGGGAAGGGGCGTCAGCTATTGCGCGTCCTGCGACTGCAATTTCTTCAGAGGGAGGACCGTGGCCGTGGTCGGAGACGAGAGCACCGCTGCCAGCTCCGCCCTGCTCCTCACCGAGTACGCGAGCGTCGTGTATTGGATATCCAAGAACCTCAACGTGGCGACGCAGCTCATGGCCAAGGTCAAGGCCTCCAAGGTGGAGATCATATCGCCGGCTTCAGTTGCGAGGATAACGGGCGATGAGGTGGTGAAGGGCCTGGAGCTCAACGACGGCCGCAAGCTGGCGGTGGATGGCGTCTTCATCGAGCTGGGAGCCAAAGGCTCTGCGGACTTGGCCCTGGACCTGAACATAATCCCTGACCCCACTGGCACTATCGAAGTCAACGCCGACATGGAGACGGGGGTGAGGGGGCTGTTCGCCTGTGGCGACGTCACAGGTCAGCCATGGCAGCTGGCAAGGGCGGTGGGCCAGGGCTGCATCGCTGGAACCAATGCCGCCAAGCTCGTGCGCAAGGAGGTGGAGTGATGACGCTGGTCGATGAATTGATAATCGGAATATTGCGAGGGCCCGAGGGCTTCAAGAACTCCCTCAAGAAGATACTGGATGAGGACCTGAAGATGAGCGTGAACGACTTCTGCGTGAGGACCGGCCTCTCGCCCTCCACCATCTACAAGATCATGCAGGAGAAGCGGGAACCGAACCTGAGGACCGTCCGTAGCGTCCTGCGGGCGGTGAGGACAATGGAGAAGCAGCCTTCAGGGAACTTCATCGCCGTGATCGCCTCGAGGGGAGTTTTGAACAAGATCGAGGAACGCATCGTGCAGGTCGGGGACAAGAGCGTCAAGGTCAAGGAGTACCCGGCGCAGACCATGGAGGATGCCATCATCGCCGCGGTAATGGCCGAGAGGGACGGAGCTTTGGCGGTCGTGTGCGCGCCCATCGTCGCCCCGACCGTGGAGAAGATACTCACAATTCCGGTCTCAGTGGTCATACCTCGCGACTCGCTGATAAGGGCGATAGAG
>Ga0209253_10004200_pt1 | contig 12565 bp, 7 predicted proteins | sample FrelakmetBRP12BR_FD_187145 | JGI IMG/M metagenome (GOLD analysis project Ga0209253, IMG submission 187145) | Freshwater lake sediment microbial communities from the University of Notre Dame, USA, for methane emissions studies - BRP12 BR (SPAdes)... | ecosystem: Environmental > Aquatic >...
ATAAGAATAAGCATATCCCCCGACGATCAGGTATTTAGCTTTTTTTGCGCCGAGTAAGCTTAAGAAATCTTTGTAATCCTTTTCGACTCTCATGTTTCAAATCATAAACCATTTCCCGGAGGTATTGAAGCGTATCAAGCTTCTCGGACGGCGATTTTTTCAGCCAATAATCGAAGTCGAGCTCGTCCGATTCATTCAGGGAGACTATTCTGATCGCTTTGCCCATCAGGTTCAGACTATCAAAACAGCTGTGTTTTTTCAACCGGATCAAATTCCGAATTGAGTCCTAAGGGCAAGGGCTAAAGCCTGAAACAAGAGCAGGAGAATCACTTAAGCTCTGAATTAGCTGCTTTTTTCAGACCGGCGGCAGGTTATACTTCCGCAGCATCTCCTTGAAGCGCGGATCGCCGCGCAGGGCGAAGAAGAAGGGATCAACCCGGAACCAAGGGGTCCAAGCATGGCTCGGTTCGTAAGCGAGCCATTTGAAGGCGTTATCGCGATCTCCAAGGGCCGCATACAACACGGCCAAAGAATGGGCGTTAAAAGCGGAAGGCGGCTCTTTAAGAAGTTCTGCCAGGATCTTCCGGGCCTCGTCATTCTGGCCGGCCAGGGCATAGGTCTGCCCCAGAGCATATTTCCAGCTAGGATTGATCTCGACTGCTTTCCGGTGTGCCGCGATGGCCTCCTTGTACATCTTTTTCCCGACATAGGCGTCGCCCATGATGAGCCAGCCTAACGCATAGCTGTCATTGAGCTTAAGACACTTCTGGGCTTCCTCGATGGCCTTGTCATACTCGCCGGCCTGGCAGTACAAGCCCCCCAGCCAGCCTGTATGGATGGGCGTCAAAGGGTCCAGTTGCTGGGCGAGCTTGTGCTCTTTGATGGCTTCATTAAGGCGTCCAAACAAGGCCAGGTACCAAGCGTAGTGGTAATGATTCCAGGGAAGGCTGGGGTTCAGCTCCATGGCCCGCAGAAAATACTGCTCGGCCCCTTTCCAGTCCCGCTCGTAATAAAGTTTGACGTCGGCCAAATCGGCAATGGCTTCGGCCAGGTTCGGGTCGAGCTTTAGTGCCCGCTCAGCCGCCGCACGGGCTTGTTGCCAGGCGTCCGGCGGAGACGCCGGGCTGTGGCCGAGATAAACATAGGCTTCCGCCAGCCCCAAATAAACCAGCGGATCGGTTGGGTCTTTTTCAACGGCCTCCTGTAGAACTTTTAGACCTTGATTGAACTCTTCGTCAGTTGAACCGTTTATAAGCGACATCCCCTTAAGGTAGGATTTATAAGTCTCAGGGTTGACTTGTCGGGCGCTCGATAGGCGCGTCTCTTCCTGCGGCTTCAGCTTGACCTTGATTTCCTGACCGATGGCCCGCGCGACGTCACTGTACATGGATAACACGTCGGTGATGGTCCGGTCGTACGTTCCCTCCCAGAGGTTCCGCTCCTCGGGGAGCGCCTTGATCAACCGGACTCGCATGCCCACGCTGCTTCCGGCCTGCTGGACCGTTCCCTCCACGAGAGCATCGGCTCTAAGATCTCGAGCAATCTCCGCTAACGACCTCTTTTCGTTTTTGAGGTTTATGACCGTATAGAAAGAAATCACCCGCAGCGCTCCGATCCGGCCCAGATGCATGATCAAACCGTCGGTGATTCCGTCGGCGAAATATTCTTGCCCTGGGTCGCCTGTGAGATTTTTGAACGGTAGGACGGCGATAGATTTGATCCGCGGCCGGAAAAGAGAAAGTGCTCCCGCGATGAGCAAAACCAGAAGAACGGCGGCTGCTCCGTAGATTGAAACTCTCTTCCAGTTGATTTCGACCTTTTTCTTGATTGGTATGGCTTTATCTATAGGGATGCCCTTCTCGACCTTGTCCAAATTTGCTAATAGATCCCTGGCCGTCTGGTACCGCCTCCCGGCATCCTTCTCCATGCATCTCAGGATCAAACGGGCCAAATCTTCTGAAAGTTCAGGATTCAGTTTCCTTGGGTCAGGGGGTAAGTGCGTCTTGTGCTTGATGGCCACGCTCAGTGCCGTATCTCCCTTGAAAGGGACCCTCCCTGTAACCATCTCATACAGGATCACTCCCAACGAATAGATATCTGACCGCTGATCGGCTTTCCCACCCTCTGCCTGTTCAGGAGAAATGTAATCGGGTGTTCCGATCATCATTCCCGTCTGGGTCACTCCGGGGGCTTCAATCGAGCGGGCGATGCCGAAGTCCATAATCTTCGTTTGGCCCCTCTCATCGATCATAATATTCTGTGGCTTGAGATCACGATGAATGACTCCTAACTCGTGGGCCTCGGCCAGTCCCTCACATACCTGCTTCGCTATGGTGATGGCTTCCTCCTGGGAGAGCTTGACCTTCCCCCCGATGAAGCCCTTGAGGTCCTTTCCCTTCACGTATTCCATCGTGATGTACAGAATCTCTTCCTGTTCGTTGAGGTCGTACATCTTGCAGACGTTCCGGTGGGCGATCTTGCGGGCGAATTTCAGTTCATTCTTGAACCGTTCGATGATCTCCTTGTGGGCGGCGATCTCAGGTTTCAGCACCTTCAGGGCCATCTCTTCATCGAGTTTCTGGTCTTTGACCCTGTAGACTTCGCCCATGCCCCCTTTTCCCAGTTCCTCAAGAATTTCGTATCTTTGGGCAAAGGTGGAGCCTACCCTTAACCTTCTGACAGACGTTTCGAGGGTCCGGGTTACAGAGAACACGACCTCTTCTGATGACTGGAGTTTTGTCCCGCACTTCCCGCAGAAGCTAGTCGAGTCGGGATTATCAAACTGGCATTTGGGGCATTTCATCGGCCTTTTCCTCCCCGGGGATAAAAACAGAATATTAATTTATGGGACAAGAGTCAATTAGGATGGCGAAGACTGAATTATTCTATAAGCGAGTGCCCCAGATACATCCCGCGTTCTCCGCCGTCACCTGCAATTTCTGCTAGAGATCTCGGCCCAAATTCACAATCGGCCGGTAGCGTCGATGAAAGCCGCCAGGTCCTGTTTGAACTTTTTCAGGGACGGCTCGTGGAGGTACATCATGTGACCCGAGTCGTAGTATTTGATTTCAATATGAGAGCGGAAGTCCTTGCGGATATTGAGGTGTGATACCTGGTACTCGGTGGCAAGGAAGGTCGTCGCGAGGTCGTAGATACCCTGCAGCACCAGCACCCGGAGGTTCGGGTTGAATCCCATGGCGTGCGCAAGGTCCACGCCGGTGTTGACCAGCCATTGCGGCACCTCTTGGCCCTCGACCTTGTGTCTGTAGTCCCAAGTCTTCCATATGTCCGCCTGCATGATGTATGTTGTGCCCGGGCGGAAATTCAAGTCCCGATGAAGATAGTCGAGAAATGCCGCGGTAAAGGCCGGGGTCGTCGACGAATCCTGAGGATCGTATTCTGCGTACTTGCCAAACGGGTCGAAGGCCACGCCGCGGAACCTGGCGTCGAGCCACCCCACGGTCTCGAGGCGCCCGCGCAGGAGCTCCTTGCAGAATTGGAATGTATTCACGCGCAGGTCCGATTTGTCGAGGTAATCGACCGAAAGCCCGGTGTACCGATGCAGCTTCGCGAGGATCGCCTTGCGTTCGTTATCCGGCAGGTCGCTGCCCTGCATGAGCGCGTGCAAGTACTCGCCGATGGCGAAGGCGCGAACCTCGTTGAGAAGCGGCGCAAGCTCGGCCGGGGGATCGGGCAGGATCTTGTGATACCATGCCACAGCCGTATACGTCGGCAGGTTGAGGGGTAGCGGCCTATAGCAGTCCGGACTGACGTCGCCCACTTCGAAATCAGTCGCCATCGAGACCAGGATGACGCCGTTGAAAGCCATCGCCTCTTTGACCTGGAGGTAGTCGACAACTCCCGCCGATCGCGTCGTGCCATAACTTTCGCCGAGAAGGTACTTCGGTGAATTCCACCGGCCGTTGTCGGTGACATACTGCCTGATGAACTTGGAGATTGACTCGATGTCGGGATCGACGCCCCAAAAGTCTTTGTCCTTGGCCTCGCCGACCGCCTTACTGAATCCGGTCCCGACCGGGTCGATCATGACTAGATCCGTCCTGTCAAGGATGCTGGCCTCGTTGTCGACGGTCTTGTAGGGCGGCGGCGGTGTCGCCGCGGCGTCAGCCGTGACAATCCGCTTGGGACCCAGAGCCCCCATGTGGAGCCAAATTGACGAGGAACCAGGGCCGCCGTTATAGGCGAATGTGATAGGCCTGCGTCCCGGGTCGACGACGTCGTTTTTCGTGTAGGCGAAGTATCCGATACTGGCACATGGCTGGTCTTTCGCGTCCCGGACGATCAGCGTTCCCGCCGTCGCAGCATAGCTGATCACCGTGCCGCCGATGACGATTTTGTGTTGGGTTATTGATTGCTCGGACTTGGGTATATTGACGACCTCGTCCTTCGGTTTGCTGTCCGCAGCGTCACCGGATTTCTGCGCCGCCCCGGCCATCAAATTCCACTGCGCAAACAACACGACAGACAGAACAATAATGCTTTTTCTCATTCGATCCCTCCTTACAGCAATTTTGCTTTGTCCTATCGTCCGGGATGATAAGACATGATAGGCCCTTATCTATTTAAGCACCGGCAGCTTTAAGAATATCTATAACATTATTGTGTTTTTCAAGAGATGCCCACATCAAAGGTGTCAAGCCATCGTTATCCTTCTCATTTACATTTGCTTTAGCGTCAATTAATGTTTTTGTGACATCTGCATGGCCATTCTGAGCCGCTATGATTAAAGCTGTCAAACCATTCTTATCCCTTATTTACATTATTATTTTTAACGGCTTCAAAGATATCCATATTAACCTCCGCCTTATTTGCAGGACTTTTTTGAGATGTCAGTAATTGAGTCAGTTCCGCTTCAAGCTTTGCCCGCTCTGCTTCAAGATCTCTGATCCGTGCGAGCCCGCCGGTTCCTGACGAAGGCGCTTGTCCCATCCGCTCATACACGTCCGCAATCAAGACTTTGGCCATGTCCGCGTCATTATGCGACTGATAAGCTCTTTTTATGCGTGCGGTCTCCGCCGCCAATTCCTTCTCAATCTTTGCGAGTCTCTCCGTGATCTTCTGGGCAGACCGATCGGAAGTTTTTTTCCCGCCTTGATATTCGGCTTTCCGCCGTAAGCGTGCGCGGCGTCCAAAATAGAACAAAATCATTCCGGGCAATGTGATTCCTATCGCAAACACAAGAACATTCTCCAAGACAGAGCCGCTAAATGCACGGGGGTTCAACCAAGCATCCAGCATACCACCTACACCCACAAACATCAGCAAAGAGCCAATGACCATCCTTATCATTCCCGCTCCCTCCTTACCCATGCACTAATTTTCCCTCGCCCGCTGAGAGGGATGATAAACCGCGATACGCAAAAGATAAGCATGCCCTTTTCCTTTGTGCTGGCGAACGCCTTCTCATTTTGGGAGCATAGCTTGAAACGGGCTTCTTATCTGGTCACTTGACACTGATCTTCCCGAGGTCGACCGGCTTCTCGTTGTCGGGCACTCCAATGGATATAGCCCGGCCGTCTATCTCAAGCCACAAATCGGTCGTAGGCCACCCTGTCTGCCGGTCGGGAGGGCCGAAATTCGGCAGTACCAGCGTCCACTTTATGAAACGTTCATTCATTATTTCGTAGTCCCGTGGGATCTCAATCGAGAATCCCCCCCGCGAATCCGATTTTGCTGAGGGGCCGCCCAACTGCTGACGACCCTGCTCATCAAAGGCGTAAAACTTAACGGGCTCGCCATTAGCTCCTACAGGAACAGCGACCACGCGGGCTTCCTTAATGGGAGTCCCCTCCGCTGCGATGAGGGTTCCGGTTACCGTAAATGAGGACTCCTTTGATTGCACTGCGCCGCCGGCAAATCCATGAGAAAGCCAATGCAAAAATGCTATCCCGATCAACGTTATTAGTGACGCTCTCAAACCCATTCGACTCATTTTCTGGGCCTCCTTTCTTCTTAGCGATTCCTCCCTCTTAAAATAAAGCGCGGATGCGCCGAGTGTCCCTCGTTACCTCGTCCGGGATAATAAAATGTATCGTTAAAGAATGTCAAGCCGAGCCTTTTCTTCAACGCCTTATTTGGCCATCATAGGGAATGCAATGGCAAAGGCTGAAAATCATGCAGCCTAGGCTGATTTTGTAACAAAATAGGTTTTGAATTTTGGAAGATTGATGAGCCGAAAAATCCGGCCGTCAGCGGTCCGCTTATTGGGGCCGCTCCCCTCTTTCCCCGTTTCGCCCCCTTTCCCTCACATATGGGGTTTATCTCAGGGGGCCTCTTCTGAGGGCGGCTCTTCTGGTTAAAGTCCTTATTAATATGTATAATTCTATTTTTTTGAGAAGGAATGAGATGAGGTTTCAGCTGCAGAAAATTCGAGAAGGAGGGAAATGAATTGTGCAAGAAAAATCGATGCGAACACGGGGAAATTACTGGTCTTCTTGTGAGCCTGGTCAGGGCGCCCAGTTATATCGGTCTTCCCAGGCAGGAAGAGGCCGTCGTTCGAGAGTTGAAGAATTTCCTTGAAGCCCACGACATTTCCTCCGAGATCAAAGAAATCAGCGAAGGGCGTCCTAATCTCGTGGCGACTCTCGACGGATCCCGAAAAGGCCCGCATCTATTGTTCTGCGGCCACACGGATACAGTTCCTCCAAATGTTGGAAGTTCCGAGGATCCGTTCGCCGCTTCGGAGAAGGATGGAAGGCTCTACGGCCGGGGAACCACAGATATGAAAGGGGCTCTGGCGGCTATGGCCGGGGCTCTCGCTGCCCTAAAGTGCTCGGGTGAATTGGTCAGGGGGAAAGTCACCTTCGCGGCCGTCATCGACGAAGAGATGGAAAGTTTAGGCGTTGAATCTCTTATCTTGAGCGGCTTTCGTGCTGACGGGGCGATTGTCGGCGAGCCCACGAGCAATAAAATCGCGATTGGGCATAAAGGCCTGGAGTGGCTCAGCGTGGAATTTGAGGGAAGAGCCGCTCATGGGGGGACGCCGCAGGCCGGAATCAATGCGATTTCCGCTGCGGCCCATTTTGTCCATCTTGTCGAAGCAGAACTGCCCCCGGCTTTTCTACGGAGACGGGACCCCGTGCTGGGCCTGCCGGTCATCAACCTGGGAACAATTTCCGGCGGAGACCAGCCGAGCACAGTGGCGGCCCGCTGTGTCATCAAGCTCGACAGGCGATGGGTCATGACCGAGACCATCGACCAAGTCTTTGAAGACCTCGAGACTATCGTCCAGAAAGTGAGGCAGGCCCGTCCCGGGTTGAAAACTTATATTTCTCGCGTGCCGGGGGGCATGGCGACAATGATTCACGGCCCGATGACGATTGACCCCGGCCATGCAATCGTCAAAGCCGCTCAAAAAAGTATGGCGGAAGCAGGCCGGGAGCCCACCCCTCTGACTGTTTTTCCGGCTTGGACAGATGGTTCCCTGCTCTCGAGGGAAGCGAAAATTCCGACGATCATCTGGGGTCCGGGGGAACTTGATTATGCTCATTCGCCCGAGGAGAGCATTAAATTGAGCGATGTCACCCTGGCCGCCGAACTCTACGCGGCCATGGCTCTGCATTTCACGGGGTCATTATGAAGACCAAGATCCCTCATACCTACGTTCTGCTTTTTTCATTGGTGATTATTGCAGCCGCCAGCACCTGGTTGATTCCCGCAGGCGCCTACAATCGAGTCCAGCAGCACGGAAGAGCCATCATCGACCCTCAATCGTACCATTCCGTCCCCGCGAAGCCGGCCGCTGTCACGGACATCCTGATAGCTTTTCCGAAGGCGCTGGCGGAGGTGGCGGACATTGTTTTTTATATCTTTATTATTGGAGGGGCCTTCGGAGTCTTGAACAGGACGGGCGCTATCCAGACCGGGATCAATAGTCTGGTGCGGCGGATCGGAGGCAAAAGGTCTTTGGTCATCGTGGTCCTGACGCTTGTCTTCGCCATCGGAGGCGGCAGCATCGGAATTGCTGAGGAAACGCTCGTTTTTCTGCCGGCCCTGCTCCTGCTCGCGCGTTCTCTTGGATACGATTCCCTAGTCGCGGGCGGCATCGCTCTCGTGGGAGCCAATGCCGGCTTCGCCTCCGCATTCATGAACCCTTTTACGGTCGGCGTGGCTCAGGGGATCGTCGGGCTTCCCCTATTTTCCGGACTCGAGTTCCGGATTATTCTCTGGACGGTCATGACGACCGTCACCATCATTTTTCTCTCTCGGTATGCGGCCCGCGTGAGGGCCAAGCCCTCTATTAGCCTCATGTATGAATTGGACATGAACCGGAAGGCCATTGCCGCAGAAGAGAGAACCGAGAGATTCACCCGCCGGCACATGGCCGTGCTCATCGTAGCGCTTCTGTCCCTCATCGTGCTGGCGGTCGGAGCTCTGCGATGGCACTGGGGCATTCTTCAGCTTGCAGGGCTCTTTTTTGGTCTGGCCATAGTCTCGGGTCCCGTGGGCGGATTGAGTCCGAATGAAACCGCCCGGAGCTTCATTGCCGGCGCCGCCGACATGACCTATGCAGGGCTGGTCGTCGGGTTGGCCAGGAGCACACTCGTTGTCTTGAGAGAGGCCAATGTCATGGATACGATTACGTATGCCATGGCCGCCGCAATCCGGCAATGGCCCTCGTCAATAAGCGTCGTGGGAATTTATTTGATGCAGAATGTGCTCCATTTCATCGTTCCTTCGGGGAGCGGCCAGGCGGCGGTTTCGATGCCGATTCTTGCCCCTCTGGGCGATTTGCTCGGAATAACCCGACAGACAAATGTGCTGGCCTACCAGCTCGGCAACGGTCTGACGAACGTCTTCATCCCCACCCAAGGCTACTTCATGGCTGCGCTCGGGATCCTCCAAATCCCTTGGTCCAAATGGGTCCGCTGGCTTCTTCCGCTGCTATTGATCTGGCTGGCCTTGGGAACCGGCGCCGTTTTGATCGCCCAGGCGATTCATTGGGGTCCCTTTTAAGGGAAGAAGAGTTGTCGAAGATAGATTTTGACTTTTATTTGACCGGGGTCATACAATGGGAAACCTTGGAAGATTGATGAGCCGCCAATTCGGGTCGTCAGCGGTCCTCGTAATCCTTGGCCTCTTCGTTTTGGCGGTAATCTGCATTTCTCAGGATCAGTCTGCTGCCAAAAAGAAAACGGACTCTCTCGCGGCTTACAAAGATATTGTTGACCGGACCATCTCTCCGGAAAAAATCGACAAATACTTGAGGTTCTTTACCGCAGAACCCCATGTTGCTTCAACCCCCAGGAATAACGACCTGGCCAAATTCATCTTCGAGGAGTGGAAGTCCTATGGGCTGGAGGATGTCCGTATTTCTGAGTACGACGTCCTTCTCTCTTTTCCCGAGCGCATATCGGTGGAGATGATCTTACCCAAGAAATACGTAATGAAGCTGGCTGAGGCGCCCTATCCTCAGGACCCGGATACGCAAAAGGATGCGGGAATTCCCTACAACGCATATTCGCGCTCCGGCGATATAACGGCTCCCGTTATTTATGCCAACAACGGCAATCCTCAGGACTTTGATTACTTGGAGAAAAAAGGGGTTAAGCTTCAAGGGAAAATTGCGCTGGTGCGCTATTCAATGCCTTACAGCTATCGCGGGTTTAAGGCGCTGACGGCTGAGAAGCGGGGACTGGCCGGCCTGCTCATTTATTCTGACCCCAAGGATGACGGCTCCGCGCGCGGCCCGGTTTTTCCCGACGGCCCCTGGGGCCCGCTGAGCCATATCCAGAGGGGAGGCATTCCCTTCGATTTTATCTATCCCGGAGACCCACTGACTCCCGGGTGGGCTTCCACTCCGGGCTCGAAAAGAATTTCGCCTGAAGAGGCCCAAACGATTCCCAAGCTCATAAGCGTGCCGATCTCCGCCGAAGATGCGCTTCCGCTTTTCGAGGGCATGGGAGGAGAAGAGGCGCCTGAGGAATGGAAAGGCGCTTTGCCCGTGACATATTGCCTCGGAGGGGAAACTCCGCTCGTCCATATCGCGATAAAAATGGACAACTCCATAAAGAAGATCAGCAATGTCATCGGCTGCATCAAAGGGACTGACGGCACGGATGACTTTATCCTCGTCGGGAACCACCGCGACGCCTGGGTCTTCGGAGGAGTCGATCCTTCGAGCGGCACGGCGACGCTGATGGAACTGGCCCGGGCGTTCGGCGAGGCCAAGAAAGCCGGGTTTATCCCGCGGCGTTCGATTTATTTCGCCAGCTGGGATGCCGAGGAATTCACTCTCACCGGCTCGACCGAATGGGGAGAGGAAAACCGGGAATGGCTCAAAAAGAAACTCGTCGCCTATCTCAACGTCGATAGTTCTGCATCGGGACAGGATTTTAGTATATGGGCTGTGCCGAGCCTTTCCCGTGTCATCCTCCGCTCGCTCCAGGAAGTCCAGGACCCGGTCACAGGAAAAACCGTCTATGAGCGTTGGAAAGAGGGCCCCAAAGAAAACGGGACGACCGATATCGCTGGGGAAAGCGGCCGGATCAACCCGATCGGCAGCGGCTCGGACCACACTGTTTTTCTCAATCATATCTGCGCCCCATCCCTGGACATGAGCTTTGGGGGAGACTACGGGGTCTACCATTCGATGTATGATGATTATTACTGGATGACCCATTTCGGCGACCCGGGGATGAAGTACAGCGCAGCCCTGGCCCGGATTTGGGCGCACCAGGCCATTGACCTGGCCGCAAGCCGTTTGCTTCCTCTCGACTTTGAGGTGTATGCTCGGGAGCTCAAAGGATATCTCGAGGAATGGGCCAGACAATTCGACCCGACGAAGAAGAGACTTCAAAAACTCTTCGGGCTTGTCGAAGAGATGAGACAGAATGCGGCTGCGATCAATCCCCCCATTTTTGGCGGGCCGGATTCTGGTACGGAAATCGCGAAGGATAAAATTCAGGAAGCCAACCGGGTTTTGCTGCAAATAGAAAGAGATTTTTCTTATCCAGAAGGTATTCCCAACAGGACCTGGTTCAAGCACCTCATCTTCGGGACCCGCTCCACATATGATGCGCTCCTCCTCCCGGAGCTTCAGGAGGCGGCCGAAGCGGGAAATGACAAAGGAGTATCCGCCGCGATTGCCCATCTTGAGGAAGCACTCGCAAGAGTCAACTCCAAGCTTAAAGATATTGCCACCGTTCTTGGCCATCGGTCATGAGCAAAATCATCTCGGATTATTTGATAATAATGCAATCTTGTGCGACGGGTCCTGTCACGGCGCGTCCCCTCCGCCTTCACTTGAGACCCCCCCACCCACCCCATCCGCTCAGTCGGTCGGGGACTGACGCCGTGCCGCCCATCGAAATCTGGTACCGTAGTAAGATTTGGACTAGCTCATCTGCGAATTTTTTTATTCCTGGACCCAGGGCATAAAAGGCTGTGAGAGCAATAAGGAGAAGAGGATGAATCGCCGGCACTTCATGAAGTCGTCTCTCGGCGGGCTTTCCGTTCTGCCTTTTGCGAGCCTTGTCGACCTCATAACCTCTGACCAAGAGCTCCAGAGGAAGCTCCAGTCCGAGCCCCGGAATAGACTGCGCGAGCTCGGAATAAAAATCGGCACCATGGAGACGGGTCCGTTAAATGCCATAACGGATGTGGATGGAATAAAAGTCGGGCAGACGACCATTATCAAAGGCCAAGGAAAGGGAGCGGCACGGACGGGTATCACGGTCATCCTTCCCCATTCTGGCAATATTTATGAAGACAACCTTTTCGCCTCTTTCTTTGACCTGAACGGCTGGGGGGAGATGACCGGGATCGCTTCTGTGGAAAACACGGGATTGCTCCAAACGCCCATATTTTTAACCGGGACGGTTAATGTCGGCATCGTCTATGGCGCCGCGATGAAGTATCTCTGCCGGGTCAATCCTAACATGGGGGTGACAGAGGAAATATCCTATCCAATTGTTGCTGAATGCCTTGATGATGACCTGAGCGACACTCCCAGCCGCCCCATCAGTGAAGAGGATGTCTTTAAGGCGATCGAAGAAGCCAAAGGCGGTCCGGTAGCCGAAGGAGCCGTGGGTGGAGGCACGGGGATGACGGCGTTTGATTTTAAGGGGGGAATCGGGACTTCTTCCCGCAAGACAAAGGACGGGTATACTGTCGGCGTTCTGGTCATGGCCAACACGGCAGACCGACAAGAGCTAAGAATCGACGGCGTCCCGGTGGGCCGCAAAATTCAGGGCCATGATTATAAACCGGGCAACACAAAATCGATCATAATGATTGCGGCCACGGACGCTCCTTTGCTCCCTTTCCAATTGAAAAAAATTGGCAAGAGGGTGGCCCACGGCCTTGCCCAAACCGGGGCCATTTCACATACGACGAGCGGAGATATCATTCTCGCTTTCTCGACCGCAAACCGTATCCCAAAGGCCAGCCCTGTTTCTGTCCACGCCATCAGGTCATTAAATGATTTAAATTTAACACCCCTCTATCAGGCGACTGTGGAGGCGACCCAAGAAGCTATTCTCAATGCCCTGACAATGGCTCAGACGATGGTCGGCCGCGATGGCAACACAGCGTTCGGCATTCC
>Ga0209253_10004201_pt1 | contig 12565 bp, 10 predicted proteins | sample FrelakmetBRP12BR_FD_187145 | JGI IMG/M metagenome (GOLD analysis project Ga0209253, IMG submission 187145) | Freshwater lake sediment microbial communities from the University of Notre Dame, USA, for methane emissions studies - BRP12 BR (SPAdes)... | ecosystem: Environmental > Aquatic >...
AACCGAACAACTTAGCAGAGTTATACACGATGTCCTTTCAGGAGAATGACGATTATGGTAAAGCATAAAACGATTGAATATTTTCGAGCTTTTTTCGAGGTCAGTCAGACGATTTTTTCTTCTCTATCCCTCAAGGATATTCTTAAACTTCTCGTCAGAAGAACTGTCAATACGCTGGGCGCCAAGGCGGGTAGCCTCAGGCTTTTGGATGAAAAGACTAAACGCCTGGAATTGGTCGCCTCGTATTTGCTCAGTAAAAAATATTTAAAAAAAGGGATTTTAAGTTCTGATAAAAGCATTCCGGAAGTACTGGAGGGGAAGGTTGTAACCATTAAAGATGCTTTTAAAGATCCGAGAATACAGTATCAGAAAGAAAATATGGAAGAGGGTATCAATACCATTCTCTCAGTCCCTGTAATTGCAAAGAACAGAGTCATCGGGGTTCTCAGGCTTTATTCAGGGGAGCCCCGGGATTATAGTGACGAAGAGATTGAGTTCGTTTCAGCCCTGGCTGAAATCGGAGGTTTGGCCATCGCCAACGCGAAAATCTATGAGGACGAAGGAATCAGGCTGTCTTCCCTTCTTAAAAAATTTGGTGTTGAACTCTCAGAAGAGCCCCGGAGGCAGAATCAAGGGTTGAAGTTATTTGCCCCGGAGCCGATTGATCAATCCAAAAACCTGGAATATTTTAGAGGGCTCCATGAGATCACGAGGACTATCTTGTCTACTCTGGATTCCGGCCAGGTCATCGCGCTGGTGATCGAAAAAGCACTCGCAACCACGGGTGTGAAGGCCTGTTCGCTTCGCCTCATAAACGAGATGACGAGGGAACTGGAACTTGTTGCATCGAGAGGCTTGAGCGAGCATTACCTGAAAAAGGGTCCCCTTCATATAGACAAGAGCATCCGCGCTACCTTGGAAGGTACCCCTGTCTTGATCCCGGATGCGAGAACTGATTCCCGCGTCGAATATCTTGCCGAAAAAGCCCAGGAAGGAATTGTGTCTATCCTCTCGATCCCGATAATCGCGAGGAAGCGCGTAATCGGAATATTGCGGCTCTACTCTCAGGAGATAAGACAGTACAGCCGTGAAGAAGTGGCTTTTATTTCTGCTCTTGCAGAGATGGCGGGGATTGCGATAATAAATGCCAAGATGTATGAAAAAACGAAGTATGATCTTTCCTTCTGGGAGACAACTTTGGGATATATGAACGTTAAAGGTGATTAAAATAATAGGAATTAAAAAGTCTAAACCTGTCCGCTTTTATCCCATTCATTGTAATAATCAATTAAATGTGTTAGTAAGCTCCTCCATAGCTAAAGGTCTTATACCTTCCATCCAAGACATGGGTGCAGCTATTTTTTGAGACGAGAATACACAATGAAATATATAGATGAATACAGAGATCAGTCGCTTGCCAAGGGGCTCCTTGCCACCATCGAAAAACGTTCACACAGAATAAACAGAGAAATCACAATTATGGAGATCTGCGGAACGCATACCCATGTGATTGGCCGGTTCGGAATCAAAAAACTCTTGCCGGCTCATATCCGGCTTATTTCTGGTCCTGGCTGTCCGGTGTGTGTCACATCGATTAACGATGTGGACAAGGCCCTCTATCTGGCTGAACTGAAGAACTCGATCTTTGCCACGTTCGGGGATATGCTCAGGGTGCCGGGTACGCATCGTGAGAGCCTGCAAAAATCGCGGGCGGCGGGTGCAGACGTCCGGGTTGTATCATCAGCTGCAGACTGTCTTGATATAGCGGGGAAGAACGGCGGCAAGGAAGTGATCATGATGGGTATCGGTTTTGAAACGACCGCTCCCACGGTTGCTGCGGTTGTGGAATTGTGCCGGGAAAAAGGAATTAAAAACTTCTCCGTCTTCTCTGCGCATAAAATCGTGCCCCCTGCCCTCAAAGCCCTTATAGAGGATACTTCTCTCAACATTGACGGTTTCATCTGTCCGGGACATGTGAGCACCATCATTGGCTCCAAGCCTTATGCCATAATCCCGGAAGCGGGAAGGGCTGCCGTCATTACAGGTTTTGAACCGGTCGACATTCTGGAGGGCATTCTGATGATCCTCGGTCAGATTGCGGAAGGTAAAAAAGAGGTTGCCATACAGTACGCCAGGGGTATGAAGGCGGGAGGAAATCCCCGCGCACGGGAGATCATGTACAGGGTTTTCCAAACGCGAGATGCGGAGTGGAGAGGACTTGGGAAAATACCCGCAAGCGGTCTTTCCCTGCGCGATGAATATAAGAGATACGATGCACTGGAAAAATTTGATATTCCCCCTATCCGCTCGGTGGAAATAAAAGGTTGCGGCTGCGGCGATGTGCTTAAAGGAGTCATTCTTCCCCCTCAGTGTTCCTTATTCAGAAAGACCTGCACCCCTATCAACCCTATTGGCCCTTGCATGGTTTCTTCCGAGGGAACCTGCGCGGCATATTACAAATATCATCTTGAATCGTGAAAACTTCTCTTCCCCTATAAGAGTTATCTTCGAAAAAGCTGCTGTCATCTTCAGGATTCGAGGGGTCAAGTGGCCGAGGGTTCGAGTGAAATTGGAATATAGTAAGTCTGAGCAGTTGAGGAATGCAAGGGAAGATAGAGAAGAAGCGCTAAGGATACTCAAGGAACGGATAAAATCATTGGAAAAAACACTTGAACCCTTGACCCCTCGAATCCTTGAATCCTTTATGCGACTAAACGGAGGCATTGTTATTTATAATTAGGGGGTATGGAACATAAAGAGTGATGTCATTAAGAGGGTTCGCTGCCATTTCTCGGGCATTGTCCAGGGAGTGGGATTTCGTCCCTTCATCTATCGAGTAGCAATAAGGCATTCTCTGTCGGGATACGTTCAAAATCGTTCGGATGGGGTTGTTGTGGAAGTGGAAGGCCCGGAAGAATCAATCGCGTCTTTCATATCCGGAGTACATGGGGAGCTCCCTCCGCTTGCGGAAGTTTCAGAAATTTCCTGCGCGGAGGTGGAAATCATAAACGATACGGCATTCCGGATTATCGAGAGCGAAGCCGGCGGACTGGGAAGGGTCTATATTACCCCGGATATCGCCACGTGCGGTCAATGTTTCACAGAGCTTTTTGATCCTGGGGATCGAAGATTCCGCTACCCTTTTATCAACTGCACAAACTGTGGCCCAAGGCTGACGATTATCCAGGATATTCCCTATGACCGGATCAACACGTCCATGTCCTGTTTCCCCATGTGTCCTCTGTGCCAGGGGGAATACGAAAATCCGTCGGACCGCCGTTTTCACGCGGAGCCGAACGCCTGTCCTGCCTGCGGGCCGGCACTTTCACTCCTTGATGAAGCCGGAAATCCGCTCACCGACAAAGATCCCCTCCATAAGGTTATCACATTGCTTATCGAAGGGCACGTAGTAGCCATTAAAGGCCTGGGAGGTTTTCATCTTGCCGTTGACGCGGCCAATGACGAAGCCTTAAAGAGGTTGAGATCACGAAAGTTCAGAGAAGAAAAGCCTCTGGCCATCATGGTAAAGGACATCAATGCTGCCGCCCGAATTTCGCAGATAGGAAAAGAGGAAGAGGCACTCCTCCTCTCTCCCCAGCGGCCTATTGTTCTTGCCAGGAAGAGGGAAACAGATGCGATTTCCCCTGCTGTCGCCCCGGGCGTGTCCGATCTGGGGATTATGCTCCCGTACACCCCGCTGCATCATATGCTTCTGGAGAAGCATTTTCATGCCCTCGTGATGACAAGTGCAAACCAGGTTGATGAACCCATCTGTATCACAAACAGGGAAGCCATAAAACGGTTACGGGGCATCGCCGATTACTTCCTCGTCCATAACAGGGATATCCTGGTCCGTTGTGATGATTCCATCGTCACGGTATCGTCGGGGAAGAAAAGAATGCTGCGACGGTCACGGGGGTTTGCCCCGAAGCCCATCACCCTGAAAAAATTGTATCCCGAAATTCTTGCTCTGGGACCCCAAATGAAAACAACCTTGTGCATTTTGAAAGGAACGCTTGCATTTGTAAGCCCCCACATCGGGGATATGGAAACGCCGGAGGCCCGGGACTTTCATCAGGAGAACCTCGCTCTTATGCAGAAAATCGCGGAGTGCAAGCCCGACATTATTGCATGTGATCTCCATCCGGCCTATTACACCACAAAGCTCGCTGAAGAGCTTCCCAGTTCCCGCATCATTAGGGTCCAGCACCACCATGCACACATCGTAAGCGCCATGGCGGAAAACGGTATCGAGGGAGAGGTTATCGGTGTGGCCATGGACGGGACCGGATACGGTCTGGACAGAACCGTGTGGGGCGGGGAATTCCTCGTAGCCGATGAAGCGGCCTTCACGCGCATTGGCCATATCATGAATTATATTCTTCCCGGCGGGGAGAAGGCTATCCGTGAGCCATGGCGCATTGCGGTGAGTCTCCTGAGAGAAGCATACGGCAATAACTGGCCGGAAGTTGCAGAGGGATTACACCTCATTCCGGAGAAGAGTTATTATGAAACGATGGACAGAATCATGGTGCAGAAATTTAATTCCCCTATGACATCGAGCCTGGGGAGGCTCTTTGATGGTGTTGCCGCCCTGCTGGGAATCCGCCAAAAGGTGACCTTTGAAGGACAGGCTGCGATGGAGCTCGAGGCTATGGCAAAGAGTAACACGGATGTCCTTTTACCATTTGATATCAGCGAGACGGGGAATGTTTTCCGTCTGGATTTTACACCCATGATCCGGAAAATTGTGGATGAAATAAGGACGGGGAGGAGCAAGGCAGAGATTGCGCACGCCTTCCATATGACCCTGCCGGTTGTCTTCCGGGGAATGGCAGAATCAATACGGAAGCGCACCGGGTTAAACCGGGTTGTCCTCAGCGGAGGGTGTTTTCAGAACCGCATCCTCACGGAGGGAACGATTGCGGAACTTGAGAAAGCTCGCTTCGTTGTATTCTTTCATGATGTATTACCCACCAATGACGGCTGCATTTCCCTCGGCCAGGCCGTCTGCGCGGGAGCACAGATAATGCTGTGAAGGTAAGGGTCATGATGCCGGATGACCTGATTGCTGAAGAAGAGGATGCTGATTGCCAGAGAAATGGATTAGGTTTGTTATATTATAAGGTGGGCATTCTAAAGTTAGGGTGACGCTGGGCGGCGAGATTGACGATACGGCTGATCATTTCTCCGTATGAGTAGCCTGCGACTTCGGCAGCGCACGCCATACTGGCGTCTGCAGTGATATCGGAGTTCGGGTTTACATCAAGCACACAGAATATGCCGTCTCTGAGCCGGATATCAAGCCTCGCATAGTCACGGCAACCGGTAGTTTTGTACGCAAGGATACTGGTGTGCTTTAACCTTTCGTATTCCGCTTCACTCAAGAGTGCGGGTAATTGCAGACCGATCTTTACATAATGAGTTGATCCTGGTTTGAACTTGGAATCGTATGTACAGAGGCGGTCACGGACGTTATCGAAAGCGGTAAAATCCATTTCAGCGGGCGGCAACATCTCAATACTACCATTACCCCAGAGAGAAACGTGAAATTCCCGTCCATCAATGAAATCCTCAACAATAGCGGGTTGGCGGAATACATCGAGTATATACGCAATCCGCTCTTTCAATTCTTCTCTTGACATAACGACGGCATCAGTAGTCAGACCATAGCTGCAGTGCTCCCGGGATGGTTTCACGATGGCCGGAAAACAATGCCAATCATCGATAGCGGGTGAATCATAAATACGCCAGAAGGGCGTCGGCACTCCGGCTCTTTCCAAAAGGTGTTTGACTCCTTGCTTATCCCAGCATGAATGTAACACTTCGGGTGTTGAGCCGCTATAGGTGAAATGTAACTCTTCCAGTGTTCTGACGGCGAGCGCTTCGCTGTGCGGCACGCCGGGAATATCTTCACACCAGTTGAAGACGATATGCTGGTCGGGTTCATAGCAACTGAGGCAGGAGCGAAGATCGGTATCGTACACAGGTACATTGGTGACCGGATGGCCCTCTGCGTGGAGGACTGATTCAAGCCTTGCAACTTCCTGGAGAGCGAGATCTATATCGGCGGGATCCCATGCGTGATCGATGTTATGAAGCAATAAAACCGGTAGATCGGTACGACCTCTTTTAAAAGACATATTGCACTACCTCCGTGAAGGCTCGCCTGGAGCAGTTATTGAGTACCTTCATATTTTTCAGAAGTCTGACCCATCTCTATCTGAAACGGGATGTGGTCTATACTCCCGGAAGTTGATAGTGCAATTGCAGCGTGTCCTCACAGCTCCTCAGAAATAATTTCTGGGTACAAAATTTAGAAATGTTACCTGTGAGACAGCCTTTTCTTATACCCTCATTTTCATATTTTTTTATAGTTTATTCATATCTAATTTCATTGAATAAATCAAGCATTATTTCATCATTTATGAATATTTTTTTTCGTTTTTATCGTTTATTAAATTTTAGAAAGCGTTCCAGCTTGCCCTTTTCCGTGAGCACCTTCAATCCCAAATCATCACGCGTCGCAGGTATGTCGGGTAATTCGCTTCGCCTCACTAAAATCATGGCGCTCGCCGGACATGCAGATACACAGAGCCCACAGCCGATACACCTGTCGATGTCAACTACGGCAAGGGCATTCTTTATTTCAAGAGCATGCATGGGACACCGCTCATCCACACAGATACCGCATCCTGTACAGGTGTTATTGTCTACCTGAGGCTGGAAGCCGCTCGTCGCAAATCCTTGTACTAAATTAAGTCTGGTGCGGCATGTCAGGATTATGCAGCAACAGGGGCAGCAATTACAGATGAAGCTCGGTCTATCTGCGCTATTACTGCTCGTGTGAACAAGTCCCGCCTCTTCAGCCTGATTGAGAACGTGTTGTGCTTCCTCACGGCTTATTTCGCGCGCATAGCGGCGTTCCACCAAAAAGCGCGCCGGTCCATCAAAGAATAAACATACTTCCCCGGGAGCATGACATGCACCAACACTGACACGGCAGGCGCATCGAGCAAGGGCGATATATTCCGCCTTCTCAATTAACGTTGTCACCTCCTCATAAGGGTGGATGGTAATAGTGGCATCTATTGCCTGCCCGACGGGAACAACTCGTGCCAGGGGCGTCGGGTTTCCCGCAAAGGATTCCCCAAGGCCGTCTTTGCGATATTTCGTCCAGAGCTTCCCTAACCTTTCATGAAGTGGTGTGCCTTTCCCCCGCATCAGGGGATATTCAAACAAACCGGGGATAGTCGGGAGCAGGCCGTAGAACAGCGTACCGCCCTTCTCGCGGGAGAAGATGACCGCCTTATCCGCCATGAACTCGAGCAAATATTCCGCTTCATTTATGGAAATGCCGGCAGCGGATGCAATATCCTCGACCGGTCTGGGTGTGAAGCTCATGTGGACAGCAAGCTCCGCTTCTTCGGGTGTGAAGAGAAAGCGGAGAATTTCGTCAAATGCCTTTGATTTCGGCGCACCGGAAGGATGGGCATCCAGAATCTCGCGCAGCGTTTCGTATACGTCCATGGCTGATTCCTTTTTGCAGAAGGTTTTTACGAAAACTGCCAGAATGCCCCGCCTTGTAGGCGGGGATGAATGGATCCGCAGTGTTCGTGCCTCTTTGAGGTTCGGAGTTTCATCCCGAAAGGAGAACGAAGATCTCTGGTTGAAATAAGATTTTGAGCACTTTTGAAGACAATTATCAAGGCTCACTCATTATCTGACTGCACGCTGATAGGCGTTCATTTCATCCGTGAGCCAGCGGGTCCACTTCTCTATGCCTTCACCTGTTTTGCAGGATGCTTCAATTATATTGATTTCCGGGTTCAGCTTGAAGACTCTCTCTTTCATGGCACCCATATCAAAATCGGCAACACCTATATAATCTATTTTGTTCACGACGAGGACATCGCATACGCTGAAGATAAGGGGATATTTAAGAGGTTTGTCATCGCCTTCCGGAACACTTAGGATCATGGCGTTCTTATGGGCGCCCGTGTCAAATTCCGCCGGACAGACAAGGTTTCCGATGTTTTCGATCATGACAAGATCGAGATTTTTTAGATCCATTTCGTCCAGGGCCATCTTAATCATGGTAGCGTCAAGGTGACAGAATCCCCCTGTCTTTAATTGAACGGCGGGGATGCCCTCCTGGACTACTTTTTCCGCATCCACCACGGAGGCTATGTCCCCTTCAATTACTCCGATCCTGCAAGTATCCTTCATGCTGCGGATGGTGTTTATTATCAGACTTGTCTTGCCGCCTCCCGGCGAGGCCATAAGGTTCAGCATAAAAACTTTATGCACGCGTAGCATGTCTCTGATTTCATCTGCAAGATTCTTATTGTCGGACAGGATATCTTCTTTGATTTCTATCAAACGTATGTCTGCCATTCTCTCACCTCATTTTTTATGAGATCGTTATATCCTTGATATAAAATTCACGGCCGGAAATGAGTGAAACCTTTGCCCCCCCGCAACGAGGACATGCGAAATCCTTTGAGTCTTTTAAAGAAATTTCGAAAGAGTGTTCGCACTCTTTACACTGAAAGATAATCGGTGATCTTTCTACATCGATCACCGCACCTTCGGCAATAGTGCCCTTGCTGAGATAGTCAAAGTAATGCTGAATACAGTCACCGACAAGCTCACTAAGCTCCCCCACCTTGAGGTTGATGGCGAGAACCTTTTCCGCCTTGTTAGTCTGGGCATGTTTCAGGACGATACTAAGGATGCTTTCTGTAACGGAAAGTTCATGCATATATCTTCATCTCCAGAAAGTCTTCCTTATACGAATACAGCACAAAATAGCAATAAAAAAATAACCGGATGAGCACCCATCAACGCTGTGTTCTTCTTTGTTATTGACATAAAAGTTCCTTTCTTATACTACACAACAAGAAATTCAGACGCGTTTTTGTAATGTAATATGGAACTTATTATTTATATTGCTGATTTTTTTATTCATCTCGACCGGCACCTGGGTGTGATAATCCAATCATTCGGCAGCTGGACGTACTTCATCTTTTTCCTGGTTATCTTCTGTGAGACCGGTCTCGTCATCACACCTTTTCTCCCCGGGGATTCTCTCCTCTTTACATTGGGCACGTTTGCTGCCTTAGGATTGTTGCAGATCGAATCGCTGTTGATTCTCCTGTCAATAGCAGCGGTGGCGGGCAATACCGTGAACTATGCCATAGGACAGTTCGTGGGTCCGAAAGTATTTCACAAAGAAAATGTCCGTTTTCTCAATAAAGAATATCTTGATCGAACACATAAGTTTTATGAAAAACACGGGGGGAAAACTATAGTGATAGCCAGGTTCATACCGATCATACGTACATTTGCCCCCTTTGTGGCCGGTATCGGGAAAATGACCTATACACGTTTTACCGTATACAATATACTGGGCAGCATTGCATGGGTGACGATTTTTATTGTAGGAGGATATTATTTCGGTAATCTGCCCGTGGTGAAGAGGAATTTCACGCTTGTCATCTTCGCGATCATTATAATTTCCGTGCTCCCTATTGTGTTTGAATATTTTCGCCACCAGAGGCGATCATCCCGAGAGGGGCCATAGGGAAAAGTAACAATAATAGTTCTCAGTCCTGGAAGGAAAAGGGCATGAAAAGAAAGACCCTACTGATTCTCATTGTTGGTGTATTGCTCTGTTTTGTCACGACAGTCGGAGCGGAAAGTTCAAATGTTGTGAAAATCGGCAGCGATGTGACTGTTGAGGAGGGTACGAAGGTTCATAACGTCCTGGCAATTGGCGGGCAGGTTACCATAGATGGTACTGTAGAAAACAATATCATTGCCATTGGGGGTTCCGTAGTCCTGACAAGAACAGCTGTGGTCGGCAAGAATGTTTTTGCCCTCGGAGGTATTGTTGTCAGGGGGAGGGGAGCGGAAGTTCGTGGTAATGTCACCGAGATCAATGCCGACGATATCTCTGAGGCCATCGCGAAAGCCCTGAGTGAAGAATGGGAAGGATGGTCCTGGATTTTTGCCATTGTTTCTGTTTCTATTTTTCTCGGTGTCCTGCTCCTTACCATCATAACAGTCTTCCTGATTCCGAAACCAGTGCGGCTTATTGCATCCGCCGTTAAGGAAAAGCCTTTCAAGGTCACTGTATGGGGTCTTGTCGGGCTGGTATTGGTTGTTCCTTTAGCGGTATTGCTGGCAATTTCGGTTGTCGGTATTGTGTTGATTCCCCTGGAAATGGCTATCGTTCTTTGCGCGGTTCTCATCGGTTTTATTGCGGTATCGCAGCTTGTCGGCCAGAAATTATTCACTATTCTCAAAAGACAGGATCAAAGCATTATGCGGGAAACGATCTGGGGCCTCATTATCCTGTGGTTAATCGGGTGGATACCTTACGTGGGCTGGATGGTCAAGATGTGTGCCGTAATCCTCGGCTTGGGAGGTGTGCTTTTAACCCGTTTCGGTACCAATCAGCACATATAGTCTCACCAGTGTTATCCTTGCTGCAAAATCATTCTGATTGCTGTAAAAACCCATTGTTGTTATGAGAGATCTTAAAAATACCATTTTGTCATTTCGCCCTCTTCGTGTTCACTCAGGGTAAACTCCGGGAGAAAATTTTAAGATCTCTCCCTATGATGGGGACAGGATTTCACGCCCTGCTTCTAATGTCAAAGTGAGGCTTGAGTTATCAACCGTGCCAGAGATCGCTGAGGTGGTGAAAGCAAAGCTTAGCTAAACATTTCGATTTCTCCGGGAATTAAGCTCACAAGCCCCTCTACGGAAAAGAGGGGCTACTTAAAAATTCACAAAAATGCGCATTCTTGCTTGACAGGTAAATAGCATTTCTTTACAGTAGGCAACGGCACTTATACTAAAATAATATGAGGAGGTAGGGACTATGAAAAGGTATGCGTTAATTGTTTTCAGTGTTTTGTGCATTATGGGTCTCATGTCGATAGGGGCATCACCGGCGGCTGCCGTGAAGGTGGGCATTGTTCTGCCTCTCACAGGGGCCGAAGCTAAATTTGGAGAGATTGAAAAGCGGTCTTTTGAGATGGCTGTGGATGAAATCAATAAACAGGGTGGTATTAAAGGGGAAAAGATCGAATTGATTGTGGAAGATGACACGGGGCGACCGGATGTGGGACGATCGGTCGCAGAAAAGTTGATCAACAAAGATAAGGTTGTCATGCTTGGCGGTGGATATTCCAGTTCCGTCACCTATGCTGTGGCCGGTGTGGCTCAGCAAAACCGCATACCGTTTCTCGTCAATACGGGCTCCGCTGATAGAATTACCACCTCAGGCTGGGACTATGTCTTCCGGTTGAATCCTCCGGTCAGTGAATATGCGGGGGCGATTGAATCGCTTCTTACTGAAGTCGTAAAGCCACAAACGGTCGTCATTCTCCATGAAAATTCCCTGTTCGGAACGTCAGGTGCCAAATCATTTGAGGAAACCTGCATTAAGTTAGGATATCAGGTACTTCTCAAGCAAGGATATGAAGCCGGCGGAATTGATTTCAAACCCGTTCTCGTCAGGGTTAAACAGCTCAACCCCGACATAATCTATATGGTATCCTATATCATGGATGCTTCTCTGCTCATGAAACAGGCGAAAGAATTAAAAGTAACACCGAAGATGTTTGTCGGCGGGGCAGCGGGCTTCACCATGCCGGAATTCAGGAAGAATGCCGGAGACGCTTCCGAAAAAGTAATTTCTGCCACTCTCTGGTACCAGAGCCTGAATTATCCGGGGGCAATGCAGTATTTTAAGAATTACAAAGCCAGGTATAAGGACGACACGGAATATCACGGTGCAGAAGCGTACGCGGCCGCGCAGATTATCGCTGATGCCCTCATTCGGGCGAAATCATTTAACCCTGACGATATTAAACAGGCGTTGTCCGAAACCTATGCAATGACCGTCTTTGGTCCGGTGAAATTCATATCCTACGAGAAGTTTAAAAATCAGAACAAACTGCCTACCTACGTTGTTCAGTGGATAAACGGAAAGCTTGAGTTAGTCTGGCCTGCCGATATAGCCACGACAAAATTCGTGTATCCCATAGATTGGCTGAAAACCTGGAAGTACAAGCGATAGAATCATGCTGTCAATGAACTGCCGCCTCGGTATCGTGGCGGCAGTTCAAACATGCTGAATAATAAGTTGTAATTACACAAAATACCTCTGGGCTTTTTCGAAAGGACCATCACATGGATGTCTTTATCCAGACACTCGTCGCGGGGATTCTTATTGGGGGAATCTACAGCTTGATCGGCATCGGGATGACACTGATCATGGGAGTCATGGGCATCATCAACCTGGCCCACGGACAGTTGATGATGGTAGCCATGTATATCACCTTTGTGCTGCATCACGCGTTTCAAATCGACCCTTACATCTCGCTATTCGTTACCATGCCTTCTTTATTTCTCTTAGGCGTTGTTCTACAAAAACTATTTCTGAATCCTCTGATGAAAGTTGAATCCATCCTCCCTGAAAATCAAGTCTTGATGACCGTGGGCATTGGGATAGTTTTGACGGAGATCGCCAGGTTTATTTTTACTTCCG